>Ga0193712_1000123_pt1 | contig 12486 bp, 10 predicted proteins | sample H3a1metaG_FD_143053 | JGI IMG/M metagenome (GOLD analysis project Ga0193712, IMG submission 143053) | Soil microbial communities from a riparian zone of the East river system, Colorado, United States - H3a1 | ecosystem: Environmental > Terrestrial > Soil > Riparian zone | place: USA: East River... | reverse complement strand
TAATTCGTAACTCGATAAAAACGGAATCGTTATCGGTCAGGACGATTCAGGGCAGTTCGCTGTCACGACTGAATCGTAAGTGCCGTGTTGTCGTTGTTTGCGGCTGACGCCGGGCTTCGATCTCCAACTGGCACGCGCCTCGCTCTAGGGCCACCCGGCGGCCCACGGGGGATCGCAATGGAGATCAACAGCCCATGCGCATGAGCAGCCAAGCCTTTGCCGTCGTCGCAGCTTTCTTCCTCGCCGCCGCACAGCCCGCGCTCGCCGGGACAGCCTCACTGGCGTGGGACCCCGTGGCCGACACCGACCTCGCCGGGTACCGGGTCTACTACGGCACGTCTCCCGGCTCCTACACCCAGTCGGTCGACGTCGGCAACGTGACTTCGACGACGATCACCGGGCTCACCGATTGCACGAACTACTACTTCGGCGTGAAGGCGTACGACACCGCCGCGAACGAGAGCACGACGTACTCGAATCAGGTCTCAGGATGGTCGCGCCCCGTCGTGACGTCCGCGACCCCCAACGCCGCCGAGCAGGGGCGGGCGCTGACGCTGACCATCGCGGGCACGAACTTCCCGACCGGCGCGGCGGCCCTGTTCTCGAACGCCGGCATCACCGTCAACTCGACGACGGTGAACTCCTGCGGCCAGCTCACCCTCAACGTCACCGTGGGCAACAGCGCGACGCCGGGCACATCGAACATGGACGTGACGGATCTCGACGGCGTCTTTGGAACCGGCACGGGCCTGTTCAGCGTGCAGGCGGCGGTGGCTCCCACCGTCGCGTCCACGACGCCGCTCGACGGTTCCTCCGGAGCTTCGATCTCCGTTCACCCGACGGTAACGTTCAGCGAGGCGATGCTTCCGGCCTCAGTCACCGCGACCAACGTCAAGCTCCTCGACGACACCGGCGCCACGGTGGCCCAGGCCGCCGGATCCCCGGCGTTGTCCGGAAACGGGCTGACCGCGACCATCACGCCGTCAGCTGCCCTGACGCAGGGTGAGACCTACAAGATCCAGGTGGTCGGCGGCGGATCGGGCGTCCTCGACCTCGCCAACCACGGCATGACGGCCACCTTCACCCAGGCGACCGGGTTCTCCACAGTCGCCGATACGACGGCGCCGACGATCACGGTGGTCGCCTCCGGCTCTGTGGCGGCGACGACCGCGACGATCACGTGGACGACCAGCGAAGCGGCCGACAGCCAGGTGTTCTATCGCAAGCTCGGAGCGGCGGCCTATCAGCAGACCTCAATCGACGCGACGCTCGTCACGAGCCACAGCGTGGCCCTGACCGGGCTGACCCCGTCCACGACGATCGAGTACTACGTCCGGAGCGCCGACTCCGCGGGCAACGCCGCCACCTCGACGCCGACCAAGACGTTCGTGACGACGGCGAACGCGTTCAGCTACCTGCGGTTCGAGGCCGAGGCCGGAACGCTGGTGGCGCCGGTCCGCAGCGTCAGCGGCGCGACGGGTGCGTTCAACGCCGGCTATATCGACACGCCCGCGGGCACGCCCACCGGCAGCACCGGCTCTCCGGCAGGCACGGCGACGTTCGGGGTGCAGATCCCGACGGCGGGAACCTGGTACCTCTGGGTGCGCGTCTACGGGCCCGACACGGCCACCGACACGTGGTACGAGTCGATGAACGGCGCCGCGCGTCAGCAGATCGTGCCCACGCTCACCGCCCAGTGGCAGTGGGTCGAAGGCCGCTCCTACACCTTGACGGCGGGACTCCAGACCCTCGAGCTGGGCGGACGCGACGCGCAGGCGCGCGCCGACCGGGTCATCATCACGGACGACGCCACCTTCGTCCCGACCGAGCAGGCGGTCGGCGATCTGACGCCGCCCTCGGCCGACACCGCCTTCACGGCGACTCCGGCCACGGCCCAGGTGACCCTCGGCTGGACGAACTCGTCGAGCGGAGACTTCAGCCAGACCATCATCCGCTACCGGACCGACGGGAAGTTCCCCGTCAGCCCCGTGGACGGGTTCGCGGTGGTGACGAAGACCGGCGCGCCCGGATCGGTCGATACGTTCATCCACACCGGGCTGACCAACGGGACGACCTACTCGTACAGCGCGTTCTCGGTCGATTCGAGCGGCAACGTCGGACCGGCCGCCAAGATCTCCGCCACGGTGGTGGACACGACCTCACCGGGCAACGTCCAGAACTTGCGGCGGGCCGACAAGCACTGACCGCACGTTAACGCATCAACCTCAAACGGCCCCCGGCTCTCGGGGGCCGTTCGTGTTTACGGGGCCCAGAGCCGTTCTTCGTCGAGGGTCGGATCGTTGACGCGCATGGCGGGTACGTACGCGCGAACGGCGTAGTCGCGCACCATGCGCTCGGTCGAAAAGCGTGGGGCCAGCCGGGCGATCGAGCGCTTCATCCGAGCGATCCACCCGGCGGGCAGCCCCGACGCGTCTCTCCCGTAAAAGCTCGCTGCGACCTCGTCGGCCAAGATGCGGTAGAGCGATTCCGCGTCCTCCGCGTCTTGAGTTTCGGGATCGCCGTAATCCTGCGCGCGCCCGATCGCAAAGCCCACGGCCGGGTCGTATCCTTCCGCCCACCAGCCGTCCAGCACGCTCAGGTTCAACGCACCGTTCGCCGCCGCTTTCATTCCGGACGTGCCGCTGGCCTCCAGCGGCCGCCGCGGCGTGTTGACCCACACGTCGACCCCCTGGACGAGGAACCGGGCGACACCCATGTCGTAGTTTTCGAGCAGAACCACGTGGCCCCAAAGGTCGGCGCTCATCGAGGCTTCGAAGATCCGGCGCAGCATGTCCTGGCCCGGCTTGTCCGCCGGGTGCGCTTTTCCGGCGAAGACGATCTGGATCGGGCGGTCGGCCGACGTCATGAGCGCTTTCAGTCGCGCCAGGTCGCGGAAGATCAGGTCCGCCCGCTTGTACGTGGCGAACCGCCGCGCGAAGCCGAGGGTCAAAACGTCCGGAGACAACAGCACCTGCACGCGGCGGAGGTCTTCCGGCGAGCGCCCGTGTCGTGCGAGCTGTTGCAGCACGCGCTCCCGGACGAGGGTCAGCAATCGGGCCTTTTGCGAGCCGTGCGCCTCCCAAAGCTCGCGGTCGGGGATCTGGAGGACCGCGTCGGTGAACCCGGGCGTCAGCAGCCTGCGCTGGAAATCCTCTCCGAGGTGCCTTCTCAGCACCGCGCCCAGCTCCGGCCCCATCCACGTCGGCGTGTGGACGCCGTTGGTGATCGCTCCGATGTGCTCCCTGTCGGCCTCCGCCTCGGGGAACAGGTGCCGCCACATCCCGTCGGCGACGCGCCCGTGAAGCTTGCTGACGCCGTTGATCCGTGCCGACGTCCGGATCGCGAGCACGGTCATGTTGAAGTCGGTGCTGTCCGCCGCGGCGCGCCCCAGCTCGACGAAAGGGCCGGCGCCGTCCGCGAGCCCGGCCCCCCAGGCCTCGGCGTACGTCTTCGCCAGCGGCAGGTCGAACGTCTCGTTGCCGGCGGGAACCGGCGTGTGCGTCGTGAACGCCGACGTCTTGGCGATCTTCGCGATGGCGTCGCGGAACGTCAGCCCGTCGGCCTCCATCGCGCCCCTTATCCTCTCGAACGAAGCGAGGGCGGAGTGTCCCTCGTTCAAGTGCCACACCGACGGCGTGATGCCGGCGGCTGCCAGCGCCCGGCACCCGCCGATCCCCAAGACCAGCTCCTGGCAGAGCCGCATCTCGCGGCCGTGGACGTAGAGGATCGAGGTGATCGGACGGTCGGCCGGATCGTTCTCCCTGACGTCCGAGTCGAGCAGCAGCACCGGCACTCGCCCGACGGCCGCCTTCCAGACGCGCAGATGCACCGCGCGTCCGGGAAGCTCCACGCGCACTTTCAACGGCTTTCCTCCCGGCCCAGCGACGGGCCGCAGCGGCAGCCGGCGCAGGTCGTAGTCCGGGTAGAAGTGCTGCTGCCTTCCGTCGGCGTCGACGGTCTGGCGGAAGTAGCCGCGCCGGTACATCAAGCCGACGCCGACGAAGGGGATGCCTAGGTCGCTGGCGGACTTGCAGTGGTCGCCCGAGAGGATCCCCAGGCCCCCCGAGTAGATGCCGAGGCACTCGTGCCAACCGAACTCCGTGGACAGGTAGGCCACGGGTCCGCCCGAAAACGACGGGTAGGTCTTCTCGAACCACGACGACTCGCCGCCGGCGAGGTAGCGGTCGAACTCGCCGATGACCGCGTGGTAGCCGCTCATGAAGCTCTCGTTTTGGAGCAGCGGATCCCACATGTGGGGCTCGACGCCGAGGAGGATCTCCACCGGATTACGCGTGCGGACCCACCGTGCCGGGTCGATCGCGCTGAAGAGAAGGTGAGCGCTCGGCGACCACGTCCACCAGAGGTTGTAGGCCAGGTCGTAAAGTCGCGCGACTTCGCGGGGGAGGTCGACCTCGGCCCCGGACAGGGTGTCGATCGTGGGGGACGACGGCATCGCTTCTCCTGGCCGCGCCGCAAACTCCGCGCGGCGAGCCGCAATATAGACCGGGTGATAATCTGCCGCGCGTCATGAGCCTCGCCCTGACCCGCCCTCTCGCTTTTTTCGATCTCGAAACGACCGGGACCGACCCGGCTCGCGACAAGATCGTCGAGATCGCGGTCGTGCGGGTGGACCCGGGAGGCGGACGCGAGGCGTCGACCCGCCGCATCAACCCGGAGCGCCCGATCCCGCGGGAAGCCACGGCGGTACACGGGATCCGCGACGAGGACGTCGCCTCCTCCCCTCCGTTCCGTCAGGTCGCCCGCGAGCTTTTGAACCTCCTCGGAGAAGCCGACCTCGCCGGATTCAACGTGCGGCGCTTCGACGTGCCGCTCCTCGAACGGGAGTTCAGGGACAGCGGCATGGACCTCGCGTTGACGCAGCGCCGCATCGTGGACGTCATGACGATCTTTCATCGGAAAGAGCCGCGCGATCTCACCGCCGCGGTCCGCTTCTTCCTCGATCGCGACCACGCCGGGGCGCACGGCGCCGCCGCCGACGCGCTCGCCTCTTTGGACGTTTTCGAAGCACAGCTGGCGCGGTATCCCGACCTTCCGCGGACGGTCGACGACTTGGACGCGTTCTGCAATCCCGTTCCGCAAGGCGCCGTCGACCGGACGGGGAAGTTCGTCCTCCGCGAGGGCCAGGTCGTCTTCGCGTTCGGGAAGCAGAAAGGCCGCGCCTTGACCGAGGTCGCGCGCGCGCAGCCCGACTACCTGGAGTGGATCTTGAAACAGGACTTCCCCGAGGACGCCCGTTCGCTCGTCGAGAAAGCCCTGCGGGGGGGACGATGATCAGCACGACGGACTTCAAGCGGGGGGCGCGCATCCTCGTCGACGGCGAGCCGTACCAGATCGAGGACTACCAGGTTCAATCGCCTTCGGCTCGCGGAGCGGCGACCTTGGTCCGCTGCAAGCTGCGTCACGTGGTGGCCGGATCGCTCCTCGACAAGACGTTCAAGGCCGGCGAGAAATTCGAAGAGCCCGATGTCGCGTTCAGGCAGGTCCAATTCCTTTACGGCGACGGCGAGGCGAGCCACTTCATGGAGCTGGCGAGCTACGAGCAGTTCGCGATCCAAAACGACCGGATCGAAGACATGGTCCCTTGGCTGACCGACGGGTTGAACTTGAACGCCGTCTATTGGAACGGGACCGTCGCGGGGATCACGCTGCCGCAGTACGTCGAAGCCGAGGTCGACATGGCGGCGGGTGGCGCCAAAAGCGACACCGCCAGCGGCAAGAATTTGAAGGATGCGTCGCTCACCAACGGGTTGACGATCCGCGTGCCGTTGTTCATCGACTCCGGAGAGCGCGTGATCGTGGATCCGCGGACCTTGGAGTTCATCCGCCGCGCGTCGAAATAGCCGCAAGGAGCCGTTCGGCACGCGCGAAGCCCGCCTGGGCGCGCGCCATGGCCGGTCCGGAGCCCGGCCGCGCGAGGATGACGGCGAGCCTGTTTCGTTCCTGGCGCAAGACCAAGGCGACCTCCGGCGCCCCCGAGCGGATCAGGAGGGGGCCCGCCGCCAGCAGGTCGTCTCTCGTGAGCGTCTGGTGAGCGTACAAGTCGGAGTCATCGCCCCGCTCGGCCGCGAGCGTCAGGTGGAAGCGCCCGCGCTCGGCGGCCAGCCGCTCGGAGATGAGGCGCCAGCCGTGCTCCGACAGCCAAGCGCGCGCGGCGAACGGCTCCGATCGAGGTTGCAAGACGAGCCGCCCCACGGTGGGGGAGCGTTCCGCCCCGCCGTCTAAGATCCCGGCGATCGTGCGCCCGCCCAGCCCCGCGAGCACGATCGTGTCGATCCGGTCTTCGGGGCGGATGGCGTCGAGGCCGTCTCCGGAGCGGTAAACCAGCCGCCCGGCCCACGGCGCGTCCGCGTCCGCCCGGGCGACGCGCGCAAGCAGCGCCGGGCTTTTCTCCGTCGCGAGGCAATACGCCGCGACCCCGTGCGCGGCGAGCCAGAGCGGAAGCCGGCCGTGGTCGGTTCCGATGTCGGCGACGCGGCTTCCGGGAGCGATCTCGCTCGCCAGCGCCGCGAGGCGCGGCGGAAGGGCCGGCACGTTCGCGCTCATGCCGCAAACTCTAGCCGCTTCCCGCTCTTGCGACGGGGGTGACCGGCTCTATAATTCGCGCACCCCTCGTCCTGAGAGGCCCGGGCGCGGAGAGCACGACATGAACGTTTCGTTCACCGACCGTTTCACGACCGACGACGCGGTCAACATCTACGGTCTCGACGGTTGGGGCAACGGCTACTTCGCAATCGGCGAAGACGGTCATCTGCTCGTGACGCCCACGCGCGAGCCGGCTCGTGCGATCGACGTCTTCCGCGTGGTCGAGGATCTGGCCAAGCGCGGCATCAAGACCCCGGTGCTCCTGCGATTCCCGCAGCTGCTCGAAGGGCAGGTCAACGAGCTCGCCGGAAGCTTCGCGAACGCCATCCGCGAGTACAACTACCGCGAGCGTTATCACCCGGTCTTCCCGATCAAGGTCAACCAGCAGCGCGCCGTCGTGGAAGGCCTCGTGAAGTCCGGCTGGAGCGCAGGCCTAGGGCTCGAGGCGGGGAGCCGGCCGGAGCTGCTCGCCGCGGTCGCCCTCGACCTTTCCCCCGATGCGCTCGTCATCTGTAACGGCTTCAAGGACCAGGCGTACCTCCGGATGGCTTCTGAGGCGTGCCGCCTGGGCAAGCAGGTCGTCGTCGTGATCGAAAAGCCGTTCGAGGTGGATCAGATCCTCGAGATGGCGGCGCGCGAGCCGGTCTTGTTCAAGATCGGATTCCGAATCCGCTTGCAGGCCAAAGGCTCGGGGATGTGGGAGAAGTCGGGGGGGTTCACCTCGAAGTTCGGGCTGACCACGCTTCAGCTCCTGCGCGGGTTGGAAAAACTGACCGCGAGCGGGCTGCGTGGGCAGCTGGCGCTCCTGCACTTCCACATCGGCAGCCAGATCACCGAGATCCGCAAGGTCAAAACCGCGGTGCGCGAAGCCGCGCGCATCTACGCGAAGGTCAGGAAGCTGGGAGCCGACGTGTCGTACCTCGACGTCGGCGGTGGTTTGGGGATCGACTACGACGGCTCGAAGACCTCCTCCGACGCGTCCGTGAACTACTCGGTCCAGGAGTACGCCAACGACGTCGTCTTCGGCATCCAGGAAGTTTGCGACGAGGAGCACGTGCCGCCGCCGCGCATCGTCAGCGAGTCGGGGCGCATGCTGGTTGCCTACCACGCCATGTTGGTCACCGACGTTCGGGCCGCGGTGTCGGGACAAGAGCCGGATCCGCCGGCGCTGACCGGGCGCGAGGCCCAGATCGTCCAAGATTTAGCCGACGCCGCGAAGAAGATCTCTGTCAAGAATTACCGCGAGTTCTACCACGACGCGATCGAGTACCGGGATCAGATGTACTCGCTGTTCAACCTGGGCATGCTGGGCCTCGAAGAGCGCGGCAAGGGGGAGATGTTCTTCCGCGAGGTCGCGACCAAGGCCGTGCGCTTCTCGAAGTCGGCGAAGTTCGTCGCGGACGAGTTCCAGGAGCTCGAGACCAAGCTCCACGACAAGTACATCTGCAATTTCTCGGTCTTCCAGTCGGTCCCCGACCACTGGGCGCTCGACCAGCTGTTCCCCATCATCCCCGTGCACCGGCTGAACGAGACGCCGACCCGGAAGGCGACGCTCGCCGACATCACTTGCGACTCCGACGGCGAGGTCGAAAAGTTCGTCGATCTGAAAGACATCAAAGACGCGCTCGAGGTCCACGAGCTGAAAGACGGCGAGACCTACTACCTCGCCTTCGCGCTCGTCGGCGCCTACCAGGACACGATGGGCGACATGCACAACCTGTTCGGCAGGGTGAACGAAGCCGAGGTGATCCTCGGGCCCAAGGGCGTCCCCGTCGTCACCGACGTGCGGCGCGGCGAACCGGCGAACGAGACCCTCGCCTGCTTCGGCTACGACGGCACCGACTTGACCGAGGCGGTCAAGGTGCAGCTTCGCGAGCGGACGAACCGGGGTGAGATCTCCGCCGAGGACGCCGAGGCGTTCCTCGAAAGCTACACCGCTCGACTCGCGCAATACACCTACCTCGATTGACGGAGCGGACCGAAGCTCCGCGCCGACACTTGAGCCTCGCGGATGCCACCGCGATCTACGCCGGGATCATCCTGGGCTCCGGCATCTTCGTCGCGCCGGCCGCGATCGCGGGCGCGGTTCCCTCGATCCCCATCGCGGTGGGGTTGTGGGTCTGCGGCGCCGTCGTCGCGGCGTGCGGTGCTTCGTGCTATGCGGAGTGCGCCTCCCGGATGCCGGCCAACGGCGGGTTTTTCGTCTTCAATCGCGAAGCCTACGGGCCGGCGATCGCCTTCGTGGGCGGCTGGGCGGCGATCTTCGTGACCTACCCGGCGTCGATCGCCGCGATCGCGCTCGTCTTTGCGACCTACCTCGCGCAGGCGACGGGTGTCGGCGGCTGGGAGCGCGCGTCCGCGGCGGCCGCGCTGGCGAGCGCGGGCGTGCTGAGCGCCGTCGGGTTGCGCACGGGGCCGCGTGCCCAGGTCGTGTTGACCTCGTGCAAGATCGGGGCGCTGGGGTTGCTCGCCGTCGCGGCGCTGACCGCGCGCGGCCGGATCGCGCCCGGGGCGGCGGCGATGCCGGCCGCCGCGGCCGCCACGGCGACACCGTGGCTTTCCGCGCTCTTGATCCTCCTGTGGACCTATGACGGCTGGTCGGACGTCACCCTGGTCGCCGGAGAGGTGCAAGACCCCGGAAAGAACATCGGGCGTGCGGTGCTCATAGGGACCGCCGTCCTCGCGATGGTGTACGGGCTCACGCAGCTGGCCGTGATGACCGTGCTCCCCGACGGGCGCGCCGCCGCCTCGCCCCGGCCTGTCGCCGCCGCGGTCGAGGCGATCTGGGGGGAAACGGCCGGGCGCGGGGTCGCCGCGCTTGTGGTGGTCTCCACCTTCGGCTCGATCCTGGGAACCGTATTGACGGTCTCCCGCTTGGGCTTCGCGATGGCGAAGGGGGGCGCGTTTCTCAAGGGGATGGCGGCGCTCCACCCGCGGTGGGGGACGCCGGCCCGGGCGACGGCGGCACTCACCGCGGCCGCGATCGCCTACGTCTTGCTGGCGTCGTTCCGGAACATCCTCGCGCTCTTCACGTTCAGCGTTTGGATCTTCTACGGCATCACGGCGGTCGCGCTGATCATCCTGCGCCGCCGCCGCGTCGGTGAGGCGACGGCGTGGCGCGCCCCGCTCGGCTGGACCGCGCCGGTCGTCGTTCTCGCGGTCGGGGCCGGGATGACGGTGCAACTCGTCGCCGCCGACCCGCTGCGCGCGTCGGCGGGGGCGGCTCTCTTCGCCGCGGCGTTTCCGGTTTATGCCCTCATCGCGCGATCTGACGCGCGACGACGATGAACTCGGCCAGATTCTCGAACGTGATCATCCCGACGAGCGCGCCGTCCGCGACGACGAGAAGCGGTGTGGACGGATCGGTCTGAAGCTGCTGCAAGACCGTGGAGAGCTCCGTCTTGGGCGCGACCTGGGCGGGCTCGCGCAGCATCACCTCGAGAACCGTCGTGTCGCGTCCCGCTCGCGCGAGGCCTTCCAAAAGTCGCGCGCGCGGCAGCACGCCGGCAACCCGCTTCCAGGCGTCGAGCACGGGGAAGTCGTGTTGGTGGCTGGCCAGGAGCAGCTCCGCGGCCCGGCCCAGCGTGTCGTGGGGTGCCAGCGTCTCGAATTTCGTGATCATCGCCTCTTGGGCCGTGTGCCCGGCGATCGCCTCCCGGCGAGTCTGGAACGCCATCTCCTGCGACGCGCCGAGAAAGACGAACAGGCCGATGAACGCGAGGAAGAAGTCCGCCTGGATGATCCCGCCGACCACGAACACGCCGGCGATCACCTGACCGATGAAGGCGGCGATCCGCGTGGCCCGGTGCTGGCCCAAACCCAGGGCGAGGAGGGCGCGCAAGACGCGCCCGCCGTCCATCGGAAATGCGGGGATCATGTTGAAGGCGACGAGGTAGACGTTGGTCCACAGCAGCTGCTGCACCAAGCCCGAGTCGCGCCACGGGTTCGTCTGCTCCAGCCCGTGCGGCACGCCGAGCGCAACCAGCGCCACCGCGAAGATCGAAGCGAGAACGACGTTCACCGCGGGCCCGGCGAGGGCGATGAGCAGCTCGGCCCAGCCTCCCGGAATCGACTCCAAGCGCGCCACGCCGCCGATCGGGTAGAGCACGATCTCGCGCGTCTTCACGCCGAAGCGGCGAGCCATCACGGCGTGTCCGAACTCGTGGAGCAGGACGCAGCCGAACGCGGCGATCACGAAGGCGATCGCCCTGGGCACGTTGCGGCTCGATGCCGCGGCCGCCATCCCGAACCAGACGAGGATCAGCAGGAACGTCACGTGGATCCGGATCGGTATCCCGAGCATCGTCCCGACCTGGAAGGACCAGGGCGAAGCGGGCGCCGCTGCGGCGGCCTTCTCGCGCTCTTTGACTTCGCTCATCGTCGAAGATCATAGAGGCCGCCCGTCGGCCCGGCCAAGTCGCGGGGTTTCGCGGGAGCCGTTCTCGCGGTATCGTTCGAGCCCCGCCACGAGGAGAACGCGATGCTGGTCCCCGAGTTGAAGGCGCTCTTCAAGTATCAGGACTACGGGAAGAAGCCGGGCATCGCCGGTGTCGAGGTCCGCGCGCTGCGCCGCTTCGGCGAGGACGGCGGATCGATGACCGAGCTATCGCGTCTTGCCGCGGGCCATCCCGAGGCCTTCCCGGACTTCACGCTGGCTCAGCTGAACTACAGCACGCTCGAGCCCTGCGTGCTCAAGGCGTTTCACGTCCATCACCGCCAAACCGACGTCTGGTTCGTTCCTCCCGAGGACCGGGTCGTGTTGGTCTTGGTCGACGTCCGCGCCGGCTCCCCGAGCGAAAAGACGGTGACGAAGCTGGTGCTGGGGGACGGACAGTCGCTCCTCGTGCGGATTCCGCCCGGCGTGGCGCACGGCTGCAAGAACCTGGGAGCGAAGCCGGCGCACATCATCTACATGACCGACGCGCACTTTTCCGCCGAGCCGGGTATGAGCGACGAGGGACGCCTCCCGTGGGATTTGGTCGGCGCGGACATCTGGGAACCCGCGAAGGATTAGTTGGGGACAGGCACCGCGGTGCCTGTCCCCGCTCTCACTCCTGACGCACCGGAGTGAACGTCGCGTTGGAGTTCTCCCAGAGCGCACTCGCCAACGCCTTGCGATCGTTTGAAATCACCGGGATCTCGGAGAAGCGCACGCGCGCGATCACTCTTCGCAGGCCGACCAGCCGGGGGAAGTGAGTCAACAGACTCTCACTGTCGTGCCAACAGATGGTGCGCGAGGGCGCATCCTCGGAGCCGGGGGTCTCGTAGGAGATCGACGCCGCCCAGCAGGGGACTCCGGCACGCGCGGCCGGCTCCAGGAGGGACGGCTGGAAGGGAAGGATCTCGACCCCCCGCGAGCTGCGCCCCTCCGGAAAGATCGTCAACGGCAGCCCGAGCTCCAGCCGTTCGGACATCTCGCGCCCGGCGCGAACGACGTCTCGTGCGACGTCGCGATCGACGAAGAGGGTTCCAGCACCTCGCGCGATCCAACCGAAAAGCGGCCACGACGCGATCTCGCGCTTGGCGAGGAACAGGCTGGGGTAGAGCGATCCGAGGACCAGGATGTCGAGATAGGAAACGTGATTCGACGCGACCAGATAGACACCGTCCCCGGGGACCGGGCCGCCCACGTCGCGGCGAACCGAAAGGATCGCGCACATCGCGCGGCTCCAGACCCGGCACGACGCGGCTCCGATGCGTCCGACCGCGCGGCGGCGCCCGGGCGCCACGAGACGGGCGACCGCGGGAATCGCCGCGAAAAAAGCCGTCGTCGCCACGACCGCGGGGACCTTGTAAGCGATTCGAAGCCAGCGCACAGGTATAGTGTAGCGACCGAACCCGGAGTCCCCCGATGAACCAGGAAATTGCGATCTTGGAGCCCGG
>Ga0193712_1000122_pt1 | contig 12488 bp, 10 predicted proteins | sample H3a1metaG_FD_143053 | JGI IMG/M metagenome (GOLD analysis project Ga0193712, IMG submission 143053) | Soil microbial communities from a riparian zone of the East river system, Colorado, United States - H3a1 | ecosystem: Environmental > Terrestrial > Soil > Riparian zone | place: USA: East River... | reverse complement strand
CCATACGACGGAATCGTGAGCGCCGTGCGACGCCTGAAAAACGACGGCAAGCGACTGGGATTGGTGACGAGCAAGGTGCGGACCGGCGCCGTACGCGGGCTCAAGGCCGCCGGCCTCGAACCGGACTTTGACGTGATCGTGGGCGCCGACGACGTCCGGAATCCCAAGCCGCATCCGGAGCCCGTGCTCGTGGCGCTCGGCCTGCTCGGCGCGCAGCCCGGCGAAGCAGTCTTCATCGGGGATTCCCGTCACGACCTCGAGTCCGGCCGCGCCGCCGGCGTGAAGACCGCGGCAGCGTTGTGGGGACCATTCGATCGCGCGCATCTTGCTGATCTGGAACCCGACTATTGGCTCGAGCGGCCCGAAGATATCCTAGCGCTACACCTGACACCTGACACCTGACACCTGCCACCTGCCACCTACCCTCATGCGATTCATTCCCTTCGACCTAGAGCGCTGGCAAAGCACGTGGGAGACCCGCGTCCGATTCAACCTGTCGGAATCCGGCGTTCAACCGCTTTCGGTGCAGGGACTCCTGGGCCTGGCGGGGGCATCGGCGGTGCCGCTGCTCGATGTGCGGCTCGGTTATAGCCAGTCGAACGGCACGGACTTGCTGCGCGGCCGGATCGCGGCACTGTATCCCGGTCTGTCTTTAGAGCAGGTACTCGTAACAACTGGGAGCTCGGAGGCCAACTTCGCGATCTGCTGGCGCCTGCTCGAACCCGGGGACAAGGTCGCGATCATGCTCCCGAACTACCTCCAGACGTGGGGCCTGACTCGGAACTTCGGCGCCGAGGTACGCCCCTTTCACTTGCACGAGGAGCAAGGGTGGGAGCCATTCGCCGAGGAAATCCGCAGCGCGATCGCACCGGGCACCAAACTCGTCGTGGTCACCAATCCACACAATCCGACCGGGCACGTGCTCTCGGACCAGGCACGGCGCGTCATCGTCGAGCGCAGCGCCGAGGTCGGCGCATGGCTGCTTGCTGACGAGGTGTATCAGGGCGCTGAGCTGGATGGCCAGACGACCCCCTCGTTCTGGGGCGGTCACGAGCGGGTGATCGTCGTGAACGGCCTGTCGAAGGCCTACGGCCTGCCGGGGCTGCGCATCGGGTGGATCGTCGCCCCCGCGTCGTTCATCGCGGAAGTGTGGGCGCGCCACGACTACACAACCATCGGTCCTTCGGGAATCTCAGACCACCTGGCGGCGGCAGCGCTCGAGCCGCGGGCGCGCGACAAGTTGCTCGACCGCACCCGGCGGATTCTCACCGCGAACTATCCGGTGCTGGAGGAGTGGCTCAAACGTTTCGGCGACACGTTCACCTGGCATCCTCCCCAGGCGGGCGCGATTTGCTGGGCCCGCTACCGGCACGCGGTCAGCGCGTTGGAGATTGTTGAGAAGATGCGGCTGGAGCACAGCGTCCTGCTGGTGCCGGGAGATCACTTCGGCATGCCGAACTACCTGCGCTTCGGCTACGGGGAAGAGCTGCAGCACTTCCAGGAAGCTCTGGGAGAGACGGAGCGTGGCCTCAAACGGATTTTTGCGGACCGGAACAATCCGCTTTAGCCGAAGATCCCGTGCAGCACCACGTACGTCAGCCCGCCGATCCCCGCTGAGGCGGGGATCGTCAAGAGCCAGGCCCACACGATCTGCCCGGCGACTCCCCACCGCACCGCGGACAGTCGCTGTGCCGCCCCGACCCCCGCGATTGCGCCGGTGATGGTATGTGTCGTACTAACGGGAATCCCGAAGTGCGACGAGATGAACAGCGTGATCGCGCCGGCCGTTTCGGCGCAGAAGCCGCCGAAGGGAGTCAGCTTGGTGAGCCGCTGCCCCATCGTCTTGACGATGCGCCAGCCTCCGGTCATGGTGCCGAGTCCCATTGCGGCGCCGCACACCACGACGACCCACGTCGGGATGTGGTCGGCGGATGCGAGGTGCAGCGCCTGGAGGGACGAGTTCACGAACAGCGGCTGGATCGAAGGGGCGGCGAGCAGCCCGACGATGATGCCCATGGTCTTCTGCGCGTCGTTCGTACCGTGCCCCAGGGAATACGCGGCGGCGGAGACCAACTGGAGCCCGCGGAAGGCCCGGCTTACCCTCCGAGGCAGCGAGCGCCGCAGCGCCCATGAAAAGGCCACCGTCAACGACAACGCCAGCACGAGCCCCATCACCGGCGCGACCACGATGAAGATCAGGGTTTTTACCCAGCCAGACCCGATGATGGCGCCGAATCCAGCCTTGGCTACCGCGGCGCCCGCGTAGGCGCCGATGATCGCGTGCGACGAGGAAGTCGGCAGGGCGCCCCACCACGTTATCAGGTCCCACGTGATCGCGCCGAGGAGGCCGCTCAGGATCACGGTGGCGTCGACGATGCTGATGTCAATCATCCCTTTTCCCAGGGTCTTCGCCACCGCGGTGCCAAACAGGAAGACGGCGATGAAGTTGAACAGTGCCGCCCAGATCACGGCGAACTTCGGGGACAGCACCCGCGTCGAAACGACCGTGGCGATCGAGTTGGCCGAGTCGTGAAATCCGTTGATGAAGTCGAAGGCGAGCGCGACGAAGATGATCGCGATCACCCCGGGGACGGTGGCGTGCATCAGGCGTGCTTCAGGGTGATGGACTCGAGGACGTTGGCAACGTCCTCCGATTGGTCCAGCGTCAGCTCGAGGGTCTCGTAGATCTCCTTCCACTTGATCACTTCGAGGGGATCCTTTTCGGTATCGAACATCCGGCCGAGCCCTTCGTGGTAGATCGCGTCCCCCTCTTCTTCGAGCCGCTTCACTTCAACGCAGTACTGCATCACGTCCTCGCCGCCCTTCTTCGACTTGAGGCAGCCGACTGCCAGGGCCAGCACGCCGACCATTTTCTGGATCAGCTCGGTGAGCTGCTTGACCCCCGCGGGAGCCACGCCCACGCGGAAGATCTGAGAGCGCCGGGCGGTGCGGTCCATGGCGTCCATCACGTCGTCCAGGTCGGACGCGAGCTGGTGGATATCCTCCCGGTCGAGCGGCGTGATGAATGTCCGGTCGAGGCGGTTCACGACCTCGTGCGTGACCTGATCGGCCTCGTGCTCGAGCCGCTTGATCGATTCGACGAGCGCGATGCGGCGGTCGGGTGGAGCCAGGAACAGGTCATGCAGGTACTGTGCGGCCTCCTTGTTGCGCGTGGCGACGGCGACAAAGAGATCGAAGAATTCTTCTTCACGCGGGAGTAAGCGCACGGGCGGCCTCGGGTCCGAGAAGGGTCGCCCGAGAACATAGCGGCTCGCCCCAGCAGCGACTAGGTTATCGGCTCGCGCCACGAGAGCGAGTGAGGACCGAATGGCCACAGCGCAGCAGCCGCAGGCCGACTTCATCAGAGTGATTTCCCGGCTCGATGCCACGGCGCTCGTCGTCGGCTCGATGATCGGCTCGGGCATTTTCATTGTGTCGGCACAGATCATCCGCGACGTGCAGGCGCCCGGGCTGCTGTTGCTCGTGTGGGCCCTCGCCGGCGTCGTCACGCTGATGGGCGCCCTCACGTACGGCGAGCTCGCGGCGATGTTCCCCAACGCCGGCGGGCAGTACGTGTACCTGCGGGAGAGCATCTCCCCCCTGTTCGGCTACCTGTACGGCTGGACGCTGTTCGTCGTGATCCAGACCGGCACCATCGCGGCAGTCGCCGTGGCATTCGCGAAGTTCACGGCAGTGCTCTTCCCCGCCCTCTCGCCCGACGTCTTCCTGGGCGGGACGGTCAACTTCCCGCAGCCGATCGGGCCCATCACGGTGGGCCTCTCGCCGCAACGCGTGCTTGCGGTCGCGTCGATCGCCGTGCTGACGTGGATCAACGTGCGGGGGGTGCGCACCGCCGCCCTCATTCAGACGTCGCTCACGGCGATCAAGACGGCCGCGCTCGCCGGCCTCGTCATCCTGGGCCTCACAATCGGGCGGAACCCGGCGGCGGTTGCCGAAAACTTCGGCACCGCATTCTGGCCGGCGGGCGGGCTCACGGTCGCGTTGCTGCCGGTCGTCGGCGCCGCCATGGTGGGCTCATTGTTTTCGATGGACGCGTGGAACAACGTCGGTTTCGCCGGCTCGGAGCTGAAGGATCCGAAACGGGACCTGCCCTTTGCCATGGGCGTGGGCGTACTCACGGTCACGATTCTCTACCTGTTGGCGAACGTCGCCTACCTCAACGTCCTCCCGGCAGAAGCAATCGCCGGCGCCCCGCAGGAGCGCGTCGCCACCGCGGCACTCAAGGCAATTCTCGGTGACGCCGGACTCTACATCATGGCCGTGGCGATCATGATCTCGACGTTCGGCTGCAACAACGGGCTGATCCTGTCGGGCGCGCGCGTGTACTACGCCATGGCGCGCGACAGGCTGTTCTTCCAGTCGGCCGGCACGCTCCACCCTGAATACAAGACGCCCGCCGTGGCGTTGGTGGTGCAAGCGCTCTGGACGAGTGTGCTTTGCCTGTCGGGGACCTACGGTCAATTGCTCGAGTTCGTGATTTTCGCCGCGCTGCTGTTCTATATGCTCACGGCGGCTGGGCTGTTCGCATTGCGGATGAAGCGGCCGGAAGTCGAGCGCCCGGTGCGTGTCCCGGGATACCCTTGGCTGCCGGCGCTGTATTTTTTGCTCACGACCCTGATCGCGGCGGCCATGCTTGCGGTGAAGACGACGTACAGCGGCCTGGGACTACTCTGTGTGCTGGTGGGAGTGCCGGTATACTTTGTGTGGCGGGCGGTCACCGGAACGACGCGGAGCCGGCCGCTAGCCTGACGCCGCAGCCGGGCCGCGGCTGCGTTTCTCTTGCGGAGGAGTACCAGTGGACACCAAATCACGCGCAGGGCGCTCAATGCAGATCGCTGCCGTCGTCCTTACACTCGCGTTCCTGGAGTGCGCCGATTTCGTAGCGCCGTTCGCACCGATAGTCACGAACGAGGTGGACAACTTCGCATTCCAGACCGTGGACCTCGCCGGTGTGACGACCATCGCGCGATACACGTGGGAGACGACGGGAAACAGCGCGACCGTGATGCAGTCGAGCGCTGTGAGCGCTGGTACTGCGACCGTCACGGTCACCGATGGCGAGGCGACGTTGGTGTATACGCATGCCCTGGATGGGAGCGGAGTCACAACGACGGGGAGTGGAACGGCCGGCTTCTGGACCATCACCATGTCCCTGTCAAACGTGCGCGGGCCGCTGAATTTCACCCTCCAAAAGCCGTGACCGTTGCCAGGCGCGACTCCTAGGTCGCTCCCGGCCCCGTCAGCGCAAATCGAGGATACTCGCCCAGCACTGTAATCTCGGCGCCCTGTCCCTTGAGCGCGTCGAGCGCTCCCCGCATCGCTGGCTCCGCGATGCGGGTTTCCACATCCAGGTAGAAGAGGTACTGCCAGGGCGCCGTGCGGTCGGGGCGGCTCTCGAGCTTCGTGAGATTGAGGCCCGCGTCGGCGAAGGGGGCAAGGGCCCGGGCCAGCGTCCCGGGACGGTGCGGTAGCCGCAGGCGCAACGTGGCCTTCGCCGGAACGTCCGGGCCCGGTGTGGCCGGTTCGCGGCCGACGAGCAGAAAGCGCGTCTGGTTGTGCGGCTCGTCCTCGATCCGCTCGACCAGGATCTCGAGGCCGTAGCGATGCGCGGCGAGCGTCCCCGCTACCGCGCCGACGCCCAAGTCGTTGCGCCGTGCGACCTCGGCCGCGGCACCCGCGGTGTCGTAGAAGGCAACCACTTCCACGTTGGTCAGGCTCCTCAAGAGGCGTTCACACTGCGCCAACGCGACGGGATGTGATAACACCCGTCGCAGCGAGTCGCGCGTGGACCCGCGCACGCCGAGCAGGCAGTGATGCACGGGGCTCACCACCTCTCCCACAATCGCGAGTCCCGATTCGGCGATCAGGTCGAAGTTCGTCGCAATGGAGCCGACCAGCGAATTCTCGATCGGTAACAGGCCGAACTCAGCCCGCGCCTCGAGGACCGCCGCGGCCACGTCGCGAAATTCGCGGCAGGGCACCGACGCGGCCTTCGGATCCAAAAGGAAGAGCGCCTCCTCGCTGTACGCGCCCGGTTCTCCCTGGAATGCTATCCGCTTGGTCGGCATTGGGTTACAGTAACAAGCATCGTCACTTGCTGATAGTGGGCTTCGGGATATATTCGGGTCATGGCGCTACCCCAAACTGCCTCGACCCCGGCACCCCCGCGAGCCGCGTGTCCCGAGTGCGGGGCCGGACTGGTGCGGCAGTCGGCGTGCGTCCTGTGCGTATCCTGCGGTTGGGCGAAGTGCGGTTGAACGGCTCCAGCCTCCCCATCCTCGACGAACGCCTGCGCGGCACCAAGTTCGTCGCACTCGCGGCGCGGTCGCTACTCAATTCGCCCCAGCAGACCGGTATGGACTTCTGGTCGGTCAACCCGTACGTGGGCTGCGAATTCGGATGCACGTATTGCTACGCGCGGTACGCGCACCGCTACGTCGTGGAGCGAGCGCACGACCGGGGTGCACTGAACGACGAGGAATTCCGGGACTTCCGCGGCGCCCTGGGGTGGGAAGCGTTCGAGCGCCGCATCTTCGTCAAAGAGCAGGTGCTCGGCGCGCTGGATGCCGACCTGCGCCGCTACTTCCGGTCCGCACATTCTGACGGCGGAACCGCTCCCATCGTAATCGGCACCGCCACCGATCCGTATCAACCCGCCGAGCGTCGTTTTCGAGTGACGCGCGCCATTCTGGAGCGCCTCGCGGGATATGAGGGGCTTTCGATCGGCATCATCACAAAGAGTCCCCTCATCACAAGAGACGTCGATGTGCTCCAACGCCTCGGCGCCCGCTCCGATGTGGAAGTGTACGTGTCGCTGATCAGCGTGGATGCCGGCCTGATCCGCAAAGTAGAGTCCCGCTCGCCCAGCCCGGCGGTGCGGCTGCGCGCGCTGCGCCGGCTCAGGGAGGCGGGGGTCAACGCCGGGTTGATCGTGGCACCGGTGCTCCCCGGGATCACGGACGATCGAGCCCACCTGGAAGCGGTCTTCAAGGCCGCCCGCGATGCCGATGCCAGATTTGTGCATGCCGGCCCGCTGCGGCTTTACCCGGCAGTGCGCGACCGGTTTCTTCCGGTACTCGAAGCCGAGTTCCCCCACCTGGTCGCGCGATACGCTCGAGCCTACGCGCGCCAAAGCAGCGCACCGCGTGAATACGCCAGCGCGCTACGGCGGCGCATTCAAAAGCTTCAGGCACAGTTCGGCCTGCCCGTCAACCGGGGAATGGAAGATCGCTATCAGAGGCGACGACCGGCGCCGCAGGTCGAGCTGCCATTCTGAGAACGGACGCTCAACGCTGCACCCACGCTTCTACCACCGCGCGAATGGTGCCCGGTGCGTTCCCTTCGGCGCGGTTGTTGGCCAGGATCAAGGCTTCGAGGCGCCGGCGCGTCGCTTCGGCAATGAGGCGTAGCAGGTCATTCCGCAAATCGGCCAGCGGCTCGCGGACGCGGTCGTAGGGCTCGAATAACTTCACGGCATCGGCGTAGGCCCGGCCGGGCCGGAGCAGCGCGCGCGCCACCGTGAAGTCCGCCGGGAACACCCACGGCAGCGCGAGCTGCTCGCCGATCGACGGCATCTCACTCCAGGAATTGAAAACGTGCGCCACGCCGTGGCGCGCCAGTACAGCGCCGTGCCGCGGATCGAGGAGTTCGGGATTGCGCAGCTCCACCGCGTAACGCCAGTCTCGGGGCAGCTCTTGCAGGAAGCGGTCGAGCTGCTCGGCCCACTCGCCGGCATCGGGGACATCCTTCCCCCGCATGGCCTGGAACTCGAACACGAAGCAACCGGCGTGATCGCGGAATGCGCGGCTGTAGGGACCGAGCACCGCCTCCTTGAACAGGTCGGCGTTCAGAAAGTCCGGGTTGCGCAGGCCCGACAGATTGCCCCAGCGGCGATCCTGGTTGAACCGCTTGGCGGTGATGCGATCCCACACCTTGCTGACACACGGAAAGCCGGGCGGCAGAGCACTCGCATACGCCGCCAGCACAGCCTCGGACGGCGGTTCGTAGAACGCGCTGTCGATCCCGACGGTGCCGAACAGCGGATAGCGGGCGTACTCCTCCAGCCGCTTGGCGGGCTGAGGACCGCGGTACTCCCGATGATAGACGTCGCCCGTCCAGCCATCGTAGGTCCACGTGGACGTGCCGAACTTGATGTTGGACGGGATGCGGTGAGCCAGGGCCACCAGGTCGCCTGCGGGGGGCGGAAGCGCGTCGCCGAAGAGATCGGGCTGGCCGGGCACCGGCGTAAAGTAGCGCGCCCCGACGAAACCGCTCCGGGACCCTAGGTGCCCACTAGGACCTTGTGCAAGCGAGCTTGTCCCGCCCGCCGCCTATCACTGCACCACGCGCACCGGGGTCAACCCATCAGTCGTGGACCCATCGCCCAGCTGGCCGAACGCGTTGGACCCCCAGCAATAGACGGCGCGCGCGGCCGTGACACCGCACGTGTGGAAGGGACCGACCTCCACTCCAGTGAAAGTCAAACCACCCGCTACGGGACCCGGGGTCAACCGATCAATCGTGGACCCATCGCCGAGCCTGCCGAAGGAGTTGACCCCCCAGCAATAGGCAGTCCCCGCGGTCGTGAGCCCGCACGTGTGAAAGAGGCCGGCCTCCACCGCCGCGAAGGTCACGCCGCCCACCACGTGCGCTGGGGTCAGCCGATCAGTTGTCGTGCTGTCGCCGAGCTGGCCGAAGCCGTTGGAGCCCCAGCAATAAGCCGCGCCCCCGACCGTGACCCCGCAGGAGTAGCTGCTGACAGTACCAACATTAAGAGGTGAGACACTCGTACTAGCGCTCACCGCAGCGAAGCTCACACCCCCCACCACGGGCACCGGGGTCAACCGATCAGTCATCGAGCCGTCGCCGAGCTGCCCAAAGACGTTCAGGCCCCAGCAATATGCGGCGCCCCCTGTTGTGACGCCGCAGGTATGGTTACCAGCGCTCACGGCGGCGAAGGCGAGCCCGCCCGCCACGGGCGCCGGGCTCGACCGTGTGATCGTTGTCCCGTCGCCGATCTGGCCGTTGGCGTTGAAGCCCCAGCAATAGGCGACGCCCGTCTCCGTAATCCCGCAGGTGTGGGTGTGGCCAGCGCTCACCGCAGCGAATTTCACGCCGCCCGGTACGAGCACGGGGTTCGACGTATTTGAGCCCCAGCAATAAGCATCGCCAGCGGCCGTGACCCCGCAACTCTGGGAGTCACCGACGCTCACTGAGGCGAAATTCACGCCGCCCGCCACGAGCACGGGGTGCGACGTATTGGAGCCCCAGCAGTACGCAGCGCCCCCTATCGTGAGGCCGCAGGTTTGGGTTCCACCAACGCTCACCGCGGTGAACGGCACCGTGACGGCAAACGGGACGCTGGTCGCCCCGCTGAGGCTCGCCGCGCTCGCCGAGAGCATGTAGCCACTGCCCGGCGGATCAAACTGCAGATCGCTGAACGTCGCAATCCCCTGGGTCGCCGCTACCGTGAGCGTTCCCGAGAACGTCCCTGAGCCAGGGGTTGCCCCGAGGGCGATCGTCACGGCGTCCGTCGCTGCGGTGATCGTATTCCCGAAAGCGTCTTGCACGGCGACCTGCACCGCCGGATTGATCGGCTGCCCGCCCGCGACCGCGCTCGGCTGCACCACAAAGGCAAGCTTCACCTTCGGACCCGCCGGCGGCTGGGTCGGACCATCACAGCTGAATGTTCCGACAACCAGGGTGAGAAACGCCAAAAGAGTGTACCGGAGACTCATCGGCCCCTCAGGCCTCGTCACATCGGGTGATCGGGTTCTACGCAGCATCGGTACTAAACACCGGACCGGGTCAGCATCCGGGTCCCGGTGGCTCAATACCAGAATGCACGCAAACCAGATTACTCGTAAGGGATTCGTGAAACTATAATTGTGACAATAGTTTAAGACGTCATGCCGGGACCTTGCGGTCGTCACGATCTTCGGGATATATTCGGGTCCCTCAATCGTCGGCCGGATGACTCGCCAATCTGCTCTGACCAGCTCGTACGCCGCCTGCTGCTGGATCCCGCACTTCGCACTCCGCTGCGAGGAGGCGAGGCATCCTGAGCTCGCCGCACAACCATGCGCGCTGCTCGCCCCCGATGACATCCGTCGGGTATGGCAGGTCTCTTCGCTCGCCCGGCACGCGGGTGTAAAGGCTGGTCTCACCATCAGCCAAGCGATCGGTCTCTGCCCCACGCTGCAGCTGTGCGAGCCTGACCCGGTTCACTATGACCAGCAATTTGCCCGACTGCTCGCCGCGCTCGGCAGCGTGAGTCCGGTGATCGAGCCGGCGGAGTTGGGACGGGTGTACGTGGGAACAGACGGTTTGGAAGGGCTGCACGGTTCGCTTGAGCAGATCGTGGAGGCAATCAAGTACTCCGCACTCCACACTCCACATTCCGCATTCCGGGTGGGGTGGGGAAAGGGAAAGTTCATTGCCTGGGTCGCCGCCACTCGAGCGCGACCGGGACATGCTGTCATCGTGCGCCCGGGCGAAGAAGGGAAGTTTCTCGCGGTGCAGCCTCTCGCCGTTCTGCCGCTCGATCCCGACACGCACCGACGGCTCCGCCAGCTCGGGCTGAAAACGCTCGCCGATCTGACTGCCTTGCCGGAGGTGGCGGTCGTCGCGCAGTTCGGCCGTGCCGGCAGCCGGCTGTGGCGGCTGGCGGCCGGAGTGCTCGCCGAGCCCATCGTGGGCCTGGAAGTCCCCGAGCCGATCATCGCAGCTCTCACTTTTTTCTCTCCGGTCACCGACTTGGGGATGCTGACGCAGTCGCTGGCGCAACTGATCGAGCGCGCGCTCAAGCACCCGCGTCGCGCCGGTTGGCGAGTGCGGCTGGTGCGCATGAAGGCCGCGCTCGAGCACGGCACTTCCTGGATGATCGAGGCCGTTCTCAAGGATCCGTCCGCGAATCGGAATAATATCCTCGCGCCGCTCAAGACCAGGTTGGATCTGACGCCGCCAATGAAGGCAGTGGAGCGACTCGTCGTCGAGTTCCGCGCCTTCTCCCCGGGGACGTCCGAGCTGCAGCTCTTCGCTCGCGACGCGAACGCGGCCGCGCGGGCGGGCCGGCAGCGCGCGCTGCGGCATGCCGTCCAAGAGATCAAGCTCCGCCTTCGGAAGTCGCCGCTCTATCACATCATCGAGGTCCAGCCATGGTCACGCATTCCCGAACGGCGTTACGCGCTGATCGACTTCGAGCCGTGAAAACGATGTGGAGTGCGGAATTCGGAATGCGGAATAGAGCTGACAGACTTCGTGCTCTCAACGTCCCCCAACGGGTGGACGTGGAGCTCGATGCTGCACGGCAGCCAAGCGTGGTTCGTACCCACCTGAATCCGCACGGCGGAAGACGAGTGGAAGCGATTGGTGAGGTCTGGCGGATCGACGATGAGTGGTGGCGTGCACCGATCCATCGGCGGTACGTGGAAGTGAGCTTCGAGCGTGGAAAGAGAGTGGTGTTGTTCGAAGACTTGGTCGCCAAGGAGTGGTGGATGCAGCAAGCGTGATGCGATGTACGTCGAACTTCATTGTCACTCCGCCTTCTCGTTCCTCGACGGCGCCTCGTTGCCCGAACAGCTCGCGCTCACGGCGGCGAACCTCGGGTATCAAAGCGTTGCACTCACCGATCACAACGGCGTCTATGGCTCGATGGCGTTTGCCCAGGAAGCAAAGCAGCTCGGTCTCCAGGCGATCACCGGCGCCGAGGTGACGCTGCTCGACGGTTCGCACATTACTCTGTTCGCCGAAACGCCGAGTGGGTACGCCAACCTCTGCCGGTTGCTCACCGAGGCGCACATGGGCCGGACCGACCGCCGCGATCCGCGGCTCGACTTCGCATCGCTCGAAGCCCGCCACGAGGGGCTCATCATCCTCTCAGGCTGCCGGAACGGCCTCCTTCCCCGCACCCTCGAGCGCGACGGGGTCGCCGCGGCGCGCCGACTCGCTGAGCGATGCCGTGCGGTGTTCGGTCCCGATCAGTTCTTTGTCGAGCTGCAGCGGAATTTTGTGCGGGGGGATCGCGCATTGACCCGCGCGCTAAGAGATCTCTCTTCTGACTTACGACTTAGCGTCGTAGCGACTGGAAACGTCCATTACCACCATCGCGAGCGGCATCGGTTGCACGACGTACTGGTCGCGATCCGTCATCGAACGACGCTCGACGGCTCGCACGCTGTACGTCGTCAGAACAGCGAGTTCTTCCTGCGTCCACCTGAGGAAGTCGCGGCGATGTTCGATGACTGTCCCGATGCTGTCGCCAATACATCCGGCATCGCCGAGCGCTGCAAGGCGTTCGACCTGACACGCGATCTGGGCTACAAATTCCCCGACTTCCGTGGAGCGATCGATCAAACCGCACCTGGAGCGCTCGCCCAGTTGTGCCGCGCCCGGCTCGAGGAGCGCTACCCGGCGGACTCCGATCACCGCGACGAAGCGGATCGGCGGCTCGCAGAGGAGCTGCGGCT
>Ga0193712_1000121_pt1 | contig 12557 bp, 12 predicted proteins | sample H3a1metaG_FD_143053 | JGI IMG/M metagenome (GOLD analysis project Ga0193712, IMG submission 143053) | Soil microbial communities from a riparian zone of the East river system, Colorado, United States - H3a1 | ecosystem: Environmental > Terrestrial > Soil > Riparian zone | place: USA: East River... | reverse complement strand
ACTCGGTCGCCACACCGGTCAGCGTGGCCGGGTCCGACGACAGGGTCCGGCCGAGCACGCCGCTCAAGGTCTCGGCGATCTGCGCCGCGCTGAGATGGATCGCGGGCGCGGTCACGTGGGAGGGAAGCTCGCCCCGCACCTGGACGATCCATTCGCCCAGGTCGGTCTCGTACACGGTGAAGCCCAAGGCCTCCATGTGATGCCTGAGACCGATCTCCTCGGTGACCATCGACTTCGACTTGATGATCACCTGCGGCGCACTCGAAAACTCCGCCATGACGGCGCGGCAGGCGGTGACGTTGTCGGCCGCGCGCACCACCTTGTGGCCCGAGGCCGTAGCCGCGCGCGTGAACATCGCGACCAATTCGTCGAGGTTTTCGGTCGTGTCGCAACGTGCGGCCGTGGCCTGGTCGCGCAGCGCCTCCCAAGGAAGCGTTGCGGCGACTTGCTCCCGCTTGCCGAGCGTGACGTCCGCGGCTTTGCGGGTGTTGGTGTTGGGCGCTGGGACGAGGGTCATGCGATCCCCCGCGACACCAGGAAGGTCGCGAGCGGGACGACGGCCAGCCCTCCGGCGTGGGCCGCGAAGTGACTCAAGCATCCCGGCTCGGCGCTCACGACGACCTGGGCGCCCGCCCCGGCGATCGCGCCGATGCGATGGTCCATCATCGCGGCCGCCGTGCGGTCGAACAAGGTGGAGAACACGCCGCCGAACCCGCAGCACGGATCTCGGTAGGGCCTCGCGATCACGTCGACGTTGGCCGTCTCGCCCACCCAGCGCGCGTACGCGTCGAAGCGGCCCTCGTCCCACACGTCGTGGCAGGGCCGGTGCAGGTAGATCGGAATCCGCGGATGCGTCGAACGCGCACGGATCGCCGCGACCCAGACGTCCGGCGCGTAGCGCACCTTGTCGGCGCTCGCTCCTTCGTGCCTCAAGTGCCCGCAGCACGTGGCGCTCGCGACGAAGACCGTCTCATACGCCGCCGCTTGCGCGGTCCACGTGCGGTTCATCTCCGTCGCGCCGAGGCGGTCGCCCGCGGTGGCCGCCGGCTGTCCGCAGCAAAACGAGGCGACCGTTTCGATCGCGGGGAAGCCGGCCAAAGCGAGCAGCCGCCGCTGGGCCTCGGTGTCGCCCGCGAAGATCGCGCCGGTCAGGCAGGGGACGAAGAGCGCCGTCTTCGCTTCGGGCTTGGGCGGGCTCATGCCGATCCCAACGTAGCGTCCGAGGGAGCGCCGCACCAGGAGGCGCGCGCAAGCGTCGCCGGCGTTTCGGCCGTCACCACGACGCGGCGTCCGGACCGCGGGTGGCTAAAGCTCAGCTCCGCGGCGTGGAGGAGATACCCCGGATCGCCCGGGAGCGCGCGCGTTCCGGGTTCCGGGACGCCGCCGGCCGGATAGAGCGGGTCGCCGACGAGCGGATGACCGGCAGCCGCCAGGTGGATCCGGATCTGGTGGGGGCGGCCGGTGGCGATCCGCACATCGCAAAGAAACACGTGCGCGCCGCGCGCGAGGACCGTGACGCGCGACGTCGACGGCTTCCCGTCTCCGACCGCCGCGTAGACGAACGGAAGCGACCCGTGCGGCGCCGCACCGATCGGCCGGTCGATCGTGATGGACTCCCAGGCGGGATCGCCCGAGGCGAGCGCGCGGTAGCGCTTGCCGATCTCTAGCGCCCGCATCTGGCGCGCGAGCGCGACGCGCGCCTCGGCGGTCTTCGCGAACAAGACGGCGCCCGACGTGAAGCGCCCCAGACGATGGAGGGGCGCGGCCGCCGGCGCGTGGAGACGGACCTGATGGAGCAGCGTCGACTGGAGGAAACCGGCCCCGGGGAGGGTCGGGAGCCCCGCTGGCTTGCCGGCCACGAGGACGTCGTCGTCTTCGTAGAGGAGCGCAAACCTCAGCGGGGCGTCGGGCTCGTTCCACGGTGGGCGCTGCCAGTCCAACCGCCAGCCGGCGCGTAAGCAAAGATCGGGGGCGGCGATCGCCGCGTCGACCTGGACCTCCCCGGCCCGGATCCGCGCGAGCCATTCCGATGAAGACGAATGGCGGTAGCGGCGGCACAGGTAGGCCAACAGCGTTTCGCCGACGGCGTCGGGCCCCAACTGCTCGCGGTACGTGAAACCGTCGTTTCCGGCCATGGCGCGGATGGTACCAGCGCTCGGAAAGGCCTCGAAAACGATCCCGCGCTCCGTTACTCTTCAGCCGATGCTCCCGGACGTCGACGAGCGCGGGCGGCAGCGCGCCACGGAACAGCCGGACGGCGTCCTCGCGGTCGTTCGCCACGGCGTCTCCGCCCAGCCTCCGTCACCGGCCGGCCCGGTCGAAGCGAGAACCCCGAACGGGTGGCTGTCCGGCGATCGCACCGAGGAGGTCTGGCCCGCGGCGGGCCGGGTCGTGCGGCCGGTGATCGACGGCGTCGTGGCCGCCGCCGACCGGCGATCCCTCTTTGCGTCGGTGGAGGTTGCGACGGACCCGGCGGCTCCCCTCGACGGCTGCGCGTTCGATCTCTACGGGCGCCTGCTGCGCGGCGCGGCCCAAGCCGGATTCCCCCACCTGCTCCGCATGTGGAACTACGTCCCCCGCATCCACGACCGCTCCTCCGGGATCGAGCGGTACATGTCGTTTTGCAAGGGGCGGTCCGAAGCCTTCGCCGCACACTTCGGCGACGCGTTCCCCGACCGATTGCCCGCGGCCTCGGCCGTCGGCTGCCCGGGCGACGTCCTCGTCGTTCACCTTCTGGCGTCGTCCGCGCCCGGCCGCCACGTCGAAAACCCACGCCAGGTCTCGGCTTATCTCTACCCCGAGCGCTACGGTCCGAGAAGCCCGTCGTTCGCGCGTGGAACGGTGGCGCCCGCGGCGTGGGACGGCGAGGTTTTCATCTCGGGGACGGCGAGCATCGTCGGCCACGAAAGCGTGTTCCCCGGCCAGCCCGCGCTGCAGGCGAAAGAAGCGATGCGAAACGTCGAGGCCGTTCTCGATGCGGCCGGCGTCCCGGGGCGCGGCGGCGCTTTGGGCCCGCGGCTGCGATCGTTGCGCATCTACGTTCGGGTCCCCGGCCAGCTGGAAGCCATCCGGACCGCGGTGATCGCCTGCGCCGGGCCGGCCGTGCCCACGGCGTGGCTGCAGGCCGAGATTTGCCGCGAAGAGCTGTTGGTCGAGATCGAAGCGACCGCCCGGACCTAGCGGCGAGGCGGCGATCCGTCGATCCGCACTTGCGCGACCCGGGGGTTGCGCGTAAGGATTGGAGCCTATGACATCCCATCGATTCCCCCTCACGGCCTTGGTGTGCCTCCTGACGACGACACTCGCGCTCGCCGCGCCCTCCCCCTCCCCCGCGGCCCCCGCGGGTCCCGTCGCCCCCGATGCGATGACCGGCCTGAAGTTCGACGGCCTCACCCCCGAACAAAAAGAGCTCGCGGTTGCGATCCTCAATGGAAACGGCTGCGACTGCGGCTGCGGGATGAAGGTGGCCGTCTGCCGACGGGACGATCCGAAGTGCCCGCGCAGCCCGGTCCTGGGCCAGCAAGTGATCGACCTGGTCAAGCAGGGGAAAAGCCGCGATGAGATCGTCAAGACGGTCCTGACGCCTCCGAGCAAGTTCGTCCAATTCGCGATGGCGCCGGGCGACTCCCCGGCGGTCGGACCCAAAAACGCGAAGGTGACGATCTATCACTACTTCGATTACCAATGCCCGTTTTGCGCGAAGGTGATCCCCGCGCTCGAACAGGTCAAGACGGACTACGCCGACTCCGTGCGTGTCGTCTACAAGATGCACCCGCTGGGGATGCACCAAAACGCGATGCCCGCCGCCGAGGCGGCCATGGCGGCCGCCGCCCAGGGCAAGTTCTTCGAGATGCACAAGAAGCTCTTCGAGAACCAGCAGCAGCTGACGCGCGATCACTTCATCGCGATCGCGAAGGAGATCGGCCTCAACGTCGACAAGTTCACGAAGGCGATCGACGAGCACACCTACGCCGCGGCCGTCCAGAAGGACGCCAAGGAAGCCGAGGACATCGGCGCCACCGGCACGCCGGCGTCGTTCATCAACGGGCGCTACTTGAACGGCGCGAAGCCCTACGCCGCCTTCAAAGAGATGATCGACGAAGAGCTGGGCTGGGCGACCGCGGGCAACCGGCCGCAGTTCAAGACCGGCAAGAACGTCAGCGAGGCGTCCGCGAAGTCGGCCGCGCCGCAAGGGCCCGACCCGAACAAGGTCTACGAGCTCGCGGCGGGCGACGCGCCGTTCCGCGGCCCGGCCAACGCGAAGGTCACGGTCCTCCACTACTTCGATTATCAGTGCCCGTTTTGCGTCCGGGTCTCGCCCACGATCGACCAGCTCTTGGCCGCCTACCCGAAAGACGTCCGGGTGGTCTACAAGATGCACCCGTTGTCGATGCACCAAAACGCGATGGGCGCGGCCGAGGCCGCGATGGCCGCCAACGCGCAAGGGAAGTTCGACGCGATGCACGAAAAGCTGTTCGCCAACAGCACGGCGCTCTCGCGGGACAAGTACGTGCAGCTCGCCGGAGAGATCGGCCTGGACGTGAAGCGCTTCACCAACGACATCGACACGCATGCCAACAAGGCGAAGATCGACGCCGAGGCGTTGGAAGCCGTGAAGGTCGGCGCGACGGGAACGCCCGCGACGTTCGTCAACGGCCGGTTCCTGTCGGGGGCGCAATCCCTGGACGCATTCAAGAAGGTCGTCGACGAGGAGCTCGCCAAGGCGAAGAAGTAGGTGCCGGACATCTGCGCACCGACCGGCCCGTTCACGCACCTCAGGTTACCGGCGGGGGCCGAGCTTCCCGCGCGTGACGCCGGCCTTCTTGACGTCGCGATCCTCGACATGAACCACGGGTGGCCGAACGTCGGCCACGACGCCATCGTGGCGGCGCTCCGGAGGGCGGCGTCCGAGCTGGAATCCTCCCTTGCGGGCGCCCGGCTTGCGATCCGGGCGATCTCGTTCGACATCCGCCGCGCGTTCCAGGTCCCCGGCCCCGGCGACGACCGCTTCGTGATCTACATCGGCACGGGCGGACCGGGCCATCCGGACCCCAGGCGCAACGACGGCAGCGAGCGGGAGGCCCAGGGGGTCGCCGAGAGCCCCGACTGGGAAGCCCCGCTCTTCCGGTTGTTCGACGCGATCGCCGAGCGGGAGGATGCGGCGCTTCTGGCCGTGTGCCACACGTTCGGATTGATGTGCCGGTGGTTAAGCGTCGCCGATCCGGTCGCCCGCGGCCCGGAAAAGGGCGGCAAGAGCGAAGGGGTGCACGACAACCTGCTGACCGACACCGCGCGCGAGCACCCGCTGTTCGCGGCGTTCGCGCGGAAGCTCGGCCCGGAGGGGAGGCTGCGCGTCCTCGACAGCCGCCTGTTCGACCTCATCCCCCGCCCCGACGCGAAGCGCCGCGTGACGATCGTCGCCCGCGAGACCCAGGGTGTGAACGGTCCGCCCGGCGAGGCGATGACGATGATGGAGGTCGCGCGCGACCGCTCCGGCAGGATCCCCCGCATCTTCGGCGTCAATCACCATCCGGAGATCATCGATCGCGCCAACCTGATGGCGATGCTGCGGGCGAAGCTCGACCGAGGCGAGGTCACCAAGACCTGGTACGACCAGCGCATGCGCACGCTCTCGGTTCAGTTCCCGGACGAAAGCAGCGATCGCGACCTGCACGCGACGTCGGATTTCACCTTTCTCGGGCCGCTGAAGTTCCACGTGACGCGCGCCGCCCGCCTCCGGGCGGGGGAGCTTTCCCGGAGCTTCCCGGCGCACGAAAGCGACGTCGATCGCGCGCTCACCGGGCTTTTCACGAATCCGTAACCGCGAGGCGCGGTCGTCCGCCGCGCCTTTTGGGAACCTTCCGCGGCGCCTCCGGTCTCATCCCGTGAAGGCCGGATCGATTCCCCCGGCCCGGAGGATTCGACCATGAGACGCCATCCCCTGCTGCGAGTTGCCGCCCTCTTGTCCGGCCTGGGCGCCGGCATGGCCGCGATCGGTGCCATCACGTCGCCGGTTGAGGCCTGCCGGGCCCCCCACCCCGATGCCCGCTACGCGATGGAGGTGCTCGTCGACGGACGGCCGCTTTCCGTTTACGCCTCGGGAGGGACCAGCTACGTCGAGGCCTTGAAGGGCCGTGAATACGCGATCCGGCTGACCAACAAAACCGGCGAGCGCGTCGCCGTGGCGCTCGCGGTGGACGGATTGAACTCGATCGACGCCCAGCACACGTCCTCGCGCGACGCGCGCAAATGGATCCTGGCGCCGTGGGAGACGGTCACGCTGTCCGGCTGGCAGACGAGCTCGGGGACCGCGCGGCGGTTCGTGTTCACCTCGGAATCCAATTCGTACGGCTCATGGCTCGGCCGCACGAGCGACCTGGGCGTGATCAGCGCCGCGTTTTTCCGCGAGCAGCGCCGTGAAGACTTCGCCGCGCAAGAGTCGCCGTCCGCGGCGCCGCTCTCGCGGCAGAAGAGCGACGCCGAAGGCTCCGTTCACGGGGCCCGCGAGCGTGATCTCAACCAATCGAAAGCCGTCGCCAAGGACGAACTGGCCGCGACGGGGATCGGCCGCGAGATCGAGCACCGCGTGGTCCGCGTTGCGTTCGACGAAGAAGACGCGCCCGCTTCGATCGTCAGCCTTCGCTACGAATACCACGACGCGCTCGTGCGGCTGGGCGTCCTGCCCGCCTGCGACGACGCGCTCGCGCGCCGCGAGCGTGCCCGCGGCTTCGACGACTCCGGCTTCGCCCCCGATCCGTTTCGTAAATAGGGGACACTCCCCTTTTCACCTAGAGAGGACACTTCTCTCCTCACGATCGTCATTCCTCTTGACGGCACGCGAGCGTGCGGACTCTCCCGCACGCTCGCTCCGCCGGATCGCGCCCTCCTGAGGAAGAACCGGGCGCGATCCAGAGGGCCGTTGCGAGAAATGACGATCATGAGGAGGGAGTGTCCTCTTTTTGAGAAAAGGGGAGTGTCCCCTATTTCAGCAGCGCAAGAAGGTCGTCGCGGGTTAAAGAGCCGGCGCGCGCGGCGTCGCCCAAAGCGGCATCGGCGACGCCGCGCTTGGCTTGTTGGAGCAGGAGGATGCGTTCTTCCACCGTCTCTTCGGCGACGAGCCGATACACCATGACGGGGCGGTCCTGCCCGATGCGGTGCGCGCGGTCGGCCGCTTGGTCTTCGACGGCGGGGTTCCACCACGGGTCCATGAGAAAGACGTGGTCGGCGGCGGTGAGGTTCAACCCAGTGCCCCCGGCCTTGAGCGAGATGAGAAGCACCGGCGGCCCGGCGGCGTCCTGGAACTGCGCGACGACGCCGGCCCGGTCCACCGTCGATCCATCCAGGCGCGCGAACCGGATTCCGGCCGCGCGGAGGTGCGGCTCGATCAAATCCAGAAACGAAGTCCACTGCGAGAAGACGAGCGCCTTGTTCCCCTCGGCGACGACCGTCTCGACGCTCTCCCGGAGGCGCTCAACCTTCGCGCTCGTCTCCGCGGTCTGCCCGGGCACGAGGGCGGAATGGCACGCCGCCTGGCGCAGCCTGAGCAGCGCTTCGAGCGCGGCGAGGACACCGCCGCCTTCGCCGAGCTTCGCCACGACCTCCTCAAGCGTCGCGGCGCGCACCGCGTCGTAGATCCGGCGCTCCGGCTCGCTCAGCGCGCAGTAGAGGATCGCGTCGGTGCGCGGCGGAAGCTCGGGGGCGACGTCGTGCTTCATGCGCCGCAGCACGAACGGACGGATGCGCTCGCGCAGCCGCGCCGCCGATCCCGCGATGCCGTCCGCGATCGGCTTCGCGTAACGGTCCTGGAAATCCCGCCGGCCGCCGAGCAGCCCCCGGTTGACGAAATGCATCTGGCTCCACAGCTCGTCGAGCCGGTTTTCGACGGGCGTCCCGGAGAGCGTGACGCGCCAAGCGGCCTTCAGCCGGTAGGCCGCCTGCGCCACCTGGCTTTCGGGGTTCTTGATCGTCTGCGCTTCGTCGAGGACGAGCGTGTCCCACACCGTCCGGCCTAAGACGTCCTCGTCCAAACGCAGCAGCGCGTAGCTCGTGATCGTGACGTCGGACCCGGGGTCTAAGCTGCGCTTCGCGCCGTGATAGACGCACGTCGAAAGCCCGGGCCGGAACCGGCGGATCTCGTCCGACCAGTTGTGAACGACGCTGGTCGGTGCGACGACGAGGGTTCGCCCCTTGATCGCGCACAGCGCCTGGATCGTCTTTCCCAACCCCATGTCGTCGGCCAGGAGCGCCCCCAGCCCGGCCTCGCGCAAGAACGAAAGCCATGCGACACCCGTGCGCTGGTAGGGGCGCAACGACGCGGCGAGATCGGACGGGAGCTCCGGCTCCGCCAGGCCGTCGAACCCCGAAACGAGCGCGGTCAACCCGGCCAGCGCGGCAGGGGGCGGGCGGTCGAGCTCTTCCCACAGGCGCGCCACGTCCGGAAGCAGCGCCTTGGGCATCGTCCCGGCCTCGTCGCGCGCCGCGAGCAGATCGGCGATGCGCTCGCCGAATCGCGACAGCCAGTCCAGCGGGAGCGGCGCGTACCCGCCGCCGTCCAACGCGACTAGCGAGTCCCCCGTCCGGAACGCCGACAGCACCGCGCCAGCGTCCGCGGACCGTTTCGCACGTCCCTCCCCGGACGTCACCGCGAAAAGAACGTCGACACCGCCATCGTCCCCGATCCGTACGGTCGGCGTCAGCGGGCCGACCACCGCGAACTTCTCCCTCCCTTCGCCGCGCACCTCGCCGTCCCACGCCGAAAGCTTCGCCACCAGGGTGACCGCATCACCGCCGGAGACGACCGCGGGAACGCCCGGCGCCAACCCCAGGCGCGCCGCGAGGTGCCGGACCTCGCGCTGCTCGGCGCGGTCGTCGCGCAGCGGCAGCGCGCCTTGCAAGTGCACGAGCTTGCCGCCGTCCACGCGCGCCTGCGGCGGATCGCCGTACACGAGCACCGCAAGCACGGTGAGCGACGTGCCCTCCTTCCGGGTCTCGATGGCGATCCGCGGGGCGATCCGCTCGATCGCCGGAAGCCGGGTCGTTCGCACTTCGACGCCGACGCGTCCCCGGAGCGAGGGAAGCACTTCCGTGACGAGCTCGTTCCACGACTCGGGGCCAAAGTGCCGGCCGGCCGCGAACTCGTGCAGCTCGCGGCCCGTCAGCTTGGGCTCCGAGACGGGGCGGAGCACCCCGCCGCACCGCGCGATGCCGTTGGCGAAGACCTCGGAGATCTCCGGGTCGTCCTCGAGCGCCACGCGGAAGCCGTCCCCCTGATCGTCGATCGCGACCCGCGGCCCGACCGGCGCGGCCGACGTCGTGACCGGCGCGTCGTTCAGCGAGACGTCCTCGCACCCGGCGAGCGCGCGGAGGAGCTTGGCGACGATCGCGCGCGGCACGGCGCCGCGCCGGTGCGTGCTGAGCGCCAGCTCCGCCGCGAGATCGGCTTGGCGCGCGGTGAACGGCGGCGCCGGAACCTTCCCCGACGACAGCGCCGCCAGGGTTGCTTCAAACGTGTGGAATGCGTCGCCGACGCGCACGCCGCGTTCGACGGCGAGGCCGCCGGGACCCTTCAGGAACCGGTAGGCGATCGTCCCGGACGTGTGGGTCGGGAGCGGCAGCGTGCGCCCCTCGTCGTGCGCCCGCTTGACGGCGATGACCGCGGCCGCGGCATGCTCGCAGACCGGCGCCCCACACGTGCATTCCCACTGCGCATCGTCGAGGAACAGCCGCACGTTGCGCGCGATCATCCCGCCCTTGGTCGCCACGCGCACGGCGACTTCGTCGCCTTCCGCGCGCTCGCCGACGACGGCCTCGGCGCGGACGAGCTCGATGCCGCGCGACCACAGCTGGGGAGAACAGGCCTTGCGCACGGCTTCGAAGGTGGACGTCACCCGCGAAGGATACTGCGTGGGTCCGCTAGGCGGTCGCGGCCTGCCGGGCGGTCGCGCCGCGCATCGTGCGACGGGCGCAGAGGTTGCCTCCGGTTCCGCGCACGGACGCCAAGGCGCCTTCGGCGAGCCGGAACAGCTCGGACAGCTCGACCCCTCCGGCGGGGTTTTCGATCGTCACCGCGCCCACGGAGACGCACAGCGTGGTGGCGCCGTGGGTTTCCGCATCCGCCTTCAGGTTCGCGAAGATGCGGTTGACCGCCGGGCCGGGATCCTCACACTCGTTGAGCACCACGCCGAACTCATCGCCGCCCAAGCGCCCGACCCAATCGGTGCCGCGGGTGGCGATGAGTTCAAAAGGAACGACAAGGCCTTCCCCATGCGCGCGTCGCGGGCGATCGTCTCTTCGAGGCGGCGCAAGAACGCGGAGCGATTCAACGAGCCGGTCGCCGCGTCGTGCGTCCTGGCGTCGCGGAGCTCGCGGGCCTGGTTTTGAGCCGTCTCCTGGGCGGAGGCCAGCTCGGCGCCGAGCACGCTCTCCCGCATCCGGAGCTGATGCGCGTTCAAGACGAGCCGCTGCGTCCAGAGCACGAAGACGATCCCCATCGAGGCGCACGCCACGGCGGCGATGGCGACGCCCCGGCTGGGCTCGATGACGAGCGCGATCAGCGCCGGCAGCAGGCCGATCGCGAGGAGTCCTGCGATCTTCAGGATCGCTTTCGTCTCGTCCGACATCGAAGCAGCCCTCACACCTCGGACCCGTGCCGGGACCGTAGGTGGAAGATGAGCCGTAAGGCGGTCGCGTCAAGTACGGCGTGAGACGGCGCGGGCTTTCGGCTTGCGAGCGAAGGGCGGCACCCACCGGTAGCGGGTCAGATCCAGCGTCCCGTTGGGCCGGAACGTCACCCCCTCGGCGGTCAGGAGGGCGCGCTGGAGTCCCGGCGGCATGTCGGGCAGGCGGTCCGTCGAGGTCCCCCCCGACGCGTTGACCACCCGGTGCCAGGGGACCCGCGGGGGGCAGCCGTGCATCGCCCATCCGACGGCCCGAGGCGAAAGTCGGCTTTCGACGAGGGTCGCGATCTGGCCGTAGGTCATGACGCGTCCCTTCGGGATGCGCCGCACCAGCTCGTAAACCCGCCGGAAGACCTGCGTCTTGTCCCCGGTCACGTCGCCATGAACGCGCGCCATGCGTCCAGACTAGCAAGATCATCCGATTTCTTGACATCTTTCGAGGCGCCGTGGATAGTCCGCCGCCATGATGGAAGGTCAGCGCGTCGTCGTCGTGATGCCGGCGTACAACGCCTCGCTCACGCTCGCGCGCACGCACGAAGAGGTCCTGGCCCACGGGTTCGTCGACCGCGTGATCGTGGTCGACGACGCGAGCCGGGACGACACCGCCGAGCGCGCGCGCTCGCTCGCCAGGACGAGCGTCCACGTGCACGCGGTCAACCGCGGGTACGGCGCGAACCAGAAGACCTGCTACGCGGCGGCGCTCGACGAGGGCGCCGACGTCGTCGTGATGGTGCACCCCGACTACCAGTACACGCCGAAGCTCCTCCCGGCGATGGTGGCCCCGATCGTGTGGGGCGTGCACGACTGCATGCTGGGCTCCCGCATCCTCGGAGGGCGCGCTCTGTCGGGCGGGATGCCCGCCTACAAGTACGTCGCAAACCGCGCGCTCACCTTGGCGGAGAACATCCTTTTGAACGCCAAGCTGTCGGAGTACCACACCGGCTACCGCGCGTTCTCGCGCGAGGTGCTCACGGCGCTGCCGCTTTCCGCGAACTCCGACGACTTCGTCTTCGACAATCAGGTGCTCGCCGAGATCCTGTGGCGCGGCTTTCGCGTGGGGGAAGTCAGCTGCCCGACGAAGTACTTCGAGGAAGCCTCGTCGATCAACTTCACGCGGAGCCTGCGGTACGGTTTCGGATGCTTGGGGACCGGGGCGGCGTTCCGCCTGGCCGCGTGGGGGCTCGGAACCGACGCGCGCTTTCCCAGGCCGCGTCCGGCCCTGCGCTGACGGGCCGGGGTTAGGCGCCGGGCGGTGGGCCGTCGGCGGCGGCCATGCGCGCCGCCATCCGTCCGCCCGCGCGCCCCGCGAACAGCTTCATCAGGACGGCGACGACGTAGTACACGGCCTGGCCGCGCGGTCCGAAGATCGCACCGAGCGCGGTGAGGAACCCGGCCGCCGCCCCCGTCAACACGCCGTGCGCTTCGAAGCGGTCGTCCGCGCGCCGCGCGGCCCACCATCCGGACAGGAAGCACAGCAGCGAGCCGAGCGTGGCGCCCGCCACCGCGCCGATCCGCTGCGCGACCGGATCGACCGCCTCTCCTTGCGGCCCCGGCCCGCCGTGGCCGGTCATCGCGACGACCAGGGCGGACAGCGCGATCGTCAGCGACTCCGCGATGATCCCGCCGACGACCGGGTAGATCCAACGGATCGGCGGCCGCTCCTCCGCCACCGCGTCAGTTAAGACGCGAGCGAAGGAGGCTCAGGCCCTCCTGGAGCATGTCCGAGTCGGGCACGCTGCCGTTGGGGGTGAGGCCGTCCACCACCTGCGGGAGAAGGCGGGACAGCTGCGCCGCGACGGTCTGCGGGGCGATGCCGAACCTTGCGCCCATTTTGGCGAGCTGCTCGCTCCCCAACACGCGCTCGATCTGCTCCACGGAGAC
>Ga0193712_1000120_pt1 | contig 12595 bp, 14 predicted proteins | sample H3a1metaG_FD_143053 | JGI IMG/M metagenome (GOLD analysis project Ga0193712, IMG submission 143053) | Soil microbial communities from a riparian zone of the East river system, Colorado, United States - H3a1 | ecosystem: Environmental > Terrestrial > Soil > Riparian zone | place: USA: East River... | reverse complement strand
TGGCACACCCCATGAAGTGGCCTACGGTAGCTTGCATTTGTATCACCAAAGACCGGCGGGTTTTTCTCGACCGCGCCGTAAAGTACTTTCAAAGGGGTACTTATCTAGGAAAACACTGGATGGTGGTGATTGACGGAAGCCGAGAACCTAGGAACTGGCTTTTGTCATCAAGCGCCTCGTATTTTCACGAGCCCAATACACCCAGCAATGGGATAGGCACGTATTTTCACGAGCCCAATACACCCAGCAACGGGATAGGCAATGCGCGCAATCGAGCATGTGAAGAATCGAAGGGGGCCGACATCATCGTCCAATGGGATGACGACGATTGGCAACATCCCGACCGCATCACCCGACAGGTTAAAACGCTTTTGGAATCGCCGGGGGATGGTCTCGCTTGCACGAGTCAATACTATTGGTATCACTTGCAGCAAGGTCAAGCCGTGAAAGCTAAGAGCTGGAGTGGTGGAGAAGGCTCAATGGGGGCCACGTTTGCCTATTGGCGAGACACCTGGAAAAAGACACCCTTCCAAGATGTGATTGGAGAGGACATTCCTTTTTGGGGCGAGCTTCGCGACCGAGGATGTCCGCTCTTGGATGCGAAAGACCCCGACCTCGTGGTGTACATGCGGCACAACCGGAACGGTTCGGCTTTGACGAATTACCAATTTAGCGATGAAGACACCAAAGAAGCTCGCAAGCTCATAGGGCCCGACGTGGATTTCTACGACGGTATCGGGGAGCTTCTGCCCATGGCCAATTGGAACCACCCGAACGCGCCGGGAAGCAAGATGCATATCATGAATCCGCTTCAGCAACTTTGGGGGAATCGTTTCCGATGAGACAAATACGGAACTGGGTTGTCATGGTATGGTGTAATTTATTTCATCCTATGCGATATCGCTATGAAGATGGTTATCCTATTGGATTAGCACCTTCTTATTACTATTGCGAAAAATGCAAATGCCGGGGTTGGTAAATGAGACTCGACGGCCACCATCACCTACCGAAGGTCACCATCCTAACCCCCACGAAAGACCGGCCGGGGTTTCTGGCCCAATGCTCAAAATACGTAGAAGCGCAAACTTACCCGAAACGCTTGCTCCAATGGGTGATTGTGAATTCTGGGGATGACATTTACGTTCCAGATATTGCGATTGAGGGTATTACAAACTATGTCATTCACCAAAGTGGTTTGAGTCTTGGCATGCTTCGCAACCGTGGTGTGAATGCTTCCGAAGGTGACATCATCGTGCATTTCGACGATGACGACTGGCACGCGCCCGACCGCGTGGAGCGCCAGGTGGTCCCCTTTCTCGTGCGTCCGCAATTGGAGCTTGTCGCGACCGATGATTATTACATCGGGCTTTTCAACCGTGACCCTGTGCTTGCATGTAAGTCAGTCACCTGGGGGCTTGACCGGTTCGCTTCAGGCGGAAGCTTCGCTTACCGCAAGCGCGCTTGGCGGCATAGCCCATTTGCCAATATCCCCTCAGGTGAAGACTACCTCTTTGCCCGTCGCATCCGGGAAGTGAAGGGGCTCATGGTGAACCTACGCGACCCCGACCTTTTCATCTGCGTTCGGCACGGCAAGAACACGGCGCAAGCGGACGCGACACTCGAGGCCACTTCCAAGCCCGAAACGGCCGAGCACATTCAAAGCCTGATGGGAAGCGTCGATTTCGAAATCACCCGCGGGCTCGTGGGCTAAAGCTCCAAAGCTCCCCCAGGCAAAGCGACCGCTCGATTTCTTCGATGGCGCGTACCTTGTCGGGCTTTTTGGTTTTCGAAGCCAACCGAAAAAGGTCCTCAACAGATAGCTTTTTCGTGATGTTGTCGTTCCGAAGTCCCCGAATCTCTTTGATAGTGTAACGTTTCGTCTTCTTGTCGTCGGCCATGCAAACCCCAACGAAAGCGCCTGATTAACGAGTCTCCGGACGCCACGGGTCGACCCGTTCCGTTTTGACGTCGCGCATCTCTTCCACCACGTGCCTCAAACGTTCGACCTCATCGGTCAACTCTTCGTTGATTCTACGCAGGGCTCTTTGTTCGTTTTCGATGCGGCGAAGTCGGGCCCGCAAGGTGGGTGACACGTGTACAGTCATTCACGAGGCGTGCCCCAATTTCACGCCAGTGTTGAAAGCAGCCACCACCGAATCGATGTAGCCAGGTTGCGCCAGGTACCCCCAACGGGTTGCGAGCGCTGGGTTTTGGTCATTGGTGCGCGGGGGTCCAACCGGGGGCCCGGCATTGTACATCGATGCCATTTGCACCAAATCCCGGCTCCCCTGGGCCCGCCCCTGGGCCAAGAGCGCCGCACCGGCCCGAATGTTGGTCCGGGGGTCGTAAGCGTTCACGGTGCCCTTGGGGAAGTTGTAGGGCATGACTTGCATGAGGCCAATCGCGCCCTTGTTGGACGTGGCTTTCTGATTCCCCTGCGATTCCGAATACATAATCGCGAAAATCTCGTCTGAGGGGACCCGGTAGTCTACTCCTGCCTCATCCACCAAAAACTCCCAATGCTTGCGCATGTCTTGGTAAATGTGGACTTTATCGGGTTTCAGCTCGGGAGCTCCCCATTCGACGTCCGGCGCTTCGCTCGTTTTCACGATGATGAGCCCGGTTCCGGGTACGTCCAGATAATACGAAATCAAATCTCCCCCTCTTCCTGTGGGGGGCACGTGGGGGGCCGTCTTCGGCCCGCCCGCGTTTGGGATGCCTGGCTTTGCTGGAGGCTTGGTAGGGCCTTTTGGGGCCACGTTCGGGGACGCGACCGCAAGAAGCGCCAAAGCCCCGTAGGCAAGCCAGGGGACGCGGGAATGGGTTTTTTCACGCGTCTTCATCCTCCCCCGGGGGTTCGGTGTCGGCGAGTAGGCGAATGTTGGGGTCCGTCTTCGCCATGGCAGCGTACACCATTCCAAGGTACTGGTCCCAGGGGAAAGAAGAACCGGGGTCTGTGTGCCCGTGGCCAGCGTTCCGACCTATCGTGACGTCCACGTGCCCACAGAACCCGGTTGCCGCGGGATCGATTTGCAAATCCCCCGGGGACAATTTGACGATTGGAATCGCGTAGCGTTGTGCGATTTCGGCTGCAAGTGCAGCCGAGCGATGAAGCATCTTCTGAGAATACTCATCCTGCCAATCGATGGGCTTTTGCGATGCGTACCCCGCATGTTCAATGTGGATGCCGTAGCGGTTCGCGCCGGGGGCCGCCCATGCGATGACGTCTTCCTTCACACATTGAACGGTGTCGTCGGAGTCGACGCAGTAGTGCGCGGAAGCCTGGGGAGCGTTCGTACCGGCGAACCAAAAGGCAACGTTGTAGGCGGTACGCGGCTTTTCTTTGGCTTCCATCGTGTGAATGACGATGAGCCAAATGGGGTCGCCCTTGCGTGAGGGCCCACAATGTGCAGCCTGTACAAAGGGAATACTCACGGGCGGGCCTCGGAAGGCCCCCCGTGGGCCCCCCATTCAGAAAATAGAAAAAGGTTCATGCGGCTTTCCCCTTGTATCGAATGCCTGGGGTTTCTTCGGGTGGTAGTTTGAATACCACTTCACCAATGTGGTCCACCACCGCGTCAAGGGCAAGCCACACACTCCCGCCAAGCTTTCGCCATTGGCGGCAAAAATGAACGTCTTCACCGATGTACTCCCCATGCTCGTAGCTCATTGACCAAAGGGGCATGGGGTGAAGGTGCTTGTGCATGCGTTCCACGGCGGCACGTTTCAAGAGAAGAAAGCCCGCGGGAACCATGAAGCATTCGACCAGGCGGGGGTGACTTGGGTCGGACGTGCCCAAGGGCTCGGCTGGGATGATGCTTTCACCGTTGCGCTGGAGGTAGACGCCCGAAACCACGTCTACGTCGGCATCCAAAAGAGACTTGACGGCCGAGGGAAGCCAACCGATGTCACTATCGACAAAGAGCAAATGGGAACCATCACTTTGAAGGAAGCGCTCTGTCAACGTCTGCCGGTTGATAACGAGGTAGGTGCCCACGGCTACGGAAAACTGGATATCGGGAAATGCTTTTTGCGCTTCCAAGGCTCCCCGCATGTACATGTGGGAAACCTGTCCGTTGTAGAGGGCTGTAGCAACGAAGAGCATTCATCCACCGCTGTTGTTTACCGACCAATCGAAAATACCATTGTCAGTAGCAACCGTGACGCCCGCGGCTGAGATGCTGGTCAACTTGAAACCTCCACCTCCGACACGTGTACCCACTACGCGATCTGCCGTTTTGGCTGTGATGTTGGGTCCGAGCGTTCCACCATTGATGTCTTTCAAAGTAGCGGTGATACGTGAATTAGCCGTGATGTCGGCAGGAATCAAGAGCGTTACGCCGCTCGTGAGCGTCACCACGCCACTTTGCACAATGGGCCTCACGAGCCATCCCGGGAAACCGTCATTGGTTATAACGACTTCGGAGCTTGGCGGAACGTACGTCGGGCTACCTGGCGCGATGGTTCCCCCGACGAGTGTCAAGTCGATGTTGAAAGCCGTACTTTGATTGCGAATGATGATGGTGGTGTCTTGTACTGAAATGGGACCGTCAATCGTCAACACGCGGTTGGCCGTGGGTGTGCACCTCACCACGTTGGTAGCACCAATGAATCCTAAGAGCGTTGCAGCTGCATTGTCACCAAAAGAAAGACGGTTAGCGGCATCGCTCATGGCAATCGTGCGTGAACCCAGCGTGGTCAACTGTACGCCTACACCTGTAATGACCGGAAACGAGTTTGTCATCAATGTTCCGTCCAATCGAATAATGATTGGATTTGCTATTGATGCACTTGTCCAATTGACGTTGATTGCCGCGTTGACATATGAACCAATAAGCTCATGGGTGCCTTGATAGGCAGCAGCTTGGTTATAGGTGATTCCTCCACCACCAACGGAGGTTATCGTACTATTGAGAAGCGTTCGACCCATGTCCGTGAAGGTCATTTGGACCGTGACATCCACGTACACGTCACGAATGTAAGCAAACGAATTGGCCGAACCACCTGTTAACGTGATGGCGCTTTTTGTTATGACGTCGTCGAGAAAGATTCGCGCGATGCCCGTGGCTCCAATGGTTGCGAAATTTGCGAGGCAAGCGCTTGAAAAACTACACTTGCTGATGGCTCCAAAAACAGCGGTGGCGCCTGCCCATGATGCGTCGAGTACTTGTGCAGGGTTCGGATTGATGACCGTCGTACCTGCGAGCGTGGAGGCGTTCGTAGCGCCAGCAGCCGAACCTGCCCCGATGATGTGAACGAAGGGTTTGAGCGTGAAATTGGCCGGGTACACGCCTGCTTCTACGCGAATCGCGTAGGGTTTAGCCGCAGTCGCATCGGTGATGCTCGTCATCGCGGCTTGGACAGATTGGAACGGGTTATCGAAAGAACCGTCTCCCGTCACATCACTACCCGCCGTGTTGACGTATTTGACTTCAGCTTGGGTTCCCCCCGAGATGTTGTCGGCAATCGTGGAAATCTGCCGCATCCACTCGTACACGCTGGAGTCCAGTTTGCGCTGAACGAGGGTCCCCGCCATTTCAATCAACTGAAGCATCGCGCCCATGGTCAAAACCCTTTCAAAAATAGTTCAGCTTGGAGGCACGGGCGGCGTGAAACCCCCCGAAGTTTCCCCACCACCCGAGCCAGGTGGTTGGGGAGGTTGGATGACGCCCGGTTGGTCGGAGCTTCCGCCGCAGCACTTGCCCGGAATGACCCAAAGCTCGGCATCGAAAGCTTTGTTACTGGAGGGGAAACCGTTGCGAGCGCGGACCATCCACCCGGTAGCGCCGGGGCACGAGGCAAAAGCCACGATGCGCGCTGCGGCGCCATCTACGGCGGCTGTATTGGTGGTCAATCCGCCCAGGAACAATTCACCTTGCGAGAATTGAACATAGACAAGCAAAAGCCACGTAGTGGCCGCTGAGGGGTCGTTTTCGGAAAGACCGATGGCGATGCCCTCGCCCGTCACGGTACCTTCGTAACGGACCTCGTTCCACTCATTGATACCGTTGCGAATCTTCACGGCGGGCCTTTACAGGTAGCGGGCGTAGATGCCAATCGACACGATACTATCCCGGAAGATAAACGGGGACGCGCCCGGGTCGATTTTCCAGCGGAGGGTAAAGCCAATGTCGGGGGTTGGGTTGCGAAGCTTGTACCCGACCACCCGAGGGACCTGGACGCCGATGCTCGAAAGCGTCACGAAAGGGCCAGCCGTGCCTCCCACGTTGGTCGAGATACCATCGCCCGAAGTGATGTAATTTTGATTGTCCGTGTCAATTTTCACGGCAATCGAGTCTGCGGTCGGCACGGTGCCGCCCCCGCTTGCGGGCAAAATGGGGATAACTGTGGGGAAAAACCCGACGATTTCGACAGGCCGGGGGAACCGGAACGGCTGGCGAGGCCCTTCGAGTGTCGAGCCGCGAAGGATGCTCACGACTTCCCAGGTCATGGGAGACGCAGGTGCGTGAAGCGCGACGATTCCCTCGAACGCTTCTTTCGCGTACTTCTCGAGGCGGGCCAAGAGCCGCGGGTCGGACCCGTCAGCGGGTGCCCGACGAATGCGGTCAACGTAACGGAGAACTTCATAACCTAATGACATGGGGAGGCTCCTTCAATCGTCAGCCCCTCGGCTGACTCCAGAGTGTTGCTAAGTTAATGGTAAACCGTCCAGATGGCATCCAAGGGTGACACGTTGGGTCGTTTGCCTGTGAAGCTCGGTACGATTTGAAACGTACCTGACAAAAGGGTACCAAAGCGCGACGTGCTCTGCACATTGGTGTAAGTTTTGATGCCTCGAAGGCCCAGATTCGAGCCGAGGGGAGCAGAGGAAAGCCCCAAGAGAAACCCCATTTCGACGACGGCGCCCGCTTGCGCGAATTTATTGCCATTGTCGGCAATGCCTTTCACGTAGTAAGCCGTGCTCGTCAAACCGCTGTGTCCGTAGGTGTGAAGTGTGAGCATGGCTTAACCTGCATTCGCGGGGTTGCCGAACACTTGCCACGTGTTCGTTTGCCCGCTTCCAAAGGGGAAAACGGCTTTTGATTTTCCCCAGAGGCCCACGAACACGCTGAAAACAATGCTCGGCGCCACACCAAAACGGGTCACGCTATTGGGGCGCATGTACCGAATCACATCGCGAATCGGAAGGTTGGACGCTCCCAAAGCCTGGGGGCCCGTGAGCCCCGAAAGCCAACCCGCTTCCACTGGATTGGTGCCAAAATTGGCGAACTTCACTCCGTTATTTGCCTGACCCGCCCAGTAGTAAGCCGAGCTGGTCCGCCCTCCAAATCCGTAATTCGCCGGGGTAAACATGAATCAAAACCCTTTCTCTCTGGAATCCGGAGGGGGCACGCGGGGGAGGGCAGAGCCCTCCGCCCGCGGACGCGAGTCCTCGCGTTCTTAGTTGCGGCTAGGGAGCTTGACGGACAAGCCGTGCAAGCGGATGACGACGTCGAGGAGGGCGGCGCCGAGAACCGACACCGTCGGGGTGACCGATGACGGAACGGCAACGTTCAGAATCGGCACGGCAACCGGTTCGGTCAAAACGCCCGTCACCACGAATTCGCAGTCTGGTTGACCCTCGCGACGCCACAGGTACCCTTCCGGAATCCGGTACCGGTCATTCGTCGAAGGCTCGCCGACGGCCCGGAGGTAGCTGTTGGCGGCACCTTCGGGGATTTGCTCCAAGGTACCCATCTTGACGATGCGTCCACGGTCCCAGGTGAATTCGACCGAGATGTGGCCGGCGATGGCGCGGTAAAGACCGCTCTCGAGGTTGAATGGGCTCTGCACCTGCGGGGGAGCGTAAAGTGCGCCCGGGTCGTAGATGGGAATCCCGCCGCGAACGGCGTTCAGCGCATCCGTATCGGTCAAGTCGGACGCAGCGGCAGCGCCCGGCGTACCGCCGTCGGCCGCTGCGTAGGTGATGCGGATTGACCGGTTTGAAGCCGACATACCTTCGATGACGAAATCTTCGGCGCCGTTCGTTGTGCTGGCTTTCGAAAGGTTCGTATCGTCTTCCAAGGCTGCGCGGTAGGGAATCGACAAGAACGAGTTCCCAGGAACGACGTCGCCGATTTTGTAGCTGAACCATTGAAGGCGCTGATTCGCGCGAGCGATGAGCCACGAAACGGCTGAAGCTGTGATGGTGTTGGCTCGGGTGAAAACGAAAGTCACAGTCGACTTGTAGGGCTTGGTCGATGCCGTGAAAGGCTCGCCAGCAGCCTTGTAAGCATCGATAACCTTTTTGCGTTGCGTCTGAAACAGCGGCTCATTCATTGGAGTCTCTCCCCGGGCTAAGCCCGTGTGTGGGGTTTTTCAATGCCCTAAGCCGGGGGCTCGTGGCCTACCCGGCTTTTTCTCTTGACTCCGGGAATCCGGAGGGGGCACGCGGGGGAGGCAGAGCCTCCGCCCGCGAGTGGACGCTAGTCCACCAATCCGTATGCCTCATCGGACCCGGCTTCCGCGTATCCAGCGTCCGCGTAAAGGCCGCGGGTCTGACCGGCATCAACCATGCCCATGGCAGACGCATTGAGCAGTGCGGCAGCTTGCGCCGTGTTCATCGACGGCGCCGCATCCGTGCGGAGGTTGTCGTTGTAGGACAAAGGGCTTCCCGCATCCGCGTAGGCCCCCGAGGGGTACCCGTGTGCTTGCGCGCGCGAGCCCTGGAACGCGGAATAAGCGCTCATGCCCCCGATGCCGAGAAGGGCGCCGCCGATGGCGGGGTTTTTGCGCTTGAGGAAATGTCCCACGAGAATGGTGGCGAGAGGCATCGCCCACCAGCCCGTGGATTGCAAAAACGGTGCAGCCGAAACGACGTACGGAAGTGCTACGCCGGTTCCCGCGCCCGCCGCAACGGAGGCAAGGGAGCCCTTCCAGCCGGCCGCTGCCTTGTGGCCGTGGTGACGAATGTGGTGAAATCGACGTGCCATGATGGTTTTCCTTCTTTCTATTGAAACGACTTTGCGAGGGTTGGACCGAATATGATGAGCGCAGCGATACCGCCGACGATGAGAAGCGGTTTGGTGAAATCCGAGACTTGCGGGCCTGCACCCGGAATGCCTTGTCCAGGCGGCAAAGGTGCAGGGCTCGGCGGGTTGCCCCCGATGGCGATGAATTGACCTCGCCAGTTTTTCAGTTGTTCGGCGTAGCGGTCGGTTTGCTGCATGACCGCGGTGGTGTTGAGCCACCCGACGCCAGCCATTGACGCGCCAAAGAACGCTTTCCACGTCGCGATTTGAATCCCCCACGAGACTTTGAAATCGGTAGGGGTGTTGACGTAGTTTTGAATCGCATTGTCGAGCTGTGAATAGCTACTATCGATTTCCGACATGTAGCGCTTTGCATCGTCGGGACTCACAAAGGTAGGAAGGATGTCGCCCGCTTCATCCCGATGCGGAGCCATACGGTTCTCTTCTTTCGTCAAAAGAAAAGAATCGTCATCGTTCTCAAAGAACGTCATCCCTGCACCTGGCGACTTGGCTTCGGGCTCCCATGGGGGTGGAACGAAAAGAACGTCGAGCGTGTCGGGCGTATCGAGGAAAACCGTCTCCTCGAAGCTCACGGGGGAATAGCCGTAGCGGGGACCGCGCGAAAAGCGCCGCCCGCCGTGACCTCCGTGGTGATGATGTTTCGGTGGCAAAGGACGCTCCTAAAAAAGACCCATGACCTTGGCGAGAATCCCGACGATGCAAAGCGCCGCCACGGCTCCCCCTGCCTTGTCGACTTGACCCGGTGGCGGAAGCGGGGGCGTGGTGATGCCCACAGGAGACGGCATGCTGACCACCATCGCCGGGAGAACCGGCACCGTCGACATGGGAGCCGGCGCGCTCGCGGGCTGCGTCGGGATGGGAGGAAGCCCCGGTGGTAGATTCGGAGGGGGGGGACTCGGAAGGGCTACCCCCGGGGCACTTTCGGCCGGGAGCGGCGCCGTGGTCAAGCTCCCGATACCCTTGGTCCACGTCTGCGGACCGACGACACCATCGGGCGTGAGCCCGGAAGACTTCTGCCAAGCGCGCGTCGCGCCGTCCGTGATGGGCCCAAATTGCCCGTCCGGAGCGGCTCCGCCCCAACCCGAAATTCCCGAGTCACGTCGCAAGATGCCCTGCCACGTCTGCACGGCGGGTCCGGTAGACCCGAGCTTGATGGTGGGCATTGAATTCGCGGCGGACTTCTGCGCTTGCGTGAGTGGGGGCGGGGGCGCCGCTGCAATGACGACTTCGGGAATCGTGACGGTGCCGGGTCCCGTGGTCATGGCCGTTGTAGGGGTTGGCGCCGTGGTGCTCCCCGCGGCCGATGCCCAGGTAAGCGGGCCCACAACACCATCGGGCGTCAAACCATGCGCCCGCTGGTAGCTTCGTGTGGCGGCGTCTGTTTGCGGGCCAAATTTTCCGTCAGGCGTCACGCCAATGACCTTTTGCCATGCCTGAACGTCGGGCCCAGTTGAGCCGAGCTTGACGGTCGAAAATGCCCCGGCGTCCTGTAGACCGTGGGCGCCGGGCATCAACTTGGGGTAGCGGGGCAAGACGCGTTGTGCCCAGCGATTCGGGCCCATCGCGATGGGCGCCATGCGCGAACCGAAGCGCGCGAGATTTTGGTCGAAGGATGTAGCCGTGCCAACGCGGTCGGCAATGGCGGGCGCGCTGGCGAGCGACCGCACCCGCTGGCCCATACCCGTGCGCCCGGCCGCTTGCACGACGCTTGCCACCGCTTGCTGGACGTCGCGGGCTGGAAGTCCGAGCCGGCGCGCCACATCGTCGATAGGAAGGGAACGGAGCGACGGATTTTTGAGCAGCGCTTGCGCCGCCAAATTCACGTTGGCAGGAATCACACTCACCACCGCGTTTTTCACCTGTCCGATGAGAGGCCCCGTGGAGGAAAGCGCGCGACCTGCAACGGGAGACAATTGATTTTGGATGAGTGACATGCCCTGTTCCTTTGCCAAATCTTGGATGTTTTTCCCGTGTGCAAGCGCCAACCCCGTATCGAAAGCCATGCGCGCCGGCCCTTCGGGCAATCGGTTTCGAGCCGCATTCGCTACCGCATCCGTCACGCTTTGCCCTTTGGCGAGGTTGTACGCGGTATCGAGCGCTTCCGCCGCGAGAGGACCACCCGGTAGCATCCCCTTGACGCCTGACACGAGCGCATCGGTAATGTTTTGCCCGTGTGCAAGTGCGCTTCCCGCCGCGATGGCGGCGTTGACGCCTTGACCTACGCCCGGAACGACCGAGAGAACCGCTTGCGCGTAAGGCGCCAAGTCCTTCGCGCTTTGCAAATCTCGCTTGACAGTGTCGCCGAGAGATTGCAGCACATTTTTGCCCTGGGCGATGTCACTCACGAGGTGGATGGGAGAGGAGACGACATTGCCGACGACGTTCGCGAGACCACTGCCGACCGACACCACACCTTTGCCGACGGAGAGGGCCCCTTCACCTACGCTCGTGATGGCGCCTCCCACCGATTGCAAAAAACTCTTACTCGATTGATCGCGCGCCGGAACGCCTCCCCAGGTGCCTGAGTTCCAAAACACCGCACCCGTGCGCGGGTCCACCACAACCAAGTTCGCATCATTTTGAAGCCGCAGCACCGCGCCGGGCCGCCCCGCCGTACCCGTCTGAAAAATCGGCGCGGTGTTTTGGTACACCACGAAGTTGCCATCGGTCTGCTGGATGGCTTTGGTACCGCGTCCTTGCGTATTGGAATTCCAAAGTGGCTGTGTGCCCTTCAAAAGCACCACGTTGCCGTCAGATTGCATGAGCAACACAAATTGCCCGTTGGGCGATGTGATACGTTGCCCTCGGGCCAGAAATTGCCCAGGCAAACGGGCATCGTTCCCGGAAGGACCCGCGGCATCGCTCACGGCAAAGAACGCTCCGGCACCCGCCATGGTGGCCGAAGTCGAAATGCTTTGGTGGGCTCCGCGCCGGGGCGCGTAGGTCATGTCCGCACCGGGGTCGAGACGCCTCAAAAATCCGTACGCGTCCAGGGGGCTCGCGCCCGCCGTGCGGGAAAAAATCGCATCTTCGTAGCGCACGGGTGCAAAAGCATCTTGCGCGAAGCGACGCTTTCGCCCTTCTTCGTTCAAGCCACCATCGTCGAACGCGTTGCGGCGCGTAGGGATGAGGTTGTGCACGGTGTCTTTCGGTCCGTACCCGTCGAAGCGAACGCCGTTGCGCGTGCCGGCGCGGCGGAGCTCACGGGCGGGGACGCGGTTGTTGCCATCATCGCTCCCCAAAAAGGGAGCGGGCCAGCCGTCAATGGGCCCACGGTCGGCACCATCATCGGAGATGTGCCAATCCGAACGAACGGAATCAATCACGTCCGCGGTGTATCTCACCCTTTTTCGGCTTCCCATGCTGCTAGAATAACGACATGGCAAGTGGAAAAAAGCAAGCTTCCTTAGGACTACGCCTGGTAACCCCCCAGAAACACATCCCTATTCGGTACACCTGTATGGTGTGTGGGCAGGTAAGCGAAGAGGATTGCTCTCTCTGTTCTCAATGTGGTTCTCTGCAATCTTATGCGCCTAACAGTGTTGAGATTGAAACCGATAACACTACAGCGAAGCGCAAAAGAGCACAGAAAGCCTCCGACG
>Ga0193712_1000119_pt1 | contig 12598 bp, 9 predicted proteins | sample H3a1metaG_FD_143053 | JGI IMG/M metagenome (GOLD analysis project Ga0193712, IMG submission 143053) | Soil microbial communities from a riparian zone of the East river system, Colorado, United States - H3a1 | ecosystem: Environmental > Terrestrial > Soil > Riparian zone | place: USA: East River... | reverse complement strand
CCACGATGCGATCGGAGAGAATGCCTTCGTCGTGGAGCGCCACGCTCAACGACGAAGGCATTCTCTCCGATCGCATCGTGGACACCATCAAGAACGCGAGCAGGGGCGCGTTCATCGATACGCTTCCTCTCTGTAGTGCCACCGAGCACGGCCAGCTGGTCCCCTATGCGTTCGGCGATCTGCGCTCTCGGTGCGGACGGCACAACGGGTTCGTGGACACCGAAGATCAGGACGGCGACTTCGCGCTCGACTCGGCCGCCGGCGTCAAAACGTCCGAGAGTTTCGTGCGCTACGTCTTCCCGATCGGCGACGACCGCACGTATATCCGCGACGGCGGGATGACGCCCGATCCCGCGGGGGGCGCCGCGGGCTGGCGCCTCTACCGCATTCCCTTCCGGACCGACACCCTGCAGGTCGGCGAGCCTTCGCTGCGACAGGTTCAGGCGCTGCGGATTACGATCGTCACCCCGGCCACGGTGGCCCCGGGCCAACCTGACCCGCAGGTGTACCTCGCCCTCGCGCGGGTGCGGCTCATCGGGAGCTCCTGGGTGAAGCGCGCTGAAACCCCGATCCCCGGGCTCGGCGGCGACCGGGGCACCGGCGTCGGCGAGGTGGTCGCGTCCGTCGTTACCACCGAAAACCGGGACCTCGGCTACACGCCGCCGCCCGGCGTCACGGACGCCGCGGGGCGGCGTGACGCCGGTTTCCAGCTCGGCGCCACCCAGATCAACGAGCGCTCGATGCGGCTCCTGGCGAGCGGCCTGGCGCGGGGGCAGCGCGCCGAGGCGTATCTGCGGTTCACCACCGAGGGCGACAAGAACTTCCTCAAGTACAAGAAGCTCCGTGTTTGGGCGCGCGGGCGCGGCCCCGGCTGGGAGGACGGCGACCTCGAGTTTTTCGTGAAGGCCGGGAAAGATCAGAACAACTTCTATCTCTATCACACGCCTGCGCGCACCGCTTCCTGGGAGCCGGAGGTCGTGGTGGACTTCGAGCGCTGGCTGGTGCTTCGCGCGCAGATCGAGCAGGCCTGGCTGCGGGGCGACAGCGCCCGGGTCTATCCCGGCTGCCCCGACTCCACCCTCCTCGCTCCCGACTCATCCTACGTGATGTGCGACGGCCCGTACATCGTGCACGTACGCGACCCCGGGACGGCGCCGCCGAACCTCGCGCGCGTGCAGCCGCCGCGCCGGGCTCCTGCACCACATCGCTGACGCGTCTTCGTGGACCAGGCGGAGGTGTGGGTGGACGACATCCGCGTCAGCGATGTGGTGCAGGAGCCCGGCGCGGCGGGCGCGGTGGATGTCACGCTCGCCGCCGCCGACGTCGCCGACGTGGCGCTGAGCGTGTCGCGCCGCGACGGCCAGTTCCGTCAGCTGGGCGACGATCCTTCATACGTCACGGAAAACGCCGCGAGCCTGGCGGGGACGGTGCGGCTCGACCGCTTCCTGCCGGAGCGCTGGGGGCTGTCCGTGCCCGTCACCGTGCGCCATACCACGACCGGCAGTGACCCGTTCTACTTGAACCGCACGGACCTGCGCGCCGACGCCATCACCGGCCTGCGGACGCCGCGATCGTCCGCGTCGATTTACAGTTTCGCGGCGCGGCGCGTGCGCCGCTCCGCGGGCGGCGTGGGTCGCTGGCTGCTGGACCCGGTTGCCGTCTCCGGGACGTACACGACGGGCGAGACGCGCCTCGATCTGTCTCAGGCTCGGGCGTCGAACTACACCCTGAACGTGGACTACACACTGCTGCCTAGCGCCGCCGCCGTGCGGATCGCGGGGGCGCGCGTGCGCCTCAGCCCGTCGGCAATCCGATTACGCTCGGGGCTCGTGGGGACGGACGCGGAACGCTTCACGTACGACGTTCCCGTCTTCCGCCCCACCGACACGCTGCCTCCGACGGTGTCTCGCACACGGCTGTGGCGTAACTCCGGCTCCGTCGATCTGCTGCCGGTGAGCGGCGTGCAGATGCGCCTCGATGTCGCCCAGACGCGCGATCTGCGCGACTACGGCGACTCCACCACCATCGGCCGGCTGATCCAGCAGGGGCGGTCCTCGCTCTTCGGCCAAGACATCGGCATCGAGACGCAGCGGTCGCTGGGGACGTTCCTCAACGTGACTCCGCGCCTGGGCACCTGGATCCGGCCGCGCGCTTCGCTCACGTCGTCCTTCTCCTTCGCGCGCGATCCCAACGCCCGCCAGCCGGTGCGGGACGTCGGCGACACGGCCGGCGCGTTCCATGTCCCCGCGGCCTTCAGCAACGTGCGGCGCGTCGAGGCGGGGACGCAACTCGACCCGCGCCGGCTCGCGCAGGCGGTGTTCGGCGACTCGGCCCGCCTGGCCCGTTGGCTCGGCCGCCTGGGCAATCTCGATGTGGCGTATTCCCGGCAGCGCACGTCCAGCTTCGGCAGCGCGGGCGGCGTGCCGGCGTTCGGGTACCAGCTCGGTTTCGGCGGCATGGACGGCTTCAAGGGCACCTCGGGACTCGCGGCGGCGGCGGCGGCGGAGAACTCAACGCTGACCGGCGGCGGGTCGGCGGCACTGCCGCTCGGCGTGCGCGTGAACGCGACGTACCGGCGTACGAGCGGCGTGGCGTGGGCGCTCCGCGGCGACCAGCAGGTCCCGAGCCACACGCGCAGCCGTGACTGGCCGAGCGGGACGCTGACGTGGTCGCTCGCCCCGTCCCGCAAGAACGTCGGCCGCGTGCTCTCGAGCCTCACCGCGCAAGCCACCTATCGCCGCACCCAGGCCGAGAGCAAGCAGAGCACGTTCGGCTCCACGACGAGCATCTCAGTCACCAGTGCGACGGATAGGGCGCTCACGCCGTCCCTCTCGCTGTCGTGGGTGGGCGGCATCCTCACGACGTTCGATGCGTCGCAAGGGCGTACCGAGCAGGTGTCCGCCGGCAACCTGTTCAAGACGGAACGCAGCCAGCAGAACGCGACGGTGGCCTTTGCGTTCCGGCCCCCTAGGGCGTTTGGCCGGTGGCGCTCGAACATCCGTACGACGCTGCGCTATTCGGTCACCGGCAACACGCAATGCCTCCGGGGCGCGGGCCAGACCGACTGCGTCCCGTTCGTGGACAGCCGGCAGGTTCAGGGTCAGCTTACGATGGACACCGAACTCCCTCCCAACATGAGCGCGGGGATCCAGATGGCGTACGTCCTCAATGAAGAGCGGCAAACCAACCGCAAGGTGCGTCAAATCGTGATCACGGCGTTCGTCCAGCTGGCGACCAGCGTGGGGCAGCTCCGATGAACCGGGGCGTCCTAAAGGACTCCCTACCGGTCGTGGCACGTGGGGCGTGGTGCGTGGTGCTGGTCGTCGTGGCCTGCCAGGCGCGCGCCGGCGGAGGGGCGAAAGAGTTCAACGGGCAGACGGCGTTCGGCTATGTGCAGCAGCAGATGACGTTCGGCCCGCGCATCCCCGGGACGCCCGCGCATCGCGCGACCGGCGACTGGATCCTGTCGCAGCTGCGTACCCGCGCCGATACCGTGATCGTCCAGGAGATCCCCCACGTCCCGCGGGGCGCGGGGCGCGGCGACACGCTGCGGCTGCGAAACTTCTTCGCTCGGTTCCAGCCTGCGGCCACCGAGCGCGTGCTGTTCCTGGCGCACTGGGACACCCGTCCCCACGCCGACCAGAGCCAGAACCTGGGGCAGCAGCGCCTCCCCGTCCCGGGTGCGAACGATGGCGCGTCCGGCGTGGCGGTACTGCTCGGCGTCGCCGACGCGTTGAAGCAGCGCGCGCCCACGCTGGGCGTTGATCTGCTCTTCGTCGATGGGGAGGACTTCGGGGACTTCGCCGACTCCACCGACGTGCTGATCGGATCCCGCTGGTTCGTCGCCCACCAGCCGCCCGGCTACCAGCCCCTCTACGCCGTGCTGTTCGACATGGTGGGAGACAAGGATCTGCAGATCTACCAGGAGGGCAACTCCCTTGCCGTCGCGCCGGAAGTGGTGCAGCGCGTCTGGCGGACCGCGGCGGATCTCGGGTACGAGCGCGTCTTCGTGTCGTCGGCGCGTCATACCCTCACCGACGACCATGTCTCGTTGCAGCGCGCGGGAATCCACGCGATCGACGTCGTGGACTTCGACTATCCGTTCTGGCACACAACGGAGGATACAATCGACAAGGTGAGCGCGGCGTCGCTGCAAATTGTGGGAGACGTCGCCGTCGCGCTCGTTCGCTAACAGACGCGCGAATTCGGTACGGGAAGATGGGCCCGGCGCGGTTAGCGTCGGGGATGAATGATCGTCGCGCCGCTCTGCTCCTTGCTGGTCTTGCATTGGCGGGAGCCGGCGTCCGGTTCCTGCTCTCACCCTCGCCCCAGTCTCCTCCCGGCGACGTCCAGCTCCAATCTCCGTCGTCCTCTCCGGGCGCCGGTCTCCGCGAAACCGCTCGACGCGCCGCGAGCCTCGCGCGTCCGCTCGCGCCCGGCGAGCACATCGATGTGGACCGCGCCGACGTGACGGAGATCACCCGGCTGCCGCGCGTCGGACCGGCGCTGGCGCAGCGCATCGTGGCCTGGCGAGCAGAGCACGGCGCATTCGGGAGCCTCGAGCGGCTCGACAGCGTGTCGGGCGTAGGCCCGCGTTTACTCGACGCCCTGCGCCCGTGGGTCACGTTTTCGGGGATTTCGCCCTCCAAACCTTGACCGGCCTGTCCCCGGGAAATACTTTAGATGCTTCAATTCCAACGAGTTGCGTACGGCGACCGCTGCGGCCACCCCGGACAAACTGGGCGACATCCTCGTCCGCGAAGGGCTCATCACCCTGGAGCAGCTGAAAAAGGCGCTCCAGGAGCAAAAGAGCTCGGGGATGCGGCTGGGCTACACCCTGGTCAAGCTCGGCTTCATCGAGGAGACCGAGGTGACCAAGATGCTGGCCCGGCAGTACCGCATGCCGGCCGTCGACCTGTCGCGCTTCGAGGTGGATCCCAAGATCCTGAAGCTCATCCCCCCCGACATCGCCACGAAGCACGTCGTGCTGCCCCTCAAGCGCGAGGGCCGGACCCTGACGGTGGCCATCGCCGACCCCAACAACGTGGCGGCGATCGAAGACATCAAGTTCATCACGCGCTGCGACGTCTTCCCCGTGATCGCGGGGGAGTACACGCTTCGCAACGCGATTGATCGATACTACCAGCAGTCCGACGCCCAGTTGCAGAGCCTCCTCAAGAGCGTAGAGCAGGATGATGATCTCGAGGTCGTCGAGGACCACGAGGACGAAGACGTCAAGGCGCAGGACCTGGCCGACGACGCACCCGTCGTGAAGCTGATCAACGGGCTCCTGACCGACGCGGTGAAGCGCGGCGCCTCCGACATTCACATCGAGCCGTTCGAGCATGAGATGCGCGTGCGCTACCGGGTGGACGGGGTGTTGCATGAGGTGATGAAGCCGCCCGTGAAGATGCGGGCCGCGCTCACGTCGCGCGTCAAGATCATGGCGCAGCTCAACATCGCCGAGCGGCGCGTGCCCCAGGACGGTCGCATCAAGCTCAAGATGGGGACGCGCGTGATCGACTTCCGCGTCTCCACGTTGCCCGTCCTGTTCGGCGAAAAGATCGTGCTCCGAATCCTCGACAAGGGGAACCTGACGCTCGATCTCGCGACCTTCGGTTTCGAGCCCAAGGCGCAGGCCGACCTCCTCAAGGCGATCCTGAACCCCTACGGCATGGTGCTGGTGACCGGCCCGACGGGCTCCGGCAAGACGACGACGCTCTACTCGGCGCTGTCCAAGATCAACACGATCGACGTCAACATCATGACCGCTGAAGACCCGGTCGAGTACAACCTGATGGGAATCAATCAGGTGCTCGTCCGCAACGAAGTGGGCATGACGTTCGCGGCGGCGCTGAAGGCGTTCCTGCGCCAGGACCCGAACATCATCATGGTCGGCGAGATCCGCGACTTGGAGACGGGTTCGATCGCGATCAAGGCTGCGCTCACGGGCCACTTGGTGCTCTCGACGCTGCACACGAACGACGCGCCCTCGACCATCACCCGAATGGTGGACATGGGCATCGAGCCGTTCAACGTGGCGAGCGCCGTGAACCTCATCGTGGCGCAGCGACTGGTGCGGCGCATCTGCAAGGACTGCAAGAAGGAGCACGAGTATACTGCCGAAGAGATGCACGCCTTTGGGATCGACAAGAAGGTGGGACCGTTCTTCAAGGGCCAGGGCTGCGACACGTGCGCGGGGTCCGGGTTCAAGGGACGCCAGGGGCTGTACGAGGTGATGGCCTTGTCGAGCCCGCTGCGTCGCGGCATCCTGAAAGGCGGCTCGACCGAAGAGCTGCGCGACATCGCCGTCCAGGAGGGTATGCTGACCCTGCGCATGGACGGCATGGTCAAGGTCAAGAAGGGCGTCACGACGCTGGAAGAAGTCGTCAAGGAAACCGCAGCCGGCTAAGGGAGAACAGAGCGATGCCGATAAACCTTCGAGCCCTGCTCGAGGAGATGATCGAGAAGGACGCCTCCGACCTCCACATCGTGGCGGGGGAGCGTCCCAAGCTGCGCGTCGACGGCGACATCGTGAGCGCGACCACCGACGAAGTGATGACGCCAAAGGACACGCTGTCGCTCGCGTACTCGGTGCTGACCGAAAACCAGAAGAAGCGGTTTGAAACGGAGAACGAGCTCGACTTCTCGTTCGGCATTCAGAACCTGGCGCGATTCCGCGGCAACTGCTTCAAGCAACGCGGCTGCGTCTCGGTCGTGATCCGGCAGATCCCCTTCAGCGTGAAGACGTTCGACGATCTGGGCTTGCCGCCGGTGATCGCGCAGCTAGCCGACCGACCGCGCGGCCTGGTGCTCGTCACCGGCCCCACGGGCTCGGGGAAAAGCACCACGCTCGCCGCGATGATCGACAAGATCAACAAGGAGCTGAAGGGCCATATCATCACGGTGGAAGACCCGATCGAGTTCATTCACCGGCACCAGAGCTGCATCGTCAACCAGCGTGAAGTGGGGACCGACACGAACAGCTTCTCCGCCGCGCTGAAGTACGCGCTGCGGCAGGACCCCGACGTCGTGCTGATCGGCGAAATGCGCGACCTGGAGACGATCCAGGCGGCGCTCACCATCGCGGAGACGGGTCACTTGGCGTTCGCGACGCTGCACACGAACTCCGCCATGGAAAGCATCAACCGCATCATCGACGTGTTCCCGTCGCACCAGCAGTCGCAGGTGCGCGCGCAGCTGGCGTTCGTCCTGGAGGGCGTGCTCACGCAGACGCTGCTGCAGAAGGCCAAGGGCAAGGGACGAGTGATGGCCGCGGAAATCATGGTGTGCACGTCGGCCATTCGCGCCCTCATCCGCGACGACAAGGTCCACCAGATCGAGTCGTCGATGCAGGCTGGTAAGAAGTTCGGAATGCAGACGCTGAACGACGCGCTCTATCAGTTGTACATGGCCAGGGAAGTCACGAAGGACGAGTGTCTGCGCGTCACGTCCAAGCCGAACGATTTCCTGCGGGCCATCGGGGAAGTGCCTCCCGACGAACGAGAAGGGGCCCAGGCCCCCGGCGCAGCGGGTGGTCCATCCAAGGTTGCCGCGCGGCTAGGAGTACGCCATGCCGGTCTTCGAGTATACCGCGCGGAACCTGAAGGGCGATCTGGTCCAGGACAAGATCGACCTCCCGTCTCGCGACGACGTCATCGCCCACCTGCGGAAGAACCGTATGGTGGTCGTGCAGGTCCGCGAGTCCAAGGGCAAGGGCGGCGGGCTCATGGATTTCTTCAAGCCCGGCGTCAAGACGCGCGACGTCGTCATTTTCACGCGCCAGTTCGCCACCATGATCAACTCGGGTCTGCCCCTCGTGCAGGCGCTCGACATCCTGTCGCAGCAGACCGAGAACAAGGTCCTCGCCGACGTTACACGCGCGGTCGTGTACGACGTCGAGAGCGGCCACACGCTGGCCGACGCGCTGCGCAAGCACCCCAAGGCGTTCACCGATCTGTACGTCAACATGGTGGCCGCCGGCGAGGCGGGCGGTATTCTCGATACGATCTTGCTACGGCTCGCGACCTTCCTCGAAAAGAACGACCTGATCGTCCGCAAGGTGAAGGGTGCGATGATCTACCCGGCCGTGATCTTCTCGGTCGCCGGCATCGCCATCTCCGTGCTGCTCATCTTCGTGATCCCGACGTTCCAAAGCATGTTCGCGTCGGTGAACCTCGAGCTGCCGTTGCCCACCCGCATTGTGATCACCGCCAGCAACGTCCTCAAGAACTACTGGTGGGCGCTCATCTTGGGCGGCGTCGGCAGCGTCTGGGCCCTGAGGCGCTACTACCAGACCGCTCCAGGCAAGCTCCAGATCGACAAGCTGATGCTCAAAGCCCCCGTGCTCGGCGACCTGCTGCGCAAGTCGGCGGTGTCGCGCTTCACGCGCACCCTCGGCACCCTGATCTCGTCGGGCGTCTCGATTCTCGATGGCCTCGAGATCACCGCCCGCACGGCCGGCAACATGGTGATCCATAACGCCGTGATGGAATCGCGGGCGTCGATCGCCGGCGGTGAGACGATCGCGGGGCCGCTCGCCAAGTCCAAAGTCTTCCCGCCCATGGTGATCTCGATGATCGCCGTCGGCGAGCAGACCGGTGGGCTCGACGAAATGCTCACCAAGATCGCCGACTTCTACGACGACGAGGTGGACGCCGCCGTCAGCGCCCTGCTGTCGCTGATGGAGCCGATCATGATCGTCGTCCTGGGCGTCATCGTCGGCGGCATGGTCGTGGCCATGTACCTGCCGATCTTCGACATGGTGAACGCGGTCCAATAAGTGGGCGGGGCGCTGCTCCTCACCCGCAGCGATGTCGCCGCTCTGCTCGACCTCGATACCTGCATCAGCGCCGTGGAGGCGGCCTTCCGCCTCCACGGCGCCGGTGAAGCCCACACCGGCGTCCTCGGCGTGCACGTGCCGGGGGGCGGGTTCCACACCAAGGCCGGCACGCTGCATCTCGCCCGGCACTACTTCGCGGTGAAAACGAACGCCAACTTCCCGGACAATCCGTCCCGGGGGCTTCCCACCATCCAGGGCGTGCTGTTCCTCGCTGACGCCGACGTCGGGACTCCCCTCGCCATCATGGACTCGATGGAGATCACGACCCTGCGGACCGGCGCGGCGACCGCCGTCGCGGCGAAATACCTGGCGCGCGAGGACGCCCGCTCGGTGGGCCTCATCGGGTGCGGCAACCAGGGTTGGGTGCAGCTTCGGGCCCTGTGCCGCGTGCGGCCCATCAATGCGGCGCACGTGTACGACCGCGATCACGGCCGCGCCACAGAGCTCGCCCGCGTCCTGGCGTCCGAGCTCGGCCTGACGATCGAGGTGGCGACGAGCCCCGCCGCCGCCGCCCGGAACCGCGACATCGTCGTGACCTGCACCTCCGCCCGTCAGCCCATCCTCGACGTGGGAGACGTCGCGCCGGGCACCTTCGTGGCCGCGGTCGGCGCCGACAATCCAGAGAAACAGGAAATCGCGCCCGCGCTGCTCGCCGCCAGCCGCGTGGTGGTCGACGTGCTGGACCAGGCGGCGACGATGGGGGATCTGCATCACGCGATTGCCGCCGGCGTGATGACTACGGGCGGCATCATCGAACTTGGTCAGATCGTGGCGGGTCTCGCCTCCCCCCCGACTCCCCCGGCCACGGGCAGAGTCACGGTCTTCGACTCGACCGGCATGGCGCTCCAGGACGTGGCCGCCGCGGCCGCCGTTTACGAGCGGGCCCAGGCGTCGGGACGGGGCACACCCGTGCAATTGGCAGGCTAAAGCTCTTGCATTTTGCCAGAGCGCACCCGATACTCGGGCATGCGCTGGCTCGGCACCTCCCCAGGCTCCGTGATCCCGTCCCCCAAGAAGCTCATCCGCCTCGTCTACGTGGGGCGGATGTGCCTGGCCGCCGCCATCTATCTGAGCGCCGCCCTCAAGATCCGCGTTGCCGCGCCGCTCGACATCCTGGCGACCTCCCTGATGCTGGTCTCGGCGGCCGGGGTCACCTTGGCGTCGTACTGGCATACGCACGTCCGGCGCCGCTACCCCGGAACCACGTTCCTCTACCTCCAGGCGGTCTTCGACGTCGCGCTGATCACCGCCGTCGTGCACGTCACCGGAGGCTCGGAGAGCGACTTCGCCGGCCTGTACGTGGTCCTGATTGCCGTGACGGCCCTGCTCATGCCGCCGGCGAGTGCGGGCCTCATCACGCTGTTCGCAGGACTCGTCTACTTCGCCGACGTGTTCTGGGGCCATCACACCGCCGTGTCATTGGGCCTCTGGATCCAGCTGGGCGTGTTCGTCCTGGTAGCTGCCGTGACGGCCTACGTCGCGAGCCGCGTGACGGTGATGGGAGCCGAGCGCGAAGCCCTCGCGGCCGAGGTGCGGCAGGTGCAGCTCGAGGCCGACGACGTGCTGCGCAACATCCGCACCGGCGTCATCACGGTGGACGGCGATGGGCGCTTGCTCTACGCCAACCCGGCGTCCGAGGAGATTCTGGGGTTTCGCGCGCGCGACTGGCTCGGCCGGTCGGTGATGCCGGAGTTCGCCCGCTTGGCGCCCGAGTTCTGGGCGGCGGTGACTTCCACGGCACGACGCGGCGTGCGGCTGATGCGTGTCGAGGCCACGGTGCACCGGCCCGACCGCACGTTCCCGATCGGCGTGACGACCACCACGCTCGACGGCCCGGTGGGTGCGCCCCCGCGCGTGTCGGCGATCTTCACCGACATCTCGGATTCGAAGCGCCTCGAAGAGCTGCACCTCCGCGCGGAGCGCCTCGAGGCCGTTGCCGAGCTGTCGTCCAGTCTCGCGCACGAGATCAAGAACCCGCTGGCGTCGATTCGCAGCTCGGTGGAACAGTTGGCGCGGTCGTCGCGCTCCAACCCCGATGAGAAGTTCCTCGCCAACCTGATCGTACGCGAAAGCGACCGCCTCTCGCGCCTGCTGTCTGAGTTCCTCGATTTCTCGCGCGTGCGCGTGACCGAGTGCCGCCCCATGGATCTCCACGCCGTGGCCGAAGCGGCGATTCGGTTGGTGCGTCAGCACCCCGATTGCGGCGCCGATGCGCGCATCGTGCTCCAGGGCGGACCCACGCCCATGGAGGGCGACGAGGACCTGTTGCACCGCGTGGTCTCGAACCTCGTGCTGAACGCCGTGCAGGCCGTGGGGAAGGGCGCCGCCATCACTGTCCGGACCGGCGCGGCCACCCTCAATGATCTGCCCCTTGGCGCGGGAATCGATAATCCCGTCGCGCTGCGCGTGAGCGACAACGGGCCCGGCATCCCGGCAGAGATCAGGGAGCGCCTGTTCGAGCCGTTCTCGACGGGACGCGTGGGAGGGACAGGGCTCGGCCTCGCCATCGTCCAGCGCGCCGTCGAGGCGCATCGCGGTCTGGTGCTGGTCGACAGCAAGGCCGGTCAGGGTACGACGTTTACCGTGTATTTTCCCGCCGCCCGTCGTAAGGAGGAGGCCGCCTGATATGCCCGCATCTCCGCTTCCGTCGATCCTCGTGATCGACGACGAGCAAGGCATCCTCGAGACCCTGAGGATCCTGCTCAAGAACGAAGGCTTCGATGTCACCACGGCGCAGGGCGGCAAGGCGGGGCTCGAGCAGCTGAAAGGCTCGGCGCCTGACATCGTCCTCACCGACGTAAAGATGCCGGGCGTCACCGGTATCGAGATCCTCTCGGCCGTGCGCGCGCAGGACCCGGAGACGCCGGTCATCCTGATGACCGCCCAGGCCTCGCTGCAGAGCGCCATCCAGGCGGTGAACGAAGGGGCGTTCTACTACATCCAGAAACCCTTCTCGAACGACGACATGGTGGCGATCTGCCGCCGCGCCGCCGAGCACCGAAAGCTCCGGGCCGAAAACAAGCAGCTCAAGCAAGAGATCCGGCGCCGCGAGCGCTCCGGTCAGGTTAAACCCCTGGGGAAGTCCAAACTGTTCAACGACGTGATGCGGCTCGCCGAGCAGGTGGCGCCCACCGAAAGCACGGTGCTCATTCAGGGTGAGTCAGGGACCGGGAAGGAAGTCATCGCGCGCTACCTCCACGAGCTGTCGGTGCGCACCGAAGGGCCCTTCCTGTCGCTCAACTGCGGCGCGCTTCCCGAAAGCTTGCTCGAGTCGGAGCTGTTCGGGCACGTCAAGGGATCGTTCACCGGCGCCGTGCGCGACAAGCAGGGATTGTTCGCGGCGGCGCGCGGCGGGACGTTCTTCCTCGACGAGATCGGCGAGATGTCGCCGGCGACGCAGGTGAAACTGCTCCGGGTGCTGCAGGAGCGCGAGGCGATCCCCGTGGGTGGGACCGAGGCGATTCCGGTGGACGTGCGCGTCGTCGCGGCGACGAACCGCGATCTGGAAGACGACATCAAGCGCGGCCGGTTCCGCAGCGATCTGTACTACCGCCTCAACGTCATCAACATCCACCTGCCGCCGCTGCGCGACCGGCGCGACGACATCCCGATCTTCGTGCGGGCGTTCCTGGACCACATTGCGGGAGAGCGCAGCGAGCCGCCCAAACAGCTCGCCCCCGACGCCCTGGAAGTGATCATGGCCTACGACTGGCCCGGCAACGTACGCGAGCTCGAGAACGCGCTCGAGCGGGCCGT
>Ga0193712_1000118_pt1 | contig 12601 bp, 9 predicted proteins | sample H3a1metaG_FD_143053 | JGI IMG/M metagenome (GOLD analysis project Ga0193712, IMG submission 143053) | Soil microbial communities from a riparian zone of the East river system, Colorado, United States - H3a1 | ecosystem: Environmental > Terrestrial > Soil > Riparian zone | place: USA: East River... | reverse complement strand
CCGCCAAGCGAGCCAGGACGCCGTCGCCCGTGGACTCGACCGGCTCCCGATCGCCACGCTCGAGGGTACGCTTGACGCGTCGCGGGGGCTGGGGGGCGACTCCGAGTTGCGCGACTATCTGAGAGCCTATACGACGATCTCAGACTTCTCGGCAATGATCGTGACGGAGAGCCATGGCCTCAACGTCTTCGTCTTGGGCCAATCGCCGGACGTCGTGCAGCGCGACGAGACGTGGTGGCAACGTGCGATGGCGGATGGATGGTACGAGGGCGAGCCGCAATCCGACACGACCGGCCTGGGGACGGCCCTCGAATTCGATGTCGCGATCCGCGCCCCGCGCCGGCCTCAGCCCTTGGGCGTGCTCCAGGCGCTGTTCAGCCTCGAACGGCTGACGAAAATGCTCGGCACCGAAGAGCTTGCCGGCCGCGCATACCTCGAGGTCGTGGCCGGCGACAGCACAGTCCTGGTCTCCCGTGACCCCACGCTCCTCCTTCAACCTCTCCCCGACAGGGACAGGATCCCGCTCGGCGCTCAGGCCGCGACCGTCCACATCACGACCACGCGTGGCGACCGCGAGCTCGTCGTCGCGGTGCCGGCGAACCAAGGCGAGTGGTGGGTGCTGTATCGCGAGCCGGCGACGACGGCGTTCGCCGTCGCGCGAACCACGCAGCTCACCGTCTGGGTGGGCGCGTTCCTCGTGGCCGCACTCGTGATCGTGGCCCTGTTCTGGCTGTCGCGGCGGCTCAGCCGGCTCGTGACGGAGCCGGTGAAGGCCGCGGGAGCGATCGCCAGCCGGGTGGCGGGCGGAGACCTGTCCGTCACGGTCTCCACGCACCGCGCCGAGGCCGCGGAGGTCGGCGACCTCCTGTCGTCGATCCACTCGATGGTCGTCGCGTTGCGGCGCCTGGTCGGCGCGATCCGTTCCGCCGCCGATGAGGCCGCAGCCATGGCCTCGGAGATCTCGGCATCGACCGAGGAGATGAGCGCATCCACGCAGGAGATGGCGTCGACCTCGCAAGATCTGTCGCGGCGCGCCAGCGAGCAGGCGCAGCTCGTGCGCGCCGCCGCGGACGACGCGGCGCGCATCCTCCACATCGCCGCGACGCTGGCGTCGGGCGCCGACGAGGCGGTGCGCCGCAACGTGGGGCTTTCCGCATTAGCGCGCAAACACAAGGACGTGCTCGACCAGAGCACCGTCCAGCTGGCGCAGCTCGCCGACGAGGTCGCGAAGGGCGCCGCCGAAGCGGAGGCTTTGGCCGTGGCGTCTGCCGAGATTCAGCGGTTCGTCGTCCAGACGAAGGCGGTCGCGACGCAGACGAACATGTTGGCCCTGAATGCCGCGATCGAGGCGGCGCGCGCCGGGCCGCAGGGCCGCGGCTTCGCCGTCGTGGCCGACGAGGTGCGGAAGCTCGCGTCGCTCGCCGCGTCCGCCGCGGGCGATACCGCCGACACCGTGCGCGGCGTGCTGACGCGGGTGCAGGGTACCCGCGACCGTCTGGTGCGTCTCGCGCAGGTCGCGTCGTCGGTGCGCGAGGCTGCACAGACCGCTGCCCAAGGCCTCGGCTCCGTGGCCGGTGAGGCGGACGCCAACGCGACCTGGAGCGGCGAGATCGCCCAATCTGCGGCAGAGATGAGAACCCTGGTGGAGGAGATCGCGAACCGGCTGGCAGCGGTGACGCAGCAGACCGACGGCCTGCTCGCGTCGGCCGAGGAACTGGCCGCGTCTGGGCAGGAGCAGAGCGCATCGACCGAGGAGATTGCGGCTTCGGCGAATCGTTTGGCCGAGGCGGCGGATAAGCTTACCGGCGCGGTGAAATCCTTCCGCCTGCTGGCCGACGAGGAACAGCACCCGCCCGATCGGGCGGCGGCTGACTAGGCTCGTGGCGGCGAAACCCACGGTGCTCGTCATCGACGATGACAAGACCATCGTCGCGGTCCTCTCCGCGACGCTGCGGGCCGCGGGCTGCCACGTGCTGGCCGCCTACGACGCCATGCAGGGCTTCATGCTGGCCCAGCGGGAGGTGCCGGCGGTGATCTTGCTCGACATACAGCTCCCGGCAGGTGGCGGGCTCCAGGTCCTGGAGAAGATCACCACCAGCTCCAAGACTCAAGCAATTCCCGTCGTGATCATTACCGGCGGAAGCGATCCCAGGCTCGAAGCGGAGACGAAGGCGAAGGGGGCTGCGTTCTTCGTTCGGAAGCCCGTCGATCAGAAGGCTCTTGTCGCGTTGGTCGAGGGCCTGCTGCAGAAGCGGGCCTAGTCTCCGCACTTGACAGCCGCACCGTTCGGAGATTACGTACCGCCCATGAGATCCATCGTGCGCCACCACCAGCACCATCACCGCCACCCGCTCGGGGGGCCGCCGGAGGTGCGCACAAGCTAGGTTCGATCAGCACAAGCTTGAGTCATCGCCGACGCCGGCCCTTTGGGCCGGCGTTTTTTGCGTTTGGCACCTAATCACTCTGGGGAGCATGCAAGATGATTCTCCGCCTTGGCCTGCCGAAAGGCCGCATGGAAGCCGGGGTCCTGTCGCTCCTCGGCGATGCGGGCGTCACCGTGCGTCCGGGGGCGCGCGGGTATCGCCCGGACGTCTCGCTTCCTGAGACGGAGGCCAAGCTGCTCAAGCCACAGAACGTCGTGGAAATGCTGGCCGCGGGCAGTCGGGATGCGGGCTTCGCGGGGGCCGACTGGGTGGCCGAGCTCCAGGTGGACCTGGTCGAGCTCCTCGACACCGAGCTCGACCAGGTGCAGATCGTCGCGGCCGCACCCGGCGCCCTGCCCGAGCGGCGCGTTGTCGTCGCGTCGGAGTACGAGCGGCTGGCCCGCTCGTGGATTGCGGCCCGCGGCCTCGCCGCACATTTCGTCCGCTCGTACGGGGCGACGGAGGTGTTTCCGCCCGAGGACGCCGATGTGATCATCGACAACACCGCAACGGGCTCGACGCTCGAGGCCAACGGGTTGCGCGTGGTCGATGTGTTGATGCACTCCTCCACCCGGCTCTACGCCAACGCGCGCGCGCTCGAGGATGCGGCCCGCCGTCGTCGCATCGAGGACCTGGTGCTGTTACTACGCTCCGTACTCGACGCGCGGCGAAGGGTCATGTTGGAAGTCAATGCATCAGCCGAGTGCCTGGATGCGGTCGTGGCGGCGCTCCCCGCGATGCGCCGGGCGACGGTCGCGCCGCTGTTCGGCAACAACGGCTACGCGGTGAAGGCTGCAGTGCCGCGAGACGCGCTGCCCCTCGTCATTCCCGCCGTCAAGGCGGCGGGGGGGACAGACCTCGTCGTGTCGCGGCTGGCGCAAATCGTCCCATGAGCACGCTCGTGACCTTGAAGCTCGACAGCAATGAGGGTCCCCTTCCCTCACCTGATCTGCTCGCGGCGCTAGCGACACTCGACCCCGAGACGCTACGCCGCTATCCCGACGCGACGCTGCTCGAGGCGACGCTCGGCTCACGGTTCGGAGTCGCTGCCGAACGCGTGATCGTCACCGCCGGCGCGGACGACGCGATTGACCGCGTGTGCCGGGCGTATCTCGGTGCCGGCCGCACGATGCTCCTCGCCGAGCCGACGTTCGACATGTTCGATCACTTTGCCAAGCTCTCGGGCGGCACGCTCGCGCGCGTTCCATGGGCGGGGCGCTGCGGCAAGTTCCCGCTCACGGCATTCCTCGACCGGCTCGGGGAGCAACCGGCGGTGATCGCCGTGGTCTCGCCCAACAATCCCACTGGAGCGACAGCAACGACCGCCGACGTGCGGAGCCTGGCCGAAGCGGCGCCCACCGCCCTGGTGGTGTTCGACCATGTCTACGCCGAGTACGCGGATGAGGACATCACCAGGGCGGTGGGCGCCGCTTCGGAGGACATCACGCGCGCGGTGATCGATCTTCCCAACGTCGTCGTCCTGCGCACGCTCTCCAAAGCGTGGGGGCTCGCGGGATGCCGGATTGGCTACGCGATCGGGAGCGCCGCCGTCATCGAGAGGTTGCGGATCGCGGGCGCACCGTACCCGGTCGCCGGTCCTTCGATCGCGCTCGCGCTGACGCGGCTCGCCGGCGGCGACACGACGCTGCGCACCCACATCGCGCGCGTGCGCGAGGAACGCGAGGATTTGTGTGAGCGCCTGACAGCATTGGGACTCGAACCTCTGCCTTCGCAAGCAAACTTCATTCTGGTCGAATGCGGCGCGCTCGCGCCGTTCGTGACCGCTGCCCTCGCGGCGCTCGGCGTGGTCGTGCGCGCGTTTCCAAACCGTCCCGGCCTGACCAGCGCACTGCGGATCACGCTGCCGGGCGACGCTGTCGCGTTTGAGCGTCTGGTCGCGGCGCTCGAAACCGCCCTCGCGCCCGAAGCGCTGCTCTTCGATCTCGACGGTGTGCTCGCCGACGTGCAGCACTCGCAGCGGGCCGCCATTGCCGCGACGGCCCAGGCGTTCGGGGTGTCAATCACTTCCGCGCAGGTCTCGGCCGCGAGCCGGAGGGGCGACGCCGCGAACGACTGGGTCGTCACACGACGGCTGATCGAAGCGGGTGGCCAGCGTACGTCACCCGACGACGTCATCGCGCGCTATCAATCCCTGTACATGAGTCTTCGTGAGCGGGAGGTGCTCATTCCCACCACGTCGTTGTTGGATCGGCTGGCCGCGCGCCGGCCCCTGGCGATCGTGACGGGCCGACCGCGCGCCGAGGCCGAGTGGTTCCTGGAGCGCGTGGGGATCGCGCACCTCTTCGGCACTGTCGTCGCGATGGAGGACGCGCCTCCGAAGCCCGATCCGGCCCCCGTGCGGCTTGCGCTCGAGCGCCTCGGGGTCCGTCGAGCCTGGATGGTCGGCGATACCTCCGACGACATGCACGCCGCTGCGCAGGCGGGTGTGCTTCCCCTCGCCGTCGCCGCCCCCGGGGACCAGGCTCCGGCGGATGGCGCCTGGGTCTTGGGGCAACTCACCGATCTCCCCGAGCTCCTGCCATGACACGGACTGCCGCCGTTGAGCGCATCACCAAAGAGACCACCGTCAACGTCACGCTCGCGCTCGACGGGACGGGCCAGGGCGAGGTGAGTACGGGGATCGGGTTCCTCGACCACCTACTCGAGACCCTGGCACGGCACGCCGCGTTCGACGTAACCCTGGCGTGCAAGGGCGACCTGCGAGTGGACGATCACCATACAGCCGAGGATTGCGCGCTCGCGCTGGGCGACGCGCTCGATCGGGCCCTCGGTGAGCGCCGCGGTGTCACGCGATTCGGGTCGGCGTTCGCGCCCCTCGACGAAGCACTGGCGCGGGCCGTGGTCGATCTCTCGGGGCGGCCGTACTCGGCCGTGGACCTGGGACTGCGCCGAGAGTCGATCGGCGGGCTCGCCTGTGAGAATGTCGCGCACGTGCTCCGTTCGCTCGCCGTCGCCGCCCGGCTTACGCTGCACGTCGACGTGCTGCGGGGCGAGAACGATCACCACCGCGCGGAGGCCGCGTTCAAGGCCGTCGCCCTCGCCCTGCGCCAGGCCGTTGCCCCCTCGGGTACCGATGCCGTCCCTTCGACGAAAGGCGTCTTGTGATCACGGTCGTGGAGACCGGCGTCGCGAACGTCGCGTCGATCGTGAACGCCTTCGCGCGGCTCGGCGAGCCCGTCACGCTGACGAGCGATCCGGCGGTCGTTCGTAAAGCCGCGCGCCTTGTCTTGCCGGGCGTGGGGGCGTTTGGGGCCGCCGCGGCGCTGTTGCGCGCTCGCGGGCTCGACGGCGCATTGCGCGAGAGAGTCGCCGGTGGCTCACCACTCCTCGCCGTGTGCCTCGGCCTGCAGCTGCTGTGCGATGGCAGCGAGGAGGCACCAGGCGTACCGGGACTGGGAATTGTACGGGGCACATGCCGCCGCTTACCCGTTGGCGTGCGCGTGCCGCACCTCGGCTGGAATCGCGTCGTCGCGGGTCCACGCGCGCGCTTCGTCCGCACCGCTGAGGCAGCGTTCGCCAATTCGTACGCCCTCCGTGAAGAGCCGCTCGGTTGGCAAGCGGCGTGGACCACTCACGGGGCGCCGTTCGTCGCGGCCATCGAGCGTGACAACACGCTCGCCTGCCAGTTTCACCCCGAGTTGTCGGGAGCGTACGGTGGCGAGCTGCTCGCACGCTGGCTGGGCCACGGAACTCGGACGACACACGCCGATCCTCCGCCCCGCGCGGCCGGCGTCCTGCGCCGGATCGTGCCGTGCCTGGACGTCAGAGACGGACGAGTCGTGAAGGGCGTGAACTTTCAGGGGCTCCGCGATGCCGGTGATCCGGCAGAACGCGCGGAGCTTTACGAGGCGCAAGGCGCAGACGAGATCGTCATCCTCGACGTCGCCGCGGCCCCGGAGGGACGCGAAACGCAGGTGGACACGGTGCGGCGGGTTCGCGCGGCGATTCGCATCCCTCTCACGGTCGGCGGCGGCGTGCGCAGCGTCGCCGATGCCCGGCGCCTACTCGGCGCCGGCGCCGACAAGGTGAGCGTCAACACCGCCGCCGTGGGCCGTCCCGACCTCCTGGGCGAGCTCGCCGACGCGTTCGGGCGGCAATGCGTCGTGCTGGCGATCGATGCGCGTCGCGGTGAACGGGAATGGGAGGCACTGGTCGTCGGCGGGCGCTCCACCGGCCGTCGCGACGCGGTCGCCTGGGCCGCCGAAGGGGAGGGCCGCGGTGCGGGCGAGATCTTGCTCACGAGCTGGGACGCGGATGGAACCCGCAGCGGCCACGACCTCACGCTGCTGCGCACGGTCGTTGACGCGGTCAACGTGCCCGTGATCGCATCGGGAGGGATCGGAACGCGAGCCCACGTCGTGGAAGCCCTGGCAGCCGGGGCCGACGCGGTGCTGGCGGCTTCGGTGCTGCACGACGGTGCCGAGACCGTCGGTGGCATCAAGGCGCACGTCGCGGCGTGCGGCATCGCGGTACGGCAATGATTGTCCCGAGCATTGATCTCATGAACGGCCGCGCCGTCCAGCTGCGGCACGGACGGGAGTTCGTGCTGGATGGGGGAGACCCGCTCGAGCGCCTCGAGCAGTTCGCGGTCGCGGGCGAGGTAGCAGTCGTGGATCTCGACGCTGCCCTGGGGAAAGGCTCGAACGAGGGGCTCATCCGAACGATGCTGCGGCGGGCACCCTGCCGAGTCGGCGGCGGCATCCGGACCCTGGATGCGGCCCGCGCGTGGCTCGACGCAGGCGCAAAAAGGGTCGTGCTGGGAACTGCTGCCAGCCCCGAGGTGTGCGGCCGGTTACCGCGCGAACGCGTGATCGCCGCGGTGGACGCCGAGCGGGGACACGTCGTCGTAGACGGGTGGCGCGCCAAGACGGGCGCAACGGTGAGCGAACGCATCGCACAGCTAGCGCAGTACGTGGGTGGATTTCTGTTCACCCAGGTCGAACACGAAGGAACGATGAGTGGATTCGACCTGGACGCCGTCGGCGCCGCGGTCGCCGCCGCGGGCGACGCGCGCGTGACGGCGGCGGGTGGGATCACGACGGCCGACGAAATCGCGGCGCTCGACACCCTCGGCGCGGACGCTCAGGTCGGGATGGCTCTGTACACGGATCGACTCACCATGGGCGACGCCGTCGGGGCGCCGCTCCGGGCCTTGCCGAATTGGCCCACGGTGGTCTGCGATGAGCTCGGTCGCACGCTGGGGCTCGTTTGGAGCACGCGCGAGTCGCTCGCCCGGGCCGTGAACGAACGGCGCGGCATCTATTGGTCGCGATCGCGAAACGCCATCTGGGTGAAGGGAGAAACGTCTGGCAACACGCAGGAGCTGCTGCGCGTCGACCTCGACTGCGATCGCGATGCCTTGCGCTTCACCGTGCGTCAGCGCGGCGTGGGATTCTGCCATCAAGAACGTCGATCGTGCTGGTCGGACACGTTCGACCTCGGCGCGCTCGAGCGCGTGATCGAGGCACGCCGCGACGAACCGGTGCCCGAGTCCGGCACGGCGCGCCTGTTGACGGACGGTGCCTTGCTTGGCGCAAAACTGCGGGAAGAAGCGGAGGAGTTGGCGGCGGCGACAAGCGCGCCTGAGGCCGTGCGCGAAACGGCGGACCTGTTCTATATGGGGCTGGTGGCGCTGGTGCGGGCGGGCGGGTCGCTCGCTGACGTGGTGGCGGAGCTCGAACGGCGTCACGGGGCGGTGAGCCGCCGGCCGATGGTGGCGAAGTGACGTCCTTGCTGCGGAATCGCTCCGTGGAGGAGGTACTCCAGCAGCGCCGCGCGGTGGTGTCGGCGGAGGCCTTGGCTGTTGCGGCGCCGATTGTCGAGGCCGTGCGCCGCGGGGGAGAAGCGGCATTGAGGCAGCAGGCGGAGCGGTTCGAGGAGTTGATGCCGGGCGAGGCGATGATGATCGGGCGACCGTCCCTCGAGAACGCCCTGCGAACACTCGACCGTGCCGACCGGGCGCGCCTGGAACGGGTTGCCGGCCGGATCCGCGCTTTCGCGGAGGCGCAACGCGGAGCCATACGCGACGTGATGGTCCCCGTCCCCGGCGGTTTCGCCGGCCACCGGGTGAAGCCCGTCATGCGCGCCGGGTGTTACGCTCCCGGCGGCCGGCATCCGTTGCCTTCGTCTGTGCTGATGACCGCGATCACGGCGCGGGTCGCGGGAGTCACCGAGGTGATTGTCGCGAGTCCGAAACCAGCGACGCTCGTTCTCGCAGCAGCTGCGGTGGCAGGTGCCGACGCCGTTGTCCCCGTTGGCGGCGCCCAGGCGATCGCGGCACTCGCCTACGGGGCTGGACCGGTTCCGGCGTGTGACGTCGTCGTAGGTCCGGGCAATCGCTATGTCACGGCCGCCAAGCATTTGGTTTCGCGCACTGTTGGAATCGACACGCTCGCGGGTCCGTCGGAACTCGTCGTGTTTGCCGACGCGAGCGCCGATCCGCAACTCATCGCCGCGGACCTCCTGGCACAGGCCGAGCATGATACCGATGCCATGCCGCTTCTCATCACGATGGATGCCACGCTGCCCGGCCGAGTGAATGACGAGTTGCGGCGGCAGATGGCAGACCTCCCCACAGCGGCTGTGGCGAGCGTGGCTTTGACGAGTGGTGGCGTCATCTGCGTCGACAGCCTCGAGCAAGGCGTAGCCGCGTGTGAGGCGATCGCCCCCGAGCACCTGGCGTTGCATCTTGCCGATTCGGCGACGGCGATCGTCACCCCCGGCCTTCGCACCTACGGAACGATGTTCGTCGGATCGAGGTCAGGTGAGGTGTTGGGGGACTACGGCGCCGGACCAAACCACGTACTGCCCACTAGTGGCGCCGCGCGAGGGACTGGAGGGCTGTCGGTCTTGACGTTTCTCAGGCTGCGGACTTGGCTGCGGATTGACGACGCCGCCGCGGCGTATGAACTCGCTGACGATTCAGCGTGGTTTGCGCGAGCCGAAGGGTTGGAGGGCCATGCACGCTCTGCCGAGAAGCGGACTAGTCCCCGAAGTGCGCCAGCCGGACGTCCAGCACGTCCGGAAGACGCTGTAGTTCCTCGAGCACGCCGTTCTTGAGCGCCTGGTCCACGTTGATCGCGGCCAGGGCTTCTTCACCCGGAATCGCGCGCCGGGCTTGGTGGTAGCTCGCGATGTTGATCCCCGCGCTGCCCAGCGCGGTCCCCACGCGGCCGATCACGCCCGGCACATCGCGGTTCCGCATCACGAGCATCCAGCCTTCGGGCGCGACGTCCACGTGATAGTCGTCGATGCGCACCACGCGGCCGTGGCTGTTGCCGACGAGCGCGCCGGCCACACGTACGCGGCCCCGGGCAGTGTCGACCTTCACCCCGATCGACGTCTCAAAGCCAGGCTCGGGCGCGCCGGTCTTGCGCGCGAGCTGGATGCCGTGCTCCTCGGCGAGCACCTGCGCGTTCACGAGGCTGACGGGGCCGGCGTTCATCGCGGAAAGGATTCCTTCCAGCGCCGCCATCAGCGCCGCCTTGGGCGCCGCCTCGTCTTTGCCGCCGTACGCCACCTCGAGGAGTTTGACGGGGCCGTCGGCCAGCGCCAGCGCGAGGCGGCCGAGCCGCCGCGCCAGATCGAGTAGGGGCGCGAGTCGCTGCAGTGCCGCGCCTCCGGCGATCCCGGGGACGTTGATCGCAAACGACAGATCCCCGCTGACGAGGGAGTCACGCACGGCGGTGCAGATCTCGACCGCCACGCGCTCCTGCGCTTCGGCGGTCGAGGCCGCAAGGTGCGGCGTCAAGAGCACGCGGTCGAGCGCGCGCAGCGGCGAATCGGCGGGAAGCGGCTCGACGGAGAACACGTCGATCGCCGCACCACCGATGCGTTTCTCCCTGACGGCCTCGGCGAGCGCCGCTTCATCCACCAGCTCGCCGCGCGCCGTGTTGATCAGCACGGCTGTTGGCTTCATGAGACGCAAACGCTCGGCGTTGATCAGGTGATGCGTCTGGTCGGTGAGTGCGACGTGCAGCGTGACGACGTCGGCCGCGCGCAGCAGCTCCTCCAGCGACAACAACGGGACCCCAATCTCGGCGGCCCGCTCGGGAAGGAGATAGGGATCGTGCGCCACGACGCTCATGCCGAAGGCGCGCGCCAGCTGCGCGACGTGCGCGCCGATTCTGCCGAGCCCCACGACGCCCATCGTCTTCCCGCGCAGCTCCGTGCCTTCGAACTTCTTGCGGTCCCAGCCCCCACTGCGCATCGCCGCGGCGGCGTCGGGGATGCGCCGCACCAGCGCCAGGAGCAGGCCGAGCGCGTGCTCGCCCGCGCTCACGGTATTCGCGCCGGGCGCGTTCATCACGGCGATGCCCCGCCGCGTCGCGGCGGGGACGTCGATCGTATCGACCCCCGTCCCCGCCCGCGCCACGACACGCAGGTGCGGCGCGCGGGCCAATAGATCGGCGGTCACACGCGTCTCGCTGCGCACGATCAGCGCGTGCGCACCTGCGAGCGCCTTGTCCAGCTCCTCCTTGGGCTTCCCTGCCATCGCCAGGACTTCGATGTCCGCAGTAGCGGAGAGGAGCTTGAGGCCGCTGTCAGCGACCCGGTCGGCGACGACGACGCGCCACGTCAATCGAGGGCACCGCGGATGAGCGCGAGCAGCTCGTCGAGCGACGCGACGTCGTGATCGCCCATGTGGCCGATGCGGATCGTCGAGTCCTTCAGTGCGCCGTATCCCGCACCGATCGTCCACCCCTGTTGCTTGAGGGCGCCCACCACATCCTTGGCATGTTTCCCGTCGGGCAACTTGAGGCAGGATACCGTCCAGCTCCGCCGGCCTAGGGCCGGGATGAACGCGATGCCGGTCTCGGCGCTCCACGTCTCGACGCGGTGCCGCATCGCGTCGTGCCGCTGCCAACGCGCCTCCACGCCGCCGTCGCGCTCGATGCGCGCCAACTGGGCCTCGAGCGCGTACAGCAGAGAGATCGCCGGCGTGTTGGTCGGCTGGAACTTGGCCATCGCCGCCGCGAAGGTGACGAGGTCGAAGTAGGCGCCGCGTCCCTCGAGCGTCTTGGCCCGCTCCAGCATGCGGTCCGAGGCGACGCCCAGCGCCAGGCCGGGCGGCAAGGCGAGGGCCTTCTGAGAGCCCGTGAACACGAAGTCCAGATTCCACTTGTCGGTCTCGACCGGCGACCCAGCCATCGACGTCACCGCGTCGACCAAGAGCAGCACGTCGTCGAACTCGCGCACGACTTCGGCGTAACCGGCGACGTCCTGCAACACGCCCGTGGATGTCTCCGAGTGCACGCACGTGACGGCGTCCACCGGGGTGCGGCGCAGCGCGTCGCGCAGCATCTCGGGCTCGATCGCGCTCCCCAAGGGGACCTCGAGACGAATGCCCTCCTTGCCGCAGGCGCCCACCAGGGCGGCGAACCGATCGCTGAAGGCCCCGTTGACGAGCGACAGCGCCCGCCGGCGCACGCCGTTCCGGACCGCCATCTCCATGAAGCCGGTGGCGGACGTGGTGCCGATGAGCACGGGACGCGCGGTGCGCGCCAGCGCGCCGAGCTGCGGAGCGACCGTCTTCAGGAGCCGCTCCATGCCGGACGAACGGTGCCCGATCATCGGCCGCGCCATCGCGGCGAGGATTTCGGGAAGCACGTCGGTGGGGCCTGGAAGGAAGAACTTACCGAACGGCACCGTCATGCAGTCGCCCGTGCCAATTCCTCCACGAGCCCCCCCACGACGACCTCGCTGGTCTTCACGAGGCGCACGCCTTCGTCGCCCCATTCGCGAAGCAGGTGCTCCGCCACGTCGCGGTCGATCGGCTTCATCGCGTCGACCACCGCGAAGAGACGCACGTGCGGCCGGTGCTCGAGCAACCCTTCGATCGCGTACTTGTCGCACACGTCGAGGGCGACGCCATACAGTACGACGTCCTGAGGATCGAGAGCGTCGAGGACGGGAAGAGCATTAGGGTTCGTGAACACGTCAAAGCGGTGTTTGTGGAAGAGAATGTCGCCGCCATGGGCCCGCACGCGGCCGGCCAGGGCCTTGGGGTCCTGAAGATCGGGTTCGATCACGAGCGGATCGCGCAGCGCGGTTTCGGGGATCTTCTTCTGACCCGGGGTGCCCCGTAGACAATGCGGCGGAAAGGTCGTCTTCCAGTCCGGCTTATCGGAGATCTCAGGGTCAGAAGAAGATCCCCG
>Ga0193712_1000117_pt1 | contig 12604 bp, 13 predicted proteins | sample H3a1metaG_FD_143053 | JGI IMG/M metagenome (GOLD analysis project Ga0193712, IMG submission 143053) | Soil microbial communities from a riparian zone of the East river system, Colorado, United States - H3a1 | ecosystem: Environmental > Terrestrial > Soil > Riparian zone | place: USA: East River... | reverse complement strand
GAGGAAGAGCTGGCGAGCATCAGGGCACCCAGGCGGCGGCTGTGCTCGACCAGCTCTTCCTCTATGATGGTCTCGATGGTCACGTGCGCGGCGGCTGCAGCCAACGGATTGCCGCCGTAACTCGACGAGCTGCCGCTGGGATTGGCCCACGGCTTGGAGAACGCGATCGGCTCGCGGATCACGACGCCGCTCACCGGGAAGCCGCCGCCGAATCCCTTCCCCACGAGTAGGACGTCGGGGACGATGCCGTCGTGCTCGACGCCGAACATCGTGCCCGTGCGCCCGAACCCCGTGATCATCTCGTCGCAGATCAGCAACGCGCCGATCTCGGTGGCGAGCGCGCGCAGCTCGCGCAGGTAGCCGGGGGGCGGCACGATGTTGCCGGCAGTGCCCTGGATCGGCTCGACGATGATCGCGGCGATGTCGTTCGTCGTCTCGAGCGCGATCTTGTGGCGCAGGAAGTCCACGCAGTGCCAGTGACACGACGGGAACGTCTTGCCGAAGGCGCAACGCGAGCACGAGGCGTATGGGCTCGAGTACATCCCGGGGGCGAGCGGTCCCAGCTCGTGCTTGAAGCTGCCGGAGAGGAGTGGCAGGACGCCCCCCGTCTTCCCGTGGAACCCACCCCAGAATCCCATGACTTCGTGCTTGCCCGTCGCAGCCTTGGCGAGCCGCACGGCCGCTTCGACGGCTTCGGCGCCACTCGAGTACAGCTGCGTGCGGTTCAGGTCCCCCGGCGTAATCGAGGCGATCAACTCGACCAGCGCCGCACGGTGCTGCGACGTGAAGCTCCCCACGTGCACGCGCTCGAGCTGCCGCGCCATCTCGGCGACGTAGCGGGGGTGCGCGTAACCGAGGCTCGCGACGCCGACACCGGCGAGCAGGTCCACGTAGCGGTTGCCGTCCACATCCCAGAGCACGGCGCCCTCTCCCCGGTCCATGCACAGCTTGCTGAACAGGGCGACGCTCTGCGTTCCGGGCGCCAGATACCGCGCCTCGGCGTCGAACACCCGGCGCGATTGCGTTTCGAGCTCGATCACTGTGTGACTTTCTTGTGGATGTAGGAGGCGATCGCTTCCGCCGCCTGTGAGCGGACCGCCGCGAAACTCGGCCAGTCGTTGATGTCGATCAGCACCGGCGCGTCACGCTGCGGCACCGCGACGTCGCCGCCGAACACCTCGAGCGCCAACGCCCGCGCCGCCGCGAACACGAGCTCGCGCAGCCGATCTTCGTCCACGTCCATCGGCGCGCCATCGGCGGGATACCAATGGAAGAAGCTGCCGTCCGCGACCGCGTAGAACTTGAGAATCGGGCCCGGGACGTGCGCCTGGAGCGCCACCCGCGCGATGCCGCGGCGCGCGAAGTCCGCGATCGCTGCGACCACCGTCGCTTCCTTGGCCGCCACAACGTCGGCGCGCGTTTCGGCATGCACGTCGCCGCGCTTGACCCACACGGGCCGGCCATCACCGTTCAAGAGGTGCACAATCAGCGCCGCCGCCTGCGGCTCACTCGTGGGCAGAATGAGCGTGCGCGGAAACGGCAGTCCCGCGTCCGCCATCCGCTCCACCAGGCGATGGCGGTGACAGTTGAGGACGCTCGCCGGCGGATTGACGGCCAGCGCCTCGAGCGGCACGAGCCGCATCAGGCGCTCCGACGCCGCCGCCCCCTGGCACATGTTGACGTACAGCTCGGCGGGCGGCAGGCGTCCCGCGCCAACCTCCGCCTCGCTCGTCTTGCTCACCGCCCACCCTCGTCGCGCGAGGCTCGCGACCGTCTCGTCCAGAATCGCCGTGTCGTTCTGGCGGTGTTGCTGCGGCGAATACGTGGGACTGCGATACAGCGCGACGAGGCGCTTCATGACGCGGTCGACTCCACGGCGCCGAGCCAGGCGGCCGCGGCGTCGAGATCGCGCTTGTGATCGAGGTCGATGATGCGCGGAACCTCGACGGTGGCGACGGGCCCGCCGCGCTGGACGAGGAGGCGGAGGAAGTCGCGCAGTCGAGGCAGCTTCAGCGCGGCCGCGGCGGCGAGCAAGGCACACTCGAAGGCGAATCCGTACACGCCGCCGGTGACGAGCGCCGGTGTGACCGGCGTGTCGGAAAACGCCAGGGCCAGGCCGGCTGCGTCGCGCGTGACGTACACCGGTCGCTCGTCGTCCACGAACGGCGTGACCGCGAGCACGGCGAGCGCGCCCGTCGCGAGCCCGTCCGCCACGCCGCGATACACCCGGCGCCAATCCGTCGCGGCCATCACGGTATCGACCAGAGTGCAGAATACCGGCCCGGGGCGCGCCGCAGACAGTCCCAGCGCCAGCGTATGCAGGGCCGACGGCGTGTGGCAGCGCAGCACGGTCACGGGTACGTCCGTTGCCGCGATAGCGCGCTCCCACCCGCCGGGCACGTCGTCCCGCACCATGCAGGTGACCGATGCGCAGCCCATGTCGACGAGCGTGTCGACCAGGTGGACGATCTGCGGTTGCCCGGCGACCTCCACCAATGCTTTCGGCGTGTCGACGCCATCGGCCGCGAGCCGCGCGCCGCGTCCGCCGGCGAGAATCAGGCCCTGCATCATGGCTCGAGCACCTCGGCCAACTGCGACAGCGTCGTGAGACGGATCGTCGGAAGGCCCGCCTCAGGGGATTTGGATGTGCGCGGCGCCAGCCAGGCCGTGGACAGGCCCAGCGCCGCAGCGGGCCGGATATCCGACGCGAAACTGTCGCCCACCATCCACGCCGGCGCGGCGGGACCTCTCAAGCCCGGCCACGAGAGCGCGTGCTGGAAGAGCCGCGGGTCGGGCTTCGCCACGCCCACACGCCCCGAGTCGGCCACCACGGCGAAGTAGCGCATCAGCCCGAGCTCCTTGAGGCAGAGTTCGAGGTTACCGGTGAAGTTCGAGACGACGCCCAAGTGGTAGGACTCGTGCAGGCGCGCGAGCAGCGTCTCATTGCGCCGCACCACCGTGAGCGTGGTGGCGTGGAACTGGTCCGCGATCGCCCGCGTGGAGAGCTGGGCGCCGTCCGGTAGGCCGGCTAACAAAAGCGCCGTTTGGGCGTCAACCATGGCGCGGAATCCCAGCTTCTTGATGTCGGTGCGGTGTTCGAGCGCGCGGTCGGAGCCCCGAAACGCCGGCTCGAACGCCGCGAACGGCTGCGCCCCTCCCGCCGAGCGGTAGGCGTCATGAAAGCGGACACTCCAGCGCTCGCCGTCCGCGTCCAGAGTCCCGCCAAAGTCGAAGAGTACCAGACCGCGCACCCAAGACGACCCCGCTACGGGGGTCGCCGTCACAGCTTGGTACTACTACCTGAGGGCGGTTCCTGCGAGGAGGGCGAGGAGGGCGAAGATTCCAGCGAGAGTTGCGAAGATCACCTGCCGCTTCCTGAGCCCGGAAAAGCTTTCGGGCAACTCGCCCCGCGGATCGAGCTCGAGCCTCCCCATCCTGGCCGCGGTCGGCGTCACGATCCCAATCGCGATGATCGCACCGATCAGTCCCAGCCCCTGCATCGCCATGAGCCATGAGGGCATCGGGGCCTGGAAGAAGGGGATCGACAATACAAAGCCCGAAAGCAACACGAGCAGCGCGCCGGGGCCGATCAGGTTGCGGGCGACGACGCTGGTGGCGCGATAGACGGCAAGCCGCTCCTCGGGGGGGAAGTGCTTGGCGGTGATGCCGGCGAGCATCATCGCGAGTCCGCCGCCGAGCCAGGCGGCGAAGCCCATGAAATGCAGGAAGAGCCAGAGACCTCTCATGCGCGACCCACTACCTCAGGTATCGGTTGCCGTCCCGCGAACCCCGCATCGAGCTCGTGCCAGTGCGTGATCCGGTCTTCGCCCATCTTCCAGCACCAGAGAATCTCGCGGTCCTCCAGCTTGCCGTGAAAATCCACGAGTCCCTGCTCGTAGTCCTTCAGCTCGCAGCCGATCTGCTCCAGCTCGACGACGCACGCGTGGATCTTGCGCGCCGCGTCGTCGATCTGTGCCTTGAGGGCGAGCTGCTCGGGAGACTCGCCCCAGTCGGGGCGAGCCGCGGCCGCGATGAGCTCGTACTGAGCGACGAGGTCTTTCCAGGACGGATAGAAGGAAGCGATGTCCTGGACGACCCGTTTGACGAGGGGGAGCGTTCGGGTCGCTTCCGCGAGCGTAAAGAACTTATGCGCCAATGACGATTCCTTGTACTTCTTCGGGGTGCGGTATGAACCCCACCACTCGTTCGTCGCCGTCCACCACCACAATCGTCGATCGGACGTGATGATCGGTCTGCTTCGGCACCTTGTAGCCCTTCAATTCGGTCTCCGGTCTCACGACGGGTGTATCGGTCCGAGCATGATCCTGCACGGCGCAATCACTGGGATCGTGACCGAGCCCCACACATTCGGTCACCACGTCGCGGTCCGAGATCGTCCCCAGATAGCGCCGGTCCTTGGGATTATCGACCACGGGGACGACGGAGATGTTCTTGGTGCGCATCAGCGCGGCAACCTCTGATGAGGTTGCTCCAGCCGCGACGACGATTGGGTCGGCAATCATGACTTCGGAGGCACGCATGCCCTATGCTATCGCCTTCTTGGTCGCCTGGTAACCCGCCTCGACGTACTGTTCCAATTGCTCAACGGCAAACGTGGCCTCCCTCTCCGCGACGGCGCGAACGTACACGAGCCTCGGCGCGTCCTTCGGCCAGTCGGCCACTGCCCGCTCGGCCTGAGCCGCCATCATTACTCGGATAGCCTCACCATGGGCGCGAACCAACGGCGGAATGCGTACGGGCGCAGCATGCTGCGCCCCTACTTCATCGAAGCCAGGTCCGACATTCACCGCCACCACCAGATCCGCCGGGATGGCACGGGCCGCGTCGAGCGGCAGCACGGCGCGCAGGCCCCCGTCGGCCAGGCGCCGGCCGTTCAGCTCGAGCGGGGGGAAATACAGAGGAAGCGCGCACGAGGCGTACAGGGCGTCGTGCAGATCCATGCCGCCCTTGAACAAGACCAGCTCGCCCGAGTCCAAGTCGGTGGCGGTGACCGTCAGAGGGATCTTGAGGTGCTCGAAGCGCTTCGCGGGCACGATCCGCTCGATGGTCCGTCGTAACGCCGAGCTGGGGATCAGGGCCGTGGCGAACATGCCCTTCACGAGGGCCAGCGGATTGAAGGGAGCGACGTCCTTGCGGCGCAGACTCAGCGCGCGGCGGCGCACCTCCTCGAACGGTACGCCCGCGGCGAGCGCTGCCCCGATCACCGCGCCCATCGAGGTCGCTACGATGTGATCGGGTTCGAGATTGGCTTGCTGAAGGGCCCTGAACGCGCCGGCGTGAGCGAGAGCCTTTGCGCCGCCGCCCGAAAAAACCGCGACGACTCTTATTCGCCCCGTCCTTGATCGTAGCGCCGCTCCATGACCCTGCTCGCGCGTCGCTTCGCCGCCCGCTCGTAGCGCCGCTTCTCGTCGGGAGTCTCGGGGACGATCGGCGGGACGGCACTGGGCCGACCGTTGTCGTCGAGCGCCACGTACGTGACGTAGCACGAGTTGGTGTGGCGCTTCTCACCCGTGATCAGGTGCTCGGCGATGATCTTGACCCCCACTTCCATCGACGTCTTGCCGGCGTAGTTCACGCGCGCGAAGCCGGTGATCAGCTCGCCGACGTGGATCGGCTCCTTGAAGTCGACTTTGTCCACCGACACCGTGACGCACTGCTTCTTGGAGTGCCGGATCGCGCACACCGCGGCGATGCGGTCGACGAGCGACAGAATCACGCCACCGAACACGTTGCCCATGATGTTGGCGTGATTCGGCATCATCAGCTCGGACATCACGGTTTCGGATTCTTTGGGATGGCGCGCCTTCATTAATAGTCCACCGGTCTCAGGTAGAACTCGCCGATCGCCGTCTGCGACAGCACGGCGACGGTGGGCAGTTTGCGCTTCCAATGAGTGGAATCGAGCCGCCGGCGCACGAGCTCGACTTCATGTTCATCAAACCCCCGTATCTCCTGCCCTCGAATCAGCTGATACAAGATGCGATCGGCCTTGGTGTAGGCGACGCCGAAATCGCCCTCGTCGGTCTGACCGTGGATCAGGTCTGCCGTCGCGGGCTTGTTGACGATTGCCTCCGGCACGCCCACGTGCCGCGCCAGGGCCCAGACTTGTGTCTTGAACAGATCGCCGAGCGGATTCACGGGAGGCGAATCGTCGGCGTGCCAGGTGAAGTAGCCAAGCAGCCGCTCCGACTTGTTGCCGGTGCCGAGGGGGAGGGCTTTGTGTTTGGCGGAGAGATCGAACAGCACGATCATCCGTTCGCGCGAGATCACGTTGCCGCGGCGGGCGGGATCGACGTCGCCGACCTGCTTCAGGTACCCGTCGACGGCCTCCGTGACATCGATCGTTTCCGACGGAACGCCGAGCTGGTCGATCACCAGCTGCGCGTGCGCGAGACTGTCGGGGCTCGAGTCCCGATACGGCATGCGCACGCCGATCACGTTCTCCTTGCCGAGCGCTTCGGCGGCGAGGAACGCCGTGAGCGCGGAGTCGACGCCTCCCGACAACCCGACGATGCCTTTCTTGAAGCCGCGGCGCGTCACCACCTCATCCCGTAAAAAGCTCACCAACCATTTGCGCACCAGTTCGGGATCGATGGCGAGGGGATCGTCGGATTCCTCATGACTTCCGACCACATTCAACGGCGGGGAGAGGCGCTTAACTGCGCGGGGGGTGCCGTTCGTCGCCGGGTCGAACTTCACTTTGCCCGGTTTCGACTTGCCCAGTCCCTTCGTGAGCAGCGGCAGCGCACTGCGCAGGTCGGCGAGCAACGGGGAGTCCGCACGCGCGTCGGTCAGCTTCTCGAGATCGAGGTCCGCAGCGAGCAGCGCTTCCTCGAACAGGGGCCCGCGGACGGTCACGTTACCCATCGGATCGATCACCGCCGACGCTCCGGGGAATCCCTTGCCCCCTTCGAATCCCACGAGATTCGCGAGCGCGACGAACACGCCATGCTCCTCGGCGATGCCGCGGACAATCCGCTCCCAGCGAATCACCGACGCCGGAAGGCGCGAGCCGTCTTCGTCCATGCCGCTGCCCCGCGCCGGCGACGCACTCGGCACAATCAGCAGCTGCGCTCCCTCGAGGGCGGCCACGGTTGCCGCGAGCGAGTGCCAAGCGTCTTCGCAGATCAGGATCGCGGCGCGGCCGCCCCAACTCGTGTCGAACGCCCGCACCCCCTCCTGCCCGCGATCCACAAAGCGCTCTTCGTCGAACACGCCGTAGGTGGGGAGGAAGACCTTGCGGTGCACGTGACGCACTTCCGGTTTCTTATGACCCAGTGTCACGTACAAACACGAATTGTGAATGTGATTCTGGAACTTCTCGTAGAACCCAATCGAGACGTCGATCGGCGGGCCCTGGTAGAGCCCTGCAAGGTCACGCACCAACGTGCCCGCGGTGACCGCGACCTCTTTGACCCCGCCCTCGACGAAATAGCCCGACGTTGCCGTCTCCGGAAAAACGAGGAGGTCCGGCTTCGGGTCCAGCTTGGCCGTCTGAAGGATGACGCTGCCGATCCGCGCTACGTTCCCCGCGTAGTCCCCTTTGGCGGGACGGAACTGGCTGATCGCTAGGCGCACGGGGGGCATGGAGGAAAGATACAGCCCCACCGAGCGGCCGTCCGATGGCTACGGGTCGCGCAGCGTCCTTTGCCCCAGTTGCTCCCACACCGACTGCGCGCACACGGTGGCCGTACACACGACCGGCGGAGCGCCGCTGAATTTCCCCTGGCGCACGATGCGCTCCTGCAGACCCAGATAACGCGGGTCGTAGTGCCGGCCCGGGATGTCGACCCTGGGCCGGACCCGCGTCGGGGCGGCGGCGGCGGGGACGCGTAGCGGCACGGTAGTACGGAGTCTGGGTTCAACGGTTCGGATTTCAGCAGCGATTGCGATCGGCGGAGGCGGCGGATTCTGCGCGACGAAAAACATAGGAAGCTCCTTAGCGTGGACGCCATCTTCCATACACCGCCACGCCGAGCGGTGTTCGCGAGCCGTATGTCACGTTTGAGCGAGCGGGGACGATCCCGAAGGCACCGCGGACCCCAGCACTGAACTGCCCCCAGTCCTTCACGTAACCGAACACAACCGAACCCAAATCGTAGGTCCCCGCGGGGACGGCGAGATCTTCGCCACTTTTCCGCACGTATTCCACCCGCGTAAACACGTGGTGGCCGCGCAACAGTTCGACGTCGCCCTCGGCGAGCACGCTGTGACTGGTGGTCCCACCGAGGTGCGCGTTGGCTCCCCACACGAACGCGACGTTGAATCGGCCCTGCGATGTGAGCACCGCCGCGCCGTACCGATGGATCGACTCATCGGGGTGCAGTTCTTCGGGCGTGTCGAGATAAGCGTACCAGGCCGACAAGCTCCAATGCGCGCCGGGATTGGCGGCGACGCGCACGCCGTACGAGTCGACTTTGCGAAAATCGAAATCGGTGCGCTGCGCATCGGGCTCGCGCCCGTTGAACGCGGACGCTTCCACTTTCACCCGATGACTGAACAGCCCCGCGGTGATCGCGCCGTAGGTGATGTGCGTCGCGTCTTGCCAATGATGGCCGAGCGGGGCGAAGGGATCGCTCTGGGCGGAGGGGCGATGCTGAAATGCCGGCGGTCCGACTGCCGGCTCGCCGACCGCGGCGAGGTACAGCGAAGCGGCGAGATTCGCGGCGAGGGGCCGCTCCCACAACGCCGCCAGCTCGATCCACAGGTCGTGCGGGTGTTGGCGATCTACCAGTGCCGCGCCCTTGTAGCTCTCCCCCGATTGGAGCAGCAGCGGGTAGCCGCGCGGGCCCACGGTCCAGGGATCGGCACTCGCCATCGCCCGCAGCGCGATCTGGCCGCCGCCGAATGGCCGCTTGGCCGTGAGCATTCCCCAGTTGATCACGTTGAATTGATCGTTGCCGCGGGGGCCGCGCTGCGAATCGTATAGCGGCGCCACGATGCCGTGCACCATGAAGGTCCAACGGCCGGCGCGGAAGTGCGCCGCGTGCATCGGCGATGAGTCGGGGAGCCAGGCGGTGCCGGAGCCGGCGCGCGTCTCGGGGATCCCGAGCACGTTGTCGGGCATCGGCATCGGCATCTGCATCTCGTGGCCGGGATGCTGGACGACGAGAGCCAGGAGTACCGCTAGCATCTATCAGCCATCAGCCATCAGCGGTCAGCTGTCAGCGGATTTCGAACGTGAGCGTGGCCCACCTGGATTCGTAATCGAGCCCGGCTCGATTGGCGCGCACCATGTGCACGAACTTGACGTACCATTTGCCGGCCGCGTCGAGCGTTACCTGCGCCACGCCCAGCGAGTCGGTGCGCGTGCTACGCTCGGCACCAGGGCCTCCCCACAACACCGTCTGATTCGCCACCACGCGACCATCAACGAGACAGCGCACCCTGAGCGACGCGCCGGTCGTGAGCGTGTACGGATTCTCGAGCGGAACGATCTCCGCCGGGTAGCCGAGGACGACGCCGAACTCGGCGCTGCGCGTCTCGCCCACCTGGAACACGGCCTTCACGTGCTTGGAGTAGCGCTCGCGCGCGCCGTTCCCCAGCTCGTTCGCGGCGCGCCGCGCCTCGAGCACGTCGGGCAGCCCGTCTTCCGCGAGGTACGAATTGAACTGCTCGGCCGTCAACGACAGCTCGCGCGGCCGAGTCGACGCGCCCGCCACGTACGTCCCCGCGTCGCCCAACTCGACTTTGAGAAGACTGGTGCTGTCGGGGCCGGGGCTCCACCCGGATGCGGGCACCAGCTTGGCCCTGCCACGCGGCGTGACCACGCTGATGTCCGCCAGCCGCTCCCGCGCGATGAAATTCTCGCTCTTCGTGAACGTGCCGTTCAGCACGGGGATCTGCACGTTGGTGTGGGCCGCCAGGAAATACGTGTCGAGCTTCAAGAAGAGATCGTGCGCCAGCGCGAGGGAGGCGACGGCGAGCAGCATGGCAGTGATGAAGACCGTGCGTCTCAATTGTGCCCCAATAGCGCCAGCGCGACGCCGTTCGTCCACCCGAACCCGTCCTGCGTCGGATACTCGCCGCCGCCCGCGTGCCGCCGCAGGTCCACGACGTCGTACTTCTCCTTCATACTGCCGGTCTCTCTGTAGGTCTTACGATTCAAGTCGAGCCAACGGGCCGCGGCGCGATCGGCCAGATCGGCGCGGCCGTAGCGCCGCACCCCTTCGATCGTCAGCCACTCGAGCGGCGGCCACCCGTTGGGCGCGTCCCACTGCTGCCCTGAGGGGATGAGCGTCGTCACGAACCCGCCCGGCTTCAAGAACTGCGACTCGAGCCGCGCGGCGACGCGCTTTCCTTGGAGCGGGTCGGCGAGCCCGAAGTAGAGCACGTACGCGGCCGCCAAACTGGGGCGATCCATGACGCGTTCACCGCTGCGCCAGCGGACGTCGTAGAAGAATCCGTTCGTGATGTCCCACGCGATGTCGAGCAACGCATGGCGACGGGCGACTGCGGCTTTCGTGAATTGCGCGGCCACCGCGGAGTCGCCCGGTTGATGGCGGAACGCGCGCAGTGCGGCGATCGTGCGTTCTGTGTTGTAGAGGAGACTATTGAGATCGATCGGGATCAGCTCCGTCGTCTCGAGGGTCCGGAGGTCCTTCGGATCCCGCATCCAGCGACTCGAAAAGTCCCAGCCGCTCTCGGCGGTGGCCTTCGCGTTCCGATAGAACGCCTCGCGCTGCTCGTCGGGCAGCGTCTCCGCAATCTCATAATCCGGGCGGTAGGCCTCCGGTCTCGGCTCGGCGAGATCGTCCCAATAGCGATTCAGCACGGGGCCGTTGGGGAGCCGGACGACACGGCGATAGACCTGAGCCGGCGCGAGGCGCTCCGCGCCGTCCATCCAGAACTTGTACTCCGCCTCGAGGGCATCGAGGTAGCGCAGGGCCTGCACGGTGTCGGTCGCCTGCGCGTACAGCCCGACCATCGCCCCGAAAAACGGCGGCTGGCTGCGGCTGAGATAGTAGGTGCGATTGCCGTTGGGAATGTGTCCGACGGTTTGAATCAGGTAGGCAAAGTTGTCCAGCATGTCGCGCACGAGGTCGGCGCGACCGCTCTGCACCAGGCCGAGCATCGTGAAGTACGAGTCCCAGTAATAGACCTCGCGGAAGCGTCCCCCCGGCACGACGTACGGATGCGGCAACGGAATCAAGGATGACCGCGGGTCGGCGCTGTCGGGCTGACGGGTCAGCACCGGCCAGAGCGCCGCGATGTGCTGCTCCATCGTTTGCGACGGATCGGTATGGAATCCTTCGGCGACCGGCTTCGGCAGCTCGAAGTGCTCCGCGACGAACGCCTTCAGATTCGCGCCGTCGAAGTGCTGCGCGATCTCCGCCGGGTCCATAATCGGGCGGGCGTCGACGAAGGTCTTCGAGTCCGGGAAGATCCCCGACATCTGGATCTGGTGGAACATGGGACCGAGGTCGTGCGCGGGGTTGTACGCGGTCGGGCGGGCTGGCGGACGGGCGGACGGCCCGCAGTAGAGGACCGGTAGTAGGGATAGGAGGAGGAACAGGAATTGGTGAATCCGAGAGTTTGTCCGTGCCTTAAAAGGCCGGCTCGGCCAAGACACGCGTCCTAAAGGACGTGAGCGCCCTTCAGGGCGAGTGTAGTGGCCGAGCCGGCGCTTCAGCGCACGGACTAACGGAGCCGGCTCTGCGGCTTCCCTCATCTGAAGATGATCCACAGCGCGCCGATGATGGCCACGAGCAGCACCGACAGCGCGATCTGGAAGTTCCGATCGCGCGCGGTCTCGCCTACCAGCAGCGCGGCGGCGGCCCCCGGTGCAGCACGGACGTACGTGAGTCCCTCGGTCTTCTCGGCACCGGGCGCCGGCGTCGCCATGCTCACGACGAAGAGCACGACGGTACAGATCACGAACAGCAACACGGCGTAGTGGAGGAAATTGATCGTCGCGATCCAGTGCCAGAGCGTCCCCGGTTCGAGACCGCCGCCGGGCGCCTTGTTGTACAGCTCGAGGATGAGCCGCAGCACGCCGAGCACGAGTCCGGTGACGAGAGACGACATCGCGCCAGTGCCGTTCAGGCGGCGGTAGAACAGGCCGAAGAGGAAGCAGGCGGCGATGGGCGGCGCGATGTACGCCTGTACGCTCTGCAAATAGATGTAGATCTGTGACGAGACGAACTTCATCAACGGAATCCATGCCAGTCCGAGGAACACCATGACCCCGGCGGAAATGCGGCCCACGCGGACCAGCTGCTGCTCGCTCGCGGCGGGACGCATCTTCTTGTAGACATCCCAGGTCAACAGCGTCGAGCACGCGTTGAACGCGGAAGCCAGGGAGCTCATCAGTGCCGCGAGCATGCCCGCGAGCACCAGCCCCTTGATGCCGTCCGGGAGCAGCCGGGTCACGAGGGTGGGATACGCGGAGTCAGGGTTTTGGCTGACGTCCGAGAACAGCGCCATCGCGACGATGCCCGGGAGCACGAAGATGAAGACGGGGAGAATCTTCAGGTAACCGGCGAAGATCGTCCCGGTGCGCGCTTCCTTGATGTTCTTTGCGGCGAGCACGCGTTGCACGATGTGCTGATCGGTACACCAATACCATATCCCGAGAATCGGC
>Ga0193712_1000116_pt1 | contig 12608 bp, 5 predicted proteins | sample H3a1metaG_FD_143053 | JGI IMG/M metagenome (GOLD analysis project Ga0193712, IMG submission 143053) | Soil microbial communities from a riparian zone of the East river system, Colorado, United States - H3a1 | ecosystem: Environmental > Terrestrial > Soil > Riparian zone | place: USA: East River... | reverse complement strand
GCCGCGCGGGCCGATTCCTTCATCACGTCGCCCAGCTGCCCGGTGAGGAGCAACTCGCCCTTGCCGCGCATCATGCTGGCCTCGACGAACATGATGTCGCCGCCGACGGGCGTGTAATACATCCCCGTCGCCACACCCGCCTGGTCCTCGCGGGCCTTGCGCTCGGGGTGGACGCGGGGCCGGCCAATGAGCACGGGAATGTCCGCCGGCTGCACGGTGACCCGCTCGGCCTCACCACCGGCGAGCTTGCGGGCCACCTTGCGGCCGAGTTTTCCGATCTCCCGCTCGAGCTGCCGTACACCGGCCTCGCGCGTGTAGCTCGAGATCACTTCGCTCAGCGCCTCGTCGCTCACCGTCAACTGCTCGGCGACGAGGCCATTCTCGCGCTCCTGCCGCGGCACGAGATAGCGCTTTGCGATTTCGAGCTTCTCGCGCTCGGTGTAGCCGGCGAAGTTGACGGTCTCGAGCCGGTCGAGCAGCGGTCCGGGAATGTTCTGCAGGAAGTTCGCGGTCGCCACGAACAGCACCTCGGAGAGATCAAAAGGCACACCGAGGTAGTGATCGGTGAACGAGTCGTTCTGCGCCGGATCGAGCACTTCGAGAAGCGCGGCCGCGGGATCGCCCTGGAAGGAGATCCCCAGCTTGTCCACTTCGTCGAGCAAGAAGACGGGGTTCTTAGTCCCCGCCTGCTTCATGCCCTGAATGATGCGACCTGGCATCGCGCCGACGTACGTACGGCGATGGCCGCGGATGTCGGCTTCGTCACGCGCGCCACCCAACGAGATGCGCACGTACTGCCGTCCCATGGCGCGGGCGATGGACTTCGCGATCGACGTCTTACCAACGCCCGGGGGGCCCACGAACAGGAGAATTGGCCCCTTGGCTTGCTTATCGTCGTCGTTGCCGGGCGCATCGGCCACCGGCTGGCGCTGCCGCAGCAGCCGCACCGCCAGGAACTCGAGCACCTGGTCCTTCACGTCCTTCAGGCCGTAGTGATCCTCCTCGAGGATCTCCGCGGCCCGCTTCAGGTCGAGCGACTCCTCCGAGCGCTTGCCCCAAGGCAGCTCCGCCACGGTCTCGAGGTAGGTGCGGATGACCTGCGCCTCCATCGACTCGCGACCGGCCCGCTCGAGGCGGCTCAGCTCGCGGTCGACTTCCTTGCGCGCGGCTTCCGGCAGCTCCAGCGCGGCGAGGCGCTTGCGCAGCTCCTCCGCCTCAGTGCCGTCGTCTCCTTCGCCCAGCTCCTTCTGGATCGCCTTCATTTGCTCGCGCAGCAGCATCTCCCGCTGGCGCTCGCCGAGCTCCTCCTGCACTTGCGACTTGATGTCGTCCTGAGCATCCGCGACCGCGATCTGCCGCTGGACGTGCACCAACACCCGACGCAAGCGGTCCTCCACGGGCAGCATCTCGAGGATCTGCTGGCGTGCGAGGGGCTTGATATCGAGGTAGCCGGCCACGAGGTCCGCCAGGCGGCCTGGTTCGCTGACGCCTTCGAGGACCTGCTTGACCACGTCCTCGGGAAGACCCGACTTCTCGCCCAGCTCGGCGGCGCGCTGCCGCGCTTCGCGGTGCAGCGCAATGAACGCGGCGTCATCGGGGTTCAAGGGCGGGAGGTCCGCCAGCTCGCGGACGACCGCCTCGAGGTGACCATTCGTTTCGGTATAGTGGATCGCCGTGCCACGAGCCTCACCGTGGAGGATCAACTGGACTCCGGAGAGACCCCGCTGCACCTGGCCGATCCGCGCGATCGTGCCGGTGGTATAGAGGAGGCCCGGCGTGACCTGTTCGACGTTGTCTTTTTGGGCCACCGCGAAGATGAGGCGCTGCTCTTGCTTCAGGGCGGCCTCGATTGCCCGCAGAGTGGCGGGCCGGCCGGCGCCGATCGGGGTGCTGACACCCGGGAAGAGGACTGCGTCGCGGAGTGGTAGGACTGGTAGAGTCATGCGTTCAGACATGGGGACTCCGTATTTGAAGAAAGCGTACTAGCAATTGCCGCCTCACGGATTGCACCCTCTATGCCACCCGACAACGTCGCGGGCGGCAGTGGCGTTCCAGAAAACGCCGCCAAAGCGGCGGAACCTGCCAACTCGGCCTAACGAATGGTCGCTGAAGCGGTTGCAAGGCCGCGCAGATGCCGCTAAATCTTATCCGCGCATGTTCGCCGAATCCGCATGAACGACCCGCTGGCCAAACGCCTGAGCCAGGCCCTCGGCTCATCCTTTACCCTCGAGGCAGAGATCGGGCGGGGCGGGATGGGCGTCGTGTATCACGCCCGCGACGAGCGCCTCAAGCGGCAAGTCGCTGTGAAGGTGCTCCCCCCCGACCTCGCGTTCCGGGAGGAGATCCGCATCCGCTTTCTGCGCGAGGCGGAGACGGCGGCCCGGCTTTCCCACCCGCACATCGTCCCGATCCACAGTGTCGGCGAGGGGCCGGAGGGGCTCGTCTACTTCGTGATGGCCTACGTGGACGGAGAGTCGCTCGGCGCGCGCCTCAAGCGACGCGGGCGGCTTCCCCCCGAAGAGGCACGCCGCATCCTGATGGAGACCGCGGACGCGCTCGGCGCCGGACATTCCCTCGGCATCGTGCATCGCGACGTGAAGCCCGACAACATCCTCCTGGAGGGCAGCCGCGGACGCACGGTCCTGACGGATTTCGGGATCGCGAAGGCGCTGACGTCGTCCAGTGGACCTGGGACGCTGACCGCCACGGGCGTTGCGATCGGAACACCCCACTACATGAGCCCCGAGCAGGCGGCCGGGGATCGCGAAATCGACGGCCGCTCGGACATCTACAGTCTCGGCGTGGTCGGATATCAGATGCTCACGGGCGAGCTGCCCTTCTCCGCGCCAACGGTGCCAGGGCTTCTCTTGAAGCAGATCACCGAGCAGGCGCCGTACCTGCAGGACAAGGCCCCGACGTGCCCCGACGACCTCGCCGCGTGTGTGATGCGCTCTCTCGAGAAGGAGCCGGAAGGGCGCTGGCCCACTGCTGATGCGCTGCGCCGTGCGCTCGAGTCGCGCAGCGCGCCACCCTATAAGCGCCGTTCGACCGCGCGCAGCACGCGGTACACGGGAGGCGGGAACGAAGAGAGACTGTCGAATCTGCCCGCCCCAATGCGGCGCGAGCCCCCGGCGCAGCGATCGCGAGCCCGGGCTGCCAAGGACCCGAAATCGCAGCTCACCGCGAGCGGCGAGCCGAAATCGGTGGCCCGGTTCCGCGACGGCTTCGTCTCGTGGGCGTCAGTGTGCGGCGGGTTGATGCTGATCGACATGATCCAGGGGGGCGGGCTCGGCTGGTCGTTGTGGGTCGCGATCCCGTGGGGGGCGTTCGGGCTGTTGCCACAATACATGAAGCTCTGGCAAACGGGCTATTCGTGGCGCGACGTGTTGCACCGGCCCGCGGCGCCCGACGGCGCCGAGGCGCGGCTCGGCCTTTCGAAGCGGGCCGCGCTCGGGCCGGCGAGCACCGAGGAATTTGGCCAGCAGGTGGAGACGGTCCGGCAAGCCCGGAACGATCGCGAAGCCATTTTGAAGATCATGGAGCGGGTGCCGGCGTCCGAGCGCAAACTGCTGCCCGACGTGGTCGCGACGGTGGACGCGCTGCTGCGCCGGGCCGAGGACCTCGCGCGGGTGCTGCACGGAATGAGCGCGGATGTGGACGAGGCCGCGCTGGCGCGGCTCGACGACAGAATCGCATCCGTGAAGCGCCACGAAGAAGGCACGGAGCGGGAGCGGCAGCTAAGCCTGCTCGAGCGGCAGAAACAGGCGCTGAGCGATCTTTTGATGCGCCGCCGGCGCGTGGAAGAGCAGATCGAATCGTGCGTGATGGCGATGCAGAACGTGCGTTTCGACCTACTGCGGCTCCGTTCCGCCGGCGTCGCGGCGGTGCTGAGCGACCTCACGAACGCGACCCAGCAGGCGCGCTCGCTGTCCCGCGACGTCGACCACGCAATCGCGGCGGCGGGCGAGATCCAGGATATCTTGCGCGAGGGTCCGCGACCCTAGACTAGCGTCTCGACTTCCTCCAGCAGTCCTGCACCAGCGCCGGCCCGTCTTTCCTCTCGATCGCGAAATCCAACAACTCCAGGAACGCCGCAGCGGCCTCTTCGCAGTGGCCCGCGCGCAACGCCGCGATGCCGTGAAGCTCGTGGTACCGAGCGGCGGCGGAACGCCGCTGGACCGCGTACGCGAGCACGCTGTCGGCGAGCGCGGGTGGCCCGTCGAGGGCAAGGCTCGTCAGCACTTCACCCAGGAATTGCGCCGGAAACGGGTGCCGGAACGTGCCGCGCGCGGCCCCGAGTGCCCCACGCACCTCAGCCGCGGCGACGGCCCACGACGAGTCGCGCACCGCGAGCACCGCCAACACGGTCCGCGCCTGCGCCGTGTCCGCGCCGGCCGCCAGCGCCCCCAAGGCGAGCGCGCGGGCTCTGCTCGGCGCCTCGTGCCGCGTGGTGGAAATGACGGCCGAGAGCAGCTTGGCGTCCCCTTGCGATGTCAGGCCGCTGAGGAGCGACAGGGCCTTGGCCGTGTCGCCCTGGCTGAGGTGGATGCTCGCCGCGCGCACCCGCCACTCCGGGGAGTCGGGTGCCGCCTCGCGCAGCATTTCCACGTAGGGGAGCACACCGACGTCGGTGCGGCGCTCGGCCAGCGTGCGCGCGAGGAGCAGCCGAGGGGCGGCGTCGCCAGCAACGCGACCGATCTCCGCCAGCGAGTCGAAGACCGCCGCCGCCGTGGCCCCCGGATCGAGGAAGCGACGAGCGGCAACGAACTCGAGTCGTGGGCGGTCGTCGCGATGCTCGAACCGCGCGCGCGCGACCAGGCCGTCGACACCGCGCTCACCGATCAACCGCCGGCCGAAGTACTGGTCGGGCGTATCGACGTTCAGCCATTCGCGGGCCAGCTCACCGATGGCTCCGTTCGGACCCACGAGCCGCGCCACCCACGCCGGGTCGTACGCAATCGGGCGTGGCGAGGCGATCACCATCAGATCGTACGACTCGCCGAACCAGACTTCCACATGCGGGAACACCTCTTTGATGTTCCGCACGATCCCCGCCACGATCGGCAGCGGCAGCTGGTAGAGCTGGATCCATTGGCAGAAGACACCGTCCTCGGCCAGGCGCGAGCGGACGATCTGGAAGAACTCGGGGGTGTAGAGCGTCGCGATGCCCGCCACCCACGGATTCGACGGTTCCGACATGATGACGTCGAACCGCTCGGGGTTGAGCTGTAACGCGCTGCGGGCGTCGTCCGCGATCGCCGTGACGCCCGGTCGCCGCAGCACGCCGCCGTTCACGTGACGGAACAGGGTGTCCATGGCGAGGACCGCGGGCTCGATCTCGATGATGCCCACGCGCGTTATCCCGGGCACGTCGGACATCACGCGAGCCGTCACCCCGCTCCCGAAGCCGATCACGAGGGCCGACGTCGCGCCCGGCCGGGCCGCGACAGGCGCCAGCCCGAGCATGACCTGCGTGCCCATGTCGCCGCGGTCCGACGCGTCCACCTTGCCGTTCACGCGCAGCGAGCGGCCGGTTTCGTTCTCCCACACGCTGACGGTCGCGTTCCACCCCTCTTTGAAGGCCAGTTGGCGTGTGCCGCGGTGCTCGAGGAACGCCCGCCGCTGCGCCGCGTCCATCTTGGTCCGAGCGTAGATCGTCGGGCCGAGGTCGATGAGGCGCGTACTCCACCCCGGCGCGGCCGCGGCGGCGAGGATCGTCAGCATCCCGAGCACCCCTGCCCCGAGCACCCGCACGCGGAGGCGCCGGTCGTCCGCCGACCCCTCGGCGATGCCGCGGGCTGCCGCCCACGCCAGCGCGAGTGCCGCGAGTCCGTTGACCACGAGTGCCGCTCGCAGCGCCGTCTGTGTGCCCCACGCGACGACCAGCACGAACCCCGTGAGGACGGCGCCGAGAATACTGCCGACCGTGTTGAGCCCATACGCAGCGCCGACGTCCGTGCCGCGGGCGGCGTCCGGGCGGGCCGTGAGATCGGTGAGCAATGGGAACGTCATGCCCATTCCGAGGGCGGGCACCAGAACGACGGCACCGACCGCCACGCCCATCAGCAGCAGTCGCGCCATGGCGCCGAGTTCGGGGATCTGGAAGACGGCGATGATGTAGACGGGGAGCAGTCCGAAGAACACAAACAGGGCGGCGGCCCCCACGCCCGTCAGGCCCTGCGCCAGGGCGGCACTCGCGGCAGTGTCCGCCCGCGGTCCGCTGCGGCGAGCCACGATGAGGCTGCCGAGCCCGATGCCGAGGAGGAAGACGACGAGCACGAGCGTAAACGCGTACGTCGAGCCGCCGACGACCATGACCAGCACGCGCGTCCACGCGATTTCGTTCAACAGAGAAGCGAACGCCGTGACGCCAAGCAGGACCAGGGCGAGTTTGTGAATGACGTCGCGAGGAGGGTTGTTTTTTTCCTCGGGCTGGCGCCCGGGGTCCGTCAACCACTGATCGCGCCCGAGCCAGAGCGCCAACCCACCGATCCCGAGGTTTGTGGCCGCCGTGAGCCACAGGCTCACGCGTACGCCGACGAACTCAATGAGAAAGAAGCCGGCCAGGAAGGTGCCCACCACGGCCCCGAGGGTGTTGAGGCCGTACAACCGGCCGAGCGACGGCTTGAGCCGCGTGCGGTCTTCCCCCATGAAGGCGCGCGTCAGCACCGGCAGGGTGGCGCCCATCAGCGTCGTGGGCACCAGGAGGACCAGGGCCGCGAGCCCGAAGCGCAGCCCTACGCTGCCGCCCCCCAAGCCGAGGTAGAGGCTGTGCGCGAGCGACAACACCAGCGGCGAGATGATCCCGAAGATCCCGATCGCGATCTCCAGCCAACCGTACAGCGCCGCGGGACGCGGGCTGCGGTCGGCGATGCGACCGAAGAGCCAGGCGCCCAGGCCGAGGCCGCCCATGTAGGCGGCGACGACCGTCGTGATGGATTGAATGGTGGAGCCGAAGGACTGATACAAAACCCGGACCCACAGCAGTTGGTAGATGAGTCCTGTGGCCCCGGAGAGAAAGAACAGCAGGCTGTACGCGAGCGTTGCCCTAGAACGCATGCAGCTCGCGCATCGCCTGCGCGAGGTCTTCCACCTGGGGCAGAATGAAGTCCTCGAGGTCGGGGGCGTACCCGACGAAGGTATCGGTGGACGCGACACGCTTGACGGGGGCGTCGAGCCACGGGAAGCACTGGTCGGCGAGGCGCGCGGCAATCTCGGCGCCGTAGCCCCACGAGAGCGAGTCCTCGTACGCCACGATCACCTTGTTCGTCTTGCGCACCGAGGTCTCGATCGTTTCCCAATCGACCGGAGAGAGCGACCGCAGGTCGATCACTTCAACGCTCACGCCGTCCTGCTCCTCGAGCGCTTTGGCGGCGACAAGTGACCGCTGAACGACGGCGCCATAGGTGATCACGGTCAGGTGCGTGCCCTCCCGGACGACCTTCGCCTTGCCGAACGGAATCATGAAGTTCGGGCCCGGGTTCGGGGCTTTGTTGTAGGTCTGGCGGTAGAGGTGCTTGTGCTCGAGGAAGAGGACGGGGTCGTCGCAGCGAATCGCGGTGCGCAGCAGGCCGTTGGCATCGAGGGCCGTCGCGGGGCAAATGACGCGCAAGCCGGGCACGGACGTGAAGACCACCGCGCCGGTCTGCGAGTGATAGACCGAGCCGCCCTTCAGATAGCCGCCGTACGTCACTCTGACCACCACGGGCGCGGCGAACGCGTTGCTCGAGCGCCACCGCATCGTCGCCAGCTCGTTGCGGAGCTGATGGTAGGCGGGCCAGATGTAGTCAAAGAACTGGATCTCCACGACGGGCTTCAGGCCCCGCGTAGCGAGGCCGATCGCACGCCCGACGATGTTCGCTTCCGCCAAGGGCGAGTTGTAGACCCGGTCGCTGCCGAACTGGCGCTGCAACCCCCAGGTCACTTTGAAGACGCCGCCCTTCCCTTTCACGTCCTTCAAGTACTGGTCGCGGCTGACGTCCGCCACGTCCTCGCCGAAGACGAGAATGCGCGGATCGCGCGCCATCTCGTCCTTCATGCAGCCGTTCAGGAGGTCCACCATGGTGGTGGGCTCTCCCGTGAAACGAGGGTCGTCCTCGGTGTCGAACTGTTCGGAGGTCGGATCGACGTCGGGCGAGTACACCCAGAGCAATGCCGTCTCGGCCTTCGGCTGGGGCGAGGAGAGAGCCATATCGGCGGCGACCTGGATCTCCTCGTCCACCTGCGCCTTGATCGCCTCAAGGTCCGCCTCGCTGGCCACGCCCTCGGCGATGAGCCGCTTCGGGAAGCTGACGACGGGATCGCGTTTCGCCTCTTCCTCCCGCTCCCGCGTCGGCTTGTAGTGGATCTCGTCGTCGGAGAGTGAGTGCGAGTACGGCCGCGTGACGTGGGCGTGGACCAGCGCGGGACCTTTCCGCTGGCGGCACCACTCGGCGGCTCGGACCATCACCTCGTACGATGCGACGGGGTCGCAGCCGTCCACCTCCGCGACCAATAGATCGGGGAAATTGCTCAAGAGCTTCGATATCGAGCCGCCGGCGGTCTGCACCTCTACCGGGACCGAGATGGCGTACTTGTTGTCCTCGACGAGGAACAGCACGGGGAGCTTGAGGTTGCAGGCGCTGTTCATCGCCTCCCAGAACTCCCCCTCGCTCGTGGTCCCGTCTCCGCACGAGCAGTAGACGAGATCGTCATCGACGGGAGCATCCGCCCGGAGCCACGCCTCCGCGCACCCCACGGCCTGGAGAAACTGCGTGCCGGTGGGACTCGATTGGCTGACGATGTTGAGCGCCTTGTGGCCCCAGTGCGAGGGCATCTGGCGCCCACCCGAGTTCGGGTCCTCGGCCGCGCCGACCGCCGAGAGGAACATCTCGGTCGGCGTCATGCCGAGCGCCAGGCAGAGGGCGCGGTCGCGATAGTACGGATAGAACCAGTCGTAGGCAGGTCGCAGCGCCTTGCCCGCGGCGACTAGTATCGCCTCATGCCCCGCCCCGGAGATCTGGAAGAAGATCTTGTTCTGGCGCTTGAGCTGGATCTCCTTGTCGTCGATGCGGCGCGACAGGAGGATCAGGCGATAGATGTCGAGCAGGTCCGCTTTCGCGAGGCTGGTCTTCGCGGGCCGAGCGGCTTTGGCCGGGGAGCGAGTGCGCGTCGCCATGTCCTCTAAAAATGCCCTACTTGGGCGCCGGGGCCAAGAGCTGTCTCAACCTGGAGAACTGTTGGAGCCCAGCGCGGATCGTCGCGTCGTTCCGGACGATGAACTCCTCGCGGGCATCGGGCCCCCAGCGGACTTCGGCGGAGCGTGCGGCGAGGTTCTTCGCCAGCCGCTGCTCGAGGAGGCTATCGGTCACGGCGGCGACGCCGAGCCGAGACCGGACGCGTGCCAGGAAGGGAGGCACGAGCTTCGCTCGCCATTCGGCGGCCGCATCGAGCCAGGCAGCGCGCGCCGCGGGTGTTGCGCCGAGGGTGTGGGCGACGCTGTCGGATACCGCGTCGTCGAGTCCCGAGTCGGCGGCGGCGCTCCACCACACGGGGAGCGGGGCGACGACGGGACCGACGACGTCGGGGGCGATCCCCCCGCCGCCGCGCACCTCGCGCCCCGCATCGGTCTTGAAGATGGTCGACGTGTCTTCCTCCGCGCCGGATTTCCCGGCGAAGCTCAAGTACTGCTCGTATCCGATGCCGCGGTAGCGGCGCTGGATGAAGCGGCCGTTGGGCGTGATCACGCGTCCGATCGTCAACCAGACGTAGTCGCCCGAGGACAAGAAGAACACGGACTGCATGAGCGCCTTGCCGAAACTGCGGCGGCCGAGGAGCAGGGCGCGATCGTGGTCCTGCAGTGAACCGGCGAGTGCCTCTGCAGCACTGGCGCTGCCCCCGTCGATGAGCACGACCAGCGGCCAGAGGCGAAACTCGCCGTCCCGTTTGGTGACATAGGTGGTGTCCACGTCGCGTTTGCGGCCGCGCGTCCGGAAGACGACCGTGTTCTTCGGGAAGAACTCGCTCGCGATGTCCACCGCGTAGGTGACGACGCCGCCGGGATTGCCGCGCAGGTCGAGGATCACCGCATTGGCACCCATCCCGTACAGCTTCTTCAATGCTTCGTGCATCTCCGCCGCGGCTTTCCCCATGAAGTCCTCGAGGCGCACGTAGCCGGTCGTCGCATCCACCATGCGGACGATGGACACCGACTTCACTTCGAACGGGCCGCGTTTGAGCGTGACGCTGAAGGTGTCCGGCTCGAGTCTCGGGCCGCGTTCGAGCCGCAGGCGCACCTTGGAGCCCCGCTCGCCGGCGAGGCGGAGCTCGAGCGTTTCCGTGCCGAGACCGGCGACGGACGTGTCATTGAGCGTGACCACGCGATCCCCGGGGAGCACGCCGCCTTTGGCTGCCGGGCTGCGCGGGGCCACCGCGACGACCGTCGCCGCCCCCTCCACATCTTCGAGCGACACGCCGACGGTGAACAACTCGCCTCGTTCCAAGGCGTTCTGACGCTCGAACTCGACGCGTGATACGAAGCGGCTGTGGGGGTCGAGCGAGTGCAGCACGCCCCGGATCGCCGCGGCGACGAGCTCGCTGTAGCCCACGGAATCGGGGTAGTTGATGCGGATGTAGTTGAGGACGCCGGAAAACGTCTGGAGCTCTTCGTAGGCGGAGCGCGGCGTTTGGGCGGCGGCGACCGGCGCGAGCGTCAGAAACACCGCCGCGATCGCGGCGACCCTACTGAAGCGCGGCAAGGCGTTGTTTCGCATCCGCAAGCTGCCGGGCGTACCGGCTGGGAGCGAGAGCGATGAAGCGGCCGAATGCGTCACGCGCTTCCTCCTTCTTGTTGAGCTGTTGCTCGACAATCCCGAGGTAGTACCAACCTCGCGAGTCCCTGGGGTTGGCGGCGACGGCCTGCTTGAGCGCCTCGTCGGCTGCCGCGAAGTCGCCCCACGCGCTCAGCGTGCGGCCCAGGTCCAGGAGGAGACTCGGATCGTCGGGATTGGCATTCACGGCCGCCCGACGCTCCGCCGCGGCAGTGGGCCAATCCGCTTGGCCCTCCGCGATGGTCGCGAGCCGCGCGTGCGCCATGTACAAGCCGATATCGTTCTCCAGCGCAGTTCGATAGTACCGTCCCGCCTCCGACAAACGGCCCGCTCGCTGGTAGAGCACGCCCAGCATGTAACGGTACTGGTTCGTCTCGACAGGGATGTAGTAGAGCAGCGAGTCCCGGGGCTGTCGCTCATCGGCTTTCGCCAGAAGGTGTGCGAAGTCTGAAATCGCGTCGTCCCAACGGTCGATGTGCGCCGCCGCCAGACCCCGGAAGTAGTACACAAACTCCGGCAGCGCCTCGCGGTCGCCGCGCGTGGGTGCCTCCTGCACGAGCCGGTCGAACCGATTGTAGGCGCCGGCGTAGTTCCCGGTCTGAATGTCGTCGAACCCGGCAAAGAAACGGTCGTAGATGGTCTCGAGCCACTCGCTCGCCATCCAGTACGGTGACCTGCCGGGCCGCGCGGCCGCTTCCGTTCTCAGATCAACCAGCGGATTGATGAGCAGGGCACGTTGGTACAGGCGGTAAGCCTCTTCGATGCCGGGCCGCTGCTCCGCCGTCACGCGACGCTCGGCGATGTCTTCCCACAGCCGAAGCCTCCGCGCGAACGGTAGGCGGCTGAGCGCCAGCCAACCCTCCGCAAACTGAGGCTCGATCGTCACGGCGAGACGCAGCTCGCGTTCGACCGCGTCCCACCGTTTGGCGTTCCAGTATGCGAGCGCAAGGTTGAAGTGCGCGGCCGCGTCGTTGGAGTCCCGCGACGCCACCTGCTCCAGCTCGCCCACCTTTACGGGAAGCCGGAACTGCGCGGTCAGGGGCGCCGCACCCGACGCGATCATGAGCAGAACGAGGCACCGGACGAGCATGGTGTACCTCATGTCGGCAGCTTCGCGAGCCGTTGCTTGGCGTCGGCGACCAAGTCGCGGAGTCGCTGCGGGGCGATCGCGAGAAACTTGGTGTAGGCGTCGCGCGCTTCGGCCCCGAGGCCCATCTCCTCCTCGACGCGACCCAACAGATAGTAGGCGGGAGCGTAGCGCGGGCTCAGTTTCACCGCCTTGAGGAGCGGCTCCTCGGCGTCGATGGTGCGCTGCGCGTTGAAGAGTGACGCCGCGTAGTCGAACAACGCGATCGGATCGTCCTCACTCACTTCCGCGGCGCGCTGCCGCTCAACCAGCGCTGAGTCTGCCTGGCCCGCCTGTTCGTAGATCGCCGCGAGGTAGGTGTGGGCCATCACGAGCCCCAGGTCGTTTTCCAAAGCCTCCCGATAGAGGGCGGCGGCGCGGTCGGGGTGTCCGGTCACGTCATTGAGCGCGGCGAGCATGAAGCGATACTCGTTGTCCTTGAGGGGCACGTGCACCATCTCGTCCTTTTGCTGTTTCTTGAGCGTGCGGTCGAGCAGTGCTTGGAAGTCAGCCATCGCGGGCCCAAATTGCCGGCTGTGCGCCGCCGCGAGTCCACGATACATCAGCACGTAGTCGGGCACGCGGTCGGGGTGCTTGCTCTCCTCGAACTCGGTTTGGCCGAGCTTCTGCAGCCGGTCGTACGCCGACTGGTACCGGCCCATTCCGAGATCGTC
>Ga0193712_1000115_pt1 | contig 12642 bp, 9 predicted proteins | sample H3a1metaG_FD_143053 | JGI IMG/M metagenome (GOLD analysis project Ga0193712, IMG submission 143053) | Soil microbial communities from a riparian zone of the East river system, Colorado, United States - H3a1 | ecosystem: Environmental > Terrestrial > Soil > Riparian zone | place: USA: East River... | reverse complement strand
ATCAGGCGCGGATCGTTCTTGGGGACCAGCGCGTGCGCTCCCAGCCGCCGCACCGCGGCCGCGAAGAACAACCCGCCGATCCCGACGAACACCGCGACGTCCATGAAGGACAGCGGGACGACACCGGGGCTCTTCCCGGGCATCACCAGCCAGTACACGTCGGCCCACTGCATGGCGAGCATCCAGACGGCCCCCGCGACCAGAAGAGGCTTTCTCCGTTTGACGTCTCGCGACATCAACGCCAAGAAGGGCACGAGGAAGTGGCCGAAGAGCAGGAGGAGGCTCCACGCGCTCCACGAGCCGGCCTGCCGTGCCGCGTACCAGATCGTCTCTTCCGGGAGGTTGGCGTACCACATCAGCATGTATTGCGAGAATGCGATGTAAGCCCAAAACACCGTGAAGGCGAAGATCAGCTTCCCCATGTCGTGGTAGTGCTCGACCGTGATCGTGCGGCGCAAGCGCCCGGCCCCCTGGACCGTGACGGCGAGCACGGTCATCAACGCGAAGTAACCCAGCACGCACCCGGCGAAGAAGTAGACGCCGAAGATCGTGCTGTACCAATGGGGTGTCAGCGACATCAGGAAATCGAAGGCGAAGAACGTGACCGTGAACGCGAACAGGATCAGGGCGGCGGCGCTCGTCGTCTCCATCGTTTGCGTGAGCCGCGGATCCCCCGTCTTGTCCTGACGCACCGAGGTGCGGTGGAACCAAATGGCGAACGCCGACCAGACCGCGAAGTAGAACGCCGTCCTCGCGATGAAAAATGGGGCGTTCAGCCAGGCCGCCTTGGCGTGCAGGAGGTGGTCGGCGGCAACCGCGGCCTCGTCGGTCCAGGGGTAGAGCGACCGCAGGCCGAACAGGACCGGGACCGCGAGCAGCGCCATCGGGAAGAGGACGTTCGGCGCGACGGCTTCCGCGAGGCGCCTGACGGCCACGCTCCAGCCCGCGCGCGTGGCGTGCTGCACGAGAACGAAGAACAGCGCCCCCAACGCCAGCGAAAGGAAGAACACGAACCCCACCAGGTACGAAGGATAAAAGCGGTCCCAGCCGCCTTCCGTCGACGCGGCCAGCGCCAAGGCGACCGCAAGGCCCGCGGCACCGAGGGCGGCGAGCGCACGGAACCAGCGCGCCCCCGCCGGGCCCAACACCAGGTCCTCCTGGGACAGCTCGGCGGCGGCGTGCGTCTTCACGGCGCAAGCTCCACGAGCTTCGCCCTCTCCTCGGCGGTGAGGAGTGAGGCCTTCGCGTGTCCGGACAGCTGCAGCGCACGCACGTAGGCCACGATCGCCCAGCGGTCGCCCGTCGGGATCTGGGCGCCGTAGGGGGGCATCGTTCGAATGCCGTTTGTGATCGTGTTGAACAGATGACCCACCGGCCGGGCGAGGACCGCAGCGTCGTGCATCGACGAGGGCGGAACCCAGGTCCCTTCCTGCAGCCGGTCGGCGCGGACGGCGACGATGCCGTCCCCCGCTCCCGACGCGCCGTGGCACGGAGTGCAATAGATGCCGAACCGCTCCTGTCCGCGCGTCAACAAGGTCATGTTGACCGCGACCGGGAACGCTTCGACGAACTTGCCGCCGTCAAACCCCTTCTCGAACGCATCGTCGGCTTCGAGGCGCCCCTGCGCGACCGTTCCGGGAACGGGCGGCCGCGCCTCGCGTGTGTCGGCGAAGAGCGGGTTCACCTGCTGGCTCTTGTAGCGCGGCTGGTTGTCCATGCCTTGGACGAGATGGATGCGAGGCAGGGGGGAGTGCGTGTGGCGCGCCTTGTAGATGCAGGCGAACGGCAAGAGCGCCAGCGCCGCCAGCACGATCAGGACCGACCCCACCCAGCGCGGCATCATCTAGCCCTCGACCGGAAAGACGCGCGTGGCCCGCGCACCTAAAAGCAGCGTCTTGGTCTCCGCGAGGTCGAAGCGGGGATCTTCGGCTTCGATCGCGAGGAAGAACGCATCGGTCGTGACGCGGCGGAACGGCGCGCTGGCGAAGAGCGGATGGTGGAATCGCGGCAGCGCGTTGGCGATGAGCATTCCGACGAAGGCGGTCAGCGAGGCGAGCAGGACGGTCAGCTCGAACGTCACCGGGATGTCGGCCGGCAAGCTGTTGAACGGCTTGCCGCTGATGATGATCGGGTAGTCGATGGCGTTCATCCACCACTGCATGAGGAGTCCGCCCACAGCACCCGTCAAAGCCGCCGCGAGGACCACGTACGGCAGGCGCGTCGGCTTGATGCCCATCGCGTGGTCCAATCCGTGGACGGGGAACGGGGTATGGGCATCCCATCGGGTGTAGCCGGCGTTCCGGATCGCCTCCGCGGCCTCCTTGAGATCGGCGGGGTTCGCAAACTCCGCGAGGAGCCCCCAGACCTTCGGCTGATCGGCAGGCACCGGCTTCATCGGCGCACCGGATCGTGCGGGGCCGGCATGATCGCCTTCACCTCCGCCATGGCCACCATCGGCAAGAACCGCAAGAACAGGAGAAAGAGCGTGAAGAAGAGGCCGAAGCTTCCGGCGAGGGTCGCGATCTCGACCCAGGTCGGCGTGTACGAGTTCCAGCTCGACGGCAGGAAATCCCGCGAGAGCGTCGTCACGATGATGACGAAGCGCTCGAACCACATGCCGACGTTGACGCACAGCGCGACGCCGAAGATGATCCAGGGGTTGCTGCGCGCCCGCCGCGACCAGAACACCTGAGGGGTCGCCACGTTGCAGAACACCATCGTCCAGTAGGCCCAGGCGTACGGGCCGAACGCGCGGTTGATGAAGACGAACCCTTCGGTGGGGTTTCCGCTGTACCACGCGATGAAGAACTCGATCGCGTAGGCGTAGCCGACCATCATCCCGGTCGCAAGGACGATCTTGCACATGTTCTCTAAGTGCCGCGGCGTGATGACGTCCTTCAATCCGAACCACTGGCGGCACGGCACGGCGAGCAAGAGCACCATCGCGAAGCCGCCGAAGATCGCACCCGCGACGAAGTACGGCGGAAAGATCGTCGCGTGCCAGCCGGGGAGCATCGACGTTGCGAAGTCGAAGCTGACGATGGAGTGCACCGAAAGCACCAGCGGGGTGGCCAGAGCCGCCAGCAGCAGATACGCGCGCTCGTAGCGGTGCCAGTGCCGGTTCGACCCGGTCCATCCCAGCGCCAGGATCCCGTAGGCGATCTGTCGCACCTTGCCTTGGGCCCGGTCCCTCACCGTGGCCAAGTCGGGGATCAACCCCATGTACCAGAAGCACAAGGAAACCGTGAAGTACGTCCCGACGGCGAAGAAATCCCAAAGGAGGGGGCTTCTGAAGTTGGGCCACATGCTCATCTGATTCGGCAGCGGCGCGATCCAGTATTCGAGCCAGATGCGGCCGACGTGAATCCCGGGAAACAGCAGCGCGCAGATCACCGCGAAAATCGTCATCGCCTCGGCGAAGCGGTTGATCCCGGTGCGCCACTTCTGGCGGAACAGATAGAGGATCGCGGAGATGAGCGTCCCGGCATGCCCGATGCCGACCCAGAACACGAAGTTCGTGATGTCGAAGCCCCAGGAGATGGGCTTGTTCAATCCCCAGACGCCGACACCCGTCGTGATGAGGTAGACGACGACGGCGCCCAGCACGCCCGTCAGCGACGCCGCGATGCAAAACGCCACGTACCACGCCTTCGGCGGCCGCGGCGTCTCGACGATGCTGCAGACCTTGTCGGTGATGCTGGCGTAATCGTTGCCGGGAAGGACCAGCGGCGCCCTGACCTTGGGGTCGGTCGACGTGTTGTCGCGCGAGACGCGTCCGATCGTGGCGACGCCCATGGTCAGGCCTGTCCTTCCGCGGGGTTTATGAGGCGCGCGAGGTATCTCGTTCTCGGCTTCGTGTTCACTTCTTCGAGGACGCCGTAGCAGCGCGGGTCGTCGTGGAGCTTGCGCACGCGGGATGTGCCGTCGTTCAGGTCGCCGAAGACGATCGCTTGGGTCGGGCAGACCTGCGCGCACGCGGGCACGATCTCGCCGTCGACGATCTCGCGCGCGTCGTTTTTCGCGACGATCTTCACCTGCTCGATCCGCTGGATGCAGTAGGTGCACTTCTCCATGACGCCGCGCGCGCGGACGGTTACTTCCGGGTTGTAGACCATCACCGCGACGGCCGACTCGTTTTTGTGGTTGTTGAACCAGTTGAAGCGCCGGACCTTGTAGGGGCAGTTGTTGGAGCAGTACCGCGTGCCGACGCAGCGGTTGTAGATCATCACGTTCAGCCCTTCGTGGTCGTGCACGGTGGCGGCCACCGGGCAGACCTGCTCGCAGGGCGCGTTTTCGCAGTGTTGGCACGCCATGGGCTGGAAGGCCATCCGCGGCGCGTCGGGCTCCCCGTCGAAGTAGCGGTCGACGCGGATCCAGTGCATCTCGCGGCCGCGCCGCACCTCGGCCTTGCCGACCACCGGAATGTTGTTTTCGGCCTGACAGGCGATCGTACAGGCGTGGCAGCCGGTGCACGCGGTGAGGTCGATGGCCATCCCCCACTTGTGGCCGTTGTACTCGTGGGTCTTCCACAGCGGCGCGTCTTCGGGGAGCTCCACCCTCTCTCCGGCGAACCGGGGGGTCGCCTTGTACTCGGCGAGCGTGCCCGTCCGGATCAGGAGCTCCGCGCGCACCCTTTGTTCCGTCTTTCCCAGCGTATCGACGATGTGGTGGTCTTGCGTCGTTGCGAGCTCGTTGCGGCCGGCCGTTTTCGCGCGCGTCGACCCCGATCCCGGTCCCGACGCGGCCCGCCTTCGTCCGCCCCCAGCCCAATGCGACGGCGATCGATCCTGCGGCCTGACCGGGCACGACGAACGCGGGAAGCGTCAGCGTCCGTCCGTTCGATTCGATCGTCACGAGATCGCCGGACGTTTTCACGCCCAACGCCTTCGCATCGGACGGGTTGACGAGGGCGGCGTTGTCCCAGGTGAGCTTCGTGACCGGGTCGGGAAGCTCGACGAGCCATCCGAGATTGGCGAACCGTCCGTCGTGCACGCCGGAACCGCGGGTGAACAGGAGCTCCACGACGCGCGGGTCCCGGGTTCCCGCGTCGACGGCGCGGACGAAGGCGTCGCCCCACCCGGACACGAACGCCGGCGTCACGGCGGGGTAGCGCGATGCGGCGTGGGCGCCGTCGTGGACCAGCCGGCGCCAGGATTTCTCGAAGTCGCCGGCCGGCAGCATCGACCGGAGGGCGCCGCGGACGAGCTCGTAGCCGTTCCCCTCCTTGCCGTCGATCAACCAGGCGACGAGCTCGATCGTCGAGAGGCCGTCGTACAGCGGGGCGATCAACGGCTGGACCACACCCAGGGTGCCGTCCCAGCCTCGTGCGTCGCCCCACGCTTCGAGGTAGTGCGCCTGCGGCAGGTGCCAGCGGCAGCGCGCCGACGTCTCGTCGTCGTACAGGCCGAGGCGGACGCTGTGCGCGACGCCTGCGAGCATGTCGGCGAGCCCGAGGTCGGAGGGCGCGTCGAACACGGGGTTGCCTCCGAGGATGACGACCGTGTCGACGAGGCCCGCGCCGACGTCCGCCGCGAGCTTGGCGATCGCATCCACGTGGGAGGGACGGGCGGGTTCCGGATCCTCGGAGTACCAGACGGCCTGGCCTACGTTTCCGAGCGCGGCGTTTAGCACGTGCGCTAACGCGTGCGCCGCCGCGGGCTGGCGCGGCCCGACTACGATCGCGCCGCGGCCCGGGGCCGCCAAGAGATCCTTCGCCAAGCCGGCGAGTCGCGGATCGTCGTAAGGATGCGCCGCCGTGCGGCTGATGGCGCCTCGCAGCCCTTCCGTTCCGGCGGGGAGCTTGGCTCCGCCGGCAAGAAGCGCCGCGGCGAGCTTGCCGAGGGCGACCGGAATCAAGGCGCTCGCCACCGGGATGCGGTGGTCGGCGGCGCCCCCCGTCAACGAGTACGCCGCCTCGACGGCGTAGAGGCGATTCATCGTGCCGTCCTCGGCCCGCCGCCTCTTCCCCCACGCGCGCGCGTTCGTCAGCGCGGTTTCGTGATCGAACAGGACGTCGGCGTCGAACGCGGCGATCACCTCGGCCTTCGTAAGGTCCAGGTGCGCGCGCAGCCGCCGTCCGAACGCGAGGGCTCCGCCCTCCCGCGCGGCGTCCTTCGTCAACGGATCCCACTCGACCCATGAGGCGTCCGGGAAGGTCGACGCGAATCGCGCCTTGAGGTCGGCGAGCGTCTTTCCGGAGCCCGGCTCGGACAGCAAGCGAAGCCCGGCCCCGCGTTTCGCCTTGAGCGCGGCGAAGTGCGGGCCCGCCCAGGCGGCGAACGCGTCTTTCGTGCGTCTAGCGGTTCCGCCTCCAGGCGCGCGCTCGACGATCTCGACGCTCCGGTCGGGGTCGTAAAGCTGCAAGACGGTGGCCTGCGCGTACGGGTCGGTGGCGCCGAGGCTGGCAGGATGGGATGGGTTGCCTTCGATCTTGATCGGGCGGCCGTCGTAGCTGGTCACGAGGAGGCCGGAGGCGGCACCGGAAAGCTCGAAAGAGGTCGCATAGCGCAGCGTGCTTCCCGGGACGTACCCTTCAGGAAGGTGCGCGAACGGGACGATCGTCTCTTGCGGCCAGCGGCGGCAGGCCGTCATCCCGGCGAGCGCGACCGAGGCCCCCATCAACCGGAGGAAATCGCGCCGGGAGGGGGCGAGCATCTCGTCGGCGTAGGCGGGGAACTCGCGCTCGACCAGCTGCCGGAACGCCGGGTCCGACGCCCGGTCGTCGAGGCTGCGCCACATCGTGCGGTCCGCGGTGCGGCCCGCGCGCTTTTCGTCTAGCGGTGGCATGTGCCGCAGTCCTCCGACGGGTTCAGACGGTATTGCCGGCGAATGTCCCGGCCGTAAGTCGCACGGTCGATGCCGGCGGGAGGCTGCCAATCCATCTGCGTCACCAGCTCCGGGGGGCGCAAGTGGGCGTCGGGATTCCGATGGCAATCGAGGCACCACCCCATCGACAGCTTCTTCGCCTGGTAGACGACGTCCATCTTGTCCACGCGGTCGTGGCACTCGACACAGCCCACGCCGCGACGCACGTGCGCGGAATGGTTGAAGTAGACGAAGTCCGGCAGGTCGTGCACGCGCACCCACGGGACCGGAAGGCCCGTGGCGCTGCTCTCCCGGACCGCCACGAGCTTGGGCGACGTCGTCCGGATGCTCGTGTGGCAGTTCATGCACGTTTGCGTGGGCGGAACCGCCGCGTGCGCGGCGATTTCGACGGTCGTGTGGCAGTACCGGCAGTCGATCCCCAGCTCTCCCGCGTGCAGCGCGTGAGAGTACGGGACGGGCTGCACCGGCGCGTAACCGACGTCGGTCGTCGCCGGCGAGCCGCCGTACCAGACCAAGAAAACGAGAAAGACGGGAAGACCCAAGCCGACGGCCGCGAGTAGCGGCTTCAGATCGTCGACCCAGCGTGGGAAGACGAACGGACTGTCCGGGTCCTTTGCCATGGCGGGTCGCGTACTATATCGAGAGCCGCCGCCCGCCTGCAAGCAATGGGACCCGGACCCGTTCGATGCGAAAGAGCCGGTTAAACTACGAGCGGAACTTGATGCCGCAGCCGATCGACTTCGTCTCTTTGACGCTCACGTCCTTGCCGGCGACGACGGATTCGAGGGCGTTTTTCAGGTACGCGTTTTCGACCTTCGCGGGCTCCTGGCCGTTGTCGTCGATGGCGCCGTGATAGACGAGCTTGCCGTCTTTGTCGAACAGGAACGCCTCCGGCGTCTTGGTCGCGCCGAACGCGCGCGCGAGGTTCGACGTCGCGTCGACGACGTACGGGAAGTGCATGCCGCGCTGCTTGGCGCGCTGCTGCATCACGTCGAACGAGTCTTCCTCGGCGACCTTCGGATCGTTCGCGTTGATCGCGATGACGCCGATACCCTTCGCCGCGTAGGTGTTCCCCAGCTCGACGATGCGCGTCTCCCACATCTTGGCGAACGGGCAGTGGTTGCACGTGAACACCACGAGCGTGCCCTGGGCGGTTTTCACGTCGGCGAGCGCGAGCTCCTTCCCGTCGACGCCTTTCATCTTGACGTCGGTCATCGGGATTGCGGAGCCGATGGCGAGCGGACCGCCGGCCAAGCTGGCGGACACGGCGAGTCCGAAGACGACGGGGATAGCGAGCAGTGCTTTACGGGTCATGGTGTCTCCTTGATGGCGAGCGCCTCGAGCGCCCGTTTCTTGATGACGGGGTAGCTGGCCTTCCCTTCCCAGAACCGGACGAGCTTTCCTTTGGCGTCGTAGAGAAAGCTCGCCGGGATCGCACCGGACCACTTCGGCTCCAGCTCGTCGACGAACGTCTCGTCCTTCCCCGTGCGCACGAAGGTCGGGAAGTCGACCCCCTGGCTGCTGAGGAAGGTGCGGGTGGTCGCCTCGTCTCCGGGAAAGTCGACGGAGACGAGCACGAGCTTGAAACCTTTCGGGCCAAGCTCGCGGGCGACGTGGAGCAGGTCGGGGAACTCTTCCCGGCACGGCGCGCACCAGGTGGCCCAGACGTTGACCAAAACCGCCCCTGCGCCCGCGTTTTTAACCGCCGCAAGAACCCCGCCGGCCGCGGCCGGCGTGGGCTCGGGAGCCGCCTTGGGCGGAAGCACGACGGTTGTGGCGAGCAGCAGGGCGGCAAGAATCGGCATGATCGAGGAGGATGACCGATGCCGGGCGATCCCGCAACCCCGCGATTGCGGTGCTTCTCCACACCCCGGCGGCCGCCCGCATCGACGTCACGCTGGACGCGGACTCGTTGAACGGCCTTCTTGCGTCGATGGCCCCCGACCACGTCGACGTCGGCCTGACCGCGGGGCGGAGCCTGACGATCCAGCTGCTGGACCTCAAGGTCACCGGCTTTGACCCGGCCGCGGGGCCCAACGGCGGGTTGACGACCTCCCTGCGCCTGCTCGTCCCGGATCTCGGCATCGACATCCCCGTGACGCCGCACCTGACGCTCGAGATCGGAACCGGCGCGAGCGGCCGTAAGGCTTCGTACCTCCGCTTCGACAAGGTGATGCTGAACCTGCCTCTGACCGGGCCGGTCGACGTCGCGGCCTTGCTCCCACCGCTCGCTCTGATGCCGGACACCGCGTGGGTCGTGAACGCGGCGCGGGGCAAGGTCCGCGTCAAGCCGAACCTCGTCGATGCGAAGACCGGGGCGAAGAACATCCGGCTCGGGTTCGAGCTGGCGGTCGAGCCCGCCGGACCGTAAATCCAGGGCCGGACGCGCGTTTGATACCCTTTCCTCGAGGGCGTAACCCGGCATGGCGGACACCTTTCAGACCCTGAATCGACTTTTTCGCGAGCGAATCCTCGTCTTGGACGGCGCGATGGGGACGATGGTCCAGTCGTACCGGTTCGGCGAGGAGGAGTTCCGCGGCGCCCGCTTTGCGGCCCATTCGCGCGAGCTGAAAGGGTGCAACGACCTGCTCTGCCTCACGCGGCCCGAAACGGTCGACGAGATCCACCGCAAGTACCTCGAGGCCGGGGCCGACATCATCGAGACCAACACGTTCAACGCGCAGGCGGTTTCGCTCGCGGACTACGGCCTGGAGTCGTTCTCCTACGAGATCAACAAGGCCGCCGCGGAGATCGCGGTGGCCGCGGCGCGGAAGGCGACGGCCAGAAACCAAAGGAAGCCGCGCTTCGTCGCCGGCGCGTTGGGCCCGACCAACCGGACGGCGTCGTTGTCGCCCGACGTTGAAAACCCCGCGTTTCGCGCGATCACGTTCGACGAGCTGGTCGCAGCCTACAAGGAGCAAGCGCGGGGGCTCTTGGACGGCGGCGTCGATCTTCTCCTTCCGGAGACGACCTTCGACACGCTGAACCTGAAGGCCGCCCTCTTCGCCATCCAGACGCTGTTCGCCGAGCGGAACGCGCGCGTTCCGGTCATCGCGTCGCTCACGATCACCGACCAGAGCGGGCGTACGTTGTCGGGGCAGACGCTCGAAGCGGCGTGGTTGTCGATCTCGCACGCGCCGCTCATCGCGACCGGGCTGAACTGCGCCGTCGGCGCCGAGCAGATGGGCCCGTTCCTCGAAGACCTGCAACGTACGGCGCCCCTTCCGATCTCGTGCTATCCGAACGCGGGGCTGCCGAACGCATTCGGCGGCTACGACGAGACGCCCTCGCAGATGGCGGAAACGCTGCGCGGGTACGCGCGGGAAGGCTGGGTCAACGTGGTCGGCGGGTGCTGCGGGACGACGCCGGCGTTCATCGAGGCGATCGCAGAATCCGTCGCCGGCCTTCCGCCTCACGTTCCGGTCGAACCCGTACCGTTCATGCAGCTTTCCGGGCTCGAGCCCCTGACGATCCGGCCCGATTCGAACTTCATCGTGATCGGCGAGCGGACGAACGTCACCGGCTCGAAGCGCTTCGCCCGCCTGATCGCGGCGAACGATTACGAGGCCGCACTGGACGTCGCCCGGGACCAGGTCGCCGGCGGGGCCAACATCATCGACGTCAACATGGACGAAGGGATGCTCGACTCCGAAGCGGCGATGACGACCTTCTTGCACTTGATCGGCTCCGAGCCGGAGATCTCCAAGCTCCCGATCATGGTCGACAGCTCGAAGTGGAGCGTTCTCGTCGCGGGCTTGAAGTGCCTCCAGGGGAAGGGCGTCGTCAACTCGATTTCGCTCAAGGAGGGCGAGGAGGCGTTTCGCGAGCACGCGCTGATCGTGCGACGGTTCGGCGCGGCGGTCGTCGTCATGGCGTTCGACGAACAAGGCCAGGCGGTCACCGTCTCGCGCAAGGTCGAAATCGCAAAGCGCGCCTACCGGATCCTCACCGAAGAGATCGGCTTTCAGCCCCAAGACATCGTCTTCGACCCGAACATCCTCACCGTCGGCACCGGGATCGAAGAGCACGACGGCTATGCGCTGGCGTACATCGAGGCGGTGTCCGCGATCAAACGGGAGTGCCCCGGAGCGAAGGTGTCCGGGGGCGTCAGCAACATCTCGTTTTCGTTTCGGGGCAACGAGCCGGTGCGCGAGGCGATGCACGCCGCCTTCCTCTACCACGCGATCCGCGCCGGGCTCGACATGGGCATCGTCAACGCCGGGCAGCTCGTCGTGTACGACGACATCCCGAAAGACCTCTTGGAGCACGTCGAAGACGTGCTCTTGGCGCGCCGCCCCGACGCCACCGAGCGCTTGGTCTCCTTCGCCGCGACGGTCGTCGGCGGCGGCAAGGTCCAAGAGCGCGACACGGCCTGGCGCGACGGGTCGGTCGAGAAGCGGCTGCAGCACGCGTTGGTCCACGGGATCGTGGACTTCGTGGTCGAAGACGCCGAGGAGGCGCGGGCGCTCTACGGACGTCCGCTCGCGGTGATCGAAGGGCCGTTGATGGCGGGGATGAACGTCGTCGGCGACCTGTTCGGCGCGGGGAAGATGTTCCTCCCGCAGGTCGTCAAAAGCGCGCGCGTCATGAAGAAGGCCGTGGCCTACCTCCAGCCGTTCATGGAAGAAGAAAAGCGGCTCACCGGCGAGTCCACCGCCCGGGCCAAGGTCTTGATGGCGACCGTCAAGGGGGACGTGCACGACATCGGCAAGAACATCGTCGGCGTCGTCTTGGGCTGCAACAACTACGAGATCGTCGACCTGGGCGTGATGGTCTCCTCCGAGCTGATCCTGCGCGCCGCCAAGGAGCACGGCGTCCAGATCATCGGCCTGTCGGGCCTGATCACGCCGTCGCTCGACGAGATGGTCCACGTCGCCCGCGAGATGAAGCGCCAGGGTTTCACGACCCCTCTTCTCATCGGCGGCGCGACGACGTCCAAGAAGCACACCGCGGTGAGGATCGCGCCGGCATACCCGGGTCCGGTCCTCCACGTCGTCGACGCGTCCCGGGCCGTCGACGTCGTGTCGAACCTGATCAGCCCGGTGCTCCGCGACCCGTTTCTCGCCGCGGCGCGGGCCGACGACGATCGCCTGCGCGCGGCGTTCGCGGGGCGCGCGGCGGCGCCGACCCTTCCGATCGCGCAGGCCCGCGCGCGCAAACCGACGGTGTCCTTCGCCCCCGATGCCGTCGCGCGGCCGGGGTTTTTGGGCACGCGGCGCCTGCCCGCGTTCCCCTTGGACGAGCTGCTCCCCTACATCGACTGGACGCCGTTCTTCCACGCCTGGGAGCTGAAGGGAACCTACCCGCGCATCCTCGAGCACCCGGAACACGGAAAGGCCGCGCGCGAGCTCTTCGATTCCGCGCAGGCGCTTCTGGCGGGCATCGTGGACAAGAGGCTCCTCCACGCCTTCGGCGTTTACGGATTCTTCGCGGCGAACGCAGACGGCGACGACGTCGTCTTGTGGGAAGACGCCTCCGCCAAGCGCGAGCTGACCCGGCTGCACTTCCTGCGGCAGCAGGCGGCGCGCAGCGAGACCGAGCCATTGGCGTGCCTTGCCGATTTCGTGGCGCCTTTGGGGTCCGGCGTCGTCGATTCGATCGGCGCGTTCGCGGTCACCGCGGGGATCGGGCTCCCGGTCCTCGTCAACAAGTACGAGGCCGATCACGACGACTACAACGCGATCCTGGCGAAGTCGCTCGCGGACCGGCTGGTGGAGGCGTTCGCGGAGTGCCTCCACGTCCGCGCCCGCATCGAATGGGGGTACGGCCGCGACGAGCGCCCGACGCTCGACGACCTGTTGAACGAACGGTACCGCG
>Ga0193712_1000114_pt1 | contig 12817 bp, 13 predicted proteins | sample H3a1metaG_FD_143053 | JGI IMG/M metagenome (GOLD analysis project Ga0193712, IMG submission 143053) | Soil microbial communities from a riparian zone of the East river system, Colorado, United States - H3a1 | ecosystem: Environmental > Terrestrial > Soil > Riparian zone | place: USA: East River... | reverse complement strand
GCGCAGCTCACCGAGAGCTTCGTGTTCTGGCGCGTCGCCAAGGGGGGGGTCGGGTTGCCGCGTGAAGCCACGCCCTGGAACTCGGCGATGCCGGCGTGGGAGGACTTCCTGACCGAAGACGAGATCTGGTCGGTCATTCTGTTCGTATACGACCAGACCGGGTGGAAGCCGAGGACCTGGGAGAAGAGCGCGGAGGCAGGGCATGACTAGCGCGCTGCTCGTTCTGGCCCTCCTCGTCACGCAGGACACCACGGCGGGCAAGGCCGTCTATCAGAAGTGGTGCGCCGGGTGCCACGGCGACACCGGGGCGGGGGACGGCGAGGCCGCCCGCTACATGCTGCCCCATCCGCGCGACTTCACGGGCGCGATCTATCAGATCCGCTCGACCGCGAGCGGCGAGCTCCCCACCGACGCCGACCTGCTCCGCGCCATCGACCAGGGGCTCCCCGGGACCGCGATGCCCGGGTGGAAAACGCGGCTCTCGGACCGTGAGCGGCGCGACGTGCTGGCGTACCTGAAGACGTTCTCGACGTTCTTCGCCGATACCACCATCAAGCCCAAGGCGCTGCAGTTCAGCGGGGCGCCGGGCGGTGGCGGCGGGGCCGACGCGCTGCGCGTGGGGCGCCAGTTCTACGACTCGATCGGCTGCCGCAAATGCCACGGCGACCTGGGCCGCGGTGACGGGCCCTCGGCGCCCACGCTCAAGGACGACGCGGGCCGGCCGATCTTCGCCGCGGACCTGGGCCAGAACTGGCGCTTCAACGGTGGCGGCACCGCCCAAGACATCTATCATCGCCTGCGCACCGGGCTCGACGGCACGCCGATGCCGTCGTTCAGCGATCTGCTCGACCAGAAGTTCCTCACGGACGAGCAGCTGTGGCGGGTCGCCCAGTACGTGCGCAGCCTGTCGCCCGCCGAGGTGCCTGCGGTCCGCGATGTGGTTCGGGCGCCGCAAATCGCCGGGTCCCTGCCGCGCGCGCCCGGGGATTCGGCCTGGACCCGGGTGGACGCCTACTGGTTCCCGCTCGTCGGCCAGGTCATCAAGAAGAGCCGCTGGTTCTCCCCGGCCGTGAGCGGCGTATGGGTGCAAGCGGTGCATTCAAAGGACTCACTCGCCTTGCGCGTGGTGTGGGACGATCGCTCTCGCAGCCCCGACACCGCGTGGATGGTGCATATGGGCCGCGTGTTCGCGGCGCTCGCGAGCGACGACTCTACGGCCCAACCTGGGCTGTGGCCCGACCAGTTGGTCGTGCAATTTCCGCTCAAGATCCCTGAAGGGATGGAGCGGCCGTACTTCCTGATGGGCAACGCGACGGCGCCGGTGTACCAATGGCGCTGGTCGAGTCAGGGCGGCGCGGTGGCTGGGTTGGCGCGCGGGCTCGAACGGTTCGATCCCCTGGCCGGCGGCGGAACCGTCGGCGCGCAGGCGGTTTACGATCACGGCCAATGGCAAGTCGTGCTGACGCGCGCCCTTGCCACGGCCGATACGGCACACGAGCTTCAGGTCCGAACCGGCCGGGCCATTCCAGTGGCCTTCTTCGCGTGGGACGGGTCCAATGGAGAGCACGGCACGCGAATGGCCGTCAGCACGTGGTACTTTCTCGCACTCGACGAGCCGACGCCGGCAAGCGTATTCATCTCGCCGGTGATCGCCATGGCCCTGACCCTAGCGCTCGGCATGCTTGTGGCATGGCGAGCGCAGCGACCGAAGTAAGTCCTTGAGGAGGTTTGAATGAATCGCAAACTGTTCAGCGTAATCGGTGGTGCGTTGGTGCTCGCCGTATGCACTCCCAAGGACAACAGCACCGCGCGCGCCGCGGCGGCCGACCGAGCGACCGTGGAGGACGTACAGGCCGGCGCGACGATCAGCGGCAAGATCAAGTTCACCGGTGCCAAGCCCACCAACGCGCCCATCGACATGAGTGAAGAAGCCACCTGCAAGGCGAAGTATCCGACGGCGCCGACCGCTGAAACCGCGGTGGTCAATGCGAACGGGACGCTCGCCAACGTGTTCGTGTACGTGAAGGCGGGTCTGCCGGCGGGCGGCACCTATCCCGTGCCCGCGACGCCGGTCGTGCTCGATCAGAACGGCTGCCGTTACCACCCGCACGTGTTGGGGATCATGGTGGGGCAGAACCTCGAGATCCTGAACTCCGACCCGGTACTCCACAACATCAAGGCGAAGGCGGTCAAGAACCGGCCCTTCAACGTCAGCCAGCCCTCCGCCGGGATGAAGACGATGCGCACCTTCGCGACGCCCGAGGTGATGGTCGCGCTCGAGTGCAACGTGCACGGGTGGATGAACGCGTTCCTCGGCGTCCTGCCGCATCCCTTCTTCGCGGTCAGCGGCGCCGATGGCAGCTTCTCGATCAAAGGCCTGCCGCCGGGCACGTACACCATCGAAGCCTGGCACGAGAAGTACGGCACGCAGACGGCGACCGTGACGGTCGCGGGTGCGGCTCCGAAGACGCAAGACTTCACCTTCGCCGCGCACTAGCGCGAGGAGCGCAGGCATCATGCATTGGTGGCTCCCCACGGCGGCGTCGACCTTTGCGGGACCGATCGACGGGCTGTTCCTGGCGATTCTGATCATCACCGGGATCGCGCTCGTGATCGTCGAGGTCGGTTTGCTCTGGTTCTCCGTGAAGTACCGCGCGCGCCCGGGCCGGAAGGCGTTCTACACGCACGGCTCGACCCGCGCCGAGGTGATCTGGACGGCGATTCCGGCCGTGACGGTGGTGGCGCTCGGCCTCGTGAGCAACCACTACTGGGTGCAGATCAAGGGCCGCAACAGCGTGCCCGCGAACGCCTACGGGCTCGGCGTGCACGTGAAGCAGTTCGAGTGGCAGATCACCTACCCGGGACCGGACGGGCAGCTCGGGACGAGCGACGACTTCACGCTGCGCAACCAGCTGCACATTCCGGTGAATCAGCCGATCGTCGTGCATCTCACGTCGGAAGACGTGATTCACTCCTTCTACATCCCGCAGTTCCGCCTCAAGCAGGACGCCGTTCCCGGTCTCACCATCAACGCGTGGTTCCAAGCGACCAAGACCGGCGAATACGAGATCGGCTGCGCGGAGCTGTGCGGTATGGGACACTACAAAATGCGCGCGCGTGTGTTCGTGCATACGCCTGAGGAATTCACCGCCTGGATGGCCCAACAAGCCGCCGGAGGGACCGAATGACGAGCGTCGCCCACGCACCCCACGCCGCCAACGCGCACCACGGGCCGACGAGCTTCTGGCGCAAATACATCTTCTCGACCGACCACAAGATCATCGGCATCCAGTTCCTGTTCGTCAGTCTGTTCTTCCTACTGCTGGGCGGACTGCTGGCGATGCAGATCCGCTGGCAGCTCGGGTTCCCGAACACTCCCATGCCGCTGGGCACGCTGCTGCCCGAGGCGATGACGAATGGCGGAGTGATTCTCCCCGAGTACTACATCCAGCTCGTCACGATGCACGGCACGTTCATGGTGTTCTTCGCCATCATGCCGCTGCTCATGGGCGTCTACGCCAACTTCCTGATCCCGCTCAAGATCGGGACGCACGACATGGCGTTCCCGCGCCTCAACATGTGGTCATTCTGGCTCGCCTTCACGGCCGGGCTCATCATGCTCGCCGGGTTCTTCGTGCCCGACGGCGCGGCACGGGCGGGCTGGACGATGTACGCGCCGCTGTCGGCACGGCCCGATCTATCGGGCGCGACCTACGGGCAGCTGCTGTGGTGCATATCGATCGTCGTGCTCGGACTCTCGTCCGTGCTCGGCTCCGTGAACTACATCACCACGGTGATCAATCACCGCGCGCCGGGAATGACGTGGTTCCGGATGCCGCTGTCGATCTGGGCCATTTTCATCACGGCTATTCTGGCCGTGCTGGCGCTGCCGGTGCTGCAGGGCGCCGCGATCATGCTGCTCTTCGACCAGACCATCGGCACGCACTTCTTCGACCCGATCGCCGGCGGCCAGGCGCTGCTGTGGCAGCACCTGTTCTGGTTCTTCGGACATCCCGAGGTCTACATCCTGATTCTGCCCGCGATGGGCATGGTGTCGGACATCATCGCGAACGGCAGCCGCAAGCCCATCTTCGGCTATCACTCGATGGTGTTCGCGATCGTGGGGATCGCGTTCCTCGGCTGGATCGTGTGGGGCCACCACATGTTCATGAGCGGCATGAACCCGACCCTGGGGTCGACGTTCATGGTGTCCACCCTGCTCATCTCGGTTCCCTCGGCGATCAAGGTCTTCAACTGGCTCGGCACGATGTGGCGCGGCAATCTGCGCTTTACCGTCCCGATGCTGAACGCCGTGGCCTTCGTCTCGATGTTCACCATCGGCGGGTTGTCGGGCGTGTTCATGGCGGCGACGCCGGTGGACATGCACATCCACGACACCTACTTCATCGTCGCCCATCTCCACTACGTGTTGTTCGGCGGGTCGCTGTTCGCGCTGTTCGCCGCGATCCCCTACTGGTACCCGAAGATGTTCGGCCGGATGATGAGCGAAGCGATCGGCAAGTGGCATTTCTGGCTGACGTTCGTCACATACAACCTCGTGTTCTTCCCGATGCACATCCTCGGGATGAACGGGGAAATGCGGCGGCTGTACGACCCGACCCAGTACGACTTTCTGAAGGGCCTGCAGCCGCTCCGGGAGTTCATCTCGATCGCGGCGTTCGCCCTGTTCGCCGTGCAGTTGTTGTTCGTGTTCAACTTCTTGTGGAGCCTGAAGCGGGGGAAGAAAGCGGAGCTGAACCCCTGGCAGGACAACGGGCTCGAGTGGTCGTTGCCGAGTCCCGCCCCGCACGGCAACTGGGAGCGGGCTCCGAACGTGTACCGCGGTCCTTACGAGTTCAGCGCGCCGGAAGCGGGGAACGCCGATTTCCTGCCCCAGCACGTGAAGCTCCCCACCGACCGCGATCCGGCCGCCGCGACGGCCCCCGCCTCCGCTCACTGACCGGGAGACTCGAGCGATGACGCACGCGACGGCCACCGCCACCATGATGAACCCCCCGGCCCCCGCCGAGCCGGGCTCCGGCGTCTACAGCAATAAGCTCGGGATGTGGGTCTTCCTGGCCAGCGACGTGATGTTCTTCACGGCGCTGATCGGGTCCTACATCATCCTTCGATTCGGCATGACCGACCCGTGGGCGGCCCCAGGAGCCGTACTGAACGTGCCCCTCACGGCCTTCAATACGTTCCTGCTGATCTGCTCATCGGTCTCGATGGTCAAGGCGTATGCAGCCATCGCGGACGGGAAGAAGTACTTCCTACGCGCGGTGCCCGGAAAGATGCTGCGCGACGGTGGGCTCAAGTTCTGGATGCTCGTGACGATCATCTGCGGCGCGATGTTCGTCGGCGTCCAGGTGTTCGAGTACACGAAGCTGGTCGGCCACGGCTTCACGCCCGCGGGCTTCCGCGAGGGATCGACGCTCGCCGAGCATGCGGCGACGGACGCGGTCCGCTACGGTGCGACGACCGCGGGTCTGTACGGGTCCAGCTTCTTCACGATGACCGGGTTCCACGGCTTCCACGTCACCTGCGGTGTCGTGAGCATGCTGTATCTCTATTTCACCAAGGTGCTGCCGGAGAAGTACTCGGCGCAGGATTATCGCGGGATCGAGACCATCGGGTTGTACTGGCACTTCGTCGACTTGGTGTGGATCATCCTGTTTACGATCGTCTACCTGATCTGAGGATCTCATGACGACCGAGCATGTGCGGCCGAATTACATCCTGATCTGGGTGTATCTGTTCGTGCTGACGGTGATCGAAGTCGGCGCCGCGTTTCTGTCGCACATCCCGAAGCATTGGCTCATCATCATCCTCGTGATCCTGGCGGTGGTGAAGGCCGTGATGGTAGCGATGTATTTCATGCATCTGAAGTTCGAACGCTGGCGCCTGCGGCTCATCTTCATGATTCCGATCCCGCTCGCCCTCATCCTGGTGTTGGCCGTGATTACGGAGAAGATCTGGTAGCCTTTCTCGAGCTGACCAAACCGCGAATCACCCAGCTGGTCCTCGTCACTGCCGCCGCCGGGTTCTACCTCGGCGCGCGCGGTGGCGTGGACCTCTGGCTGCTGGCGCACACCCTGATCGGGACCGCGCTCGTCGCGGCGGGGACCAACGCCTGGAACCAGGTGCGCGAGCGCGACGTGGACGCCCTGATGCAGCGCACCCGCCGCCGGCCGCTCCCGTCGGGACGCCTCACGGTGCGCGCGGCGGCGTGGTTCGCATCCGCCATCACGGTGGGCGGCGTCGTGTATCTCGCCGCGACCGTGAACCTCCTCACGGCGGGGCTCGCTGCACTCACCTTCGTCAGCTACGTCTGTCTCTACACGCCGCTGAAACGCACGACGTCGCTCAACACGCTCATCGGCGCGGTGCCCGGCGCGCTGCCGATCGTCGGCGGCTGGACCGCCGCGGGCGGGGACCTGGGCGCCGCGGTGGCCGCGCTCTTCGGCATCCTGTTCCTGTGGCAGCTGCCGCACTTCCTCGCGATCGCCTGGCTGTATCGTGACGACTATCGCGCCGGGGGCCTCAAGATGCTGGGCGGCGGCGACGATGGCGGACGCGACACGGCGCGGATGGTGCTGCTCTACGCCCTCGCGTTGCTGCCCATCAGCCTGCTGCCCACGATGCTCGGCGTCACCGGCGCCGTGTACTTCTTCGGCGCCCTGGCCCTCGGGGTCGTGTACGCCGCCGTGGGCGCGACGCTCCTCACGGCAGCCACCCCCGCGCGCGCCTGGCGCCTCTTCTTCGTGTCCATCGTGTATTTGCCGGTCCTCCTCACCTTGATGGTGCTCGACAAGGTGGCGGCCTAGCCGGCGATGATTCCCTTTCACAAGTTGCTCATCGGGACCGGCGTGATCTTTTGCGCCGGGTTCGCCGCGTGGTCGCTGTGGCGGGGGGCGCTGGTCCTCGGCATCGGCTTCGCCGTCCTCGCCGTGGGCCTGGGGTATTACTTGACCAACCTGAAACGTTTCCTCGGCCGATGAACCTCGCCCTGCTGCTGCTGTTGCACGGCGGTGACGACCGCATGGACCTCATCTACTTCTGGAGCGCCATCCTCATCGTGCTGCTCCCGATCACCATTTTTGTGACCATCGGGTACCTGTTGTGGAAACGATACCGCAAGGAGCGCAAGCAGAGCGCCTCGCATTAGATTCTCCCCATGACCGCTGCAGCCCCGGAAAAACGGCAAGTCGTCCGCTACGCGTTCTACAAGCTCGATCCCGCCTGGCGGCGGCTGTCGGCCGAGCGCCAGGCGTCGGCCAAGATCGAGTTCGGTGAAGCGCTCGAGCGCTATCACGGCCGGCTGCTGCTGCGGCCCTACGGCTTGGTCGGGCTCCGCGGCGACTGCGACTTCTTGTTGTGGCAGGTCGCCGAGGACCTGGATGCCCTCGTGGAGCTCCAGACGGCGCTGAACCGCACGGACCTGGGCGCCTACCTGTCGATCCCGTACAGTTACCTCGCGATGACCCGGCGCTCCATCTACGAGTTCCCGGCGGATCCGCACCACGAGCAGCGGCTCGTCATCCGGCCCAGCGCGGCGAAGTATCTGTTCGTGTACCCGTTCGTCAAAACGCGCGCCTGGTACTCGCTGCCCAAGCCCGAGCGCCAGCGCATGATGGACGAGCATGTCCGCGTCGGCCGCAAGTACCCGACGATCCGGCTCAACACGACGTACTCCTACGGTCTCGACGATCAGGAGTTCATCGTTGCGTTCGAAGGCGATAACCCGGGGGAGTTCCTCGACCTCGTGATGGAGCTGCGTGAGAGCGAAGCGTCGTCGTACACGCTGCGCGATACACCGACCCTTACGTGCGTGCAGATGTCCTTATGGGACATGCTCGACACACTCGGCGGCGCGGGTTCGGCCCAGGCCGTCGCGCGGCGGTCGGCGCGCGGCGACGGCTTCACGCCCGTCGCGACGTTGGCCGAGTTGCCGCCCGGGAGCGCCAAGCGGGTATACGCCGCCAACGAAGCGGTCGCCCTGTTCAACGTCAACGGCACCGTGTACGCGATCGCCAACCGCTGCACGCACGCGCGTGCCAGTTTGTCCGAGGGGGCGGTCGACGTCACACGCTGCGCGGTGACCTGCCCGTGGCACGAAGGGGTCTTCTCGCTCGAGACGGGGCGCGTGCTCGGTGGCCCGCCGGTGCATCCGGTCGTCACCTACCGCGTGAAGCTCGAGGACGGCGCGATCTTCATCGCTCCCGCCGAGGCTCGCGAAGCTGCGTTTTCTTAAGGCCTGCCGCCGGGAACGCACTGACGTTACCCCGGTGTGGTTCATGCGTCAGGCCGGACGCTACATGCCGGAATACCGCAAGCTGCGGGAGCAGCACTCCATCCTCGATCTGTGCCACACCCCGGAGCTGGCCGCCCAGGTGACGCTCCAGCCCGGCGAGCGCCTCGGCGTGGATGCCGCGATTCTGTTCGCCGACATCCTGCTCCCCTTCGAGCCGTTGGGGTTGGGATTGAGCTTCGCGGCGGGGGAGGGACCGCACATCGCCAACGCGATTAGCCGGCAGTCAGACGTCGAGCGCCTCCCGGCCGTGAACCCCGAAACGGACCTCGGCTACGTGCTCGAGGCGGTGCGGCTGGCGCGCGCGGCGCTCCCCGCGGACATCCCCTTGATCGGGTTCGCCGGGGCTCCGTTCACGCTGGCGAGTTACGCGATCGAGGGCGGATCCACGCGGACGTTCACCCGCACCAAGACGCTGATGTATCAGGCTCCCGACACCTGGCACCTGTTGTTGGGCAAGCTTGCCGATCTGGTCGGCGCCTATCTCACGGCGCAGGCGCGTGCCGGCGCGCAGGCGCTGCAGCTGTTCGACAGCTGGGTTGGCTGCCTGTCCCCTCAGGACTACCGCACGTACGTGCTCCCGCACAGCCGGCGCGCCCTGGCCCTCGCGTCCGAAGCGGGCGTCCCGGTCATTCACTTCGGCACTGGGACCGCGCCGTTTCTGGAAGACTTCGCGGGTGCAGGTGGGGACGTGCTTGGTGTCGACTGGCGCATCCCGCTCGACGAAGCGTGGCGCCGCAGCGGCGAATCTCGAGCCATTCAGGGAAACCTCGATCCGGCCGCACTGCTCGCGCCTGCCGCCGAGCGGGACGCCCGGGTGCGGGACATCCTGGCTCGGGCGGGCGGGCGGCCTGGTCACATCTTCAACCTCGGCCACGGTGTGCTGCCCGAGACGGACGTCGGGGCGGTCCGCGCCGTGGTGGAACTGGTGCATGGCGGCTGACCGTGTTGCGGTGTTGCTGATGGCCTACGGGGGTCCCGGCAGCCTCGACGACGTCGAGCCCTACCTGAATGACGTGCGGGGCGGGAGGCCCACGAGCCCAGGGCTACTCCACGAGATCCGCGAGCGCTACGCGCGCATCGGCGGGCGCTCGCCCATTCTCGAGTTGACGCGCGCGCAGGCCGCGGCCGTGGGGCGTGCGCTCGGCGACGGGTTCCAGGCGTACGTCGGGATGCGCCACTGGCATCCCTACATCCGCGAAACGCTGGATGAGATCGCCCGCGCCGGCCACACCCGCGTCGTCGGCGTGGTGATGGCGCCGCACTACTCCGCGATGTCGGTCGGGGCGTACGAGAAGAAGCTGCTCGAGTCTGCTGACGGCCGCCTCGAGACGGCGCTGGTGCGGAGCTGGGGCGACCACCCCGCGTTTCTCGAAGCGGTTGCGGAGCGCGTCAGTCAGGCGTTGCAGCGCTTCCCGAACCCCGCGGCCGTCCAGGTGATCTTCACGGCGCACAGCCTGCCGCAGCGCATCCTGGCGGCGGGCGATCCCTACCCCGACGAGCTGTGCGCCACGGCGGAAGCAGTCGCGAAGCGACTGCGCCTCAAGGATTGGCGCTTCGCCTATCAGAGCGCCGGCGCGACGCCCGACCCGTGGCTCGGTCCCGACGCGGGAGACGTGATCACCGAGCTCGCGGCCAAGGGGCGCAAGGCGTTCTTGATCGTCCCCATCGGCTTCGTCTGCGACCACGTCGAAATTCTCTATGACATTGACATCGAGTATCGGGCCCTCGCCGAGCGGCTCGGCGTCGAGCTGCAGCGCACCGCCTCGCTGAACGACGACCCGGGCCTCGTCACGGCCGTTGCCGACGTGGTGCGGAACGCGGCGCGAGACCGGGGTTGGGGCGGAGGGCGGCCGTGAGCCGAGTCGTCGTCGTCGGCGCCGGCATCGCCGGTCTTACTGCGGCGTGGGATCTCGTGCGGGCGGGCGCCGACGTGACCGTGCTCGAGAGCGAGCGGCGGCCGGGCGGCGTCATCGTCACCGAGCGGCGAGATGGGTTTGTCGTCGAGGGGGGCCCTGACGGCTTTCTCGCCGCCGAGCCAGAACTTCCGGCCCTCGCCGCGGAGCTCGGCATCTCGGGCAGCGTCGTGGCGCAGCAGGCGCGCGGCACGTCGCGCTGGACGGGGAACGCCTTTGAGCCGCTCGAGGAAGGCCGCGCCGCGGAGTTGCTCGGCATCGAAGTACGCGGCTCAAATCTCGCTGCCGGATTCCGAAGCTTTGCGGATGGCATGGGCGAACTGGTGGCGGCGCTGGCCGAACGGTTAGTAGGGGCGCAGCATGCTGCGCCCCTACTGTGCGTGGCCCAAGGCGTTACCGGTATCGCCCCGGCGCGTGCCGGGTGGCGCGTGGCGCTCACCGGGGGATCGGCGCACGAAGCGGAGGGCCTGGTCCTCGCGCTTCCAGCCTACGCCGCCGGCCGGTGGCTCGAGCAGATCGGCGTGGGGGACGCGCGCGCCCTCGGTGAAGTCTTCTACGCGCCGAGCGTCACGGTCTCGCTGGCGTACCGGGCGGACCAGATCGGCCGTCCGCTCGGGGGCACGGGGTTTGTCGGAGGCGTGTCGCTACGCGCCTGCACCTACGCGTCGTCGAAATTCGCGGGCCGCGCTCCCGGCGGGCACGTGCTGCTGCGAGCGTTCCTGGCGCCCGCTGATGGCGAACCCGCGCAGCTCGCGCACGCAGAGCTATCGGCCATTCTCGAGATCCGCGGAGCACCTCTTTGGTCCCGGGCGTTTTACTGGACGCGCGGGCTGCCCCGCTATCGGGAGCACCATGCCGTTCGCCTCGCGGGGGTCCGAGACCGCCTCACTCGCTTGGCGCCCCTGACGATCTGCGGAGCAGGGTACGACGGTGCGGGAGTCTCAAGTTGCGTGCGGTCTGGGCGGCAGGCTGCGGCGGAGATGCTTAGGCGGTTAGGCTAACAGAGTCTTCGCTTCGGTCACCACGCGTTCCACCGTCAACCCGAACTCCCCATAAATCCGTTGGTACGGTGCCGACGCACCGAAGCGCTCGATCCCCACCATGACGCCTCGCTCACCCAGCCAGCGGTACCATGACATCGGCGCCGCGGCCTCGACGGCGACGCGCGGCACGCCAGGCGGGAGCACGCTGTCGCGGTACGCTTGCGGCTGCTGCGCGAAGTACTCGAGGCAGGGCATTGAGACAGCTCTCGGCCGTCGGCCGTCAGCTGTCAGGCGCTCGTAGGCGGCGAGCACGAGCTCGACCTCTGAGCCGGTGGCCATCAGTACGACATCGGGCTTGCCGCCTGGGGCGTCGGCGAGCACGTAGCCGCCGCGGTGCAAGCCTGCCGCCGGCGCGTACTTGGAGCGATCCACCACCGAGACCTTCTGGCGGGTCAGCACGAGGGCCACTGGGCCGCGCTGGTGCAGAATCGCCGCGCGCCATGCTTCCACGACTTCGCCCGCATCGGCTGGGCGGATGACGGTCACGTTGGGAATCGCCCGCAGCGCCGACAGCTGCTCGATCGGCTGGTGGGTCGGGCCATCCTCGCCCAGCCCGATCGAGTCGTGTGTGAACACGTAGATCGGCCGCAGGTGCGTGAGCGCCGCGAGCCGGATCGCCGGCCGCATGTAGTCCGAGAAAATGAGGAACGTGCCGCCGTAGGCGATGAACCCGCGATGCAGCGCGATGCCGTTCAGGATCGCGCCCATCCCGTGTTCGCGAACGCCGAAATGGAAGTTCCGGCCCGCGCGTTGCGCGGCGCTGAACGACGCGCCGCCCTTGATGTCGGTGTTATTCGACCCCGCGAGGTCCGCCGAGCCGCCGATCAGCTCGGGAAGCTTGGACGCGATGGCGTTCAAGACCTTCCCCGACGCGGCTCGCGTCGCCTGCGCGTCCTTGACACCGAACTCCGGCAGCGCGGCATCCCATCCGTCCGGTAGCCCGCCGCCAAGCCGGCGCTCCAGCTCCGCCGCGAGATCGGGATGCGCCTTGCGGTAGGCGTCGTATTTCCTTCGCCATTCGGCCTCGAGCCGCCCGCCGCGCTCCCGCGCGCGCCTCCAGTGGGCCAACGCCTCCTCGGGGACGTAAAACGGCTCGAGGCTGGGCCAGCCGAGCTTCTGCTTGGTGAGCTTGACTTCCTCGATGCCCAGCGGCGCGCCGTGGGCCTCGGCGGTGTCCTGCTTATGCGGGCTCCCCCAGCCGATGTGCGTCCGCACGATGATCAACGACGGCCGATCGGTCACGTCCTTCGCCACACGGATGGCTTCGTCCAAGGCGTCCAAGTCGTTCCCGTCGGCGACGCGTTGCACGTGCCACCCGTAGGCCTCGAACCGCTTGGCGGTGTCGTCGGAGAAGGCGAGCGCCGTGTCGCCGTCGATCGTGATGTGGTTGTCGTCGTAGAAGCCGATCAGCTTTCCGAGCTTCAGGTGCCCCGCGAGCGAGCACACCTCGTGCGAGATCCCCTCCATCAGGTCGCCGTCTGAGGCGAGGAAGTACGTGTAGTGGTCGACGACCTCGTGCCCCGGCCGGTTGAACAGCGCTGCGAGTT
>Ga0193712_1000113_pt1 | contig 12827 bp, 9 predicted proteins | sample H3a1metaG_FD_143053 | JGI IMG/M metagenome (GOLD analysis project Ga0193712, IMG submission 143053) | Soil microbial communities from a riparian zone of the East river system, Colorado, United States - H3a1 | ecosystem: Environmental > Terrestrial > Soil > Riparian zone | place: USA: East River... | reverse complement strand
TATGTCCCCTCGCTGATCCCGAGCTTCCGGCAGATCTCTTCGACCGCCGTCCCAGCTTCCCCTTGACGCAGCGCCATCGCGATCTGCGCCTCCGTGAACCGACTCTTCTTCATCCGTCCCTCCTCCCCCTGAACCCAGGGATCGAGAGACCGGAAAACTACCCGAAAACGAGAGTCGCGGCGGATCAGGAAACGGGTTTACCCGCCCATGCCGGAGTCGATGGCGCTGACGCCGGATGGCTCCCGCCTCTTCGTCGCCCTCCTCACGCGTGCGCACGGCAGCGCGCCCAATCCCGACGGCTATGTGGCGAGCTTCGATTTGGCGACGCAGGTCAAGGACCGTGAGTCCCACATCGCCGACGATCCTTACGATCTCATCGCGACGAGCAACGCGCGTTTGGTCGTGTCGTCGGGGTCCGGCAGCACGGGATCCGTCCGTGTGCTCGATGCCGCGACCGGCCAGCAGCTCGGCGTGGTCGGCAATGTGGACGTGCGATTGCGACTGACGCTTCACCCGAGCGAGGGGAAGCTCTACGCCGCAAATACGAACTCGAACCCGTCCGACATCAGGCGATTCGATCTGCTGGCCGGGGGCGGAATCTCGAACAAGTGGGATTCCCCGTACCACGGCGAGCACAGGATGGACGGCAACGTCTGGGCGAGTCCGCGGGGCGATGCCCTGGTCACGCGGGGCGGCGACGTCTTCACCGCAGGCAGCGCACAATCAGAGGACATGATCTACCTCGCCGGGCTGTCGGAAGGAACGATCAGCGATCTGACGTGGGATGCGGCGCATTCCACGATATTCACGGTCGAAGGGTCGATGGTTCGCTACTACGACCTGACCAGCCGTCTCGAGATGGGAAGGCACGCCCTCTCGGGCACCGGAAGTTTTGTCGGCGTCAACGGCGGGCAGATCTACGCCGGCGTGCCGTCGCTGGCGTCCACTCGAATCGAGTCGTTCGCACAAGCCGCTCTCGGCGGGTCGACCAACACCGCGCCAATCTCGCGATTCAGGATCACGCCGCAGGGCGACGGAACCGACGTCGCGCGTCATTTCGCGCCAGCGGCGCGTGGCCTCGAATCGTGTCGGACGGGCGTTGGCAACTTCCGGCGGCGGAGCCTCCACAACCAATAGAACATCGCGCCAAACAAAAGCAGGATCGGCAGCGCGCGCATCGGTCCCGACGTGAACGGCTCGGGAAGAACCTTCGCCACGCGCTCACGGACCGAGAAGAACGATCCGGCCGCGATGAACAACGCGAAGCACATGCGCCAAAGATGGCGCGCCAGGCGCGCCGCGCCGAGCGGCGGGCCGGACCGCATGATGCGCACGTCGCCGATGGCCGCCAGGATCATCACGGTGGCGAGGAAGAAAAACATCGGGAACGGGACGCCGTTGCGCCAACCCCCAGGACTGTTGAAGGCTGCAACACCGCCCAGGATGTCGCCCAGCGCGAGTAGGACGACGACCGCGAGCGCGGCAAGAATGAATCCACGGGTCCACCACGACACCGGGCGGACGGTCGTCAGCGCCGTGCCGACGAAGTAGGCCACCATGAAGCCGGCGAATACGTTCCCGTCGGTGGGACTCTTGCGAAACCCCATGATCGAGGCGCTGGCGCCCATGACGATCATGGCGCCGACGAACAGCAGCCCGCTGCGGCGGTGGATCGTCCCGCCCTTCTTCACCGACAACGCTACGGCGCCGAGAACGATGGCGAGCCCGCCGGCGGCAATGTGGATCGGTAGGAGCATGCGCCGGTAGCTTACGAGCTGGCGGGGCGCCGAAAAGCCGCTTGCGACGAACGACGGCGCTTTCGGGTCGAGACACGGTCAGGAACGACGAACGGCGATGCCGGTTGGCGACTCGATCGGGGACGAGCTGCGGAGGCATCGAGCGCCGGCGTGTCCCGGTTTTGCGGGGAATTCCGATTGCTTCTGGTGAGGGCCGGCTGGGCGCTCCTGGAGGTTGAGATGGGAAACCGCGTGAAACTGCGACTGCTGGTGCTTTCGGCCCTCGTGACCGGACGGATGCTTGCGGCGACCCCGCCGACGCTCATCAACTATCAGGGTGTGCTGCGCAGCAGCGCCGACGCCCCGCTCACGGGCACGTACGACATGGCCTTCCGGTTCTTCGATGCGCCCACGGGTGGGGCTGAGATCATGGTCGACCAGCACACGGCGGCCGGCGCGAGTGCCGTGACTGCCACGGGCGGGCTGTTCGACGTCGCGCTCGGCGGGGGTACCACGACGGACGGCTCCGGCCCCGGGACGTACACGGCTCTCGACGCGGTCTTCCGCGACTATTCGGGGGTGTGGCTCGAGATCGCAATCGGCGGCGAGACCCTGACACCGCGCACGCGTATCCAATCGGCGCCGTACTCGCTCAACGCGACGAGCGCGGCCAACGCGACGCAGCTCGCAGGGCAGCCGGCGAGCTTCTTTCTCGACACCTCCGCGACGACGCAGACGAAGCTCGGCCGCGTCAAGTTCGACAACGCCGCGGGGACCGGGTTTGGAGTCGAAGCGTTCGGTCCCGACGGCGGCGGATACTTCGGCATCAGCAATGGCGCGGCCTATTCCTATGTCGGAACCAACGGCGACGGCATCGAGAGCTACGGCAACACCATGGGCGGGTACTTCAAGGACCTGAACAGCTCCGGGTACGCCTATGTCGGCTATGCCGATTACGGAATCCAGGCGGCCGGGAACGACCTGGGCGCGTACTTCTACGATCTCAACAGCAGCGGGTACGCCTACCTCGGTTTCGGCGACTACGGGATTCAGAGTGCCGGCAACGTCGCCGGTGGGTACTTCTCGGACCGGAACGAGCCTGCGTACGCCTACGTCGGGTACGCCAGTCGCGGCGTCGCCGCCTACGGCAGGCAGATGGGCGGTGAATTTCACGACACCGACAACTCGGGCTACGCCTACGTCGGCTACCAAGACGACGGCATCCAGGCCTATGGCACTAACCACGGGGGATACTTCTCCACGACCGACGCCACCGGTTGGGCCCGCGTTGGCTACAGCGGCTTCGGGGGTTACGGGATCATGGCTTACGGCTACGGGGGAGGCGGGTATTTCAACGACCGGGACGGCTCCTACGCCTACGCCGGCTACGGCGCGTACAAGATCTTCGGGACAGGCACGGTGTCGTTCGTGCAAAACCACCCGACGAAGAAGGACCGCTCGATCGTCTATGCGGCGCCGGAAGGGGACGAGGTCGCCGTCTACACTCGCGGCTCGGGCCGGCTCACGAAGGGGGAGGCGCGCGTGGCCCTGGGCGAGACGTTCGCGCTCGTCGTGAACCCGGACATCGGCATCACGGCGCACGTCACCCCGCGCGGTGACGCCCGCCTGTGGGTGCAAGAGGTGTCCCCGACTGAAGTCGTCGTTCGGGGCCCGGCCGACGCCGACGTGGCGTTCGACTACATCGTCTATGGATTGCGCATCGGCTTCGAGACGCTGCCGATCGTGCAGGTGAAGAAGGACGAGGCGTACCTGCCGACGTCGGCCACGCTGGCCGAGTACGAGGCGGGGCAATCGGACACCGTGGCGTCGAGCGCCCTGGTCCGCTATGCGGCCGAGAGACAACGCCTGGGCGGCACGCCCGCGGATCTGACGCGGGCCGGCGCGCTCGCGACGCAGATCAACGCCGGTCGCGAGCAATGGATCGCCAACCAGAGGAGCGAAGACGATCAGCGGCGCCAGGACATGGCGGCCGCTCGCGACAGCCGCGGGACTCCGCCGGCGCCGATGACGCAGCGCGTCGAGCCGGCACGCGAGCCCGCAGCACCCGTCGCCCGCGGCGTCGCGCCCGCCCTCCCCGTCGAGCCGATCGTCGAGCGCGAGCGGCCGGCCGGCACGATGCTCGTCCTGCAGGCTGCGCGGGCGACCGAGGCGGGCGAGCTCGTGAGCCTCGACCCGGTGCATCCGGGGACCGCCGTGAAGAGCGCAACGCCCGGCGAAGCGCTGATCGTCGGTTGCGTCCTCGTGGGCGGCGACGGCGCCATCGCGATTGCGACCGCTGGGGTTGCGCTCTGCCGCGCGGATGCCTCGTCGGCCGCGATCGAGGTCGGCGATCTTCTCATCGCATCGTCGATCGAAGGGCATGCGATGAAGCACGACGGCACCGTGCCCAAGCCGGGAATCCTCGGACGCGCGGTGGATCCCTTGCCCGTCGGCGCCGGGCTCATCCGCGTCCTCCTGGGCGCACGATGAAGGCGATGGTTTTCGCGGTACCGCTCCTGGTCGCGCTGTGCGGGCCTGCGTCCGCTCAGACGAGTGCGAGCTTCAAACTCACGGAACGCGCCATCAACGCGGGCGGCCATCCGCTCGATGCAATCCGGCCGGCATCGGCCAGCTACAGGATCACCCTCGGGGCGATCGGCGACGCGGCGGTGCGGAACGCGCTGTCCTCGGCCTCGTATCGCGGGGACGGTGGCTTCGTCGGGCGCTACGCACCGCCGGGAGAGGTGCAGGGCGTCCGGTTCCTGGACAAGACCAACCTCACGTGGAGTCACGAGCCGTCGGTCGGAACCTACAACCTCTACCGCAATACGCTCGCGTCGCTTCCCGGAGATTTCGGAAGCTGCTACCAGTCCGCGCTCGTGGCGCCGCCGTTCGGGGAAGCGAATGCGCCGGCCCAGGGTTCCGGGTGGCACTACCTCGTCACCGCGAAGAATCGGCTGCGCGAGGAAGGAACCAAGGGACGCACCTCGATCGGTGCGGAACGGAGCAACCTGGCGTCGTGTCCCTAGGCTCCGCCTGAAGCCGCGAGACCGCGACGGGCGGCGACGGTCGCCGGGTGCTCGGCTCCGAGGGTGACGCCGAGATGGTCGATCGCCTCGCGATACGACGCCTGCGCCGCGCCACGATCGCCACGGGCGAGTTGCGCGTCGGCGAGGGTCAATTTCGCGAGGCCGATCAGATACGAAGGGGCGCCGGGCTCGACGAAGGACGCGGCCACTTCGACGGAGCGTGAAGCCGCCTCCGCGCCGGCGGCGGCGTCGCCGAGTGCGATCCGGGACCGGGCCAGGCCGTTCAAAGAGAAGACGAACAGCCCGATGCGCGACTTGCGCTTCTCGAAGATCTCCACGATCGAAGCGAACTTGTCTCTTGCCGTGGCGGCGTCGCCTTGCGCCAAGGCCAGGCGGCCCTGGTAGTAAGTCATCTGAACCTGGCGGAACGGATCCGGCTGCGGGCCCGTCAGAAGCGGCCCCAGGGTCGCAAGCTGCGCCTTCGCTTGGGCCAGGTCTCCGGTCTCGATGTACAAGTCGGCGAGTTCGAGCATCGCGTCCGTTTCGATGCGCTCCTCCTGCCGCGCGCGTGCGGTCCGGATCGTCTCCTCGTACAGCGGCCTGGCTTCACCGTATCGCGCGAGCTGCAACAAGACCCCGGCGTGGTTGTAGGTGACGGACGGAGCGATCGCACGGGCCCCCTCGATGGATCGGCGGAGCTCGACGGCGCGGCGGCACAACGGCTCCGCCTTGGCAATGTTCCCCAGGTAGTGGACGAGCGCCCAGTTGTTGCAGGTGTCGGCCGCGAGCAGTGTCTCGTCCCTGCCGGCGCGTTTCAGCTCGTTCATGAGCTTGGCGTATCCGGCGTCGGCTTCGCGGCTCTCGCGAGCCAAGTAGTGGCCGTACGCAAGCACCGCAAGCGCATCGATGCGTTTTGCGGCGGGGGGGACCGGAATGGTGTCGAGGATCGCCAGCGCGGCGGCGCCGTCGCGCTTCATCGCCTCCGCCTGCTCCGAGAAGAAGCCGAAGGATCCGCGGTCGATCAGACACTCGGCGCGCTGCATCGCGTGGAGGGAGTCGTCGGGGAGGTTGTCGAGCGCCCGCGCCATCAGCGCGTTCGCGTCGTCTTGCTGATCCTTGATCATGTGAAGGAGGGCGAGCGGGCAGAGGGCCCGCGCTTGCAAGGCCGGATCCCCCGACCGGCCCGCGAGCTCCGCGGCCCGCGTAAGAACAGGAGTCGCCTTCTCGTAGCGCTCCGAGGCCATGTACTGCCGGCCGATGGACACGAGCATCTCCGCCTGCAGCGGCTCGCTCGCCGCGTACTCCTTGCCGATCAGCGCCTCGCCTTTCTCGAGGAGGTCGCCGGAGGTGTGCGTCGATCCGGGGGAGGACGCCACGCTCAGAAGGAACCCCATGAACTCCCGGGCCGCGGTGGCCCGGGCCATCTGCGCCTTCGCCTCGTCCCGCTGGAGCCGCGCTTCGCGCGTTTGCCACAAGATCCCGGCGGTGAAGACCGCGGCCGCGATCACCGCAAGGGCCCCGAACGCGACGGCCACCGGATGCCGGCGCACGAGACGCGAAGCCCGGTACGTCAACGTGTCCGGACGCGCGCTCACCGGCTCGTGGCGCAGATGGCGGCGCAGGTCGTCGGCGAACGCCTCCACCGACGGGTAACGTTCCGCCGGACTCTTGCGCAGCGCCCGAGCGACGATGTTGTCGAGGTCGCCCCTGAGTGCGGCGGCATGCTTGGCGGGGGAGGACTCCGCCGCCAGCTCCGACATGGGACGCGGCTCGACGTCGACGATGGTATGGATCCACTCCGCCGGCGACGTCGGAAACTTGCCCGCCGGATGCCGCCCTGTGAGCAAGGCGCACAGGAGCACGCCGAGACTGTAGATGTCGGTGGCGGTCGTGATGTCGCCGCCCGTCACCTGCTCGGGAGCGGCAAACTCCGGCGTGAGAGCGGATTCGCCCGCGCGGGTCACCGTCTGGCGCTCGCCGGATTCCGAATCGATCAGCTTGGCGATACCGAAATCGAGAAGCCGCGCCCGGCCGTCCGTGTCGACGAGGACGTTTTGAGGCTTGAGGTCCCGATGCACGATCAGATTGGCGTGGGCGTGGGACACGGCGTCGAGCACCTCGAGAAACAGCCCGATCCGTTCCGGGATCCCGAGGCGGCGGGATTCGCAATAGCGGTCGATGCGTAGGCCGTCGACGTACTCCAGCACGATGTACGGCTGGCCGAGCGGCGAGACGCCGGCATCGATCAGCCGGGCGATGTTCGGGTGCCGCAGCCGCCTCGCGCCGGAAGCGCGCTTCGCCGTCATGCCCGATCAGGCTGGCGTTCAAAAGCTTGACCGCGGCTTGTCCGGCGAACCGTCCATCGCTGCGATCGGCCAACCAGACGCTGCCCATCCCGCCCTGGCCCAGAGGGGTTTTGAGCGTGTAGGCGCCGACGACCATGCCGCTCAAGGACGCGGCGGGCGAAGAGTTGACGGGATCTTCGAGGAAGCCTTCGCGCTCGACCATCTCGTGCCGATCGAGAAGGACCTGCACGTCGTCGGCGAGCGCGCCGTCCTCGGCACGCAGATCGCGAAGCCACGCCCGGCGATCGTCGTCAGAGAGCTCCAGGGCCCGATCGAGAAGCCCGCTGAGCCGGAGCCACCGCTCCTTGTCGAGCACCGGGAACGAGCCGTCGCTCACGAGGCCCTCGTTCCCATCATGCCGTGGAGATAGATGCGGGCCTTGGCCCAATCGCGCTTCACCGTCCGGTCGGAGACTCCCCACATCCCCCCGATCTCCTCGAACGAGAAGCCGCAAAAGAACCGGAGCTCTACCACCTGGGCCAGCCGCGGCTCGACGGCGGCCAGCCCGTCGAGGGCGGCGCCGACCCGCTCCAGGTCCGGACGGTCGACGCCGGGATCCACCAGCGTGTCGTCGACCGGGGTGAACACGAACTCGCCGCCGCGCTTGGCGGCCTGCCGGCCGCGGGCGTGGTCGATGATGAGGCCGCGCATCGCGCGCGCCGCGTACGCCATGAACCGGGCGCGGTCCGGAAAGACGGTCCCCTCGCGCTCCGACATCGAGAGATAGGCCTCGTGCAGCAAGGTCGTCGTGCCGAGGGTCGCGCCGATGGAGCTGCGCGCCAGCTGCCCCTTCGCTAAGCGGTGAAGCTCCGCGTACAGCAGCGTAAAGAGCGCGCCGGCCGCGGTGGCATCGCCTTTTTCCGCGTTGGCGATCAGCGTGGCGACGGGTTCATCCATGCCGGAGCCCCCACTCTTCCCGTTCCCTTTGGCCACGAGGCTAGCAGAAGAACGGGGACACTCCCCTTTTTCTGGCTCGGCTCCCACGGTGGCCGCGAGCTTGTTGAGGTTTTGGACGGCGGCCTGCCCAAAACCGACCGCGTTCGTCAGTTTCAAGTCTTGCACGGCTTTGAACTAGGCTGCGTGCTTGAGAGCGAGCTCGGGGAGGCCCCGTGTCCATCCCTTCCAGTAGACCACTCGCGCAGTTTCCGATAGCGGCTCTCGTTCTGGGAACAGCCGTCTCGAAAGCAGCCTCTCGAAGCGCCACCGCGTGTCGGTCATTCCCAAGTGCATCGCGGGCGTCGTCCGGTCGGGACGTCGCTCCGAGCGCGACTTGATGAAGTTCTTCCACACGGCAAGCAACTGAGCTCTCCCGATGATCGACTCGAGCCTTCTGCCGAAGGCGATCGTCTGGCGCTTGTGATCGGAGCAGCTGTGGCGCAAGAGCTGGTGCAAGTGATCGACCAGAAACATCGCGCAGTCCCGCTCGATCGCCTCGGGCGATCGTGGTGTCCCCTTGGGTCCCCGCTTGGGGTTCGGATAGATCCGAAGGATCACTCGGGAGTTCAGATCGTCCGCTTGGACCGCAACCCGGTAGTCTTGCCTCCCATCCACGTTGCAGATCAGCGGCTGCTCACCGGAAACATGTGAAATCAGGGCCCGAAACGTGCGTTGGATGCTCTTCACATACGCTCGCTTCGGCGGCGAGATCGCATCCTGGTCGGTCGTCCGGTCGGGACGGCGTCCACTTCCCCGGTGCGGAGCCGGATCGATGTCGTACACGAACCACGACTGGGCCCCGATCGCAGTGCCAACCCCCAAGGCTCGATCCTGCCTTCCGACGAATACCTCCCAGTGATCGTGGACGATGGTCTCGGTCAGTGCGGGAAGCTCGGCACGACAACGCGCGTGAAAGAGGATGGCGTGCCGGCCGAGCCGCTCGGCCATCCGTGTGACCGAGGTTTTGGAGCAGTGATGCGACCGCGCGATCTGCCGGTGAGCGGAGCACGCCGCTAGTCCTGACGCAACCGCGACGAGGAGCGCGGGGCGTTTCAAGTAGTAGGTCGTGGAGAAGGTCTGTCGCGAACAGGTGCGCTTGCAGTCTCGGCATCGGAAACGCGGGATGCGCCTGAAGTCGCTCGGCTTCCGGTAAGAACCGAATCGCTGAAACCCTATTCCGGGAGCGCGATGGGCGACACATTTCGGCCACGGACAAAACGGTGGACGGAAGCGCGAGGGACGCACCGATTCCGCGGACACTCGTGGCCAGCGCATGACCGGCTGACAAAGCAAACTGCTGGCCGGAGGAAAGAATCGAAAACTGGGGACTTCGCTGTCCGGGCGGCGTCCGGAATGTCCGCCGGCGGACACTTCGGACAGCTAGAGAATCAACAAGCTCGTGGCCACGGTGCGCTCAACCCAGCGAGTCGAGCTCCTTGCGGGCGAGTTCGTGGGTGGGGGCGAGGGTCAAGGCTTCCTCGAACTGCTTTTTCGCCCTCAGCTTGAGGCCGCGGCGCTTGTAGAACTTCCCGAGGGAGACCCGGTACTCCGCGTTCCACTGGTCCAGGCGCGCCGCTTCGACGTAGTTCTGCTCGGCCATGCGCTGCCAGCGGGCGTCCGGGTTTTTCACCTGGCATTCCGCGAGCAGGAAGTAGAAGCGCGCATCCTCGGGGGCGTAGCTCATCGCCAGCTTCGAGTACTGGATGGCGTTGAAGTAGTCCCCCTCGCGCATGAACTTCCGGGCCTGAGAGAAGTACGAGTCGGCCAGCTTGGCGTTTTCTTCGATGGCGACCTTGGTCTTGGTCTTGTCCATCTCGACGCGCACCAGGAAGTCGTCCATCCCCTGCGGTTCCTTCAACGGCTGCCCATCTTCGGTGCGCGCGCTGTGATCGCCGGCGCGCGCCTGCACGAGCGTCAGGTACGCCTCGACGAACCGGCTTTCGATGACCGCCAGCTCGGCGCGGAGGCGCTCTCTCATGCGCGGCAGGATGCGATCCCGGCTGAACCGGTCTTTGGCTTCTTCGTAGGCCCGCTCGATCGTGTCGCGCGGCGCGTTGGGCCGGAGGCCCAGCACCTCGTGCGGGTTTTTGGCCTTGAGGGACGCATAGGTTTCGACGATCATCCGCTCTTGCAGCCCTTCTAAAGCGACGGTGTCGGCGTGGTCGCGCAAGATGGCGGTGACGCGGAACGCGCCGTCCCCGACAGGCGGGTCGTAGCTGATCACGCCCATCACCAAAAGCCCGTACAGGAAGCGGCAGGCCAGCCCCTCTTCCGACGGCGGCAGCAACGCCAGCACGTCTTGGAGCCGCGAAGGGCCGTCGACGCGCGAGAGGATGTAGCCATGGGCGGGTGAGAGCGCCAGGCGCTCCAAGGGAACCGGCGTTGGATGGCGGAGCTTCAGGCGGCTGTCGATCCCCTTCATCGCCTCTTGAATCGGCTCGAAGCCCACCATCGAGCCGATCCCCTTCAAGATCACCTCGAAGGTCAAGAGGATGTCGCTTTCGAAGATCTCTTGGAGGAGCCAGCCCTCGCTGAATCGCGCCGTCCCGCCCTCCCACTGGAAGATCGATTGGACGACGTGCTCCACGATGTAGCGCACCGTGTGGGAGAGGGTCTCCTTGCCGATCAGCCCGCGATTGACGAGCGCCTGGGCCAGGTCCTTCGGCTCGCTGATGTTGCGCCGCGCCTCCGCCAGGGCACCCGGGGAGATCTTGCCTTCGTTGACCAGCCGCCGCCCGAGGTCTTCGTCGTCGACGCCGGATTCGGCGAACAGGATCATCCCGCGGTCGAAGTAGATCTTCTTTTCGATGTTGCCGCGACTGACGTCGAGGACGTGGTCCGCGTACCGGGGGACAGCCCCGGTCCCGCCCCTGAACCTATACTGTTCATGAACGACAATATAGAGATCGAGGCCGGAAAGGAAAGTGGCGTGAAACGGGGTGTCCGGATGCCGGTGTCCGCCCTTCTCGTGGCGTGCACGGGAGCGACTTGGGCACCCGCGGCGCCCGAACCGGCTGAGATCCTCACCCTCCTCCATGACGGGCGGTTCGAGTCGGCGCGGCAGGCGCTGCGTCGCACGGGCCCGCCGGCCAAGCCGAGCGATCTGTTTCTAGACGCGTTCACCACCTACTGGTTGTTGGTGTTCGACGACGAAAACGACGCCCTGCATGCGACCCTCGACGCTCAGCTCCAAGCGACGATCGACGCGGCGGACCGGGTCTCAGAGCCGGCCGAGGCCGGCGACGCCGCGCTTTGGAGCGGCTCGAGTCATCTTCTGGTTGCCGAGCTGAGGGCCTCCCAACGCCGAGCGTTGACGGCGGCGTTTGAGGCCAAAAAGGCGAAGCGCCTCCTCGAATCCGACGCCATCGCGGGTGCCGGCGCGACCGACGCTCAATTCGGGCTCGGCACGTACAACTACGTCGCCGACACCGTCCCCTCCTACGTGAAGGGACTTCGGGCGCTGCTGTTCCTCCCGCGAGGAAATCGTGCGTTGGGCCTGAAGCAGCTCGACCAGGCGGCCTCGGGGAGCCGGTATTTCGGCTTGGAGGCCCGAACGTTCCTCGTCACGATCTACGCCAACAAGCACGAGCGGATGTACGGCCGCGCGATCGAAGAGCGCGACCGGCTCCTGGCCGCTTTCCCCGACACGATCGCCTCGGCGTATGCGTCGGCGCGCCTGGATTTGTCCCTGGGGCGCAACGACGCTGCGATCGCTCAGCTGGCGCGGGCGGAAGAGCGCGCACGCTCGCTCGGCGACGTCGATCCCGTCGTCCTTCGCTGCATCGATCTCCTCCTGGCACGAGCGGAGCTTGCGGCCCTGAGACCCGATCGCGCGGAAGCGACCGCCTCGCGCGCGCTTGGCGCAGGATCGGGCCTGTCGGTGTCGGTCCGTGGGGACCTCGAAGGGATCCGCGCGACGGCGAAGCGCCTGGGTGAAGGCATCGTCTGGCCGCAAGGGCCGGCCGATTTCGGAAAGCTCGCCGAAGCGCATCCGAAGAGCGCGCTCCTCGCTCTTTTGGCTGGCGATCAAGGCCTGCGAGCCGGACGCGCCCAAGAGGCGTTGGACTGGTTTGCGCGCGCGTCGGCCGCGGGGCTGGCCGCCGAGTGGCTGGCCGGCAGCCAGTTCCGGCAGGGCCAGGCGGAAGATTTGCTCGGACGGCGTGCGCAAGCGTTGGAGCTGTACAAGCGCGTCTCCACCGCGCCGGGCTTCCCCGCGCGAGACGGCGCCTACTACTACCAGCAATCGCCCTACGGACCGACGCGGTGAGGCGCGGCGCGCTCGTCGCCACGATCGTCCTCCTGGCGCTTTCCGTCGTCGTCGCATTCTGGCTGGCCGCGGTGCGGTGCGCGCGGCGACGCTCGATGCCGACGGCACCGTGCACGTGAGGATCGATCTCCACGCCGCCACACGCGCGCGATTGACCGCGTCCGGGTTTGCCGGGGCCTCGGGTCTGCTTCCGGTGTCAGCGGAAGGAACGCTTGCGTTCGCCGCGCCCGCCGGGACGCTTCCTGCGGCTTTGACCGGCGAGTCCTGGGTCTTTTCCGGGCGGGCGTCGCTCTTTGAGCTGCTCGATCGGTCCCCCGAAGGCGGTGTCGCCACGCGGGCCGACGCCTCCGTCCCCGGAACGCCCGCGGCGATCGTCCGCGCGCGGATCGCACCGGCGCATCTCGCCGACCCGCAGCTCGGGGGAGAGGCACTCGCCGCCTGGCGCGATCGGGCGGACGCCGTCGAAGAGCTCTTGGGGCGGCCGATCCGCGCCGAGATCGCCGAGGATCTGGCG
>Ga0193712_1000112_pt1 | contig 12858 bp, 14 predicted proteins | sample H3a1metaG_FD_143053 | JGI IMG/M metagenome (GOLD analysis project Ga0193712, IMG submission 143053) | Soil microbial communities from a riparian zone of the East river system, Colorado, United States - H3a1 | ecosystem: Environmental > Terrestrial > Soil > Riparian zone | place: USA: East River... | reverse complement strand
GGTTGGTGCGGCAGCGCGCTGCCGCAGCATAGGAAACCGGTCCATGACCGATTCGATGCGCGCCGCGATGTCGATGCCGCCTCCCGCGACCGTCGCGCCAAGCTCGAGGTTGTGGCGCACGCTCAGCTCGGGGAATATGTTGCGCCCCTGCGGCACATAGGAAATGCCGAGCTCGAGCAGCTTGCGCGGGCCCAGGTTCGTCACCTCGCGCCCCTCGAATACGATGCGTCCCGCCTGCACCGGCAGGAGCCCGAACACGGTCTTGAACACGGTGGACTTGCCCGCGCCGTTGGGCCCGATGATGGTCGTGATCGCGCCGCGAGCGGCGTGCAGGCTGGTCCGGTTCAGAACGGTCAGCCCGCCGTAGCCGGCGATCACGTCCTCGAGCACGAGGACCGCGTCGGCTTTCCCCACATCACCGTTACCCTTAGCCGCCAAGGTAGGCCTCGATGACGTGAGGATTGCCGAGAATCTCATCCGGCGCGCCCTCGGCGATGATCCGTCCCTCGGCGAGCACCAGGATGCGGGTGCACAGGGACATCACGAATTCCATGTTGTGCTCGATGACGACGAAGGTCGCGTGGTCCGCGGCGTTGATCTCCCGCAAGCGCTCGCGCAGCCCCGCGAGCATGGTCGGGTTGACGCCCCCGGCCGGCTCGTCGAGGAGCACCAATCGCGGCCCGGCCATGAACGCCATCGCGACATCGAGCAGCTTCTGCTGGCCGTAGCTCAGTGCGCCGGCCTTCTCCGCGGCAAGCGCAGCGAGCCGGAAGAATTCGATCATCCGGTCGGCCGCGGCGCCGAGGCCCGCGTCGCGCCGCCCGACCAGGCGCGACCACATCGACCCCTGGTGCTCCTGCCCGGCGAGGATCAGGTTCTCGCGCACCGTGAGCTGGGGAAACACCTGAAGCAGCTGGAAGGTACGGCCGATGCCGAGCCGGTTCAGGTCGCAAGGCCGCATGCGGGTGATCGCTCGCCCGTCGATGCGCACTTCGCCGGCCGACGGCGTGAGCTGTCCGAGGATGCAGTTGAAAAGCGTCGACTTGCCCGAGCCGTTCGGCCCGATGAGGCCGAGGATCTCGCCTTCGTGCACGTCGAAGGAAACGCCGTTCACGGCGCTGATGCCGCCGAACGCCTTCGCCAGGTCGCGGACCTCCAGGACGGCGCTCATCGGGAGGGCTTGCGCAAGCGTGCCGTGGAGTCGCGCCAGCGCTCCGCCAGCCCGAGCAGCCCGGACGGGCAGAACGCCATCAGGACCATGACGAATATCGCGTACAGGATCAGGTAGAGCCCCTCGCTGAAGCGCAGCCACTCGGGCAGCAGGACCGAGACCGCTGCGCCGAGAAACGGGCCGAGGAAATATCCCGAGCCGCCGACTATCACCATCAGCAGCAGGCTCAGGGACAGGTTGAGGGCGAACGCGGTCGGCTCGATGAACTGGACCAGCGGCGCGTAGAGCACCCCGGCGATCCCGCCGAGCGCGGACCCGATGGCGAACGCCATCAGCGTGTAGCGCCGCGTGTCGACCCCGAGCGAGCCGGCGCGGATCGCGTTCTCGCGCAGCGCCGTGAAGGCGCGCCCCCACGGCGAGCGGACCAGCCACCAGGTCGCCGCGGAAACGAGCGCGAGGATGCCGAGGCAGAAGAAATAGAAATCCACCGGGGCTTTGGTCGACCAGCCGAGCAGCGTCGGCCGCGGGATGCCGGAGATGCCGTAGACGCCCTTGGTGAGCCACTCCTCGTTGCGCAGGATGAGGAACACGAGCGTAGAAAAGGACAGCGTGACGAAGGCGAGGTAGTGGTGCTGCACACGCAACGCCGGGTAACCGAGCAGCCAGCCGATCGCCAGGCAAAGCGACGTCGCAAGCACGAAAGCGGACCACAGCGGCCAGCCCTGCGTGGTGAGCAGCGCGGCGGTATAGGCGCCGATGCCGACGAACGCGGCCTGCGCGAGCGAGATCTGCCCCGCGTAGCCGAGCGTGAGGTTGAGGCCGATCGCGGCGATCGTCATGACCACCCACAGGCTGAGCAGATAGATCCCGTACGGCTTGAGGCCGAACGGCGCGACGAGCAGCACCGCCACGGCAGCCGCGGCGGCGATCGCGCGTGCGTTGCGCGGGAAACTCATACGGTGCGCTCCTCGGCGCGGCCGAGCAAGCCCTGCGGCCGGAAGAGGATGACCGCGATCAGCAGGAACAGCGGGATGGCGGCGCGATACTGCGACGACCAATACACGGCCACGAAATTGTCGATGACGCCGATCAGCAGGCCGCCGACGATCGCGCCACGCACCTGGTTGAAGCCGCCGACGATCGCGGCGACAAAGGCGACCAGGCCGAGGGTCTCGCCGTTGGTGAACTTGGCGAGATAGATCGGGCTGATGAGAAACGAGGCGAGCGCCACCAGCGCGGCATTGATGAGAAAGGTATAGAGGACCATGCGCTCGACCGGAATGCCAAGGATGCGGGCGAGCAGGGGATTCTGCGCGGTGGCCTGCATCCGCCGGCCGGTGCGCGTGGCGCCGAGGAAATACTGCAGCAGCGCGACCGCGAAGGCCGCCACCGCGATGATGACCACGCTCTGCGCCGAGATGACGGCTCCGCCGATCGAGAAGTTGGTGGTTGGCCAGACTCCGGGGAACGCCTGCGCCTCGGCGGCGTAGAACTCCTTGACGCCTTCCTTGAAGAAGATGGCGAGCGCCAGGGTCGAGATCACGAGCGGCAGGACACCGTGCCGCAGCATCGGGTCGACCACTAGGCGCTTGAAGAGCAGGCCAAGCACCAGCAGGGCGACGAGGAAACCCACGAGCAGCGCCATCGGGAACGAAAGCCCGCCGAACTTCATCGCCGCCAGGACGAAGAAGGCGGGCAGCATGACGAACTCGCCCTGCGCGAAATTGATGGTCTGCGAGGTCTGCCACAGCAGCACGAAGCCGATCGCGACCAGTGCGTAAATGCCGCCGGTGGCGAGGCCGGCGATCAGGAGCTGAAGGGCGTCGGACACGCGGCGCGCGAGGGCAGGCCAGCGCGGCGCCGGCCCCTTGCGGACGAAATCCGGGGCTACTTGCCCAGCTTGGGCAGGATCTGCACGACCTTCTGCTTCCCGTCGACCACCTCGACGAGGAAGCTGATGCGGTCGATGTCGCCTTTCGCGTCCCAGGTCGCTTCCATCAGGATGCCCGGCTCCTGCTCCGGCTTGATGGTCAGGCCGTGCAGGGTCCTGGCGAGCAGCTTGCGGTCGAACTTGCCCATCTTTTCGGTCACGTGCTTCACTGCGTAGACCGCGGTGTAGCCCTTGATGCCGTTGTGGTCGGGCAGGTAGTTGAAGCGCTTCTGGAACTTGTCGCGGAATGCGAGCACCGCGGGAATCGGCGCGTCGGCGGTCAGGGCCACGTGCCCTTTCGCGCCATTGGCCGCCTCGCCCGCGAGGTCGATGACCTTCTGGCCGATGAGCGTGGTCTCGCCGATCAGCGGCACCTTGACGCCCTGCTTGCGCGCCTCGCGCAGGATTCGGGCGCACTCCTCTTCGTTGCTGTAGAGGAAAATCGCGTCGGCATTCGCGGCCTTGAGCTTGACGACGTCGGCGGCGAAGTCCACCTGGCCCGACTCGGTCGACACGTCGGCGACGACCTTGATGTTGCGCGCGGCCATCTCCTTGAAGAAAGCGTCGCGCCCGCCCTTGCCGAAGTCGTTGTTCACCCAGAGGAAGGCCACCGATCTTGCCTTGATGCCGTCGCGGATGAAGTTGGCCATCTTCGGCATGCTCACCTGCTGCCCGAAGGAAGTACGGAAGATGTACTCGTTGCCCATCTGGGTGATGTCGGCGGCTTCGGCGCCGGTGAACTGCGGCACCGCGGCCTGCTGGGCGAGGATCATGTTGACCTTCACCGAGCCGGAAAACACCGGGCCGAGGATCACGTAGGGATCGCTGTCGATCGCCTTCTGCACCTGGGCGCGCGAGATGCCCGGATTGCTCTGCGTGTCGGCCACCGGCGAGCTGATCTTGCGCCCGAGGATTCCGCCCTTCGCGTTGACCTCATCGATCGCCATGAGTGCACCGTCGCGAAAGTTGGTGCCCGACACCGCGCCTGCCCCGGATAGCTCGATCACGATCGGCATGTTGACCGTCTGCTGCGCCTGCGCCGACGCGGCGCAGAGCGCAAGCACAACTGCTGAGATCCAATTTCGTTTCACGTCGCCCTCCTCTTTAGAGTCCTTCGAATTGCAGGATGTTGAGACCCGCGTTCGGGTCGGTCAGAAACATGAGTCCATTGCGGTCGACGTAGCAGTCGGCCGACTGGATCACCTGCGGCCGGTTCGGCCGCGGATCCATCATCTTCGCCGGATTGGGCGGCACGTAGAACGCCACCTCCTCCGGCCGGAACGGGTCCTTGATGTCGTAAACGCGCACGCCTGCGTTGTAGAAGGTGGCGAAGATCAGCTCCGAGCTCTGGAACGCGCCCGGCCGGTTCTCGTGCAGGTTGTGCGGCCCGAAGAAGCCGCCCTTCGCGCAATAGTCGACCTCGGCCGGCTGCGGAAAGGTGGCGATGCCCACCGGATTGGACGGGTCGTGCACGTCGTACATCCAGATGCGGCGCCTCCCATGCTCGCAGTTGGAGAACGTGGGCTCGTCCGCGACCACCAGCAGGTTGCGATCGGGCAGCGGCAAAGGAGAATGCGTGCCGCCGCTGAGCGGCGGATTGGTCATGCGGTGGATGATCAGCTTCGGCTTGGCGGGGTCGCTCACGTCGATGACGGTGAGTCCGCCGTCGCGCCAGGCGGCGTAGGCGTAGTTGCCGTTCACCAGCGCATGATGAAGGGCAACGCGGCGCCCCTGCGGCCAAGTCGGTATTTCACCGCCGCCGCGCCACATGCCGGGAATCCAGCAGCGGCCCACGATCTGCGGCTTGCGCGGTTCCGACATGTCAATGACGGCGAGGATGTGGTCGATGAAATCGGCAAAGTGGATCGAGGCGTAGGCATAGCGCCCGCCCACGTACCAGATCCGGTGCGGCCCCATCCCGTCGACGGGCATAAAACCGATCTCGCGCGGCTTGTCGGGTTTCGAAATGTCGTACACGCGGATGCCGGCGGTGAACAGATTCCCCTTCAGCCGGTCCGCCGGCGAGCCGCTGAAGTAGTCCTTCTCGCTCTGGAACTGCTGCATCGTCCAGACACTGGGCGCGTTCACCGCCAGAAGAAGGTCCTCGTGGGTCTGCAGGTGGAAGGCGCGCGTCCCCTGCGGGCAGGCGATGAAATCGGTGACCTTCGGGTTCTTCGGGTCGCGCACGTCGAGGGTGGTGATGCCGTTGCTGAACCCGTGGCCGACATAGGCGTAGCCGCGGTGCACCATGATCTGGACGCCGTCGCCGCGGCCGCCCATGTCCGAATGGCTAACGAACTTGATACTGCGGGATGCAACCGGATTCATAGAGGTCAGCTCCATGTGCGCACTCTACCCGGCGGCGCGCTACTGCTCAAATGCATTTCCGGATGAAGATGCGCGGATCAGCTTGACAAGGGGCCGTTTTGTATTTAACCTTTAAGTTAAATACAGAGATGGCGCAATCAGAAGCATGTCACCCGACCGCCTCAGCAGCACTTTCGCCGCCCTCGCCGATCCCACGCGGCGCGCGATCCTGGCGCGCCTCGCCTCGGGGGAAACCTCGGTCATGGAACTGGCGGAGCCCTTCGAGATGAGCCTTCCCGCGGTCTCCAAGCACCTCAAGGTCCTTGAGCGCGCGGGGCTCATCGCGCGCGGCCGCGATGCGCAGTGGCGCCCCTGCCGGCTCCAGGCAACTCCGCTCAAAGGCGTCGCCGACTGGGTCGAGTATTACCGGCGCCACTGGGAGGAGAGCTTCGACAGGCTGGACAGCTACCTCAGGGATCTGCAACGCAAGAGCAAGTCGCGGGAAATTCAACGCAAGGAGAAAAGAGATGGCAGCAAAAAGTAACGCCGCGACAAGTAACGCAGCGACGAAGGACGGGCCGCTCGTCGTGGAGCGCACTCTCGACGCCCCGGTCGCCCTGGTCTGGAAGGCTCTCACCGACAAGGAGGACATCAAGCAATGGTCCTTCGACCTCCGCGAATTCGCGCCGGTTGTCGGCTTTGAATTCCAGTTCGACGTCGAACACGAAGGCTTCAGGTATGCCCACCGCTGCAGGATAACCGAGGCGATTCCCAACAAGAGACTCGCCTACACTTGGCGTTACGAAGGGTACGCGGGCGACTCCCTCGTGACCTTCGAGTTGTTCGCCCAGGGGAACAAGACCAGGGTCAAGCTGACGCACGAAGGCCTGGAAACATTCCCCAAGCTTCCCGCGTTCGCCAAGGCAAATTTCGCGGCGGGCTGGACCGAGATCGTCGGCACTTCGCTCAAGAATTTCGTCGAAGGCAGGCACGCGGGCGAGATGATCCTCACGCGCGTCTTCGACGCGCCGCGCGAGCTCATGTGGAAGCTGTGGACGGAAAGGCTTCACGCTGCCCGGCTGCGAGATGGACTTCCGCACCGGGGGCGCGTACCGCTTCGTGATGCGCGGACCCGACGGCAAGGACAATCCGTTCCACGGCGTCTACCGCGAGGTCGTCCGGAACGAGCGCATCGTCTTCACCGCGATCCTGGACAACCTGCCCGGCCACGAACTGCTGACGACCGTGACGTTTGCCGATGAAGGCGGCAAGACGAAGCTGACCGTGCGGCAGACCACGCCGCCTGGCGAGGCCGGCCGCGGCCAGAACCAGGGCTGGAGCGAGACCCTCGAGCGCCTCGCCGACCTGATCACCGAGGAGACGAAACATGGCCGCAGAAAGTAAGAACGCTGCGCTGGTCGGCGACCGCGAGATCCGCGGGACTCGCGTCTTCGACGCGCCGCGCGAGCTGGTGTGGAAGGTGTGGACCGAGCCGGAGCACATCGCCAGGTGGTGGGGCCCGAAGGGCTTCACCACCACCACCCACAAGATGGAAGTGAAGCCCGGCGGCGTGTGGCGCTTCGTCATGCACGGGCCCGATGGGCGCGACTACCAGAACAAGATCACCTTCATCGAAGTCGTGAAACCCGAGCGACTGGTGTACAAGCACGGCGGAACCGGGGACAAGGAAGACCGGGACCTCGAGCCGGTGAATTTCGGGGTGACAGTGACGTTCGAGGACGAGGGCGGCAAGACACGTCTCGACATGCGGTCGGTGTTCCCGTCGGCCAACGCGCGCGACTACGTGGTCAAGAACTACGGGGCCGTCGAGGGCATGCACCAGACGCTAGCGCGCCTCGAGGAGTACCTGGCGGAAAGGGCTTTGTCGTGACCACGGACCGCCGCTCGTTTCTGAAACTCGCGGCCGCGGGTGTGCTGGTCGCGCCCGGCGCCGCGTTTGCGCAGTCGAAGCCGGAGAAGCCGACAGGGAAGGCCCGCCCCGCCGTTGGCGGCTTCTCCAAACCGCGTCTCGCTCGAATGCGCGAAGCCATGGCCCGCCATGTCGAGAGCGGCCGGATGCCCGGACTCGTGACGCTCGTCAGCCGGCGCGGCGAGACGCACGTCGATGCGATCGGCGTGAAGGCCTTCGGCGGCAGGGACCCGATGCAGCGCGACACGATTTTCCGCATCGCCTCGATCACCAAGCCGATCACGGCCGCGGCCGCGATGATCCTGGTCGAGGAAGCAAAGCTGCGCTTGGACGATCCGGTCGACCCGCTGCTGCCCGAGCTCGCGAACCGCAAGGTGCTCAGGCGCATCGATAGTGCGCTCGAGGACACCGTGCCGGCCAAGCGCGCAATCACGCTGCGCGACCTGCTCACTTTTCGCCTAGGCATCGGCGCGGTCATGGTTTATCCCGAGAAGCACCCGATCCAGAAGGCGATGTCCGAGGCGGGCGTCGCGCCCTCGGCGAATCTGCCCGCGCACGCAGCCGACGAATTGATGAAGCGCTACGGCAGCCTGCCGCTCCTGCACCAGCCGGGCGAGAAGTGGATGTACAACAGCGGCTCCGACATCCTGGGCATCCTGATTTCGCGCGCGACGGGCAAGACGCTCGAGACGTTCCTGCGCGAGCGTATCTTCGCGCCGCTCGGCATGAAGGACACCGCATTCAGCGTCCCCGAAGCGAAACTCGATCGCCTCGCGGCCGCTTATCAGACCGATTTCGCGACCGGCAGGACCGTGCTCTTCGACGAGGCCCGCGGCGGCCGCTTTGCGCGGCCGCCCGTCTTCGAGTCGGGCGCGGGCGGCCTCGTCTCGACGGTCGATGACTTCCTCGCATTCGGAAGGATGATGCTGAACAAGGGCATTCACGGACGCGAGCGCATCCTTTCGCGGCCTTCGGTCGAGCTGATGACGGCCGACCACATGACCGCGGAGCAAAAAGCGGCGTCCGATTTCTTTCCCGGTTTCTGGGACAACCGCGGCTGGGGCTTCAGCATGGCGATCGTCACCCGGCGGGACGACCTGGCGCGGTCGGTCGGAACCTTCGGCTGGGACGGCGGCTACGGAACGTCGTGGTACGCCGACCCCAGGGAGGGCATGACCGGCATCCTCATGACCCAGCGCGTCTGGGATTCACCGGTCGCTCCCGCGGTCAATCGCGATTTCTGGACATCCGCCTACCAGGCGATCGACGACTAACAAAAATTCGTTCAACCTGTCGATTTCGCAAAGCCTCGTTCGTCGTCCAGTTGAGAGCGAGGCTTACCATCCGGCCGGAACCGTCCGGAAGCCCGGCTCCCAAACATTGGAGAACAGCATGCGATTCATGATGATAGTCAAGGCCACGAAGGACTCGGAAGCCGGCGTGATGCCCTCCGAGAAGCTCATGTCGGAGATGCAGAAGTACCACGAGGAACTGCAGAAAGCCGGAGTGCTGCTCGATGCCTCCGGGCTCAAGGCGAGCTCGAAGGGCTGGCGCGTCAGGTACTCGGGAGCGAAGCGCACCGTGATCGACGGGCCCTTCACCGAGGCGAAGGAACTGATCGCCGGCTACACCGTCATCCAGGTGAAGTCGCGGGAAGAGGCGATGGAATGGGCGAGGCGCTATCCGAATCCCGCCGGCGAGGGCAAGGAGGCGGAGATCGAGGTCCGGCAGTTCTTCGAGCTCGAGGATTTCGGTCCGAGCGAGACGGTCGAGCGCTTTCGCGAGATGGAAATCGGGAATAAGAAGTAATCGCGAACTGCGAAGGAAAGGAGAGATACTTTGACCGCCATGTTCGACAGCAGCCGCAAGCGCTGGCTCGCGCTGATCGTTCTCTGCCTCGGCGATCTGATGATCGTCCTCGACACGACGATCGTGAACGTCGCCCTGCCGTCGATCCGCGAAGACCTCGCCTTCACCGAGACTTCGCTCGTCTGGGTGGTGAACGCGTACATGCTCACCTATGGCGGGTTTCTGCTGCTCGGCGGGCGCCTCGGCGACCTCTACGGGCAACGCCGGCTTTTCCTGCTCGGCACCACGCTGTTCACCCTGGCGTCGCTGGCGTGCGGGCTGGCGGGCTCGCAGGGCCTGCTCGTGGTGGCGAGAGCGGTCCAGGGGCTGGGAGGCGCCGTCGTCTCGGCGATCGCGCTCTCCCTCATCATGAATCTCTTCACCGAGCCCGTCGAACGCGCGAAGGCGATGGGCATCTACGGCTTCGTCATGGCAGGGGGCGGATCGGTCGGCGCGCTGCTCGGCGGCCTATTGACGGACGCGTTCAGCTGGCACTGGGTCTTCCTCGTCAACATCCCGATCGGCGTCGCCGTGTATGCGCTCACCGTGATTCTGTTCCGGGAAAGCCGCGCGCCGGCCGGAGGCGCGCGCCTCGACGTCGGCGGCGCGGTGACGGTTACGGCATCTCTGCTGCTCGCGGTCTACGCGGTCGTGAACGGCAACCAAGCCGGCTGGACTTCCGCGCAGACGCTGACGCTTCTCGGCGCCGCAGCGGGGCTGCTCGCCCTGTTCCTCGCGCTTGAAACATGGGTCAGCGACCCGCTGATGCCGCTGCGCCTGTTTCGGCTGCGAAGCCTCGCGACGGCGAACGTCGTCGGCATTCTCTGGTCTGCGGCGATGTTTGCGTGGTTCTTCGTCTCGGCGCTCTACCTCCAGCTCGTGCTCGGCTACAGCGCGATGCAGGTGGGCCTCGCCTTCCTTCCGGCCAACCTCATCATGGCGGCGTTTTCGCTCGGAATCTCGGCGAGGATGGTCATGCGCTTCGGCATCCGCATGCCGCTCGCCGCCGGCCTTGCACTCACGGCCGCGGGACTCGCGCTCTTCGCGTTGTCGCCGGTCGACGGCAGCTTCGCCCTCCATGTGCTCCCCGGCATGACGCTGCTCGGTATCGGCTGCGGCATGGCCATGAACCCCGTGCTGCTCGCCGCCATGAGCGACGTGCCCCAAAGCGAATCCGGCCTCGCCTCGGGAGTCGTCAATACCGCGTTCATGATGGGCGGGGCGCTCGGCCTCGCGGTCCTCGCCAGCCTCGCCGCCGCGCGCACGGACAGGCTGCTCGCGCTTGGAGCGGATTCGCTTGCCGCGCTCAACGGCGGGTACCATATCGCCTTCGCCATCGGCGCCGGCTTCGCAGCCGCGGCCGCTCTGCTCAGCGCCGTGCTGCTTCGCTCCGCGCCGCAGCCCGCGGCGGACTCGCCGGCGCTCGCTCCGGAAGCGGGAACAGGGTCAGGAAGTTAGACTGCAATTTCTACGACGCCACCTCGTGATATAAATACCCTTCACCTCGAACTCAAGGAGATTTTTCATGGCCTACGTCGATGGGTTCATTGTTCCCGTCCCCCGCAAGAAAATCGAAGCCTACCGCCGTATGGCGCGCAAAGGCGGCAAGATCTGGCGCGAGCATGGCGCCGTCGAGTTCCGGGAATGCATCGCCGACGACGTGAAATGGGGTAAGCGCACCTCGTTCCCGAGAAGCGTCAAGCTCAAGGCCGGCGAGGTCGTGTGGTTTTCGTACATCGTGTACAAGTCCCGCAAGGACCGCGACCGCGTGAATGCCAAGGTGATGAAAGACCCGCGCCTGGCGGGCATGATGGACCCCAAAGCGATGCCTTTCGACGCCAAGCGCATGATTTACGGCGGCTTCAAGGTCATGGTGGACTTCTGAGAACCAGGACTCGCCAATATCGCGATCTCATGATTTCAACACTCCGAGGGAGAGATTGATGTTCAAGACCTGGACGCGAAACGTGTCGGGCTTGGTCGCCGCGCTTCTCGTCTACGCCGCGACCAAGCCCGACACGTTTCGCGTCCAGCGCTCGGCGAGCATCAAGGCACCGCCGGCGAAGATTTTTGCGATCCTCAATGACTTTCAGCGCTGGGACGCCTGGTCGCCCTGGGAAAAAAAAGACCCCGCGATGAAAAGAACCTTCAGCGTCGTAACGAGCGGGAAGGGCGCCCAGTACGCGTGGCAAGGCAACAGTGATGTCGGCCAGGGGCGCATGGAAATCGCGGAGTCGACTCCGCCTTCCAAGGTTGCGATCAAGCTGGATTTCGTTAAGCCGTTCGAAACCCACAACCTCGTCGAGTTCACGCTGGAACCCCAGGGCGACGCGACGAACGTCACGTGGGCCATGCAGGGCCCCAGCCCCTACATTGCGAAGGTCATGCAGGTTTTTTTCAGTATGGACAAGATGGTCGGCAAGGATTTCGAGGCCGGTCTTGCCAATCTGAAAGCCCTCGCCGAAAAGTAGCCGGCGGACGGCAGGGCGCAAGATTCGCGCCCTTCAGGGAAGAGCCGCGACGATGCTCGAGCCAGAGAACTGGACGCACGAACTGAAGCGGAGAGCGACCAATCTATGGGTCCTCAAGATGCTCGCGACGATGGGCAGTATCGCGATCTTCTTCTACGCATACTTCTGGGTCATGCGTCATCCGCTTTCCGCCGCGACCGTCATGCCTGTGACGTGGATCGATGACCTGGTCGCTTTTTCCCCCCAGTCCTTTTTTCTGTACGCATCGCTTTGGGTCTATGTCTCTCTGGGACCCGCGCTCGCGAAGGACGGACGGGAGCTCGCTTCCTGGGCGGCGGCATCCTTCGCGATGGCCGTCATCGGCCTGGGCCTGTTCATGGTTCTACCCACGAAGGTTCCCAATCCCGCGATCGACTGGTCCCAGTACCCGTCGCTCGCGTTTCTCAAGACGGTCGACGTTTCGGGGAATGCCTGCCCGTCGCTGCATGCCGCATTCGCCGTATTCACGGCGGTCGTGCTTCACAGGCATCTGGCGGCGATGAGCGCTCCGCGGACCTTGCTCGCGTGCAATGCGCTGTGGTGTCTGGGCATCGTCTACTCCGCGATCGCGACCCGGCAACACGTCGCGCTGGATGTCATCGCGGGCTCGCTTCTGGCGGGGGCGGCGTCGATTGCGTACGTGGGTGCGTGCGCGGGCCGCATGCCAAATCGCACTGAACCAGTCGATTTCGTCCGGTCTCGTTCGTCGTACAGTTAGAGCGAGTCTTGGACCCGGTCGAGATCGTCCGGAAGCCGCTCCCAACCAAAGCAAGGAGACAGGACCATGCGATTCATGATGCTGATGATCCCCAAGGGATACGAGAAGGCCGCGCCGGGGGCGATGCCGGACGCCAAGGCCATCGCCGCCATGATGAAGTACAACGAATCCCTGCAGAAGGCCGGCGTGCTGCTCTCGCTCGAAGGCTTGCACCCGCCCTCGATGGGCGCGCGCGTCTCCTTCCCCGGGGGCAAGCCCAAGGTGACCGACGGGCCGTTCGCCGAGGCGAAGGAAGTGCTCGGCGGCTACTGGATGATCCAGGTGAAGTCGCGCGCAGAGGCGATCGAATGGGCCAAGCGCTGCCCCGCTTCGGAGAACGAAACGATCGAGGTCCGCCAGGTGCAGGAGATGTCGGATTTTCCGCCCGAGATCCTTCCTCCCAAG
>Ga0193712_1000111_pt1 | contig 12878 bp, 16 predicted proteins | sample H3a1metaG_FD_143053 | JGI IMG/M metagenome (GOLD analysis project Ga0193712, IMG submission 143053) | Soil microbial communities from a riparian zone of the East river system, Colorado, United States - H3a1 | ecosystem: Environmental > Terrestrial > Soil > Riparian zone | place: USA: East River... | reverse complement strand
GAGCGTCCAGAGCGTGCTGAGTTCAGCCGTGGCCAACGCCGTCTCTACTTTTCGCATTTTGCACGCAGGGTCTACAGGCAGGGCGAGTGTTGAAGTACCGCACATCACACTTACCAACGTAGGGCTTGCTGCCGGGGATGCCACCATCGGGAGCAGCGCCAATCCCAACTACGGGTTCACAATCTCCAATTCTGGCGTCGAGTTCACCGTCTCGAATGGCGTCGGCATCTACAACTGGCAAAACAACAATTACAGCCTCGGCGCGAGTCAAGCACCCGGCGCCGCCAACGGCGCAGGCTGGACAGAATCATTCGCCTCGGAGCTGCTGCCGCTCAGTACATCAGGGCTCACGACCGATACGGTCGGAAATCTACTCCCAGCCAACTCGATCATCTACGCAGTCGTAGCGCGCGTCACGACCACCATCACCACCACGACCAATTGGGCCGTGGGCGATGCAACCACCAGCAACAGATTCAGTTCCCCAAATGCAACGCTAGTTTCCGGCACGACCAGCGTCGGCCAAAATCACATGGCCGGTTCGGTGACTACTGATGCGGCCGGGCCGACACAAGTCGCCGCGGCCAAGGTGCGCATCACCTGCACGGGCGCGAATCCTGGCGCAGGAGTTATCCGCATCATCGTGTTCTACAGAACATACACGGCCCCAACAAACTAAATGGGATCTCCCGCACAAGTCCAGCTCCCGCCTCTAGTCGATGTGCCTCTATCCCTGTTTGGGGGATTGCACACCGGCGTTGCGCCCGCCGATCTGCCCGAGGGCCCCGGCCCCGACAATCAGGACATGGCCTTGGTGCATGCAACTTGACCTTCGAGCGCACCCACCAGTGGGAGCTGATCCGCCAGATCGCCACCCACCCCAAAGTCTGGCCCGGCATCATTGACGACTTCTCCCCTTCTCCCAGCGACTGGGAGCCGGAACAAGATGATCGCGTCTGGTACGTGCTGGCGAAGACGGACGGGGGCTCGATTCTCGGCATGTTCGTGTTCTTCCCGGAAAGCCCGGTGTGCTGGAGATCTCATGTTTGCATGCTCCCCGAAAGCTGGGGACATCCGGCGCGCGAGGCCTGCCGCGAAGTCTTCAACTGGCTGTGGGCGAACAGTTCCTGCCTGCGCATCATCGGCTCGATTCCGGAGTGCAACTCTCTGGCGCTCGGGTTCGCGCTGCAATGCGGGATGGAGCAGTTCGGGATCAACCGCAAGGCATGGCAAAAGGGCGGGAAGTTGTTCGACCTAGTTTGCCTCGGCATTTCCAAGCCAGAAACGGCTTAAATATATGGGACTAATCGGCGACATCTTCAAAGGCATCTCGAGTAAGAACGCGGCCAGCGCTGCGTCCGGAGCGTTGCAGGGCGGGGCGAAGGCTGCGCAGGCTCTCGAACTCCAGAACCAGCAGGCCGCGCAGGCTTCGCAGGCGACTGCGACTTCCACCAACCAGGCTAACGAACAGCCTTACCAGGCTCTCGGCTCGACCGCCGCGAATCACCTTTCCACGCTGCTCGACAAAGGCTTCAGCGCCCCCACACTCGCCGAAGCACAGGCCACGCCGGGCTACCAGTTCAACCTCGAATCGGGCACGAACGCTCTCGAGAAGGGCGCGGCGGCAAGAGGGAATCTGCTTTCGGGAACCGAAGGCACAGCGCTTCAACAGTACGGGCAAGGACTCGGCGAAACCACGTATCAGCAGAGCTACAACAATGCGCTGAACAACTACATGACTAACTATTCCACGCTGCTGGGCGGAACGCAGGTCGGGCAACAGTCCGTCGGAGAACAGGGGCAGTTGGGGCAGGCGGGGGCGCAGAACTTGGCGAACATCGACATGACCGGCGGCGTAGAGCAGGCCCAGCAGATCAATAACGCTGCGGCGGCGCGGGCATCCGGATATCTCGGAAAGTCGGCGGCCCTGAACGGGATGGTGGACAACATCGGCAACACCTTCGCCAGCGCCCTGAACCCGGCCGCTCTGGTCTACGGCGGAAGAAACACGGAGGCCTAAAAAATGGGAACAATTCCCGCACCCGACATTTTCCGCGACACGCTGGACGAGTACACGCGATCGGCGCAACTCAACCAGTCCGCCGAACAGCTCCGGCAAAATCAGGCCATCGACGCACAGAACATCGCGGCCTCGAAGCAGACCATGCAGCGGCAGGCCGAGCTGGCCCCTTCAGGGCAGCTGCAGGCCGAGCAGAACGCACAAGCCACGCAGCTCGAGAACCAGCAGCGCCAATTGGCCCTGCAGCAGCAGCAAGCAGCTCTCGGTGCGCAGAAGAAGAACCTCAAGAAAGACGATTCAGGGAAGATCATCGGCTTCGACAACGAAGGCTATCAACGGGACGCTCTGGCCGCCGGCGTTCCCCTCCCCGTCATCACCTCGCAGCAGCAGGCCATCACAGAGGCCGCCAGCAAAGCCGCCGGGCTCACCAAAGATCAACTGGCCAATCACGAAACCGAGTTAGATCAGCACTTCCAGAGCATCGAAGGCCTGCGCAAGATTCCGGCTGGCCCGCAACGGGAACAAGCCTACCACCAGATTGTCAATAAAGCGGGGATGGCAGGCGACGATATCTCCGAATATCCCACGCAGATCGGCGACGACAACAACGTGGACCAGATCGAAGCCCATCTGGGGATGACGAAGCAGGCGCTCAACCAGGCGAAAGAGATCTCCGAAATCAACAAGAACAACCAGACGACTTCGGCGGCGAGGATCGAGCAGCGCTATCTCGACATTCAGCAGCGGAAAAACGAAGGCCAGAAGATTTCGCCGGAGGATGCCGCATTCTCCAAGGGCTATGAGCACAACAAAGAATTGGTGCCAGCGTTCAACGTCAAGATGGGAGTGACCGGCGCGGGTATGATCCCAACCGCACCTGCGGCTGGCGGTCCTCCTCCGCCTCCTCCGACTGTGGAATCGGTCCCGAATTCCATCAAAGGCACCGTCCAGCAAATTATCGACTACCGCGCGCAGCTCCCCCCCGCCGGACGCAACAACCCGACAAACAGCGCCATCCGCTACTGGGTGAACGCGCTTGATCCGCAACATGACGATACCACCTTCCCAGCCCGCAATAAGCTGATGACGAATCTGACTTCGGGAAGCGGGGCGAAATCTATTGGCGCCATCAACACAGCCCTTGGCCACGCCGGAATTCTCAGCGACGCCATCGACGCGCTGGACAATAACAACGTTCCCCTACTCGCGGCGGTGGCCAATAAAATCGGAGTCGCCGTCGGTTCAACGCCCCAAACCACACTCGAAACCATCGTGCACCGTATTGGCCCCGAACTCGCGGCGGCTTATATCGAGGGCGGCGGTTCGGCGGGAGAACGCGGCACTACGGAAGAGGATTTCAGCCTCAACAAAGGCGGAGCCCAGCTCAAGAAGAACGTCGCCATCACCGCCCAGCTCCTGCGTTCCAAGATCGCATCCACCGAGAACCAGTACAAGCAGACCATGGGCCGCGATGATTTCCAGAAACGCTTCATCACTCCTGAAGCGCAGGCCACGCTCGACAAGCTGTCGCCACAAGGTGGGAGCGGGGGCGCTAGCGCAGGCCACATCATCAAAATCGGGAAGCAGCGCTACCAGTACAAAGGCTCCGGCAGCACTGCCGACCTAAGCAACTACAACCCTCTCTAAAAGATGGGCGCTACCGCCATTGCTTTACCGCCGGGCGCGGAACTTGAAGCGCCACCGGCTGAAATGCAGCTTCCGCCTGGTGCGACCCTCGAGGGCGCTCCGCCCGCGAAGCCCGGCTTCTGGGAGCGCGCCTCGCAGGGCATCCCCAAATCCCTTCACGATGTAGCGGCCATGTCCGGCGCTCCCACCTCCTGGCACGAACTGGCGGACATGCTGCAAAAGGGGCAAGTTCCCTTCGATCCCGCTTCGGCGATGGTGCACGGCTACCTCGACACCGCCAAGAAAGGAATTCAGGAAGGCGCTCAGGAAGCCGAAGAAGCAGGCGCGAACGTAGCGGAGGGCGGCCCCATCGGAGCCAATATCGGCAAAGCCCTCTACGGAGGAGCGCACGCGGCGTTGCAACTGATTCCGGGCGTTGGTCCAGTCACGGAAACCGCCGGGCAGGACGTGCAAGACAAGAACTATGCAGGTGCGGCGGGCGGATTGACCAACGCGATCGCGCAAGTCCTGATCTCGCACGGCATCTCCGATCCAGCAATTGCCGAACACATTACCGACACCATCAGTTCGACGAAGATGACCGCTCCCGTGCGCGCGGCGGTCCGTGGCGCGAATAAAGTATTGGCGAAAGCTCCGGCAACCGTGGGCGCTGGGGCGGGGGCCACGGTTGGTGGCTATTTCGGCGGCCATCTGGGGGCGGAAATCGGCGCGGGAGCTGGGGCATTGGCTGGCAAGGAGATCCTCCCCGCCATCAAGATCCCGGGTGAAGGCTTCGGCCTGCCCAACCGCGTCCAGGGCGGCCCAGCATCCGCACCCGACTTCCAGATGGCCGCGCCCCCCGCCGAGGTCCTGAATACCCCCTTAAACGCCCCAGAAGCCATTCCCCCTCCCCCTACCCCCATCGAACCTCCAGAAGCGCAACCAGCAGCCACCCAGACGCCAGAACCTGAGGATCTCGAAGGCCAGGCCAGCCCTCAGACCGAAAACGCAGCCGCCGCGCCAGCCGAAGCCGAAGCCGCCCACACCGCCGTCGAAGCCACCCCGGTTGAGACCCCCGCCCAGACCCTCGCCAAACCCTCCGCTTCCATCCTCGCCCAGCAATTGAACGACGCCCTCGGAGGCAAGCCGCTCCGAAAAGGCGTGAGCCTCAGGAACCAGAATCTGCCCGCGCCGGCAGTAGCCGAAACGCCCCTGCCCAAAGGCTTCACCCCGACCGAAGATTCCTCCTTGCTGAAGGGCTACAAGTACGACCCGCCGGCGAAGGAATTCACCGCCGTCCTGAAAAACGGCCAGACCTACAAGCACGGCGAAGTCACCCCGGAGCAAGTTCAATCGTTCGAAGCCGCGGACTCCCAAGGTTCCGCCTGGACCAAGCACATCAAGCAAGGGGCGGGCACAGTCCTAGTCGAAAAGAACGGCGCACCCGTCATCAAAGGCAAGTCGCTGCTCGACATGGCCCCGAATGACGCCCTCTCGCAAAAGCTGGCGAACCTGCAGGACTTCATGGGACCGCGAAAGCCAGCCGCCGCAGCAGTTGAACCCGCAGCCGCAGCAGCCGAAGTTGCCAACCCAGATCTGACAACCGACTGGTCGAAAGCTCTGGCGGACCTGAAAGCCAAGCAGCCCGCGAATGGGCCAGCCGCCCGCATCGCCCAAGGAGTCATTAAGTCGGGCGCGGAATCGGACGTTGCCACCGCCCCCGGTACCGGAGCGGCGGGTGAAATGGAAGTCGCCAAGATTGCGAAAGCGGAACGGATTCAGCGCGCCCAGCAAATCATCAAAGATCCGGCCACCAGCTACGAAGAAAAGCTTGTCGCCTACAAGAACCTGCAGGACGCCACCGTCGGTCCTCCCAATGCCGCCGAGATCAGCGCGCGCGCACAAGCACGAGTCAGCCAGAACGCGGCTAAACCGCGCGCCGAAGTAGAAGCCTCGACCGAAACGCGAAAGCCGGTGCAGACGGACGCGGAAAGACTGGCGGCCCGTAAAAATCAGCGCAAGAAAAGCGGCGGATAAAACTTTATGAAACGACTCCTACTCGCAATCCTTCTCCTTTCCGCGGCGGCCCATGCAGCCGTTCCCGTCGCTATCAGTCCAGTGGCGCGTCAACAATTCTTTGACGCCAGCGGCAGAGTGCTGTCTTTCGGATGCCTGTTTACATATTCCAGCGGGACCACAACTCCACTCGCTAGCTATACCGATTCCACGGGCGGAACGACGAATACGAACCCGCTGGTTTTGAATGCGGGGGGCTACGCCGCGTCTAGCGGCTCCAGCGGCCTTTTCCTGCGCGCTGGCGTAGCGTATACGATCAAAGTTGTTTCTCAGGGCGGAACCAATTGCAGTTTGGGTACGACTCAATTCACAATTGACGGGATTGGCGCTGGCAACTCGCTGACTACCACGGTTTCCACTTGCACGGGCACTTGCCCCTCCGTCATCGCCGGGCAGATCCAGCTTTTCCAGATCACTCTCACCGGCAACGCGACAGCGGACCCCCTCTCGGCAGTAGGAATCACCCCACCTGGAATCATTTTTTACGAAATCATCCAAGACAGCGGCGGCGGCCACACTTTTGTGTTCCCCTCGAACTCAGTGGGCGGCTGCACCATTTCCACCGCCGCCAATGCCATCAGCAGTCAGGAGTTCTACTGGGATGGTAGCAAGGCTTACGCGATCAGCGGGTGCGTGACGGGCGCAGGTCCGGCTATGAATGTCGGCAGCTTGATTGCATCCGGCACAGTCACTGCCTCCCAGCTCATCTCCACCGTCGCCACCGGCACCGCTCCGATCGTTGTGACTTCGATCACGCAAGTCGCGAACCTGAACGTTTCACTTCTCGAAGGTCAGAACTGGGAAAATCCGGGGATGATCGGCAGCAACACGCCAAACACGGGAGCCTTCACCACCTTCCGTCTGAATGGCGGCACAATCCAGACGGCGATGCAGGGCACGGACGCCCATCTTCAGACCGCCGGGACAGTAGCCAACAGCGCCCCCACAGTCTGTATCGATGCCAACGGCGGAATCACCACAACCTGCACCACGACAGGTCCAGTCTTCGCTCCGCAATCCGCCAGCACCGCGGGTTTGCCCGTAAGTCTCACGGCTAACACGCAAGCCACAGTTCTCTCGAAAGCCGTGACCTTTCCCGCAGCCGCCGGAACCTACCGGGCGGATATCCGCTCCGGAGTCTGGATCACGACTGGGCCGAATGCCTGCGCCACGGAAGTCATCGACGCGACCAACACGCATGCCTACGCTTCCGCGAATTCTCAGAATGCAAACGGCTCCGGCTTCATCGGCCTCGAAGGCGCGCAAATCACTTCGCAGACCTACACCGCGGGGCAAGTGGTCACCTTCAACCTCGCGGTTCTCTGCAACGCGAATTCCACAGCGACCCTCAACTGGGCGCTAGGATCCGGCACCTTGTCGCCGAATCCACCGAGCTTTCTCGATATCACTCCACTGCTGAGCAATTAAGAAACGCGGCATCAACTTATGAAAACACTTCTCGCAGTTCTCGTTCTCTCGGCGGCGCTTTCCGTTCCATGCCGCGCGCAATCGGTGACCCTCACCGGAACCGGCTGCGCTTCCATTTCCGTAACCAGCAAGGCGACAGTGGCTTGGCAGCCGACAGGCTCATGGACCGGAACCATTCAGCCGAAAGTCGCGATTGCGGGGCAGGCCGCGGCGAATACGACCGCCACTCCCTCAACTTCGACCACCGCGGCGGCGACCGTGACCGCGAATGGCGGATACACGACAAGCGTTTCGGGCTACGACACGTTCATTGTTTGCGGCAATACCGTAACCGGAACAGCGGTTATTTACTACAACTCCTCGGAGCGTGTCCATTGAAACGCATTCTGCTTCTCGTTCTCGCCATCAGCTCCAGCGCGTGGGGGCAAGTCTCAGGTTCCCTGACGGCCGCCAATCAGTGCGTGCAAATCGGCGCGCTCAGTAAAGCCACCGTCGGAATTTATGTTTCTGGAACATTCTCCGCCAGCCTTCAACCGCAAGGGACGATCCAAGGACAGGCGGCTTTTAACGCGCAGGTTGCGCCCAGCACCAGCACCACTCTTGCCTCCACAATAACTTCCGGGGGCGCCTATGTTGCAGCGGTCGCGGGCTACTCCACATTCCAAGTCTGCGTCTCCGCCTACACCTCGGGGACAGCGGTGGTCTGGCTTCAGGCTAGCGAGAATCAACTGGGGAGCACCATTGGCGGAGGCTCCACTCCATTCGTCGCGCCGCTGACGACGAAAGGCGATCTCTTCACCTTCACTACGGTGAATGCGCGGCTGGGTGTGGGCTCGAACGGGCAGTGCTTGACAGCCCAGAGTGGGCAGACGACGGGCTTGCTGTGGGCAAGTTGCGGCGGCGGTGCGCCTGGCTTCGATACGATCGCCACCGGAACGAATACTTCAGCAGCGATGCTGCAATCCACGACTGCCACCTTTGGCTGGGCCAGCGGTTCTCGCGGGGCCCCGTCCGTTTTCTGGACTGTGGACGGTCCGAATTCAGCGGGATTCTTTAAACTCGGCGGCGCGAATGATGTGGGAGTATGGACCGACAACACGGGGTTGGGAGGCGATTTATGGGGCTGGAACGGACAAAATACAGGTGCTCTTTTCGTCCTCGATCCGAACGGTTTTATCGGGTTCGGGAGCGGAACTGCCTGCACATCGTGTTTCGCTAGAGACAGTACTACCGGGGCTCTTGCGGCCTCCAGTTCCGGCACCTCCAGTGGCCCTTACGTCCCCCTGAACGCCAGCCAATTTCTCCTGAAAGGTACTTGCACTTCCGCTGGGGGAACTTGCGGAACGAATGCGTCTGGGTTTGTGACGATCGCCGCCGCCGCCACTACGGTCACCATCGCCACCACCGCCGTGCACACGAATCCTCACAGCCACATCCACATTCAGGAGGATTCAACACTTGGAACGTTGCTCACAGTGACTTGCAACACCACCGTGGTCCGTTCTTACCAGGTAACAGCCGTAACCGATGGCGTCAGTTTCGTCGTCACTTCGAGCGCAGCCCCGTCCATCAACCCGGCATGTCTTAGCTTCACCCTCGACTAATGAAAAACATTATCCTAGCGGCAATCTTCCTGGGCGGTTCGGCCTTCGCGCAATCGTGCGTAGCCGAGCGTCTTTCCTGCAATCAGGGCGGCGTGGTCTATAACGCAGTGCAAACTGGCCAGCTGCCTTCCGGAATTGGAATACAAGTACCTTCCGGCATGATCCTGCTCACCCTCGCCGCCGCCTGTCCCACCGGCTTCTCCGAAGTCACCGCCCTGAATGGCAAATTCGTTCTCGGAACAGTCGCGGCAAACTCGAACGTCGGCACCACGGGCGGAAGCGCCACCATTACCCCGGCAGGCACCAATGCCGCGACCTCAGCCACTCCGGCGGGTACGATTGCCTGGCCTGCATCCGTGCCCACCAACGCCACCGCCAGCTTCACTCCGGCGGGAACCAACGCTTCCATTACGGCAGGAACTCCGGCGGGAACCAATGCTTCCGTCAGTGCTGGGACACCCGCAGGCACGGTTTCAGCCATCGCAGCTTCGGCAACCGCAGCCAACGTGGTAACGGCGGGATCCGGTACCAACGATGCTTCCAGTGTTCACACCCACCCGGCTCCCACCTTCGCGGGCTCCGCTCTCGGAACTCATACGCACGTGTTCACGGGATCGGCCCTCGCGACCCACACCCATGTCTTTACAGGCAGCGCGGGGACGGTGCCGGCGCAAGTCGTTTCCTGGCCGGTAGCAGTTCCCCTCTTCAGCGGGGCCTCGCTGACGATTCCGCCTGAAACTTTTACGGGAACTCCGGTGAATCCAGCTCCGCCGTATGTGGTGGTGATTTTTTGTTCCAAGAACTAGAGGAGAACCAATGAACGACAACACCACGAACCTACTCTTTACCGCTCTCGCCACTTCCGGCATGTGCTCCTATCTTCTCCAAGCCTTACAGCGCTGGTCGAAGACTCCGTGGATCACCGCGCACACAACGGGAATCAACGTGGCCGTCCGCATGGCGCTCTCCTTCGCGACGACTCTCGGCATCTCCTTCGCATGGAACGCGGGCGCGGACCACTCGCACATTCTCACGATCGCGATTCCCTCAGGGACGCTCATCTTGAAAGGGCTCCTGCACTGGGGCGGGCAATACTTCTTCACCCATGCGGCCGGGAAAGTACTCTCCATCAACGAAACTCCGGATCCGCCGAAAGCCTGAAGCCATGACTGACCCCAATCTGACTACGACCGAAGATCCCGAAGCCGCGTGCAAGCACTTCACCGTGAAGCGCTCGAAGGTCGGCAACATCGCCCTCTGGCGCTGTCAGGAAGCCGCCTGTCAGAAATTGTTCAGTTTGCAGCCCTTCAAGGTCAGCGTGATTCCGCCGCCAATGAAGTGAAAATTCTCGCCGAACTGCTCACGCTTGCCGACCGTAAGGAGTATTACGAAAACGGGGCGACGCCTTGGCCCAAAGCGTGGCAGGAGAAAACTCCAGACGGAAAGCCGCGTTCGCAAGCCGAGAACAAGGCTAATGACAATTTCAAGCGGTTACTCCGGGAAAACGACAGACTTTATGCCAATCAGCAGGAACTCCGCCGGGATCTCCGCCGCGTCATCGTCATTGCAGCTATCTGCGTGATTGCCTCGTGGAGTCCGCTCTGGTTGCCGCTGCTCCTGAAGCTCGCGAAGTAACGTTCTAATCTCGGAATACTAGGAGGCACATTTATGGGTTCCAACGAATTCACTCTGCACGGCTTTTGCGTACTTCTGGCGCTGGTCATGTTCTTCATTTCCGGCGGCGGGTTTGCCTATCCCCTCGCGGCAACTTCTCCGGGCGGCTGGCGCTGGGGCTACGCGGGAATTGCTTGGGGCCTGTTCTTGTGGCTGCTCTCCACGATGTTGCGCTGATGAATCTTCGCGACTACCAGAAGCAATTCCTCCTGCAAGCCGAAGCCGCGGCCAAAGTCGCAAAGCATGTCTTTCCAGCCCATGCTGCCTGCGAAGCCGCTCTTGAATCCACCTATGGGCGGTCGCGCCTGGCGCGGAACTATCTCAACCTTTTCGGCATGAAGCAGCACGTGCATCCCATTTTCGGAACCTGCTGCCTGCCTACGCGGGAGTTTGAAAAGGGCGAATGGGTTGAGGTGAAGGAAGCGCTCTGGGTCATCTACCCCTCATGGAACGAGTGTTTCAAGGACCGAATGGACACGCTCATCCGCCTGGCCCCGAAATATCCGAACTATGCCCAAGCCCTCACCGCAGAAAATGGCACCATCTACCTGAACGCTGTATCGGCCACATGGTCCACGGACCCCAAGCGCGCTTCCGCATGCCTGGCCATCCTGGATGCGATGACGGGGGATTGGAACGCCACCGCCTGAATGGGCACGCTGATCGACCACATTATCGAATTCTTAAAATGCAACTACCCGCAAATAGGAGATCAAATGTCACTCACCAGCATCAAGACGTTCTTCCAGCACCTCGGCAGCGAAATCCACTCCGCACTGGTCGCGCTATTCGGCCAGCCCGCACTAGACGCCGTAGAACAGAAGTTCAAAATCATTCTCACCGACGACGTGCGGGCCATCTTCATCGACGCCATCAATGCCGCTGACGATTTAACCGTGGGCACGGGCGCCGACAAGCGTGCCGCCGCCTTCACGCAAATTGAGGCCGATCTGAAAACGAAAGGCGTCGCCCTCGGAACCTCAGGTATTAACCTCGGAATCGAATTGATCGTTGGCCTGCTGAAGGCTAAGACTCCCGCCGCGGCGTAGTATGGACCCGTTTAACGCGATCGGGAACGTCTTTCTCGGCTGGATGAAGGACAAAATCATCCAGCACTGGCTGAATCTTCTCTTCGAGCTGATCTGGTCGGGGCTGCTCAGCTTCCTCTTCGTCTGCGGATCCGCCCTGGCTGCGAAAGTTATGGCCGGGGTGGCCATCGGGGCGGGGATGGTGACGAGCGCCGTCTGCATGACGATTGTCTTTAGGAGAAGTCCGTTAACTAAGAATTTGCTGCTCGTGCTTCCGGCGGCCGAGGCGCTGAAGGAAATTCAGACGGATACCCAGACCATCCAAAGGTAGTGCCGAAAATGAAACGGATCGAACCATGAGCCCAACCGCTGCTCTTGCCCGCGAAACCGCCGTCGTCACGAAGTCCGAACTAGTCGAGCTGCGCGACTGGGAAGACGACCTGGCGAAGTTCAAGAAAAAATCCAGTGAAGCGGAGAAGCAGGTCAAGTTCCGCCGTCAGGCCATCGTGGAGAAGGTTTTGGGGTTACAGAGTGAAGACGAACTGAAGCGCCTGCCTATCGAAAAAGTGCAGCGGCTCTACGCGAGGCGCCTGGCCAACGGTGACTGGGAACTCGGCAAAGGCGCGCCCGTGTTCGCCTTCGAGCAAACCAGCAAGGGCTGCTATCCCGCATGGAAGCAATTCCTGATCGCCGAAGTGGGCGAAACCGCCGTCAACAAGATCTCAGCCGAAACCCCGGAGACGTACTCCTACCGGATCGAAGTCGCTTCCCCGCTGTAGACCGAAGCTCTGTCTCCCTCATACCTGGGAGGGGTGAGGGGAAAAGAGAGAAGCCCGCGATATTCTGCGGGCTTTTTCTTTGCTCCAAGTTCCCCGTTGGGACGATTCAACCCTTGAAGAGATTCTAACTCGCGGCCTTCAGCCGCCGCGGCTCCGGCACCACTTCCCCCTCCACGATCTGCTTCATTGTCTCCGGGTAGAGAACTTCCTGCCGCCGGCCTTCGAGCTGTTGGAACGCTGCCTGCGTGACTTCCGGCCAGCTCCCTGCCAAATCCAGCACGATCTTGAAGAATGCCAACTCTACCGGATCGCGCTGGGACGGCATCTTTCCCATGGCGGCTCGTAAGACGCATTGCGGGCACAGGTAGATGCGCTGAGTCTTCGAGGTGTGTTGCGCCCCCAAGCCGACCGTCTGCCCCAGGAGTGACACTGCAATGGCCTTTTCACCGGACAGAATCGGGCGCCGGCAGATGGATGAAGAGCAGATGCGAGGCTGGCTTGGTCGCGCCATGGAATTCCTCCTGAGTTAATACATTAACTCGCCAGTGTCGCACAAGCCGACATCGGTGCTCAATTTTTGACACCCTGCGAAATTCTTTACGGCCTGGTCAATTTTTGAGCAGCAATGTCCGTTGGAGTTGGG
>Ga0193712_1000110_pt1 | contig 12977 bp, 8 predicted proteins | sample H3a1metaG_FD_143053 | JGI IMG/M metagenome (GOLD analysis project Ga0193712, IMG submission 143053) | Soil microbial communities from a riparian zone of the East river system, Colorado, United States - H3a1 | ecosystem: Environmental > Terrestrial > Soil > Riparian zone | place: USA: East River... | reverse complement strand
CGTGGCGGCCTCGACCAGGAACTGCCACATGATCGTCTGGCGCGTCGCGCCCAGGGCCTTGCGCACGCCGATCTCTCGCGTGCGCTCAGTGACGGAGATCATCATGATGGCGACGACGCCCACGCCACCCACCATCAGGCCGACGCTCGACAGCACGATCATCAGCAGCTTGAACATCGCCGTCATGCTGTTGATGACCTCGAGGTAGCGCTCCTGCGTGACGGCATCGAACGTGTTCGCTTGGCCGGGGCGGAGGCCGCGCATGGTGCGCAGCGCGACCGTCACGTCGTCGATCGCGCGCTCGACCGAGACCGAGTCTTCGGGGGCCACGAAGAAGTGCATCCAGCCCTGCCAGTACGGGACGTACTTGACGAGCGTCCCGTGAGGGATGAACGCCTCCGCCTGGTCGCCCTCTCCGAACAGCCCGGTGGGGGGGTTGTAGACACCAATCACGTCGTAGGGCAGGCCGGCCAGCTTGATGCGGCGGCCGATCGGATCCCGATTCCCGAACAGCTGCTCCGCGAGCTTGTCGTTCACGACGACCACGAGGGCGTTCGCCTTGTCCTCGAGGTCGCTGAAGGAGCGGCCCGGATAGACGTCGCCGCCGGCGACCTTGGGCCAGTCGGCGTCGCGCCCATTGATGTTCACGCCGGAGTGGCGCTTGCCCTCGAACTCGACGTCGCCGCCGCCATTCTCGTTGACGACCACGAACTTGATCGTCGGCAGCTGCTCGAGGCGCGCCGCCTCTGCCATGGTGAGCGGCGGGCGGCGTCGCCACGGATTGGGGTCGTCGGGGTCTTCGTGTCCCGCGCCGCCCCAGAACCGGCCGACGAAGAACGTCTTGGGGCCGAGCGACGCCAGCATGTCCGACAGGCCCTTGTTGAAGCCGGCGATCAGCGAGCCGATCACCATGACGACCATCACGCCGATCGCCACACCGAGAATCGTGAGAGCGGCGCGCACCTTGTGGGCGCGCAGCGAGGCCAGCGCGATCCCGACGCCTTCGATCAGTGAGCGCATCGCTTACTCCTGTCTCAGGGCGGTGATGGGATCGAGCCGCGACGCGCGGCTCGCTGGGTAGACGCCCGCCACGATGCCGACTCCGCCGCCGATCACGACGCCGAGCACGATCGAGAACGGCGACACCGCGGCGGGCAACGGGCTCGCCACCTTCACGAGGAGGCTGAAGCCGACGCCGGCCGCGACGCCGAACGCCGCGCCCGCGGTGGCGATGGCGGTCGACTCGGCGAGGAACTGGCGCAGGATGTCGGCGCGCCGCGCACCCAGCGACTTGCGGAGCCCGATCTCGCGGGTGCGCTCCGCCACCGCCATCAGCATGATGTTCATGATCACGATGCCCCCGACGACGAGGGAGACCATCACCAGTCCGGGGCCGATGATCATGAGAAACTTTTGGATCCCCGCCCAGAACGCGAGCACCCCCTCCGACGTCTCCAACGCGAAGTTGTTGTCCTGGCGGGGGCGCAAATGGCGGCGGCCCCGCATGACCTCTTCGGCCTGGGCCATCGCGTCGCGCATGTCGCCGAGCGTGGCGCCCTTCACGATCAGGGCATCGATGATGCCCGGCGGGTTCACCATGTCCTGGATCGGCGAGCGCGCCGGCGCGACGGCGAACCGGTCGAGCGAGAACCCGAACAGCTTGCCCTGGTGCTCCACCACGCCGATGACGCGGTACGGCTGGCCGCCGATCCGCACCTGCTTCCCGATCGGGTCGCGATCCGGGAAGAGCTTCAGGGCGACTTCCTCGCCCAACACGATGACGGGCACGCCCGAGCGGGCTTCCTGCGCCGTAAAGGCGCGGCCGTTCGCGATCTTCAGGTTCTTGATGTCGAAGTACCGCTCCGAGGCGCCCGTGATGTCGACGCTGAGCACCTTCTTCGCGCCCGTCTCAACCGTCGCCTGATCCGAGGACTGCCACGCCGTCGTGACGGGGACGGTGAGGGCGCTCGTCACGGCATCGGCGTCGCCGAACGTAATGCGCGGCCGGCGGGACCACGCGCGCCACGTCGAATCGCTGATGTTGGGCGTAAAGTTCGGGCGGCGTCGCAGGTGGAAGGTGTTCACGCCGATGATCGTGCCGGCGAACTTGTCGGTCATGTACGCATTGATGCCGTTCACGATCGACCACGCGACGATCAGCGACGTCACGCCGATGAACACACCGATGAACGAAAACCCGCTCTTTAGTTTCTGCGCCTGGAGGGTCCGGAGGGCGAGGACGACGGCTTCGAACAGCGGCACTCAGGCGGCCTGTAGCTGATCCGTCGCGACCAGCCCGTCCCGCAGCGTGATGACGCGCGCGGCCTGCGCCGCGATGTCCTGCTCGTGCGTGACCATCACCACCGTCTGGCCGGCGTCGTGGAGCTCGCGGAACAGCCCCATGATCTCGAGGCCGGTGGTCGAGTCCAGGTTTCCCGTCGGCTCGTCGGCGAGCAGGATGCTGGGGTTGTTCACCAGGGCCCGCGCGATCGCCACGCGCTGGCGCTGGCCGCCCGACAGCTCGTTGGGCCGGTGGTCCATCCGGTCACCGAGGCCCACGCGCTGCAGCGCCTGCGCGGCGCGCGCCTTGCGCTCCTTGGCGCCGAGCCCCGCGTAGATCAGCGGCAGCTCCACGTTGTGCAGCGCGTCCGCGCGGGGCAGCAGGTTGAACGTCTGGAAGACGAACCCGATCTCCTTGTTGCGAATGCGGGCCAGCTCGTCGTCCACCAGGTCGCTGACTTTCTGTGCGTTCAGCCAATACTCGCCGCTCGTCGGGGTGTCGAGGCAGCCGACGAGGTTCATGAGGGTGGACTTCCCGGAGCCCGACGGGCCCATCACCGCCACGTATTCGTTCCGACGGATCTGGATGCTCACGCCGCGCAGCGCCCGCACGGTCTCCGAGCCCATGTCGTAGTCGCGCGTCAGCTTGTGCGTCAGGATGACGACGTCGGGGAGCGGCGTGTCCCCGGTGCGGAAAGGCGCGCGCGTGAAATCGGCCTCCGGCTCGCGGAATCGGACGCTTGCCGGGTCGATTTCACGCGCGCGCCTTCCTTGAGATCGCGAATCGCCTGGTACGGGCCCGCCACGATGGTGTCGCCCTCGCGCACCCCGTCGATCACCTCGAAGTATTCCTCGCCGGCGATCCCGACCTTGACGGGCCGGAACGTCGCGACGCCGTTGCTCACGACGAACACTCCCTCCGCTTCCTTCTTCTTCGTATCGGTGCCCGCGGCGGCCGGTGCAGCGGCACGAGGCTGCTGCTCCGTCTTCACGGGAGTGTTCTCGCGCACCGTGAGCGCAATGATCGGAATCGCCAGCGCCTGCTTGCGCGTGTCGGTCACGATCCGTGACGTGGCGGATAGGTCGGGCCGCACATCGCTGGGGGGATTCGCCAGCGTGATCTCGACCTCGTAGTCCACCGCGCGGTCGTTTTGCCCGGCGACGCTCGACGCCGCCGTGAGGATGGCGCTGTCCGAAATCTTCGTCACCCGGCCGACGAACGTCGTATCCGGGAAGGCATCGATCGTCACTTCGACCGAGTCGGCGAGATGCAGGCGCACCACGTCCGTCTCGTCCACCTGGACCTTCACTTGGATCACCGACAAGTCGGAGACGGTGAGCAGCAGACCCGTCTCGCGCGAGAAGGTCCCCGGCACCGCCACTTCGCCTTCCTCGACGGCGAGCCGCGTGATGCGTCCCGCGATGGGGGCGACGAGGTGGGTCTTGGCCAGCTGGTCGCGCGCTTCCTGCAGCGAGGCGGTGGCATTCGCGTCGGCGATCTCGAAGGCCGTCTGCGCCTGCTCGAGCTGCTCGGGCGAGACCAGGTTCGGGTTTTGCTCGTGCAGGTCTTTGGTGCGCGCGAGCAGCCGCGACGCCTGGTCGCGGTTCGCGCGCGCCTGCACGGCGCCCGCCTCGGCGGACGACATCGCGGCCTGCGCCCGCTGCAGGTTGGCTTCGTAAATCGTCGGGTCGATTTGCAGCAGGAACTGTCCCTTCTGCACGTAGTCACCCTCGCGCACCGCGATCCGCGTGATGCGGCCCGTGATGTCCGCGCTGACGTCCACCTTTTTCTTCGGCTGGATCTTGCCGCTCGCCGTGACCGCCGCCACGAGGTCGCGCCGTCCGACGTTCTCGAAGCGCACGTCGACGCCCTTTTCGCGCTTGGCGCTGGCGCTGACGACGACGATCACGACCAGAAGTACGCCGAGCCCGGCACCCATCAGCACTTTGTTCCGCTTGGACATGTTCGCTCGTTTCCTGTTGGTTAGCGCAACGACCGGCCGACCGCCGCTTCCAGCGCGGACAAGGCCTTATGGTAATCGTAGATGGCGTTCACATAGTCGCTTTCGGCGCGCAGTGAGGCGACCTGGGCGTCGAGCAGCTCGAAGAACGTGCCCGAACCGACGCGATAGCGCTCGGTGGCGAGCTGGAGCTGCTCGCGCGCCGCCGTGCGGTTGGTATCCTGGAGCCCCGTGGTGCGGAATGCGGTCTGGAGGGTCAAGAACGCCTGGCTGACCTCGGTCTGCACCGCCAGGCCGCGGGCCCGCACCGCTTCCTCCATATCGCCGTGCTGCGCGCGCGCTTCCGAGATGCGCTGCGTCCGCGAGAAGTTCGTGAAGAGCGGCAGCGAAATGGACAGGCGCGCCTGGAACGGCTGCCGCGTGAAATTGAATGGGAACACCGAGTTGGCATCCCGCAGCGACTGCTCGTTCTGACTGCCCCAGACGTACAGACTGCAGTCCCTCAGCGGCAGACCATTGTTGCCCCGGATGACATTGTCTTCGTCGCATGCCGTCTTCTGGATGCCGAAGGACGTCTGCTGGCTGGCAATGATCGGGTCCACGTCGGTGAATTGCTGCGTGAACCCGGACCAGCCGGCCGTCAGCGACACCGAGGGGCCGTAGGTGGACGTGGCCGCGCGCACGCCCCACGACGCCGCGCGCTCGCGGGCCCGCAGCGCCTTGAGCGCCGGGTTCTGCTGCTCCGCCATCGTCAACAGGTCCGGCAGCTGCCACGCCGGCGTCTGCACGGCGAACGTGTCGGTGAGCTGCACCGTCGCGATGTCGATCGGCGGCGTCACGCCCATCTGCTCGAACAGCCGCAGTTTCTCGATCTTGACGGCCGTCTCCGCCCGGAGCAACGCGACCTCCGCCTGGCCGCGCGCCACCTGCGCCTGACGCACGTCGATCAGCGTCGCTTGCCCGACGCCGAAGCGCGCCTGCGCGAGCTTCAGGAACTCTTCGTTTCGCGCCACCGTACGGCGCGCCACCTCGGCTTGGTCGCGGGTCTGGAGCACCGTGAGATACTGCTGGGTGATGCCGGTGATGAGCGCGTTCGCCGCTCCCGCGATGTCTTCATCCACCGCGTGCTGCTGCGCCTTGGCGAGGCCCGGCTGCGACAACGTCGTGCCGGACAGCTGCCACGAAAGACTCAGGTCATAAAAGGAGGAGACCGTCGAGACGCTCTGCGTAAAGCTGGACGACAAGAACGTCTGCGAGCCGGGACCGGTGTAGCTCATGCCGGCGGCCGTCGTGACGGTCGGGATGAGCAGGCTCGAGTAGGCACCGCGCACGCCCCACGCGGCGGGACCACGGTTGTTCAGCGTCTGGCGATAGGCGGGATTCTGGTCTTTGGCGATGGCGATGGCGTCTGCGAGGGACAACGTCGCCGGAGTGGCCTGTTGCGCTCCTGCGACGGCCGGGCCGAGCAAAAGTCCGGCGGTGAGCAGCACGTGTCTCATGGGCATCCTTGGAGAATAAGGTCGTGAGGTCGAAGCCCATACGCGCGGCGCTCGGGCTCGGTTTCGACCTGGGACACGTGCCGTGCGGATGTTCGGAAACTTGACAGGAACCTAATCGGCGGGGCAAAGCGGGGTCAACCGCCCGCTACGCGCTCCGCGCTAAGGCGACGCGACGGGATCTCGACCTTCATGAGGCGCGCATCCGGGTCGAGCCAGAGGTGCACGACCTGATTGGGACCTCCGGTGACCGTGACGTGTCGCAACGTCACTGGGGCGTGGTTCAGCGTGGTGGGGGCGAGGCCCTGGTCCTGGACCTCGACCGTCTCGCGCCGCAGCCCGCGGGGCACGATCGCCGTCAGCTGGCCCGGCTGGCCGGCGGCACGCCAGGCGGCGAACAGGTACAACGCGAAGACGGAGTCGTCGAGGACGACGGGACGCCCGCCGGCCGGGAACTCGCGCGCTCGCTCGGTGGCCCGGGCGACGAAGCGCACCGTGAACCGGCCGCGCCCCAGCTCGCCCAGGATCCGCACCGGTTGGCGCGGGTCCGCGACGTCATACTGGAGCGTGGCGGGCAGCGTGTCGGCGGCGCTGACGTCGAGGATGGGGGCCAGGACGACGACGGGCCGCGTCCGGTCGTACCGGATCGTCGTCGCGAGTGTCCAGCCGACCCCACCGCGCGCGAGCCGGCCGTGCATCAGCCGAAACGACTCGCGCGCCACCTCCAACGTGTCTTCCCGCACGACGAACGTGCCTTCATCGAGCGGTGCCTGCAGGACGGCGAGCAGCAGGAGGCACGCATTCATGCGGCGGCCGCTCCGAGAACTCGCGTGGCGAGGCACTCATAGATCATCTTGTAGAGCCGCGCCCCCTTCTCGGCGGAGGCGAGCGTCGGCCGTCCGATCGAACCCGGCGAGATCGCGGGGAGCATGCCGGTCGCGCCGCGGCGATAGCGGGCCCGCTGCCGGTCAGGCAGCACGAAGTCCTGGGCGAGCTGCATCTGCACGAGCTGTGGCGCGAGGTGCAGCATCAGGGACGTGTCGAGTTCGCCGCCGTGCATCGGGCCCGCCGGGTCGTCCAAGTGGCCGGTGAAGTCCAGGGAAAACACGTCGGCGGTGAAAATGCGCGCCCGGTGCGTGCGAAGGGTCGAGAGCGCTTCCTGGTGGGGATCGTGGCCGTGCGCGGTCAGAATGATGAACGCGCTCACACCGGCCTGCTCCCACGACGCCAGCAGGTCGTTCATCCAACGGTGCAGGGTCTTGCGGCGCACCGTGGCGTTGCCGGGGTAGTTCCGCTTCGTGCGGGTGTTGACGCCGTACTCGACCGTCGGTGCGCGGACGATGCCGAAGGCGGCGGAGAGATCGTCCGCCAGCCGCTCGACGATGATCGAGTCGCACCCGAGTGGGAGGTGGGGCCCGTGCTGTTCGCAGGTGCCCACGGGTACCAGGAGACGTGAGTCGCGCGCCAGGGCGGCGCGCACGGCCTCGGGAGTGAGGACTTTCAGGTGGAGCGGCTGCGGGGAAGTCATGTCGTGATCGCCGGGGCGCTCGCTGCCCTCGCCGCTGCCGAGTGGCTGCGCGGCAACGCCGCCGCCTGGGCGTGGGTCGCGGAGGGGGCGGGGATCGCCGCGGTGGCGCTCGCGGCCCGCCGGCCGTATCGCCCGCTCGCCATCGCCGCGGCCGTCGCGAGCCTGGTGCTCGGCGCGATCCTCGCGACGGGTGCGGTCCAAGTCGGACGGATCCAATGCTGTTGGCCGGCGTTCCGCGAGGCGCGCGTGACCGCGGCGTCGCGCGCGCTGCAGTCCACGCTCGCCGTGGCGATGACCCAAGCCCGCCGGTTGGCCGAACGCGGGGCGACCGCGGCGTTGCTGCCGCGGGAGGCGGCGTTCGCCGAGTTGGCGCGCGCGACGGCCGCGGGGCCCGTCGGGATCGAGCGCGGCGTCGCCGTCATCGAGCCGAACGGCACGCTCTTCGCCTGGGCGGGCCGACACCGCGCCGTACCGGCACCCGACACCACCCCCGAGCTGCGAACTGTCATCACTCCATTCTACGCGGTGCTCGAGGCCCGGCGCCAGACGCCGGTCGGTGTCGCGGTGGGCACGGTGCTCCTCAGCGCCGCGCCGGCGATGCCCGACCAGGATCGGACCGTCGCCGCCGTGTTCCAGCGCGAGCACGGCGTGGGATTGCAGTTCTACAGTCCGGGGTTCGGACCGCGCGATGAGCGCGTCTTCGATATCTGCCCGTCGGGCTGCGAGCATGGCGACACCCTGCTGTCGGTGCTCACCATCTCTCCGGCGCAAGGCGATGCGAAGCTCGCCGTCCTCGCGGGGACCGCGCGCCTCGCCGGCGTCGTCCTCGCGCTGACCTTGGTCCTGCTGCTCGGCGCCGCGGCTCCGGGCGCGGGTCGCTGGAGCGTCGTGTTGGCGAGCGCGTGGGTGTTGCTCCGTGCCTCGTCGCTCGTTCCGAGCGTCGAACCGCCCGGCCTCTTCTCGCCCGCCACGTTCTACCGTCCCGTCGCCGGCCTCGTCGGCGTATCGGCAGGGTCGCTGATGGTGACCGGAATCGTCGTGCTGGTGGCAGCGAGCCTTCTGTGGCGCCGCGGTCTGCGCCGCCGCTGGTGGACCACCGCGGCAGCGGTCTTTCTCGTGCTCGCGGCGCCGTACTTGGTGCGGTATTTCGGACGCGGCATAGCGCCCCCGGCCGGGGGCGTCAGCATGGGGTTGTGGTTGTCGTGGCAGGGAGCGCTCGCGGTAACCGCCATGGCCCTCATTCTATTGGCGGCGGCGTTGGTGCGCGGATCGACGGAGCCGTCGCGGGTGCCGTGGTCGCTTCCCGCGGCGTGCGCGTGGGCGGGGATCGCTGCGGTCAGCGGCCTGTGGCTGTGGAGCCCCTACGGCGCATGGCCCGAGTGGTACACGTTCCTCTGGTTGCCCGCGCTTGGCGGCGTGATTCTCCCCGCTCCGCGTCGCTGGGCGGTCCCCGGCATCGCGGTCGTCGCGGGCACGGCGGCGGCGCTGCTCACGTGGGGTGCCGCCGTCGAGGGGCGCCTGCAGCTCGCCGAGCGCGACGCGCAACGGCTCGGGCGCGAAGGGGATGAGCTGGCCGTCGCCCTCCTCGAGCGCCTGGGCCAGCAGGTCACCGCCCGGGCTCAGCCCCACTCTGCCGGCGACCTGTACGCGCTGTGGGTCGCCTCTCCGCTCGTCGCGGAGGACTATCCCGCCGTCCTCCAGTTGTGGGATCCGGGCGGGCGACCAATCGCCGAACTGCCACTCGCGACGCTCGATCTCCCATCGGCCGTGCCGGCCGCGTTTGCCGCGTCGCCCGGCACCGCGCCCGGCCCGATCATCAAGCGCGTCGAGTGGGTCCCGGGCGTCCACTACGTCCTCGTGGTGCCGTTCGCCGGCGGCGACGTCCTCACCGTCGCGGTGGGGCCGCGCACCCGCCTGCTCCCGCCGGATCGCACCGCGCTCTTCCTGCGCGGGGATCCCGGCGTCGAGCCGCCGTACGCGATTTCCCTGTCGCTCCCCGACATGAGCTCGGCAAACACCGCCGGGGCGCGGCTCACGTGGCGCCGCATCGGTTGGATGGCGCGAGGCGAGCGGCGCGTGGATCTCCCCGAGGGCGTGCGTCACGTGCACGTCCGCGTCGACCTGAGCGGTCCCTGGGCGTTGCTGGTGCGCGGCGCGCTGGTCGTGCTGCTCGACGTGGCGCTGCTCGCGGGCGTCTGGGTGTTCGCGCTGGTGGTGGCGGAGGGCTGGCGGCCGCGCGTACCGGCCGTGCTGGCGACATTTCGCACCAGTTACCGGGCGCGCCTCACGGCGGCCCTCGTGGCGTTCTTCGTGTTGCCCGTGCTTGGCTTCGCCGCCTGGAGTTTTGCCCGCCTCAGCGACGAGGCGCGCCGCTCGGGCGACCTGCTGATCCGCCAGACGCTGCGTGATGCGGTGGCGAGCGCCGGGGGCATCGCTGGTGACCGCCCCGAAGCGGTCCCACGGGCCGTCGTGGAGCTAGGAGGCCGGCTCAACGCGGAGTTGTGGCTCTATCGCCGGGGCCGCCTCGTCGGCACGAGCTCACCGGTGCTCAGCGAGCTCGGTCTGGTCGACCCGTTCCTCGCGCCGCCGGCGTTCCTGCTGACCCTCGAGGACGAGCTCGAGCTCACGACCGATGCGCGCACCGCCGGCCGGCCGACGCGCGTCGGATACCGCGTGGTGTCGGCGGGCCCGACCGGCGAGCAGGCGATTCTCGCCGCTCCCCAGTTGGTCGACGACGAGCGCGTTCGCCGCCAGCAGGAAGACCTCGCGCTCGCGCTCGTGCTCGGGACTCTCGCGGGGCTGGTGGCCGCGGTGTATCTCGCCGGGCTGGCCGCGGGCGGGTTGGCGGAGCCGGTGGCGGCGCTGCGCGACGCCGCGCTCGCCGTCGGACGCGGCAGCGAGCCCGCCGCGTTCCCGCCCGGGGCGCCGCGCGAATTCGAACCTGTGCTATCCGCCTTCGGCCGGATGGCCACCGACGTGCGGCGCAGCCAGGCGGCGATCGAAGAAGCGCGCCAGCGCACCGCGCGGGTCCTCGCCAACGTCGCGACGGGCGTGATCGCCGTGGACGAAACCTTGCGGGTCACGATGGCGAACGCGCGCGCCGCCGAGTTGGTGGGCGAGGCGCTCGCCCCTGGCGACGAGCTGCCCCTCGCGGCCCCGGCATGGGGGGCCGTGTGGCAGGCCGTCAACGCCTTCGTGGCCGCGAAGGGCGACGCGATCGAGGAGAAGGAATTCGAGATCGGGGGCCGGCAAATCCGCGTGCAGCTCGCGCCGCTCGGTCCCGCGCCCGACGGCTGTGTCATCGCGCTCGACGATGCGACGGCGCTGACCCGCGCGGCCCGCGTGATCGCCTGGGGTGAGATGGCGCGCCAGGTGGCGCACGAGATCAAGAACCCGCTGACGCCGATCCGGCTCGGCATCCAGCACCTCCAGCGCGTGAAGCGCTCTGGAGGCGCGAGCGGCGCGGCGAGCTTCGAGGCGACGCTGCAGGAGACCGCCGATCGCATTCTGGTGGAGATCGACCGGCTCGACGGGATCGCGCGCGCCTTCTCCCGTTTCGGGGCGCCCGCCGCCGAGCAGCTGCCGCTCGAGGCGGTGGACCTGGCCGCGGCGGCGCGGGAAGTCGTGCAGCTCTACGGCTTGGGAACCGGCAGACGGGGTGGAAAGGGCGAGACGCGATTCGACGTGCGCGCCGCGGATGGCGCTGCGCGCGCACGCGCGCGCAAGGACGAAGTGAAGGAGGTGCTGGTCAATCTGCTCGAGAATGCGCGCAACGCGGAGGCGAAGCGTGTGACGGTCAGTGTGCGAGACGGGGGACGAACGTTGAGCGTCGCGGACGACGGCCGCGGCATCGCTCCGGACGTGCTCCCCCGCGTATTCGAGCCGACCTTCTCGACGACGTCCAGCGGGTCGGGCCTGGGGCTGGCGATCGCTCGGCGGCTCGTGGAGAGCTGGGGGGGTACGATTGCGCTGGAAAGCGAGCCAGGGCAGGGCACGACGGTCACGCTGACCCTGCAGGGGAGTGACGCTGCTCACACCCCGCAATAGTTGGAAGCGCGAACATTATATTGTTGCGGCCTTCTCCCCGTTTTGAGGTGATCCGTGAGAATTGGAGCCGTTGCCCTCGCGCTCGTCGTATTCGCAGCCGCCTCCCCCCGGCCGGCGCACGCCCAGTTCTCGTTCGACGCGCGCCGCATCGGGATGGGCGGCGTGTCGCTGAGCCGCGACGGCAACGTGCGGCGCTTCAACCCCGCCTACGGCGCCGTCAAGAACCGCCGCGACGTGGGTGGCCCAAAGTTCTCCATCCCGGTGCCGCTCGGCCTGATCAAGTTCTTTCACGATCACCCGATCGGTCAGCTCGGTGACGATCCCATGTTCAACCCCGATTCGGCGGCGTTCAACCCTGTCGAGCTGATGAACACGGTGTTCAACCTGCCCATCTTCTACGAAGTGAAGCGGGCGCCCACGCCGACGAACGACGTCACCTTCTCGATCGGCAGGAACGCCTTCGTCATCGATCTCGGCGCCGCCAACGTCCTGATTCCGGAACAGGAGTTCGGATTGGGAAGCACCAGCCGCCCCCTGGGCATGAATTTCGGCCTGGCGGGTTTCAAGGTCGGCGTCATGGGCTTCATGCAGTACGACGTCGGCTTCACGCTGGATAGCCTGCTGCAGGGCGTGCTGCGGAACGCCGACTCGGTCCGTCCGGCCACGACGTACAGCGTGCTAGGCGACGGCGTCCTGCAAGCCGGCTTCGCACCGACGGTGGGATACGCGGGCCGGTTGACCAAGGGCGCGGGCGGAGATGACTCGGACGACGGCGTCTATCTCGGCGCGGCCGTGCACTGGTACATGGGAGCGACGTACGCCCGCGGCCGGGGTCCGGCGGGGTTCACGACCGGCACGCCCGTCCTCGGCGCAGTGCCAGCGGGCCTCCTCGACGATACGCTCTACACGTCCAACAAGCCTTTCGGTCAGGGTGTCGGCGGCGACGTGGGCATCGTTTGGGTTTCTGGTCCGTTCGAGGCCGGCTTCGGCGTGAACGACATCGGAGCCGAACTCACTTGGAAGGACACGAAGGTGCAGCGCGTGCTGTACGTGGCGGCGGGCGATTCGCTCCGCACGACGCTGCTCCAGAACCACGTTGAGAGTACGACGAAGCTCCCCATCACCTACATCGCCAACGCCGCGCTGCGCATGGGCACCGGGACGACGGTCGGGGGCGATGTCGTGAACTCAGGGCGCGGGACGGTGATCCACGTCGGCGCGGAGCAGCGGATGGGTCCGTTCGCGCTGCGGGGCGGCGTGTCGCGCGACCAACGCAAGAAGATGCAGTTCGGCTGGGGCGGCGGCCTGCGGCTCGGGCCCATCGGGTTGGACGTCGGGTTCTGGACCCACAGCAATTCGTTCGCCACTCAGCGCGGCATCACGATGGCGACGTCGATCTCGGTCTACTAGGGGGCTGGCATGAGGGCGACTGCATCCGCACTGATAATCGTGGCCGCGTTGGGCTCGGCGGCCTGCGGCGAAGGGCGCGCCATCTTCAACGTGGACGTGCTCAGCTTCATCCAGCCGTCCGGCAAGGACACGATCCACTACAACCTGCCGACCGCGCTGGCCTTCTCGGCAGACTCGTTCATCACCCCGCAAAAGGTCAGTCTTCCCCCCGGATTGGGGAAGTCGAGTGTGGATAGCGTCTCGGTGACGGCGGCC
>Ga0193712_1000108_pt1 | contig 13025 bp, 8 predicted proteins | sample H3a1metaG_FD_143053 | JGI IMG/M metagenome (GOLD analysis project Ga0193712, IMG submission 143053) | Soil microbial communities from a riparian zone of the East river system, Colorado, United States - H3a1 | ecosystem: Environmental > Terrestrial > Soil > Riparian zone | place: USA: East River... | reverse complement strand
TCATCGTGCCCAGCACGGGCCACGCCCGCGAGACGGGTGGCTTGGGGGGGGTCGCGTCGCCGCACGCGGCGACGACGATCAGGATGACGACCGTTCTCATAATCGGGACAGTACGATAGTTTGGTCCATCGTGGAATCCCTGCTCCAGCACCCGTTCGTCCTCGCCGCCGTCGGCCTCGTCACGCTCACGCTGGCGGCGGCCCTGTGGGGGCTGTGGGTCCGCCTGGTGCGCTCCGAGCGCGAACGGCGCCGCGGGGCCGACGAGCTCAACCGGAGACTGTCGGAGCTCTTCTCCCTCCAAGAGCTGTCGTACGTGCTGTCCGATTCGCTCGAGCTGGACCGGATCGTCGAGCAGGTGGTGCGCTACGCCGTGCGCTTCCTCGACGCTCAGGGGGCGCTGCTGGCGTTGGCGGGTGACGCCCCCGCCGACCCGCTGCGCATCGCCGCGGCGGAGGGCACCCTCGCCGAGCTGCGCGGCCGGGCGATCGCCGCCGACGATCCCGGTCTCGTGGCCCGGTCGATCAGCCGGGACCACCTCGAGATGGTGCGCAACTCGGGGGGCGAGCCGATGCGTCTGGTGAGTGACGTGCAGGCGGCCTCGGCCGCCGCGGTGCCGATGCGCGCCCACGGGGTGGTCGTCGGCACGCTCGTGATCGCGGACCCGCGCGAGGGCGCCTTCGTCGCGGAAGACCTGCGGCTCCTCTCGACGCTCGCGACGCACGCCGCGGTCGTCATTGCGAACGCCCGCTTCTTCGAGATGGTACGCCGCGCCAAGGAGCAGTGGGAGACGGCCTTTGACGCGCTGAGCGAGGGGATCGCCGTCGTAGACGACGAGGGGCGGGTGCGCCGGGCGAACCGCGCGCTGGCGGCGCTGCTCGGCAGCCCGTTGCCGAGCGTCGTCGGCACCCAGCTCGGGCAGACCTTGTTGGGCAAGTCCCACGCGCTGATGGAGCTGCTCGAAGCGGCCCGCCGCGGCGACCACCCGCCGCCGCTCGTCGCCCGCTCCGAGCGCCTGGGCATCACGATGCGCGTGAACGCGGCCCGCATCCCGACCGCGACGCGCGATCAGAGCGTCGTCGTCTTGGTCGAGGACGTCACCGACCAGCAGGCGATGGAAACGCAGCTGATTCAGAGCGAGAAGCTCGCCGCCGTCGGGCAGCTCGTGTCGGGCGTGGCGCACGAGCTGAACAACCCGCTCACGTCGATCGCGGGGCTCTCGGAATTCCTGCTCGAACAGAAGGAAATCTCGAAGAAAGATCGCGGACACCTCAAGGTGATCCACGAGCAGGCGGAGCGTGCCGGCCGCATCGTGCGGAACCTCTTGGCCTTCGCCCGCAAAGAGCCGGGCGAGCGCAAGCCGTTGGACTTGAACGATGTCGTCCAACGGACGATCCAGCTGATGGAATACGACTTGAAGCTCAAGGACATCGAGCTGCACCGCGACCTGCGCGCCGCCCTGCCTCCCGTGCTGGGGGACGGCCACAGCCTGCTGCAGGTCGTGCTCAACCTGCTGACCAACGCGGCGCAGGCCGTGGCCGACAATGCCCCCGGCCGTCCGCGCGCCATCACCGTCTCCACCTGGTTCGACGACCAGGTGCACCTGCGGGTCGCGGACACGGGTGCCGGCATCAACGACGTCGTAGCGCAAAACGTGTTCACGCCCTTCTTCACGACCAAGGAGCCCGGCAAAGGCACTGGGCTCGGCCTCTCGATCACGTACACGATCGTCGAGAACCACGGCGGCCGTATCACGGTGGAGCGTCCATCGACCGGGGGCGCGGCGTTCCGCGTGGACCTGCCGCCGGTTCCCCCCGGGGCCGAGATCCCCGTGCCGAGCGCACCGCCTCCCGCCCCGACGCCGCCAGCGGCCAAGCGGACGATCCTGCTCGTCGACGACGACCCGGCCGTCCGGCGGATGGTCAAGGCGTTGTTCGGGCGAGACGGACACGCGGTGGAGGTGGCGCGCAATCCGCAGCACGCGCTCGAGCTGGCGCAACGGGGCGGCTTCGACCTCATCATCGCGGATGCGCGCGCCGCGACGCGCGGCGGCGGCAAGTTGTTCGTGGAAGAGCTGGTGGCGCGGCTGCCGACACTGCGGGATCGGACGATCGTGGCGACGGGAGACATCGGTGCGGCGACGGAAGAAACGCTGACGCGGCTGGGCCTGCGCTACGTGCGCAAGCCTTTCAACCTCCGCGATCTGCGCGATGAAGCCGCGCGCTTGTGGGCGGCGACGGCGCTGTCGTAAGCCTCAGCGGGCCACCCGTAGGTTCCGAGACTCACCGCACCACCCGGCGCGAACCGGACGCCTTCGCGGAGCAGCAGCGCCCGTTGCAGCACGGCGCCGTGATCGTGACTGGAGAGGGAGATGCGGCCCGCCGCGTTGATGACGCGCCACCAGGGGACGTCGTTCTCTTCAGGGAGCGCCGACAGCGCCCAGCCGACGGTGCGCGCGGCGCCGGGTCGGCCGGCCAGGCGCGCCACGATCCCATACGTCGCCACTCGCCCCTTCGGGATGTGCCGCACGACGCGATAGATGCGGTGATAGAAGGGGTTCACAAAAGCTTAGGATACGCGCAACACGTCTTCCAGCAAGCCCGCGTCTCCACCCCCCAGTATTGACAAAATGTCATCCAGTGCTCTGCGCTCCCGGGGCCAGGCGAAGCGCCGCGCGGCGTCGGCGGGCGCGAGCCACTCCGCGCGGTCGTGCTCCGGCGAGAGTCGCGGCGTGGAATTCGGCGCGACGAACGCGGCGAACACGGGGATCAGCGCCATTTCGTCGGCCTTGTGTTGGTAAAACGCTTCGGTGCGGCTCAGGTTGTAGAAGCGCTCGGGGAGGAAGCCGGTCTCTTCGCGCAGTTCGCGCAGCGACGCCTGTACCGGCGTCTCTCCCGGCTCGATCGTGCCGTGCACGGTCTCCCACGAGCCGGGGCAGCGGCCGAGCGAGCCGCGTCGCAACACCAACACTTCCATTTGTCCGCCTGCGCCACGCAAAGCGTAGGTATCCACGAAGCAGACGCGGATCGACGGACTAACGGCGCCGCCCGAGCACCGCTTCGAGCCGCGCCGAGAGCGCGCGGGCGCGGAACGGCTTGGTCAGGAAGTCATCGGCGCCGAGCTCGAACACGCGGACCTCGTTGTCTTCGTCGCCCTTGGCCGTCAGCACGATGACGGGAATGGAGGCCGTGGCCGGCCGCGACCGCAGGTGTGACAGCACGCCGTAGCCGTCGAGGCCTGGCAGGTTCAGGTCGAGCACGATGATGTCGGGCCCGACGCGATCGACCTGGTCGAGTGCCTGCACGCCGTCGCGCGCCTCGGTCACGATGTAGCCGTCCCGTTCGAGCAGGTCTTTCATCACTTTGCGGAGGCTGTCTTCGTCGTCCACGAGGAGCACCTTGCAAGCCGGGTGGCCGTGGGCGCCGGACGTGCGCGCCTTCGCCGGCTCCTCGAGGAGGTCGAAATGGGTGGAGACAGGCTCCGGGGGCACCGCGACGGTGCCCGGCGCGGGCGTGAGACGCAGCGTCTCGGCGTTGCTGGCGCGGCGCCCGGAAGGCGGGGGGGGCGGCGGGGCGCCCGGACCGTCGTCTTCGACCGGGACATCCACCACGCGCATCAACTCGTCGATGGTGGACTCGCCGCGCACGACGTGAGCCAGCCCCGAGTCCCACAGGGATTTCATCCCTGCCAGACGCGCCGCATCGGCGATGCGGGCCGCGGGCTCGCCCGCGGCGATGCGGCGTTCGACCTCCGCCGACACCGTCAAGACTTCGATGATGGAGAAACGGCCACGATAGCCGGTCATGGCGCAGTCCGGGCACCCGGCCGCGCGGTACATCGGCGTGCCCGTGGCGATCCACTTGCGGATCTTCTCCGGGGGCGCCTCCATCCACACTTCCTTGCAGTTGGGACAGAGCTTGCGCATCAGCCGCTGCGCGATCACGCCGCGCAACGCGGCCGCGATCTTGTACGCCTCGACGCCGATGTCCACGAGACGCGTGACCGCGTTGGCCGCGTCGTTGGTGTGCAGCGTCGAGAGCACCAGGTGGCCCGTGAGCGAGGCCTGCACGGCGATCTGGGCGGTTTCCTTGTCGCGGATCTCGCCCACCAGGATCACGTTCGGGTCCTGGCGCAGAATCGAGCGCAGCGCCGATCCGAATGTCAGCCCCGCCTTTTCCTGGACTTGCACCTGGACGATGCCCTGCATCCGGTACTCCACCGGGTCCTCGACCGTCACGATGTTCACGCCCTCGGTCTTGATCTGGTTGATCATCGAGTAGAGGGTGGTGGTTTTGCCGGAGCCGGTGGGGCCGGTCACGAGGATCACGCCCTCGTGGTTCTGCAGCAGCTGGTTGATCGCTTCGGTTTCCCCCGGGTTGAATCCGAGCGACTCGAGCGACTTGACGGTCGCGCGGGAATCGAGGATGCGGATGACGACCTTCTCCCCCTGCGCCGCGGGGAGGGTCGAGACACGCAGGTCGATCGGCTGGCCGTTCACCGCCACTCGGGCGCGGCCGTCCTGCGGCCGCATGCGGTCGGCGATGTCGAGCGACGACATGATCTTGATGCGCGAAATCAACGGCAGCCCGGCATTGCGCGGGATCTTCATGACCTGGCGCAGCACGCCGTCGATGCGGTAGCGAACCGCCACGCCGCCTTCTTCGGGCTCGATGTGAATGTCGCTCGAGCGGGAGAGAATGCCCTCGGAGATGATCAGATCGACGAGCCGCACCACGGGGCGCTGGCTGGCTTCCTCCTCGGAGATGTTCAACTCTTCGGGAGGGGCATCTTTGAGCGTCGTCAGCACCTCGGCATCGCCCATGCCCTCGAGCAGCTTGTCCAGCGCCTTCTCGGGCCGGTACATCTCGTCCAGCTTTTCCGAGATCCTCGACGGCGCGAGCAGTTGCATGCGAATCTCGCGCGCCGTGGCGAACGCCAGCGCCTTCTCCGCATCGAGGTCGAATGGATTGGCGGTCGCGAGCTCCAAGAACGAGTCGGTGAGCCGGATCGGCAGCACGCGGTAGCGCCGCGCCAGTTGTTCCGGGACGCCCTCCCGCACTTTGGGATCGATATGCGACACGTCGGCGATCTTGAGGCGGAAGCGGGCCGACAGCTTCTGGAGGATCTGCTCGTCCGACGACACCTTCTGGGCGACGAGCATCTCCCACAGCGTCCGGCCGGTCTCCGCCTTGGCACGGAGATCGGTCAGGAGCTCGGGGGTGATCAGGCCCTCCAGCGACTGGGCCAGCCACTCGTCGGGAAAGGAAGTTACCGGCATGGGGTGTCTTCAAACCTAACGCGTGAGTCCAGTCTACGCCCAGACGTCTAGACGTCTAGTTCTTTCATAGACGCCTAGTTCGTCAGAGGATGTCCCAAAAATCGCGGGTCACGTCGAACGCGACACAGACACGCCGGCTCTCCAGGCCAAAACCCACGTCGAGCCGGAACACACCGAGCCACTCGACGCCGAGCCCCAGGGTGATGCGTGCGCCCGGCGTGGCGCGCCACGGCGTCCCCGCGATGGGACGATCGCTCCAGCCCGCGGCCGCGTAGGGCGCGAGCGTGATGGTGCCCGGCGTGCGCGCGTATGGCCCCGCCGCCATGCGCACGAACGGCACCGGGGCGCGCCACTCGAGATGCACGAGGCCCGCGCGACGCCCACCCCACTCGCGGAAGTCGTCGCCCAAGAGCGTCCCGCGGCCGCCGAGCACGAAGGCGCGGTGCGGCGGGAGGCCAGCGCCCGCGACGCCGCCCTGCACGCGCACGAGGACGCGGCTGCCACCCACGGGCACGAGGAGGTGCCCGACGCCGCTGGCGCGTACGTAGTGCTCGCCGACCTCCACCGTCGCCTCGGCCGCGACATCCCGACGCACCGCGAAGCCTTCGCTGCGGCGCCGCAGCGTCAGGGACGCCACCGAGTACTCTCCGTCCCGCACGGCCGGGTTGGGTCGGAACTGGCCGGTCGCGGGGGTCGTCCGCACCGCGAGCGATGCTACGCGCTCGCGGGCCACGGTCACGCGCCACTCGCCGCGGACGTTGAGGCTGTGCCGCAGCGCCGCGCGCGCCCCAGTGGCGAGGTAATAGTCGCCGTAGTCGTCGCCAAACTCCTGCGCGGCAATCGAATTGAGAAGCGGGGCGATGACGGGCCCGTCGGCGACGTCCCGCACCTGGCGGTAGCCGCTCAGCTCGATCCCGGGTCCTCCGCCGCTTCCCCCCACGGCCAACGCGACGGTGCCGTTCACGCGCCGGTCCGCGAACCCGTAGCTCGCGAGCGCCCGCACTTCGAGCTGATCGCCCGGGACGCGCCACACGACGCCGGCGCCGACCGCGACTCCTTCGACGCGGTTGGCCCGCAGCACATCGCTCACGCCGCGGACGCCGAGCCGCTGGGCACGCAGCCCCGACAGCGCGCGACGGCCCGCGATGCGCGCCACCTCGGCGCGCACGGCCTGGAGGTCGCCCTGCCGCACCGGCTCGGCGATATCCTGGATCGCCGCCGCGAGCGGCCCGGGCCAGGGAAACGAGTCGCGCTGCGCCTTGGGCAGCGCCACGATCTCTTCCCCGGCGAACCAGCTGTCGGCGAGGCCGAGGTTGAACACGTACCCGTCGATCTCCCACCGGCCCCGGATGATGCCGCGCGCGGGGATATCGAGCCAGGTGGCCCGGCGCCGGATTTCGACTTCCTGGCGGTTGGGGAGCCAAAACCGCCCCTCCCACAGCGCGTTCTCGAGCACGATGCTCACGTCCTCGAGCTGCGGATCGAGATAGGCGTGGGGTGTGAAGTTGAAGGCCAGGCGCACGAGATCGGCGCTCTCGACGTCCAGATACAGCGTCCCCACGAGCCGCGCCGCACGGAAGTCCTTGGGGCGCACGCGCAGCGCCACGACGCGCACCGCGCGCTGCGGCAGCGTCAGCGTGACCGTGTCGCCCAGCGCGAAGTCATACAGCTCGGTGCCGCCGGGCGCGAGCGGGTGGGGCACGTCCCGCACCTCGTCGCCCTCGCCGAGCCGCACGACGCGCCCGAAGTTGTTCTGGACGATGCCGAGGTGGTCGCGGTGGTAGTTGATGTCGGTGGGCAGCTCGGCACGGTCGCGCCAGCCGATGATGCGCTGCTTGCTGAGCTGCGGCGCCTTCCAGTACACTTCCAGCTCGAGCTGATCGGCTTTCACGAGCCGGGGCGGCTCGCTCAGCCCTTCCCCGAACTGCCCGAGGAAGAAGAGAAACCCGTGAGCCTGGGCCTTGTAGTCTCGCAGCAGCGTGTCGTTCACCGTGCGGTCGCGCCGTTCGATGGCGCGACGCGCCAGCGCGAGCGCGGCGTCGCTGTTCCATTCTTGGGCCGACAGGGCTCCAAGAGGGAGGGCGAGGACGGCGGCGGCGAGCAGCGAACGCATCGGCGCGAAATCTAATGACCGCGCCCGATCCCCGCGCCGAGTTCCTCGCCCGCGCCGAGCGCGGGGGCATCGTGCCGGTCGTGCGCGAAGTCGTGCTCGATGCCGACACGCCCGTGGCGGCGTTCACCAAGATCGCGCGCCCGCCGTTCGCGTTCCTGCTTGAATCGCTGGTCGGCGGCGAGCGCTGGGCCCGCTACACATTCATGGGCACGGAGCCGCGCGAAGTGTGGCGCTACCGCGGCGCGCAGGTCGAGCGTTGGACCCCCACCACGGGTTGGGAAGGCGCGGGCGAATCGGCGGATCCGATCGGCCACCTCGCGACGCGCCTGCGCGGGCTTCCCACGATGCAAGTGCCGGGGCTGCCGCGCTTCACCGGCGGCGCCGTGGGTTATTGGGGCTATGATCTCGTCCGCTCGATCGAGCGCCTGCCGGCCCCGCCCCCCGACACCCTCGGCGTGCCGGACGCCGTGCTGATGATCGCGGACTCGCTCGTGATTCTCGACAATGTGTTCGGCCGCGCGATCGTGCTGGCCAACGTCGAGGTGCCGGCCGACAGCTCCGCGGCGCAGCGCGTGCGCCTCTACGACGCCGCGGAGGAGCGGCTCGACGCGCTCGTCGCGCGCCTGGGCGAGACCCACACGCTCGCGCCGCTCCGTCTGGACGGCGGCGGATCGCCGCTGCGGACGGAGTCGCGCTACCCGAGGGCCGCGTTCGAGCGTGACGTGGCGAAGATCGGCCAATACATCGCGGCGGGCGACACGTTTCAGACGGTGCTGTCGCGCCGCCAGGTGGTCCCGGGTGCCGTCGATCCGCTGCGGCTGTATCGCTATCTGCGCGCCCTGAACCCGGCCCCGTATCTCTTCTATTTAGCGCTCGACGACGTCGCGATCGTCGGCAGCTCCCCTGAAGTCCTGGTCCGCGTGGAAGGGGATGAGGTCACCGTGCGTCCGATCGCGGGCACGCGCCCGCGGGGCGCCACGCCGGAGGAGGACGAGGCGTTGGCGACCGCGCTGCGCGGCGACGCGAAGGAGCTCGCCGAGCACCGCATGCTCGTGGATCTGGGCCGCAACGACGTCGGCCGGGTGGCGCAGTACGGATCGGTGCGCGTGACCGACGCGCTTGCGATCGAGCGATACTCGCACGTGCAACATCTGGTGAGCGAAGTGCGCGGGCGGCTGCGCCCGGGCTACGACGCGCTGGACGTGTTCCGGGCCTGCTTCCCCGCGGGCACCGTGACGGGCGCGCCCAAGGTCCGGGCCATGGAGATCATCGACGAGCTGGAGCCGGAGCGGCGCGGGCCGTACGCGGGGGCCGTGGGCTACGTCGGGTGGGGCGCCGCGAGTCTCGACACGGCCATCACGATCCGCACGGCGCTCGTGCTGAAGGACCGCGTGGTGGTCCAGGCCGGAGCCGGGATTGTCGCGGACTCCGATCCGGCGCGGGAGTTCGACGAGTCCGAAGCCAAAGCTCAAGCGGTCTTGAAGGCGCTCGCCCTCGCCAAGGTCGGTGATTGAAGTATATTCTGCGCTTGTGTTTAAGCTGATCAGCACCGCCGGCGAACAGTCGATCGATCTCCAGCTCGGGCGCACTGTGGTCGTGGGGCGCGCGGTCACGAGCGACATCCCCATCTACGATCCGACCATCTCCCGGCGCCACGCCGAGGTCTCTCTCACCGAAAACGGCGTGCTGGTGAAGGACCTCGGCTCTTCCAACGGCACATTTCTGAACGGCGCCAAGATCGCCGAAGCCGAGGCGGGGCCGAACGACGTCGTCACCTTCGGCAAGGTCGCGTTCCGCGTCAAGGAAGTGACCGCGCCGGCCCCGCGACCCCAGGTGGTGCCGACGCCGGCGGATTTCACGAACCCCAGGGCACCGGTGCCGGGCGGCACGATCGTCCGCCAGCTCCCCGTGAGCGGGGGCGTGCCGGCGATCGTCATCGACCAGCCCCTGGCCGGGGGCGCGTCGCACCTCAAGGTCAAGGCGCAGACCCTGGAGGAGCGGCGCGAGAAGAAGCTGTCGCTGTTGCTCGAGGTGTCGAAGGAGCTGTCCAAGCAGCAGGAGCTGGACCGGCTGCTCGACAAGGTCGTGGACTTCACGTTCCAGATCATGAACGTGGACCGCGTATCGATTTTGCTGCTCGACCCCAAGACCAACGAGCTGGTGCCGCGCATCTCGAAAAGCCGCAGCGGCGACGCCAGCGCCGCCAAGCACGTGCCACAGTCCATCGCCCGCAAGGCGGTGGAAGAGCGGGTCGCGATCCTCTCCGACAACGCCGCGGCCGACGAGCGGTTCAAGGGGAAATCGATCCTTATCCAGAGTGTGCGCAGCGCGATGTGCACGCCCTTGATGGGCTCGGACCAGAAGGTCCTCGGCATTCTGTACGTGGACAACCTGACCGCCACGCATTCGTTCGCCGACGAAGACCTCGAGTTCCTGATCGCGTTCGGCGGACTGACGGCTGTGGCGATCGAGAACTCACAGTTGTCCGAGCGGATCCGCCGCGAGGCGCTGGTGCGCTCGAACTTCGAGCGGTACTTCTCGCCGAACATCGCGTCGGTCATCGCCGAGCAGCAGGACGCCGGGAAACTACCGAGCCAGAAGCAGCCCGTCGTCATTTTCTTCTCCGACATCCGCGGCTTCACGCCCATGTCGGAGGACATGAGCCCGGACGACATCGCGACGTTGCTCACCGAGTACTTCACCGAGATGGTCGAGATCGTGTTCGAGCATTCGGGCACGCTCGACAAGTTCATGGGCGACGCGATCATGGCGTTGTGGGGCGCGCCGATCGTCCACGCCGACGACGCCGACCGCGCCATGCAGTGCGCCCTGGATCAGCTCGTCGTCCTCGAGAAGATGAACGCGAAGTGGAAGGAGCAGGGCCGTCCGCCCGTCGCGATCGGCATCGGCATCAACTACGGCGAAGTGTTCGCGGGAAACATCGGCTCGGACCGCCGGCTCGAGTACACCGTGATCGGCGACGCGGTGAACACCGCGAGCCGGCTCTGCTCATCGGCGGGACCGAACGAAATCCTGATTTCGGAGCCGTTCTACAAAGAGCTGAAGAAGCCCCCCAAGGTCGAGGCGCTCGAGCCGATCCAGGTCAAAGGACGGGCGAAGAAGGTGCCGGTCTATCGCGTGAAGCGGTAAGGCCGGCCGAACCGCGCCAGGAGATCGAGCGCGAGCCGCAGCGGCAGTCCCATCACTCCGAAAAAGTCTCCCTCCACACGTTCGATGAGCGGCGCGCCAAGCCCCTGGATCGCGTAGGCGCCGGCTTTGTCCATCGGCTCTCCGGTCGCGACGTACGCTTCGAGCGTCGCGCGGTCCACGGGCCGGAACGTCACGCGCGACACGTCGAGCGCCTGCTCGACGTTCTCGTCACGGGCGACCGCCACCGCGGTCATCACTTCGTGGGTTTGTCCCTGCAAGCGCGACAGCATCTCCACCGCATGGGCCGGCGATGTCGGCTTCTCGAAGATCGCGCCATCGAGGACGACCGTCGTATCGGCGGCGAGGATTACGTCGCCCGGCGCGCGCGGCACTACGGCCTCGGCTTTCGCGCGCGACAACCGCGTCACGTAGTGCCCCGGCTCCTCGCCGGGGAGTACGTGCTCGTCGACGTCGGGGGGAATGACCCGAAACGGGATGCGGAGCATCTCGAGCAGCTGCTTGCGGCGGGGCGAGCCCGAAGCCAGGACGATGGGATTCACTTCTCGAGAATCAGCGTAACCGGTCCGTCGTTGACCAGCTCGACGTCCATCATCGCGCCGAACTCCCCCGTCGCGATCGGGATACTGCCCGCTTTGTCGCGCAGCATGGTGACGAAGCGCTCGTACAGGGGAATCGCGATATCCGGCGGTGCGGCGTCGATGAAGCTCGGCCGGCGGCCCTTTTTGGCGTCGCCGTACAGCGTGAACTGCGAGACCACGAGCACACCGCCCGCCACCTCGGCAAGATCGCGATTCATCTTCCCCTCGTCATCGCCGAACAGCCGCAAGCCGAGGACCTTGTCGGCCATCCACGCGAGCGCTGCGTCGTTGTCGGTAGGTGCGAAGCCCGCGAGCACGAGAAAGCCGGGCCCGATCTTCCCGGTAACCCGGCCTTCCACGCGAACCTCCGCGCGCTTCACCCGCTGGAGCACGACTCTCACTCGACGGTCACGCTCTTGGCCAGGTTCCTCGGTTGGTCGACATTACAGCCCCGCCGGACCGCGACATAGTAGGCCAACAATTGCAGCGGCACCACGCTCAATACCGGCGTTAACAAATCCAGCGTCTCGGGGATCTCGATGCGGTGATCGGCGAGCGTGGCGAAGGCAGCGTCGCCTGCGGTGACGATCGCGATCACGCGCCCGCCCCGGGCCTTCACCTCCTCGACGTTGCTGACCACCTTCTGGTGCACGGCGTCCTTGGGCGCGATGAAGACCACCGGCATCAGGTCGTCGATCAAGGCGATCGGGCCATGCTTCATCTCCGCCGCGGGGTACCCCTCGGCGTGGATGTAGGAGATCTCCTTGAGCTTCAGTGCCCCCTCGAGCGCCACGGGGAAATTGTAGCCGCGCCCCAAATACAGCACGTTCGTCGCCCGCTGCAGTCGCTCGGCGATCTGCTCCACCTGAGGGGCCTTACTCAGCACCGTCGCGACCAACTCGGGAAGCCGCGCCAGCGAGCGCACCACCTCGCGCCCCTGGAGGATCGAGAGTGCGCGCAGCCGGCCCATCTTGAGCGTGAGCAGCGCCAGAGCCGCGATCTGACTCGTGAACGCCTTGGTGCTCGCGACCCCAATCTCGGGTCCGGCGTGCAGATAGATGCCGCCGTCCACCTCGCGCGCGATCGTGCTGCCCACGACGTTGACGAGGCCGAGGGTGCGGGCGCCCCGGCGCTTCGCCTCACGCAATGCGGCGAGCGTGTCCGCCGTCTCCCCCGACTGGGAGATCCCCACGACCAACGTGCGCTCGTCCACAATGGGGTTGCGGTAGCGGAACTCGGACGCGTATTCGACTTCGGTCGGGATGCGCGCGAGCTCCTCCATCATGTATTCGCCGATCAGCCCCGCGTGCCACGACGTGCCGCAGCCCGTGATCACGATCCGCTGGACCTTGAGCAGGTCCTCGTCGGTGATGTTCAGGCCTCCCAGTTTGACGGTGCCCTCTTCCTCGAGGAGCCGCCCGCGCAGTGTGTTCCGGACGCTCTCCGGCTGCTCCATGATCTCCTTGATCATGAAATGCGGGTGGCCGCCGCGCTCGATCGTGGCGAGGTCCCAATCCACTTGCGTGACGTTCTTTTCCTTCTCCACCGACGCGAGGTCCATGATGCGGTAGTCGTTCGGGTGCACCTCGGCGATGTCGCCCTCGTCCAGGTACACGACCGACCGGGTGTGCGCCAGGACCGCGGACGCGTCGGAAGCGACGAAGTTCTCGCCGTCGCCGATGGCGACGAGCAGTGGAGAACCGCGCCGCGCCGCCACGATCGTCTCCGGCTCGCGGCTCGACACGATGGCGATGCCGTAGGTGCCCTCGACCTGCCGCAACGCCCCGGCCACGGCATCCACCAGCGGCCGACCCTGGGTGTGCAACTCCTCCACTAGGTGGACGAGCACCTCGGTATCGGTTTCGGAGCGGAACACGTGGCCGAGGTG
>Ga0193712_1000107_pt1 | contig 13031 bp, 10 predicted proteins | sample H3a1metaG_FD_143053 | JGI IMG/M metagenome (GOLD analysis project Ga0193712, IMG submission 143053) | Soil microbial communities from a riparian zone of the East river system, Colorado, United States - H3a1 | ecosystem: Environmental > Terrestrial > Soil > Riparian zone | place: USA: East River... | reverse complement strand
CCCACTATCTCGCGCTGTGGATGCTGCTCCTTATCCAGTAGTATGGCCTGACGCTAACAGCCCACAGTTTGTTCATCAAGTAATTCGCTTCGCGCACTTTGCTGGTTATGTTAAACACTGTGCTAAAGAGTTAGGTATTAGAATAAGGTGGGGTGGTGATTGGGATAGTGATGGAGATTTTACGGACCAGAAGTTTGATGACCTTGACCACTTCGAGTTAATAGAGGGCTAATGCCATACTCCAACTTGTGGGACTCCAACGCCCCTCCTGGTTCACAGGCTGCTAATACAGCAGATGATGAGTTTAGGAAATTACGTCTGGATTTGGAAGAAAGATTAGAGAGCAAGTTTATTACTGATGTAGTAGTGGACCCGTGGGTTGTTAGGCCTGAAATTCTGGGTAATGTGGCTGGTAAAACGCTCATACTGCATCACTCAGCGTTTATGCCGGATGTGGTTTTTGACCCAGGAACTGGTGCGCCAACGTTTACTGCACTTCCACTTTATCTTGAGCACTTAGCTACCGATGCTAGTACGCGCATAATTCATGCTGCCCTACCCTTGCCTGTCGGAATAACTATTACTGAGTTAGCAACAGTGTTTAATAGGAATGGGTCCACTAATGTCTCATGTGGAATAGATTACAATGACTTTACAAATGCACCTGCTATTACTGGCGTTGTAGCTAACGGAACAACGGCTAATGGAATTCAACTTATAACAACCGGCATTGCTCATGTGGTATTGCCTAATAAAATATACTACTTGTGGATGAATTTCATAGCTTCTCAACCCTCTAGGTTGTATGGAGTCAGAGTCACTTATACCACACCCGACTGTCGCAATACGGTATGACGAGGAACCTCACAGTTCCAGTTACTAGTGGACAGAAGGAACAACTCCTTGCGGAGAGTAGAATAAACGCAGGGATGATTACGACTATTGACTCCGTGGATATACCTACGGGAGCGCTGGTATTAGCTCTCAACGCCCGCTGTCGTTTAGACAAAACTTCCAGACGCCCAGGTAAGACTAACGAAGCTCCTGCTAAGCCCAACTCTAATAAGATACTTGGGTTGGTGGTGTTTAAGCGAAATGATGGTGGTACACACTTTATTCGTTTCACGAAGAGTTCTATTCATAGACGTGGGGTAGCTAGTTGGCTTAACTATACAGCTGGAGTTGGTGGGTCGTTAACTGGAGCTGACACCGATTACTTCTCTACCTCTGTCATCTTTGACACGCTAGCGTTTGCTAATGGCGTTGATAAGATACAAGAGGTTGATACAGTTGCATCTCAGTACAAAGAAGTAGGTCCTAACTCACCAAAAGTTAAGTATATTACAGGGTTCTTTAATCGTATCGTTGGAGCTTATAGAGTAGAAGGAAGTGAGCCTAATGGTCCAGTTTCTATTGTTTGGTGTGCGGATGGTGATAGAACTAAGTGGCCTAACGACGTTACGCCTGACATTTCGTGTGGGCAATCATCGTTAGTGGAGTCTCCGAGTGACCTTAGTGACTTCATAACGGGAGTGTTTGGTGGGCCATCGTTGTTACTCATCCCAAGAGAGAAATCTATTTGGGCAGCTTCTAAACAGCCCTCCGCCAGTTTCCCGTTTAACGCGTTCACAGCATTACCGGGAATTGGTAGCGATTGCCCACGGTCCATTCGAGTTATACCTGGCGGGCTTGCTTGGTTAGATACACGAACTGCTCAAATATGGGCTTGGCAAGTTGGAGCTCCTCCCGAAGAGATTGGTACACCGATATTCTCTGACGTAATTAAAGGAATTAGTGACCCTTCTCAAGTGCTTGGTAGTTATGACACTACTGAGGGTGAGTATTCCATAGTTATTCCAATAGCTGGTACTACCGTGGTGCGCGTATGGACCCACAACCGCAAGAATCCTACTAAACCTTGGGTTTATGATGAAATAGACCTATTGAGTCTCATTGCAGACGTGGACAGTCCATTCTCTACCGTACTCTCCTTTGATGAGTTAGTAGGGACGTTTGACCAGTTAACTGGAACGTTTGACCAACTTGCTCTAACTGGACCTCCTGGTAAAGCTGCTCGTTACTACGGTTACACTAACGGAGAAATCTACCAAGAGGACCATAATAGTGATACAGATGTAGGCGTACCCTTTTCTACGGATATTCAGAGTAAAGACTTTAAAGCTCCGAGTGAAACTACCTATTTTTCTCGTATTCGAGTAGAGTATAAGGCTACGTTGGAAGGTAGTATCACACTCTCTTATTCTAAGGATGGAGGGGAGAGTTGGGTTGTGAGTAAGGTGGTTAACACGGTACTCAATAAAAGTAGGTCTATCAACCACATTAGAGTTGTGAGCGCTAAACAAATTCGTTGGCGGATTACAGCGTCCAACGGGGCTTTTGATTTACTAGAGTACAGCATCCACGTACAACCTTCTGGGGAAACAAAAGAGGGAGCATGACAGCGCCTATTCTAACTATTGAGTGCGATGAGCCTGAGGGTACTGTGGTTCGGAATGTGTACCCAATGATGCTTACTCCACATAACCTTCATGCTTTCTGGACTAAAGTTAAAGAGCGTAAGTTCTCTACGATTTTCAATGAAGAGGTGAGAGGAAACTTTCATAAGTTTATGGAAGTGTTTCTCCGTGAGGGGCCTGAAGGTATTGAGTCTAGAGGTATATTCTGGGTAGTTGATGAGTTCGTAGGGGTGTTATACCTCACTGACATTGAGCCTGAAGTAGACGCGAAGGTTCATTATGTGTTCTTTGATGGGAGACACCGTGGGCGTATTGACCTCGTACGAGCTATGATTGTGTATGTAATGGTGAGGTATAACTTTCACCGTCTTACAGCCGAGACGCCTCTCTTCTATAAACCTAGTGCGTTCTTGTTAGCTGAGTCCATTGGATTCGTCAAGGAAGGTCGAAAGAGATTAGCGCGGAAATTTGATGGAAAGTGGTTCGATGTTAACGTATATGGTATCCTAAGAGAGGAAGCCCAGAAATGGCTCCCAAGAACAGAGAAAGTAGAAGTATTTAGTGTATGAAAGATAACCTTAGTGAAGCTGAACTTGGATATATTGCTGCTATTATAGATGGTGAGGGCTGTATAACAATCCAAAAAACTCATCAACCAAGAAGAGAAGGTTTATACTACCGCAGGCTCGTTGTAGAGATTAGTAACACTAGTTATGAGTTAATGGACTGGCTACAGGCTCGGTTGGGTGGCAATATAACTGATAGAGATAAGGGTGGTAATAGGAAAATTCAATATAGATTAATGTTAACATCTAACAATGCATATACACTATTAAAAGCTGTAGGTAAATATTTCGTTATAAAGGGTGCTCAGGCTAATTGGGGTATTATGTTCTACGAGTTAGCAAAGGAACGCCAATTATCTGTTGGTGGTGAGTTTGCCAGATTTTCGGAGTTATCTCAAGATGACATAAACAGAGAAGAATTCATCAAAGAACAGATTAGTAAGCTTAATCAAAAGGGAGTTTACTAAAAATGGCTCCGAAAACTGGTACCGTGGGTGGTGGACCTGCAACCGGCCTCGCCAAAGATTTTACAGGTTGGTTAGATAAGGCACTTAATACTGGCTCCTTTGGTGGAGCTGGTACAGGTGACCCTACTAGTGATACTAGGGGTTTCACCGGAGTGCTTAACGACATATTATCCCAAGGTGGTGGACAGTTTGGCGGAGCGCTTGGTGATTTAATCAAGCAACGCCAAACCGCTGACATTGGGGATTTACGAGCTAGATTTGGAGCTCAAGGGGGAATGGCGTTTGGTACGCCCGCCGCTTATGCTGAGAGTAGTTATAGAGCTCAAGCGGCTCCTCAAGCTGGTGTTGCCATTGGGCAATTACAGCTACAAGCTCTACAACCTATCCTTCAAGCCTTAATGGGCTTAAGTGGAATGGGTATCCCACAAGCTCAATCCTACGTATCTCCGAGTCCCTGGTTAAGTGGAGTAGAGGCTTTAGGAGGTTTGGCTACTGGCGTTGGTGATTTAGCTAAAGCCTTTCCGCCAAAACCGAAGGGTGGATGAAAAATGGGCGCCATCGTACTACCAGATTGGGGAGCACAAGCTGGCGAAGCGTTAGCTAAACTTGGGAGTGGGCTTGCAGATATTGTTAATCCTAACCGCAAGTTTCATGAGGCTATTCGCCAAGCTGTCTCTACTAATCCTGAGATTATCCAAAAATTAGCTGACCTCACACTCACTAACACATTCCTTCCCGCTGCTTATACGCGAATGCTCCCGAGGGATGTATTGGATGCTGTGTTCTCTACTGAACCAACTCCTGAGGCTTATAAGCAAAAGGCAGCAATGGACCGTGCTGCTCAATTAACTAATGACCAAAGATTAGCTCTTGGCACTAGTAGATTAACTGGACAAACTGCTACTGAAGGAGCGTTGGATTTAGTCAGGGCTCCTGAGGTTCCTAGAGTTGCGGGTCAAGCCCCTGGAACTATACCTACTACGTTAGCAGAACAAGGAGCACAGAGAGCTGTTGGAGGAATGACGGCGGGCCAAGCTGCTGCTGACATGATTACAGCACAGTTAGGTCCTGGGGCGCAAGAGTTTATGGGAGTAATGAAGCAACATGACGCTGAACATGGCACCGATTTCTACAATAGGATGGCAGCAGAACACTTTTCGCTGTTGAACGAAGAACAAAATCGTATGAGTATGGCGGACAGAATTCTCCTCTTGAATATGCATCAACAGGACCGCATAGATACGATTCAAATGCACGAAGCTGACTCAAGATACAATAAGAGTGGTGGAATGGGAAGTCCTGAATTGTGGCGAGCATTACTTTATGACCCTAAGACTCAACGTAGATTAGAAGAAATTAGAGCAACTGGACCCAAAACATCTGACGACCGTGACCTTATAAGGATGGAGAGCTATAGACGGTCTGCTGGTGAGCTACAGGAGCGTGCTTCATACATGAGTAGCGTCGTTACTCGTGATGGGTTATTAGACAATATTAATGGAAATCCAGCTAAGAAGATTCTCCCTGACGACGATACTAAACGTCCAGGAGATATTGCTGCTATTAATGCTGAGTTAGTCTTTGAGCATACTCCATTTGAAGCTTATTGGGGCACATCACCTGATGGCTCGGGTGGTACTAAGTTACGCTTTCGGTCTCGGGCTCATAAACAAATAGAAGTACAGCCAGACCAAGTGTTTAGAGGATTTCAACAAGCTGACAGAGCTTTCTCTGGCGAGGGTCTTGATGTTGTACAACCAAAGCCAGAAGGAGCGGCAGGAGCAAAGCCTAAGCCTCCTGCTCAAGTTACTGGTGGACCTCCGGCTGGTGTTAGACCACAGGCTCCTCCTGCACAGCCCGCTATTAATCCTGACACACTTAGTTTAGCAAAATTGTGGGAATACCTTAGATTACAGAATCCTAACGCTCCTGATAGTGTGATTACTAACATGGTTAGGGCAAGGCGTAACGTTCCATGACTCCTCCCGTTAAGCCAGAATACTCTCCCGGTAATCCATTTGCGCCACCTTCGCAAGTGGGGCAGCCGGATACGTTTAAGTATTCGCAGGGCAATCCGTTTGCTCAACAACCTAATGCTATTGACCGTGAGTTAATGAGAAGGTCCTCAGAACATCCTGAAGTGTATAGTCCAGAAGATGAATTTGCTGACGAGTGGATGAAACAAACTTCACCAATGTCTCGTTTGTTCCCTAAATTTGTTAGATTATCTATGCGGGACGCAGTACATGAAAATATCAGCGGAATGGTAGAGTTCGCTAAGAGATTTGCTAATAGAACACCAACTCTAGAAGATTTGCGTAATGATTTAGTTCATTGGGATGAAAGTCCAACTTCTACTGTTGGTAGTGGTATGTCTATGGCCTTTGGTGCAGGTGACCTTAAATCGTTGTATGGTAATAGAGAAACTCTTGAGAGATTAATCCATACAGCTATTATTGCCCGAGCTAACGGAAAAGAGTTAACTAAGGGTGATATGGCTATGGCATACATTCCACCTGTGGCTGCCGTAGCCATAGTGTATTCAGCAGCATCTAGGTTAGTAGGAGGGCAGGGAGTTGGCGCTGCTTTGGTGTATGGAGAAGGACCACATGGTAAATCGTTAGAAGGTAGATTAAGGGATGCTACAACTGCGTTAGCTAGTGGAACTATACAACTTGGGACGGTAGCTGCTGGAGGCGTTGAGGGAGCTAAACTCACAGAAGCTCGCTTCAACGCGCTACGTGAAAGTGTCATTTCGACTCCAGTCGAATTGAATCAAGCTGCGGCTCATGTTGAGAGCGTTAATACTTTTGCAGCTATTCAGGCTAGGTTGAGGGAGGGTCCGTCTCTTGAGTTAGAGGGGATACGTGACCGTTTGATGGCTCAGGATAGGGCGACTGTTACTTCCACCTTAGTTAACGCTCACCGTGACTTAACTCCTGAGGGGACGACAATTATCCCTGGGGTGCAGGGGGCGGGACAAGTTACTAGGTTATTACAAAGTGAGTTGTATAGAAGGGGTGAAGAGCCTCCACGGTTAGCCACATACTTGCGTCCAGATGGTTCAACGGATGTTGCGTTGTACGGAGAGAAAAGCCCGTTGATGGAGCCAGATAATTTAGCGGACTTCCAGCGGTTCGGTTATTTCTATGGACAAGAAGTGTCAGTTAAAGGTGTGGATGCGGTATTTTTGGGTATGTCTCCAGAAAGTCCTCCACAACCTTTCAGGGAGTTCAATCTCAGAAAAATTAGTAGCGGAGAAAACTTTACCACTACTCTTAATCAAATTCGCCGTAAAGCTGTAACACAAAGCGGGCTTATCAAAACTGAATTTACTGTGGGGCATGAGCCTGTTCCACCACATACTACTTTACAGTTAGCTGTTGCTGGATTCCCTAAAGATGCCACTGAAAATATAGCCAATACCAGTGGTATGAGATTGTTCGCTAGATTAACTGAACTAGCTCACCAGTTAGTTCGTGACGTTGCTGATGCTCCTAAGTGGAAAGATTTCAATGCTGTAAATGTTGACAAGACTCTACGTGATATATACACAGAGTATAATAAGCACAATAATGGAGATGATTTTAATGCTGTTATAGCAAGTGAAGCCAAGGAAGCTACAAGGACGCTGCAAGAAGTAGTTAATCTTGGGCGTGCGTTTACTGAAGCCCACCATCGTCTCCCTGTGTTCAATGAAGTACAAATGGCAGCCAGGAGAGCTGCTGTTGCTGTTGGTAAATTTCAGTTTGATATTGCTAGAGCTAACCTAGAGTTTATTAGAGATAGGTTAGAGCGCGGTCCAGAAGAGTGGAAGAGATTAGCAGGTGACGTACACCAACCCGCGAAGGTGGAAACATTTGAAACCGATTCACGATTTGAGCGTCGTGCCTCTCGTGGTGGATTAATTCCAGAGACTACACTTGCATTTTATAATAGAGGCGATAATACCATCTATATGCGGCCTAGGTCGTCACGGATGTTTAGTCATCCTGGCGAACGCTCTTGGGAAAGTATACTATCTCATGAAGTAGCTCATGCTCATGCAGCTAGAATGATTAAGTATAATCCTGAGTTAGCTAGTGAGATACTTGACGCAGCCAGGAGAGGCAATACAGATTTAGCGAACGGTGGTGTACACCAAGAGACGGTTGATTATATTAAGTCTATTGATGACAGGATTGCTGCTGGACAGCCTACTAATTATACTACACTTGAGAAAATCGTAAGCGAGGCCGTCACGGAAGAATTATCACATCGTTATCCAGTAACTCCCCTTAAAGAGATGTTTACCTCGTATAGAACAGAGTTCCGGCGGGCATCTCTTGACGATGTTTACCGAGACTTCAAGGATTTCAACCATGAGATAATGACCACCCCACGTTTGTGGGAGGGGCGCATACTTGATATTCAACGGTTACCTGATACTACTCCTTTTCAACGTGGACCGCTGGCGGGAGCGATGGAGGCAGCAAAGAGATACTTTACCAAAGAGGAGATAGTGGGTGAGTTTAAACGTAAAGCTGATGAGCAAGGGATTCCGTATACTGAGCAAGATATACAGCATATTGAGTATTATGGACAAGTGGTGGAGCACCACTCGTTGGTGAATAATTTTGAGCGTCAATTACAGCGATTCGCTGATTCTCGTGGTATCCCTAGAGAGAATATTCCTGGGCTGAATAATTACATTGGCCAGAAGATGGCTCGTGAGCTTCGTGAACAGTACATGAGGCCAGAGGAGAGAGAAAGATTCGATGAACTTACTAAGGAACTTGCTAAAGCAACTGGTAGAGATGTTGGCCCGCTGGAAACTTTGGCTCACATGGAGCAGTTACCTCTAGCTACCGAAGCTGCTACTAATGGGTATCGGTTGGATTACTCCCCTAATAGTGATTACGTTATACGTGGTGCGACTGGCGTTGTGCATGGGCGCTTCTACACAGAAACCGCTGCTCGTGAATTCATTAATCGTTCCGGGCAGAATGGTGGGCCTTCACTCACGCCCTCTACTAACATCCCTGACCAAGTTGGTGGTGCAGCTATGCCTCCAAGTGGTGGTAAGCTTCCACCAACAATGGGTCCAGAGGACGGTCTTACCGCAGCGTATGACCCATCTGATAAGGGAGCTATTGATAAGGGAGTATTTGGTAAGATTACTGATATTTGGAGAACCGCACTTCCGTGGTTAACCGGGCGTGAGGCCATGTTTGAGTCAGTTGACAATCTTTATGGCTCACATTTCAACGGACCAAGAGCTGAGTTAGAGGCTGCAAAGAATCTAGCGGCTGCTAACGCTAGTGTATTCAAGGCCAAGTATCTTGACCACATTGGGCCAATGCTTAAGGGACTATCAAGGGAACAGTTCGCCAATGTATTCCGTTATATTGAGGCTAAATCTCCGGGTGAGTTAATCGGAGAGATGTTGGCTAAGGGGAGGAAAGAAGCAGTTGACATAGCTCACGCTATTGCAGATTTAAGAGTAGATACGAGTAGAGCTATTGAGTTCTCTCGTAAGGTAGAGAGTATTAAGGATGACATGAAAGGTCAGCCCCAAGATGCTATCAACATGGAGATTGAGAAGCTACGCCAAGCGTTTGGCTTTGATAATAACCACGTTGTAGCAGCGGGTGTGTTTGAGGGGCTTCGTAAGCGTGATATTAACGTTGTCCCTATTATGGAGATTGCACGTTTAGCTGATGCTTTAATGTGGGATTCTCCTGGACGAGATGCGTTTGCTAAGCTCACTAATATGTCGGCGAAAGAGCTACTGATTGCACATCAGTTTGATAACCTCTACGAACAAGCTTCTAAGATTACGGGGATTCCAGACTTCCGCTTGATAAGTGGTTATATTAACCACATTCGTTCCCAACTTGGTGGAGACATTCCATCTCCTGAGGCTTCTGTATTATTCCAAAAGGGGCTTGGTGGGTCATTGGAGGAGAAGTTTATTGGAGAGTTTGTACGGACAGGAGAACTCTCAGTTATCGAGCTTAATCCATTCACAGCAGCTTTGCGTTACATTGATACAGCGTTTAAGTCTAGGGATTTTACACCTGTATTCAATAAGACAATGAGTGCTTGGGACGCTGAGTTAGTCAAGCTTACTCAGAGTAACTCTACGAAGTGGATTGCGAAGCACATGGCAGCAAGGATTGAGCGGTATGCATCTGACATACGTGGTCATCCTGCTCCTACTAATGCTTTGATTAGAAGTGGTATAACAGCTCTCAATAAGCATTTAGGAAGTGACTTCTCTCCGACGTTCGTTGAAGATTTCACAAAGAGGGTGATGCAACTTACGTCCTCAGCGTTGTTAGCATTTAGACCGTATATCGGGTTACGCCACCTAGCACAATTCGAAACGTTTGCGGGTGTTCGCTTTGGTTTCAAGGAAATGCATGAGGGGCTGAGACTTGCGGAACAGCCAGGAGCTATTGAGAACCTAAAGAATAGTGGAGTAATGAGCGGGTTGAGCTTTACCGCGCTCGTAACGCCAGAGGAAAGCGCAGCCAGTATGCTTGCTCAAGCTGGTGGTAGTGCTTGGAAAGCTTATGAGAAGTTTGCTGAGATTGGTCACGCTGCCACGTTACTTCCTACTATTTATGAGCATACGTACGCAGCAGTATATCTTGGAATGAGGAAGTTGGCGCTTGATAATCTCAACAAGCTATCTAAATTAGAGATTTCCAAGTTAGCTGCCTATGACAATATGTCGCTGGATTCATTCGCTCCGTCATTTCGGGCTGAGTTTGACGGGATGGTGAGAGCAGGAAGGGTTGATGAAGCAGCAGCGTTAATCGCCAAGAGAGCTGCTAAGGAAACTATCTTTGATTATCAATCAGCTAACGCTCCACAAGGTTGGAATTCTGTTCAAGGTAGATTCCTCACTATGTTTGGTACGTGGTCGGTACACGCTTCGGAGTTAGTAACTAACATGGTGACGAGAGGCTCATTGCGTCATCGTGTTAATTACATGGCCCGCTTTGCTATGGCTCAGTCAGCGGTTTACTTAGCAGGAAGGAGTATTGGGATTGATTTACTTGGGAGCACCGTAGCTCACTCCTTATTCTGGACTGGCTCACCACAAGCTCAACTCCTTCAGACTACGGTTACCGCTATTAATGGGCAGGGAGTGGAGCAGAGGTTAGCTCAAGATAGGTTGTTCAAATTGGTGCCGGGCTTGAAAGTAACAACGACGGGAGGGGAACGTAGGTTCGAGTTTGACTTTAATCCGGATTTAGTGGACCCACGCTCCATGTTTATTCCGGGGAGTTATGCGTTGGGTGATTGGATGCAGGCTATTAGAGAACACAAGGACCCGTGGGGACGTTACACTCTTCCTCAGCAAGCTGGACGTTTCATTGGTGCTCCTACGATTAAGTATAAGAGTTGGGTTGATGATTACATGGAGCAGTTGGGGTTGCACTTCTACGACTACACTAGGACAGTCCAACAGTAGTAGGGTCAATTATCTTAACTCTCTTGAGTATGTAATCTCCGCTCACGCTGTCAACCGATATCTTCTCCATAGCAATGAGGGCGTTAATTAACTCAAGGAGCGTGACGGGAGGAGCGGATTGATAAAAACGAGAGAGTAACTCCTTACGAGAAACTTTAACCTTAAGTGTGATATAACCAAGGAGGGCATCCATTACATCCGTATATGGATTCTTCCCTACGGATTGATAAACATTAGAGAGTTTCTTCTCTACAATCTCAAGAAGTTTGATTCCATCTATCAAGTCCTTCTTCGTAATTAAGAGTTCGTCAGAGTAAGCAAGGTGGAGGAGCATTGCCACTTTAAACAAGTGAACGTGTTTCCTTCCAAAGTACCCCTGTAATCTATAATCATCAGGAGTTTTGAGTCCCCTGTACCACTCCTCTGCAAACGTTTTAGCATCATCAGTGAACCTAAATTCGCCCGCAATATTGGTAGCGATATGTACTAGGTCAGTCTTAAGGTTGCGATTAAGTTTTTCAAGGTAGTCATAGTCTAACTCCCCATAGAAGAGTTGCTTCCTCCGTAAATCCTCCTCGTAAATCATCATTACACGCGAAGTAAGCCCGCCACCTACCATAAGCTCCGAGAGATTGTTAGATATCCAGACGGGCGTTGTAGCGAATATGAAATTAACGCAAGGAGCTTGTGAGAATTCTACTCCACGCATTAGTGTGTCCGTGGAGAATTTCCTTCTACCATCAAATAAACTTACTAAGAAGTCAATCATCACACTCCCGCTAGGATTGATGAACGTCCCTAGCTCACCTGAGCGTATGGAGATAGAGCAATCTCTTGTGTCAGCAATTCTCTTAGCGAGAATCTGCTGAGTCATGGAGTCTGCGGCTTCATTAATGTTAGGGACTTCGCTTAGAAGTTGGTCCGCATAATCCATCGTTGTTGTTTTGCGTGTGGCTGGCGGGCCAATGAATCCTACATAGATATTGGGGTAACACTCCCAACTCCCTAACATTTTATTCTTCGGAATGTACACACTACGTTTAATAACGGACGCTAATGTGAAAAGCCCCGACCAGAGGATGTAAGTTTCAGGCGCCTCTGAGCGGGGATAAATCCAATCCTTGAATGTCTGAATCCAGTTAGCGCAAGCTCTTTCGGTCACTTAGGACTTGCCTTTTCAATGTCCCTCTGAAGCTCATTAGCAAACTGTGTTAGGAGGTTGGCACCTTGTTTAAGTTGAGCGAGCCGAACCGAGAATGGAGGCTTGAGTATATTCTCTAGCTCGGTTAGTCTAAGATTGGTGCTATACATACCATCTTGCATATGTTCAACACGAGTATATGTAATATCTAGGTCAGCTTTGAACGCTATCTGTGCGTCATTTAACGTGTCTAATCCAAGCCACTTCCTGAGCCAGTTTCTCATTTCATCCCTCCATGTATGGCAATAGCTTCCCTACTTACATTGAACACATCTACTTGAAGTTCATCACTCGTGTGTGGGTGAGATTTCACGTCTACTATAACCTCAAACTGAGCTTCACAACAATGACAAGCAAAGCTAAATCCAAATTTACTAGCTTCACCCGACATAGCTGGAATTATTCTAGTGTGTTGGCTCATAGTTTCACCTTTTCAAGTTCCATAAAGGACTTGCTGCAATTCTATACAGAATACGTGCCATGCGTCTAGCTTGCCAATACCTTAAGGTTAAGTATCTCATAGCTTTAATTTCTCCAATTCTCCCCACCTCTCTCCTACTTGTGCATCAACGGGGATGGTGAAGGTTTCATTATTGACTACCAATGGACGACGGATGAGTTGCACAAGCTGTGGAGTAATATCTTTCCACACAGCTTTATCCATTTCAGAAATAAAGGAGTCATGGCCTTGGTTGAGAATTGTGACGACATTAGTTTTGACGAACCTTTCGTAGATGGTGAATAGCCCGCCCTCAATTCCCAACTCCAACTGTACCACCCCATTAAGATGGTCAGCGATAGTGCTTTGTGGAATAAACGCGGTAGCTTCCTTGAATAACTCTTGCCCCCAAGCAC
>Ga0193712_1000106_pt1 | contig 13072 bp, 9 predicted proteins | sample H3a1metaG_FD_143053 | JGI IMG/M metagenome (GOLD analysis project Ga0193712, IMG submission 143053) | Soil microbial communities from a riparian zone of the East river system, Colorado, United States - H3a1 | ecosystem: Environmental > Terrestrial > Soil > Riparian zone | place: USA: East River... | reverse complement strand
AGTTCGCGCTCTTCCTCCTCGTGCCCACGAGGAGGAAGAGCGCGAACTGGGCGATGATGAACACGCCCGAGCCGATAAGTGCGCGCTGCGCGTCCTTGAGCCCGCGAGCAGCGAGCAGACGCTGCACGATGAGGTGGTCGGTCCCGTGCGAGGCCGCCGACAGCAAGCCGCCACCGATCACCCCGCCCCAGAATGTGTAGAGCACCTTGAACGACAGGTGGAAATCGATGGTCCGGAGCTTGCTCGCGTCCCACGCGCGGCCGAAGGCGTCCACGCCCCCGGCCAAGTGGGTGGCCACGATCAACGTGGCGATGCCGCCCAGGAGATAGACGCCGAGCTGGATCACGTCGACCCACACCACCGCGCGCAACCCGCCCACCCACGTGTAGATCAGCGTGACGAACCCGATCGCCACGATCCCCGCGGTGAAACTCCATTGGGTGATGATCGCCAGCGGAATGGCGGTGGCAAAGATGCGGACGCAATCGGCGAGGGCGCGGGTGAACAAGAAGACCGCGGACGCCGTGCGGCGGGCGCCCGGACCGAAGCGCCGCTCTAATCGCTGATACGCGGTATCCTGGGTGCCCTCGAAATAGCCGGGCAACAGCCACGCGGCGACGCCGATCCGCCCCGCGAGGTATCCGAACGCAATCTGCAGGAACGTGAGGTCGCCGCGCGCCGCGATGCCGGGCACCGAGATGACTGTGAGCGCCGACGTTTCCGTCGCCACCACGGACATCATCAACGCCCACCAGGGGAGCCCGCGGTGGCCGAGGAAGTAGTCCGACGCGTCGCGCTGCTTGCCGGCCAGCAGCAGCCCCGCCGCCATCACCGCGGCGAAGTACAGGAGGATGACGGCGATGTCGAGTGGGCGCACGGTCAGGGTCTCCGGAAAACAAACGGCCCGCGACGAGCGCGGGCCGAACCTGCCGAGTCAGAATGAGGCAAAGCGGTCAGACGGTGAAGGACGACCCGCAGCCGCAGCCGCCGGACGCGTTCGGGTTCTCGAACGCGAAACCGGATTCCTGGAAGTTGCTCTTGTAGTCGATCACGACGCCGTTCAAGTACTGGGCGCTAAACTCGTCCACGAACAGCCGGACGCCCGCGCTCGAGATGACGACGTCGTCCGCCGCGGGTTCGGGTTCGACGCTGAGGCTGTACTTGAAGCCCGAGCACCCGCCCGGGAGCACGGCGACGCGCAGCCCCACCGACTCGGGGGCCGCTTGCTCTTCCGCGAGGAACTTGCGGACTTCTTCGCCCGCACGCTCCGTGAGCGTCAGTGTGACGGTCGGCTTCTGCGTGGTGCTCATCACTATCCTCCTGTCTGGGCGCAACTTAGAGGGTGGCCGGGACGATGTCAACGGTGCCGCTTGCCTTGGCGGCAGGTCCCCCCAATTTGGAGGCCCTATGACCCTCACCTACGTCGACTGGCTGATCATCGCGCTCTACTTCGCGTTCAACATCGCGATCGGGTTCTACTACAAGGCGCGCGCGGGCAAGAGCACCGCGGAGTTCTTCCTCTCTGGCCGCAACGTGCCGTGGTGGCTCGCCGGCACGTCGATGGTCGCCACGACGTTCGCGGCTGACACGCCGCTCGTGGTGACGGGGTTCGTGGCGAAGAACGGCATCGCGGGCAACTGGCTGTGGTGGTGTTTCGTCGCGAGCGGCATGCTGACCGTGTTCTTCTACGCGCGGCTGTGGCGGCGCGCCGGCGTGATGACCGACGTCGAATTCGCCGAGATCCGCTACGCCGGCAAGCCGGCGGCGTTTCTGCGCGGGTTCCGCGCACTGTACCTCGGCATCCCCATCAATTGCATCATCCTGGGTTGGGTCAACCTCGCGATGGTGAAGATCCTGCAGCAGCGCTTCGGGATCGGAAAACCCGAAGCGCTGCTGATCGTGCTCGGCATGATCGCGCTGACCTCGGCGATCTCGACTTTGTCGGGGCTGTGGGGCGTGCTGGTCACCGACGTGTTCCAGTTCGTGGTGAAGATGAGCATGGTGATCATCCTGGCCGTATTCGCCGTGAAAGCGGTGGGCGGCATGGAGGCCATGAAAACAAAGCTCATCGCGAGCGGGCGCGGCGACGTCCTGAGCTTTGTGCCGGACCTGAACTCGGCGTGGATGCCGATGATCACCTTCCTTGTGTACATCTCCCTCAACTGGTGGGCCACCTGGTATCCCGGGGCCGAGCCGGGGGGCGGTGGGTATGTCGCGCAACGGATGTTCAGCGCCAAAGACGAGCGTCATTCACTGCTCGCCACGCTGTGGTTCAACATCGCGCACTACGCGATCCGACCCTGGCCGTGGATCCTCGTGGCCATGGCGTCACTGATTCTCTATCCCGGCCTGGCCGACCCGGAGACGGGCTACATCCGCGTCATGATCGATCATCTGCCCCCGGCGCTCCGCGGCTTGATGGTGGCCGCGTTCGCCGCCGCGTACATGTCCACGATCGCGACGCAGCTCAATTGGGGAGCGAGCTATCTCGTCAATGATTTCTGGCGCCGTTTCGTGCGGCGCGATGCCGACGAGAAGTATTACGTCACCGCGTCGAAGGTGGCGACGCTGCTCCTCACCTTGATATCGGCGGGCGTGACGCTCTCCATGGGGTCGATCGGGGGCGCGTGGAAGATCCTGATCGTGACCGGGGCCGGCACCGGCGCGGTGCTGCTGCTGCGCTGGTACTGGTGGCGGATCAACGCCTGGAGCGAAGTGTCGGCCATGATCTCCGCTTTTGTCGTGTCGGTCCTGCTGCAGCTGGGGTTCGGCCTGGACACCGATCAGCCCAAGCAGTTCGCCTGGATCATGATCATCACCGTGGCGATTACCACGATCGTCTGGCTCACGGTCACGTACCTCACCGCACCGGAATCGCGCGAGACCTTGGTTGCGTTTTACAAACGCACCAGACCCTCACGCGCGGGGTGGAGGCCGATTGCCGCCCTGGCGCCCGACGTGAAGGCCTCCGGCGGCGGCTTGTCGAACCTGATGGACTGGATCGCGGGGTGCGTGTTGATCTACGGCGTGCTGTTCGGCACTGGGAAGCTGTTGCTCCATGAGACCGGGCTTGGGCTGTTGCTCCTCGGTCTGGGGCTCCTCGGCGGCTTCGTGATCTACTGGGACCTGACGCGCCGCGGCTGGGCTACTGTGGTGGAGTGAGCGCGTCGACCACGAGATCGGCGACGCGCGGCCTGACCCGCGCGATGCGGCCGTTCTCACGCGTCGGGTTCACGCGGTTCGTCAGCAAAATGATGAAGAGGTCCTTGTCGGGGTCGATCCAGATCGACGTGCCCGTGAATCCTGTGTGACCGAACGCTTGGGCGCCGACCTTCGTGCCGGCGCTCGAGTTTTCTGAGGGAGTGTCCCACCCCAGCGCCCGTGAGGACCCTGACGGAAGGCCCTGGCGCTTGGTGAATGTGCGCACCTGCCCGGAGTCCTGGCGCCACGCTGCCAGCAGCCATTCGGCAAAGCGTGACAAGTCGGGCGCGGAGCTGAACAACCCCGCATGCCCCGACACCCCGCCGAGCTTCCACGCATTCTCATCGTGCACCGTGCCGAGGATGATCGTCCCATCCTGGCTCCGTTCCGTGGGCGCGATCCGGTTGCGCCAGTCTGACGGCGGGAGGTAGCGCGTGCTGGTCATGTGGAGGGGCCGGAACACCCGGGTGTCGAGGTAGGCGTCGAGCCGCTGGCCGGTGAGGCCCTCGACGACTTGCGTGAGCACCATGGCACCGAGGTCCGAGTACACGAACGTATCGCCCGGCTGCCGTAACAGGGGCGTCGTGTCCGCCATCGCGAGCGCCACCGCGCGTGTCGTCGCCTCTATATAGAGGGGGCGCCAGGCCGGGAGTCCCGACGAATGCGTCAGGAGATGGCGGATCGTGACGCGTTCTTTGTTGGCTCCCCGGAACGCGGGGACGTAGCGCTGCACGGGCGCGTCGAGATCGAGCTTTCCCTCGCCCACGAGAATCATGCACGCCGTCGTCAGGCCGATCACCTTGGTGAGCGAGGCCAGGTCGTACACAGTCTCCGTCGTCACGGGGCGTGGATCGTCGATGCCGTAGTGACCCACGGCGCTGAGCAGCAACACGCTGTCGTGCCGGCCGACGGCAATCACGGCCCCGGGAAACGCGCTGTCCACTTGCGAGCGCAGATAGCTGACCACGGGATCGAAGCGTGAGTCGACTGGCGCAGGGGACCGAGCGGGCGCCGCACTTGCCGGGCCGCACGCCACGACCCCAGCGAGCGCGACCATGGTCAGCTTCATCGCGGCAACGGCGCGCTCAGGGCCTGTGGCAACGTGGAGTCGGGCACCACGATGCCGTGCCCGACCGGGTAGCCGGGAGGAATGCGGATCGGGAGCTTCCCGCCGATCGGTGCCCACCCGAGCAGGGCGCGGCTCACGGCGCGCTCCGCGGCGCGCACGCCGCTCCACGCGATGAGGTAGGACTTCACTGTCGGCGCCTGGCCGAGCAGGTATGGGCTTCCCAAGGATATGAGCACGGTGGGCTTTGCCGAGTCGGTCGCCGCGATCAGGCGGGCGAGCGAGTCGGGGAGCGCGATGGTGCCGCGCCCCGAGATGGGACGCACGTTCGCCGCGAACACCACCGTCGGCGCGCGCGCGATGGCCGCGCGTGCCGAGTCGTACGACTGCGGACCGGACATCGGCCAGAGGCGGAAGAACGTGACGGTATCGCCGCCCTTCTGGAGCGCTTCGACGATGCGCTGGCCGACGAAGCTGTTCAGCTCGTCGCCGTACGCGACGAGCGTGATCCGGCTGCGAGTGGCGCGGAGACGCGCCAGCGTGCCCACGCTATCTCGCACCAGGGTGAGGGCACGGCTGGCGATGTCGTTGGCGAGATCCTGGTTCGTTTTGGCGCCGACGATCCGCATGATCGAGTCGAGCGGCACCGTGCGCCGCTGGAACAGGCCGAGCCGCCGCTTGATCTCGAGCACGCGGCGTACGGAGGCGTCGAGTCGCTCCGGTGTGATCCGGCCGTTCGCGACCGCGGCCACCATCGCGTTGACCGCGGAGTCGGCGTCCGCGGGGATGAGCAGCAGATCCGAGCCGGCGAGAAACGCCCGGACGGTCGCCTCTCCGGCACCGTACTTCGTGACGATGGCGCCCATTTCCAGGGCGTCGGTGACGACGAGGCCGTGGAACTTGAGCGAGTCGCGCAGCAGGCCCGTGAGGACGGCGGCCGACAGGGTGCCGGGGTCGTCGCCGCCCGTCAGGGCCGGGAACGAGATATGCGAGCTCATCACGATCTCGGCCCCCGCGTCGATCCCCGCGCGGAACGGCACGAGCTCGAGCGTGTCGAGCCGGCCGTAGGTCGCGCGGATCACGGGCAACCCGATGTGCGAATCAGTCTCCGTGTCGCCGTGTCCGGGAAAGTGCTTCAGCGTCGCGAGCATCCCGTTGTCCTGGAGTCCGTGGACGTACGCCCGGACGAGTCGCCCGACGGCGCGCGGGTCTTCCCCAAAGGAGCGGGTGTTGATAATCGGATTCAGCGGATTGTTGTTGACGTCGGCGTCGGGGGCGAAGTTGACGTGGATGCCCACGGCGCGCCCCTCGAGTGCCGCCACCCGCCCGATCGTGTACGCGTCGCGCTCGTCGCCGGTGGCGCCCGCCGCCATGATCGCGGGGAAGCCGGTCGCGCCCACGACCCGCATTGCGGCGCCCCACTCGAGATCCGCAGAGATGAGGAGCGGGAGGCGCGAGCGGCGTTGCAGCGCGTTGAGCTTCGCCGCGATGTCGAACGGTGAGCCGACCGAGATGATGATCCCACCGACCTGAAGCGAATCCACCCAGCGGGTGGCGACTTGGAAGGCAGAATCGTCAAAGGCCGCGTAACTTCCGGCGAGCCAGGGGACGACGAGTTGTCCGACCTTCTGGCGCGTGGACAGGGAGGCGAGCATCGGGTCGGTCGAGGCCGCCGGCGCGGGGGCCGTGGTCCGAGCGACCCCACCGGCACATCCGGTCACCAAGGCAACTACTAGGAGTTTATGCGCGCGCATCATCTCATGTGGTTGTTGGGTTCGATCGCCTGCGCCGCACCCGCGGCCAAGGGTCAAGTCCGTCCCGGCATCGAGGTGCTAGCCAGCGACTCCGCACACCTCGTGCGTGGGAAACGTCTCGGCCTGCTCACCAATCACACCGGTATCGACCGCCAGGGGCGTCGCGATGCCGACGTGCTGATCGCTGAGGGCTTCCGGCTGACGGCTCTATTCAGCCCCGAGCACGGCTTCCGCGGCACCGAAGACCGGTCTGGGCTGCCCGACGAAGTGGACTCCGCGACCGGCCTTCCAATCTATAGTCTGTACGGCGGATCGCGCACGGCGGCCCGGGCGGCGCTCGATTCGATTGACGTGCTGCTAATCGATCTCCAGGACATCGGCGCCCGCTACTACACCTACCCGGCGACCGCCGCGTCACTGATGCGCGACGCGGCGCGCGCGGGCAAGCGCGTCATCGTGCTCGACCGCCCCGACCCGGTCGACGGGCGCGCCGTCCAGGGGAACGTCCGGCCGCAGGCTGCGAATCCCGACTCGGTGTTGGTCGGGTTCCTGCCGATCGCGATGCGTCACGGCATGACGCTCGGTGAGCTCGAGCGCATGGCGAACGACGTGCTTCACATCGGCGCCGACCTCGTCGTCGTTCCCGCGGCTGGGTGGACGCGAGACGAGCTGTTCGACCAGACGGGGCTGCCGTGGGTGAAGCCGTCGCCCAACATGCCGGACCTGGAGAGCGCGCTGCACTATCCGGGGATCTGCCTGTTCGAGGGGACGAACCTCTCGGTGGGGCGGGGGACGAGCTTCGCGTTCCAGGTGATTGGGGCGCCGTGGCTCGATGCGGAAGCCGTGCGCCGCGCGCTGCCGGCCGGCGCCCTCGCCGGGGTCGAAGTCACCTCGGTCGCGTTCACGCCGCGCGCGCCCACCGATCGCAAGTACGACGGCGTGGATCTCCGAGGGCTGCGGTTTCGCGTTCTGGACCGGGAGCGCTACGACCCCACGCATCTCGCCGTGGCGCTGCTCGTGGCGATCCGCGCGGTTCATGCGCACGAGCTGCGCATCAACGCGCAGAGCTTCGATGGCCTGGCGGCGGGTTCGGAGCTGCGGTCGGCCCTCGAGGCCGGTCGCTCCGCGCCCGAGATCTGGGCGACGTGGGAGGGCGACTTGAACCGGTTCCGGTTGGTGCGCGCCAAGTACTTGCTCTACTAGGAGTTTTGGCCTTTCCGCCCCAACCCGGGTCTATTACTTTCCCCGGGCCTATGAACGTCATCCCCCAAATCGTGAAGGACGGTTTCGTGCGGCTCGTGGGGCCGCTGGCCCGCGCCTTCATCCGCGCGGGAATCCACCCTAACGTCATCACTACCTTCGGGACGCTGATCGTCATCGGCGCGGGCGTCGCCTTCGGATTCGGGGAAATCCGGCTCGGGGGAGCGCTGCTGCTGGCCAGCGGGGTGTTCGACATCCTGGATGGACAGGTGGCGCGCCGGGGCGGGATGATGACCACCTTCGGGGCCTTCTACGACTCGACCCTCGACCGGGTGGGGGAGTCGGCCGTCTTCGCCGGCTTGGCCATCTATTTCGAGCGGGGCGGCGTGCCGGCGGAGCGCCAGACGCTGGCGCTCGCGATCTCGCTCGCCGCGCTGGCGATGTCGATGCTCGTCTCGTACGCGCGCGCGCGGGCCGAAGGGCTCGGCCTCGAATGCAAGGTGGGCATCGCCCCCCGCGCCGAGCGGATTGTGCTGCTCGGCGCGCCCGCCATGCTGTTCGGACCGGGCCGCAACGGCATGCTGCTCTTTTGGATCGTCGCGGTTCTCGCGCTCGCGGCCATGGTCACCGTGGTGCAACGCGTGCTGTACGTGGCGCGCATCGCGGGCACCGCCCCGCGCCAAACCGTGAAACGCGAGACGCTGCCCGGAGTCCCCACTCGCCGGAAAGGACACTGATCGTGCCAGCGAAGACCGGACGGGACATCGCGCCCGCCACAGGGAAGTTGGGCGTCATGCTCGTGGGGTTGGGCGCCGTATCCACGACGTTCATCGCGGGCGTCGAAAACGTGCGCCGCGGGCGCGCCAAGCCGATCGGATCGCTCAGTCAGATGGCGACGATCCGCCTCGGCAAGCGCACCGACAAGCGCGCTCCCAAGATCAAAGACTTCGTCCCCGTCGCCGATCTGACGAATCTCGTCTTCGCCGCGTGGGACCCGATTCCGGACGACGCCTACACCGCCGCCGTGAAGGCCGGCGTGCTGGACCGGCACGAGCACTTGGAGCCGATCAAGGAGTTCCTCCAAGGCATCAAGCCGATTCCCGCCGCGTTCGATCAGTACTACGTCAAGCGGCTCCAGGGGACGAACGTCAAGCAGGGCAAGACGAAGCGCGATTTGGCGGAACAGCTGCGCAACGACATTCGCACCTTCAAGAAGACCGTGGACCGCGTCGTGATCGTGTGGTGCGCCTCGACCGAGGTGTTCATCACCGCCGGCCCGGTGCACCAGTCGCTCGCGTCATTCGAGAAGGGGATGGAGCAGAACGACCCTGCCATCGCGCCGTCCATGCTCTACGGCTACGCGGCGTTGATGGAAGGCGTGCCGTTCGCGAACGGCGCGCCGAATCTGACGGTGGACATTCCGGCGCTCGAGCGGCTCGCCGAGGAGCGCAAGGTCCCGATCGGCGGCAAGGACTTCAAGACCGGCCAGACGATGATGAAGAGCGTCCTGGCCCCCGCCTTCAAGGCGCGCATGCTCGGGCTCGCGGGCTGGTACTCGACCAACATCCTGGGCAACCGGGACGGCGAAGTGCTCGACGATCCGGAGTCGTTCAAGACGAAAGAGGAGTCGAAGCTCGGTCTGCTCGAGCACATCCTCCAACCCGAGATGTATCCCGACCTGTACGGCAAGATCTACCACAAGGTGCGGATCAACTACTACCCGCCGCGTGGGGACAATAAGGAGGGCTGGGACAACATCGACATCTTCGGGTGGCTCGGCTACCCGATGCAGATCAAGGTCGATTTTCTGTGCCGCGACTCGATCCTCGCGGCGCCGCTCGTGCTGGACCTGGCGCTGTTCTTCGACCTCGCGCACCGGGCCGGCCTGTTCGGCATCCAGGAGTGGCTGTCGTTCTACTTCAAGGGTCCGCAGACGGCTCCCGGCCTGTACCCCGAACATGACCTCTTCATTCAGCATACCAAGCTCAAGAACACGCTGCGCTGGATGATGGGGGAAGACCAGATCACGCACTTGGGCGTCGAATACTACGAGTACGCCGACAAGTAGCCGCATTCCTCACCGCATCGTTCTAGGAGACCGTCGCTTGACGAAGCCGACGTTGACCGCCGCGCTCGCCCTCGCGGGCCTCATGTTCCTCGGATCCACCGCCGTCGCGCAGGCCGTGGTCCCGCCTCCCGCCGCCGCGCAACACGCGGGCGGCGAAGCCTCGCTCGTCCTCCCCGACCTGTCTCAGGCGACGTTCCTGGGTGGCATCGGCGGCCGGGCCCTATTGATGTGGGGCCTCGTGGTCTGCGCGCTCGGCCTGCTCTTCGGCCTGGCGATCTACACGCAGCTCAAGAACCTCCCCGTGCACAAATCGATGCGGGAGATCTCGGAGCTGATCTACGAAACGTGCAAGACCTACCTGTTCACCCAGGGCCGCTTTCTTCTCGTGCTGTGGCTCTTCATCGGGGCGATCGTGGCGCTGTACTTCGGGGCGCTGGCCCAGACGGTGGACGCCGCCGGCAACGCCGTGCGCGGGTTCCCGGCCGCCAAGGTGATCGTGATTCTGGCGTTCAGCTTGGTCGGGATCGCGGGCAGCTACGGGGTGGCGTGGTTCGGGATCCGGGTCAACACCTTCGCCAACTCCCGCACCGCGTTCGCGAGCCTCACCGGCAAGCCGTTCCCGGGTCACGAGATTCCGCTCAAGGCGGGGATGAGCATCGGCATGCTGCTCATCAGCGTGGAGCTCCTGTTGATGCTCGGCATCCTGCTGTTCGTGCCGGGCGATTACGCGGGCCCCTGCTTTATCGGCTTCGCCATCGGCGAGTCGCTCGGCGCCGCGGCGCTGCGGGTGGCCGGCGGCATCTTCACGAAAATCGCCGACATCGGCGCCGACCTGATGAAGATCGTCTTCAAGATCAAGGAAGACGACGCGCGCAATCCGGGCGTCATCGCCGACTGCACCGGCGACAACGCCGGCGACTCGGTGGGGCCGAGCGCCGACGGGTTCGAGACGTACGGGGTCACCGGCGTCGCGCTCATCTCGTTCATTCTGCTCGCCGTGCACGAGCCGATGGTGAAGATCCAGCTGCTCGTCTGGATCTTCGTGATGCGCGTGACGATGATCGTCGCCTCCGGTGTGTCGTACTTCGTCAACGCCGCGATCACGAAGGCGCGGTATCGCAACGCCAGCCACATGAACTACGAAGCGCCGCTCACGCAGCTCGTGTGGCTCACGTCGCTCGTGTCGGTCGCGCTCACGTTCGTCGTGTCGTCGCTCATCATCCCCGACGTCGGTGGTGACCTGACGCTCTGGTGGAAGCTGTCGCTCGTGATCACCTGCGGCACGCTGGCGGGCGCGATCATTCCCGAGCTCGTGACGGTGTTTACGTCGCTCAAGTCGGCCCACGTGCGCGAGGTCGTGACGTCGTCGCGCGAGGGCGGCGCGTCGCTCAACATCTTGTCCGGTTTCGTCGCGGGGAATTTCAGTGCCTTCTGGCTGGGGATGGCCATGCTGGCGTTGATGGGGATCGCCTTCCTCTTGAGTACGACCGGCCTCGGCGCGCTCATGCTCGCGCCGGCGGTGTTCGCGTTCGGTCTGGTGGCGTTCGGGTTCCTCGGCATGGGCCCGGTGACGATCGCCGTGGATTCCTACGGTCCGGTGACCGACAACGCGCAATCGGTCTTTGAGCTCTCGACCATCGAGCAGCTCCCCAACATCAAGGCCGAGATCAAGAAAGAGTTCGGCTTCGACGTCGACTTCGCGCGGGCCAAGGAGAATCTCGAGGAGAACGACGGGGCGGGGAACACGTTCAAGGCGACCGCCAAGCCGGTGCTGATCGGCACCGCCGTCGTCGGCGCCACCACGATGATCTTCTCGATCATCCTCGGCCTCACCGAAGGGTTGCGACCGGAGCTCGTGACCAACCTGTCCATCCTCTACCCGCCGTTCCTGCTCGGGCTGATGGCGGGCGGCGCGGTGATTTACTGGTTCACCGGCGCGTCGACCCAGGCCGTCACCACGGGCGCCTACCGGGCCGTCGAGTTCATCAAGGCGCATATCAACCTCGAGGGCTCAACCAGGGCCTCGGTGGCCGACAGTAAAAAGGTGGTGGAGATCTGCACGCAATACGCCCAGAAGGGGATGTTCAACATCTTCCTCACGGTATTCTTCGCGACGCTCGCGTTCGCGTTCTTGGAGCCGTACTTCTTTGTCGGCTACCTCATCTCCATCGCGCTATTCGGGCTGTACCAGGCGATCTTCATGGCCAACGCCGGCGGCGCGTGGGACAACGCGAAGAAGATCGTCGAGACGGAGCTGAAACAGAAAGGCACGCCGCTGCACGACGCGACCGTGGTGGGCGACACCGTCGGCGACCCCTTCAAGGACACGTCGTCAGTCGCGATGAATCCGATCATCAAGTTCACCACGCTGTTCGGCCTGCTCGCCGTGGAGCTGGCCGTCTCGCTCACGGCGGAGCGGGGCGCGACGCTCAGTCACGTGCTCGCGGGCGCGTTCTTCCTCGTGGCGCTCGTGTTCGTGTGGCGCTCGTTCTACCGCATGCGGATCGAGACAGGCCGGGTCGCCACGCGGTGACGTCCGCCTGATGACGTCCCTCCAGCTCGCCGTCACGGCCGCCGGCGGCGCGGCCATCGCATGGGTGCTCTGGTACTTTCTGTTGTCTCGCGGGACCGCCGTGGCAGCGGCGGTGGCGGGAGGGGTGCAGGAAGTGCGCGTACTCGTGAAGGGCGGCTACACCCCCGACACGATCGTCGTGCAGGCCGGCAAGCCCGTGCGCCTGCAGTTCTACCGCGACGAGACCGCCGACTGCTCGGAGCGCGTCGTGTTCGAGCGGTTCAAGATCGACCAGATGCTCCCGGCGTTCCAGACGACGGCGGTCGAGTTCACGCCCACGGAACCGGGCGAGTATCCGTTCCGCTGCGGCATGAACATGCTCAAGGGCTTGCTCGTCGTGGAACCGCCCGGCGACCGCCGTTCCGCCAGCTCACCCCACAAGTTCCATGAGTAAGGCGCGCATCGTCCTGCCCATCGAGGGCATGAGCTGCGCGAGCTGCGCGGCGACGGTCCAGGAGGCCTTGGGCGCGTCGCCCGGCGTCTCGTCCGCGGCCGTGAACTACGCGACCACGAAGGCGGCCGTGGACTATGACGACGGCCAGACCAACGTCGCCCAACTCATCAAGACGGTGCGCGAGGCCGGCTATGACTGCGGGCAGGCCACCGTGACGTTCACCGTCACCGACCTGCACTATGCCCCGAGCGTGGCGCCGCTCGAGCGCGCGCTGGCCGATGTCAAGGGCGTGATCCGGGCGGTGGCGAACCAGGCGACCGAGACGGTGACGGTGGACTACGTCCCCGGCGTGACTACCGCGGCCGACCTGGAGCAGGCGGTGGCGTCCGCGGGCTTCGAGGTTGCCGAGCCGATCGCCGCCGAGGATCCGGTGGAGCGGGAGCGCATCGCGCGGCAGCGTGAGATCCGCGGTCTGACCGGCAAGTTTGCGCTCGCGGCGGTCGTGGCGGTGGTCGCCATGGCCGGTTCGATGCTCTTGATGGCCGACCGGCCCTCCGGCGATCACGGTACGTTCAAACAGTTCGACTTGCTGGGGCGCCTGCTCATGCCCCTCGCGGTCGCCATGCGCGATTGGATCTCCGGGCGAGAGTACGTGATCGACCTCGAGTGGGTGAAGCGCGGCCTCGGGCTGCTCACGATCCCCGTGGTGGCGTGGTCGGGCCAGCAATTCTACAGGGGGGCGTGGAGCGGCCTGCGCCACCGCACCGCGGACATGAACACGTTGATCGCCGTGGGGACGGGCGCCGCGTTCTTGTAC
>Ga0193712_1000105_pt1 | contig 13093 bp, 11 predicted proteins | sample H3a1metaG_FD_143053 | JGI IMG/M metagenome (GOLD analysis project Ga0193712, IMG submission 143053) | Soil microbial communities from a riparian zone of the East river system, Colorado, United States - H3a1 | ecosystem: Environmental > Terrestrial > Soil > Riparian zone | place: USA: East River... | reverse complement strand
TCGTGCGGCCGTGCTCGATCGCGCGATCGAGATCGTCGGCGCAATCGAGAAGCCCGCCCACGAGGTCGGCAAACCGGATTTCGACCTTGCGATCCAAGTCGCGCTCGAGTCGTGCGCGCGTGGCATCGAGCTCGGCCTTCGCTGCGAGAAACGTCGTTTGAATCTCGCGGAGCTTGCGCTCCGCGCCGTCCGCGCGAGCCTTCAGCGCCTCGAACTCTTCCGGGTCGATCGCGGGTGCCTGCTCCTCTTCGCCGGCGGCGCCGGCCGTCTCCGCGTCGTCATTCTCCATCGTCGGCTTTCTCACGCTTCAGCGACCCAAAAGCCGCGCCACGCGCTCTGCGATCGGAGGGTGCGTGCTGAAGAGGTTCGCAAGCGCGTTCCCCGTGAAAGGGGCCACGATGAACATGTGCGCCGTCGCTTGCGTCGCCGGCATCGGCAGGCGCTTCGAATAGGCGTCGAGCTTTTCCAAGGCCTTCGCGAGCCCGTACGGCTGGCCCGCGATGGAGGCTCCGGTGGCATCGGCGGCGAATTCGCGGGAGCGGGAGATCGCCATCTGAACGATCGTCGCGGCGATCGGGGCGAGGATCGCGGTGAGCAGCAGCGAGACGATGTTGCCGCCGCGGCCGCGGTCGCCTTCGTTGCTGCCGTAGCCTCCGAACAACGCGCCCCACTTGGCCATCGTCGCGAGAAAGGTGATCGCCCCCGCGATCGTCGCGGCGACCGACGAAATCAGGATGTCGCGATTCTTCACGTGGCCCAGCTCGTGCGCGAGGACGCCTTCGAGCTCCTCGTCGGACATCAGGCTCAAAACGCCTTCGGTTGCGGCGAGGGCGGCGTGATTGGGATTGCGGCCGGTCGCAAACGCGTTGGGGGAGTCGCCGGGGAGCAGGTAGAGCTTCGGCTTCGGCAAGTCCGCACGCGCGATCAGGCGGTCCACGATCGCATGGAATCGGGGCGCTTCGGCCGGAGAGACTTCACGACCGCGATACATCGCAAGCACGATGCGATCCGAGAACCAGTACGAGACGAAGTTCATCACCGCGGCGAAGACCAGGGCGGCCAACATGCCCTGTTCCCCGCCCAGCGCCCGTCCGGCGACCAGGATCAACCCGGTCATCAGGCCCAACAGCAGCGCGGTCTTGAAATAACCCGTCGTGGACATTGGTCGTCCTCCTTGTCGAGGCGAGATGGAATTCTAGCAGGTGGCGTCGGCGCGGTTGCCGGGCGGGGCTACTTCAGCGCCACCCGCACGCGCGCCGCACGATCGTCGCGCTGGGTTCGCAACACGATCTCCAGGACACCGTCGCGCTGCCGGGCTTCGATCCCGCCCGGATCGACCGAGGATGGGAGCGCCATCGACAGCGCGAAGCGGCCGCGCGGGCGTTCTGCGCGCAGGAACTCGCCGTGCGGAACCGATCCGTCCGTCCGCCGCTCGCCTCGAAGGTGCAAGACGCCCCCTTCGATCTCGACGGTGACGGCTTGCGGCTCAACCCCCGGAAGGTCGACGCGAACGTGGTAGCTGCCGCCCTCTTCCCAAACGTCGACGGCCGGTCTCCACGCACCGGGAATCTCCGGCGACGCCTCGGTGCCCGCGCGGCCGAGCACGTCTTGAAAGAGCGAGTCGACCCTCTCTTTGAGGTGTCTCAGGTCGCTCACGGGATCCCAGCGGTCAACGGCCATGATGTCCCTAATTTACGGCTACTTCGACCGCTTGCAGCATGATTTCGTCGCCTTCGAGCGTGACCCGTACCGTGGCGCCCGGGCTGATCGTGCCGTCCAAGAGCTTCAAGGCCAGCGGATCCTGAATCAGCCGCTGGATCGCACGCTTCAGCGGGCGCGCCCCGAACGCCGGGTCGTGGCCGGCCTCGATCAGCCGGCCCTTGACCAGATCGGAGACGGTCAGCTCGATCCGACGGTCGGCGAGCGTCGCCCGCAGCCGCGCCAGCTGAAGATCCACGATCTCCAAAAGGTCCTGCTGCGACAGCGACGTGAAGACGATCGTGTCGTCGATCCGATTCAGAAACTCCGGCCGGAACGCGCGCTTCAATTCGTCTTCGACGTGGCGGCGCACCTGCTGCATGTCCGCCCCCGCGTGCTCGAGGATGTACGAGGACGCGAGGTTGGACGTCATGATGAGGATCGCGTTCTTGAAGTCGACCGTACGGCCACGGCCGTCGGTCAAATGCCCGTCGTCCAAGACTTGGAGCAGCACGTTGAAGACGTCGGCGTGCGCCTTTTCGATCTCGTCCAAGAGGATCACCGAGAACGGCCGCCTTCGCACCGCCTCGGTGAGCTGGCCGCCTTCGTCGTAGCCGACGTACCCCGGCGGCGCGCCGATCATCCGCGCGACCGAGTGCTTTTCCATGTACTCGGACATGTCGATCCGGATCATCGCCCGCGGATCGTCGAACAGCGTGGCCGCGAGCGCGCGCGCCAGCTCGGTCTTTCCGACGCCCGTCGGCCCGAGGAACAGAAAACTTCCGACCGGCCGGTTCGGGTCTTTCAGGCCCGCGCGCGCCCGGCGTACCGCCGTCGCCACCGCCTTGACGGCTTCATGCTGGCCGATCACGCGCTGATGCAGCTCGGCTTCGAGGTGAACCAAGCGCGAGACCTCGCCTTCGAGCATCTTTGCGACCGGCACCCCGGTCCACTTCGAGACGATCTCGGCGATGTCCTCCTCGGAGACTTCTTCCTTGAGGAGCGCGCCGTTTTTCTGAAGCTCGGCCAGCCGCGCGCTTTCGGCCGCGAGCTCCTTGTCGAGCTTGGGCAGCGTGTCGTACTGGAGCATCGAGGCGCGCTCGTAGGCGGCCTCGCGCTGCGCGCGCTCGGCGTCGGCCTTCGTGGTCTCGATCGATTCCGTCAGCGCCGCGATCTTGGTGATCACGTCTTTTTCCGCCTGCCAACGAGCCTTCATGGCGGAAAGCTGCTCGTTCAAGTCGGCCAGCTCGCGGTCGAGCTTCGCCAGACGGTCCTTTGAAACGAGGTCGGTCTCGCGCTTCAAGGCCTGCCGCTCGATTTCGAGCTGGCCGACCTTGCGCTGCATCTCGTCCACCTCGGTGGGCACGGAGTCGATTTCCATCTTGAGCCCGGCCGCGGCTTCGTCGATGAGGTCGATCGCCTTGTCGGGTAGGAACCGGTCGGCGACGTAGCGGTGGGAGAGGGTCGCCGCCGCGACGAGCGCGGCGTCCTGGATGCGCACCCGGTGATGTGCTTCGTAACGTTCCTTGAGCCCGCGCAGGATCGAGATCGTGTCGGCGACGGTGGGCTCGCCGACCTTGACCGGCTGGAACCGGCGCTCGAGTGCGGCGTCCTTTTCCACGTACTTCCGGTACTCGTTGACGGTGGTCGCGCCGATGCAGCGCAGCTCGCCGCGCGCCAAGGCGGGCTTCAGCAGGTTCGCCGCGTCGACAGCGCCTTCGGCGGCGCCCGCCCCGACCAGCGTGTGCAGCTCGTCGATGAACAGGATGATCCGCCCTTCGGATTCCTGGATCTCCTTCAGCACGGCCTTCAAGCGATCCTCGAACTCCCCGCGGTATTTCGATCCGGCGATCAGCGCGCCCAGGTCCAACGCGACGAGACGGCGGTCGCGCAGCGATTCCGGAACGTCGCCGTCCGCGATGCGCCGGGCGATCCCTTCGACGATGGCGGTCTTGCCGACGCCCGGGTCGCCGATCAGCACGGGGTTGTTCTTCGTGCGGCGCCCCAGGATCTGGATGGACCGGCGGATCTCGTCGTCGCGCCCGATGACCGGATCGAGCTTGCCGCGGCGCGCGAGGTCGGTCAGGTCCTTCGCGTAGCGCCGGAGGGCCTGGAACTTGTCTTCGGGATTCTGGTCGGTGACGCGGTTGGACCCGCGCACCTCGCGAAGCGCGTGGAGAATGTTGTCGGGAGTGGCGCCGAGTTGCTTCAGGATCTCGGCCGCTTCCCCCTTCCCGCGCACCATCGCCAGCAGGAGGTGCTCGGTGGAGACGTACTCGTCCTGGAACTCCTTCGCGGCTTTTTCCGCCAGCTGCAGGACGTCGGCCAGCGCACGCGAAACCCCGATCTCGTTTTGGCCTTCGACCTTCGGGAGCGTTCCCAGGCGGCCCTCGGCCGCCGCGGCCACCGCGCGCGGCTCCGCGCCCAGCTTGTCGAGGATCGGAGCGACGATGCCGTCTGGCTGTCTCGCCAGTACGACCAGAAGGTGGAGCGGCCGGATTTCGGGATGGCCGTACGTCCGCGCCAGCTCCTGGGACTCTTGCAGGGCCTCTTGGGCCTTCAGGGTCATCCGTTCGACGCGCAAGGCTTCACCTCAGGGATGCAGAGTTCGTACGCGTCTTTGTTGCGATGCCCGGGGTTGGCTGTCAAGCAGCGTCGAGGCGGCACCGCGTGAGTAAACCCGGCGTGTGCTCGCCGGGAAACCGCACCAACGTCAAGTCTTTCGCGCGCAAGAGCGCAAAGACGTTCCCGGAGATCGTCGCCCGCAAGCGCCCGTTAAGCCCCTGGGGGCCGATCGCCAGCGACTGCGGTGCGGAGAGGGAAAAATCGCCGCTGGTGAAATCCTGCGTGTGAACCCCCAGCACGGAAAGCACCAGCGCCCCTCCGGCGGTCGCCGCGATCGCGTCGTCGTAGGAGACCGAAGCCGGGCCCTCCAGAAAAAGCGTGTCCATCGCGGCGGGGAAGGCGGTGGGCGGGAGGCCGAGGCGGCGCGCGTACTTCAACTCGAGGATCGGCGTGTTCAATCGGCCGCCGTCCACGTAGGTGCACGGGCTTCCCGGGACCCCTTCCTGGCTGAAGCGGTACGCGCCCGCGGCCATCGGGACGAGCGGGTCGGTGCGCAGCGTGATGTCCTCGCGAAGGACGGGCACCGCGGCACCGAACTGCTCCCGGCGGAACGCGCCAGTGCCGTGGGCGACCTGTGCTCCGTCCAAGTTGTGGAGCAGCACGCCCAGCACGTAATCCTCGACGACGTCGGGGTGGAGGATGACGGGGAGGAGGCCCTCGCGGGGGGATGCCGCGGAGTGGCGCAAAGCGAGGACGAAGCGCACGAGATGGTCGAGCCGGCCGGCGAGGTCGACAAGCGGCGCGACGTCTCTTGCGGTATGCCCCGCGCCGAGCTCGCCGTCGAACGTGGCGCTCCATCCCGTCGACGTGCCGCGACCCCCGATATCCAGGCCCGATGACGTGACGACGCGCGAGGTGCCCTCTGCGGCGTGCATCGAGCCGCTCCAGGTGCGGATGCCGTGCCGCGCGACCCGTTCACGGATCGCGGCCAGCCGCGGCGCGAACGCCTCGATCCCGCCGGCCGCCACGGCCGCGGCGGCGGGGCCGTGCGTGGCGACCTCCGGAAACGCGGCAGGCCCCAAGACGTCGACGGCGTCCGGGTCCGGAAACGACGCCGCGCGCGAGGCGGTAAGGAGCGGTTCGGGCGTGCGCTCGATGGCGCGGCGCTCCATCGCCCCGCGACTCACACGACCGTCGTCCCAGATCAGTTTGTACCGCGCGGTGAGCGACTCGGCGAGCGTGAGGGGCGCGTGCGCGTCTCCGGTCTGGCGGTCTTTGGTACCGACGCTGGCACGGCGCGTCTCGGCGACGTAGACGCTCCAGCCGGCGATCGCGTGCCCGTCGGCGCGCACCGCGCCCAGCGCGCGAATCAACCGGGTCAGGTCCACGTCAACGCCCGCCGAGCCGGACCGAGGGGTCCGCATCGAGAGCCAGAAAGTAGTGGCTGCCGCCCGAGGACGGCACACTTTGCCCCCATTTCCCGCAGGTGCCGATGGCGTCCAGGAGCAAAGGACCGAACCCCTCCCGGATGGCCCCGAGCGCGCCGAACATCGAGCCTGAAAAGATCGCCGGCTTGTGCAGCGTGACGCCGGACGGCGTCAGGGCGTAGATCGCCTTGCAGTTGAAGACGAAATCGCCCGTGGCCGGGTTCACCTGGCCGCCGCTGTAGCCCGAAAGAAAAACGACGCGTGGGTGCCGCGTCAGCACCCCGGCGCCGGCGAGGAGGTCGCGCACCTCTTCCGGGCCGTAATCCTCGAATCGCCCGGGGGCAGGAAGCGGATCATCCACTTCGATCCGGATGTTCGTCATGCGCGGCAACGGCGCGGACCGGAACGACTCCGCGCGATCCGCGTTCGTGAGCCGGCAGCCCGAGCCGCCCTGGGACCACGGATCGGTCAGCGCGTCCGCCAGCCGTCCGTGCTCGACGATGGTCGCGCGCAGCCGCTTCCCGCCCGACGCAGAGTACGGCTGCCAAGCGTGATCGTCCGCCTTCGGCTCGTCGACGATCGACACGTGCGGCGCCCCCACGTGCTCGCCGGCCCGGAACCGACCGTCCTTCGCCAGGATCGACGACCGGAAGCCGTCGGCCTCGGAGGCATGCCCGAACGCCTCGTGCGCGAGCCCCTTCGCGAGCGCGTAGTCGATGACGAGCGGAAACGACCCCGCGGGGTGCGACGGCGCGTCGGGGAGCAAGCAGGCGAGGCGCGCGGCGGACTCCGCGCGCGCCAGGAGCGTGGCGATCGTCGACGGATCGTCAAAAAGCGCCGGGTGCGGTCCCGACACGGACGCGCCTACCGTGTGACGCGCGTCCCCCGAGGAGCTCGCGGCGATGCGCAACACGCACCGCGGCATCGCGAAAAGGACGTCGGTCCCGTCCGAGCGGACGATCCGCCAGGCATCGAGATCGGCCTGATAGGAAAGCGAGAGATTGACGCCGGGGACCCGCCCCGAAAGCTCGCGCTGAAGCTCGCCCAGGCGGTCCGCCGCCGCATCCAGGTCGATGCGATCGAACGCGTCGACGCCGGGAGGGACGGCACGGGCGACGACCGGCTCCAGCGAAGCCATCGATCTCGCGTCGACTCCGAGCGACGCCGCGGCGGAGGCCGCGTCGATCGTTCGATCCAAAAGCGCCAGCGCAGGCTCCGCAAGGAACTCGTCGCGGCTTCCCAGCGCGGTGCGCCCGTCGCCGGTCATTGCGTGGACGCCGTGTCCTGAGCCGGACGACGTCGCAACCTCCTCGACCCGCCCCGACTTGACCAAAACACTTGCGATCCGCCTCGCCTGGGCGCGCCACACCAAAAACGCTCCGCGCCCCTGCGCGCGGCGGGTCATCTCTTGGGAGAGCTCCGTCAGCGAGTCGAGCTCGGCGATCACCGATGAGGTGTGGGGCGGCATCTCCCACAGGATACTAAGGGGGACAGGCACCGCGGTGCCTGTCCCCGCTCTAATCAATATCGATGGCGCTGCTGATGCAGCTTTCGGCGCACTTCCAGCACGACGTGCAGGCCAAGTTGTTGATGACGACCGGCCGGCTATCCCTGATCTCGATGATCTCTTCGGGACAGACGATCGCACAGACTCCCGTGCTCTCGCAGACGTCGGAGTCGATCGTGATGGCCATGGGAGACCTCCTGAAACGGGCTCCCTTCAAAGCTAGGGCGCCGATGGAGCCGATTCAAGGCGCGGTGTAGCATCCCGGCCCGATGGCCGAATCGATGAGGATGGCGCTGGAAAAGAGCGAAGCGGACCGGCTGGCGCCCTACGCGCTCCGCTCGGCCGAGGCGACCCGCCGGTACCCGGTCGAAGATGAAGGGCGGGCGTTCGACTACCGCACCGCCTTCCAGCGCGATCGCGACCGCGTCGTGTACTCGCGCGCCTTCCGGAGGCTGCGCCAGAAGGCCGTCGCCGGGATCCTCCCCGCCTACGAAGACCACCGCCGGAACCGCCTCACGCACACGCTCGAGGTGGCCCAGGTCGCCCGCACGATCGGCCGCGCACTGGCGCTCAACGAAGACCTGATCGAAGCCGTCGCGCTGGCGCACGATCTCGGCCAGCCCCCGTTCGGCCCGACCGGGGCGCGCGCCTTGGACGATCTCCTGGCAGGAGACCGCGACGGGCGCGGCGGCCCCGGGCTTCCCGACCTCGGCGGGTTCGACGCGTCCTGGCAAGGCTTGCGCGTCGTGGACCTTCTCGAAAAACGCTACGAGCACCCCGGGTTGAATCTGACGGACGCAACGCGCGAAGGGATCGTGAAATCCGGCCGGCCGCACCGCGCGCCCGTGGAAGCGCCCGAAGGCATCCGCCCCGACGCCGCGCCGCCGTTTGAAACCCAGGTCGTGGCCCTCGCGGCGCGTCTTGCGAGCGCCCTCCACGACCTGGACGACGCGCTCCAGTCCGGGGTCGCCACGCTCGTCGAGGTCGAGCGCCTGCGCGTCATCGCCGAGCTGAAAAGCAAGCTGGGCGCGCGCTACCCGCAGCGCGGCGGGCGCTTCGTCAAGGCCAACGCCATTCATCGAGGGCTCACGCATCTGCTGGTGACCGGGGCGATCCTCGGCACGCAGCAAGCTCTCGCCAAATGGCAGGCGAAGCACAAGTGCGCGACTCACGCGCGGTTTCTCGAGCTGCGCGACGGCGCGGTGACCGGCGGCGAGGTCGCGTGGTCCCGTCGCGGAGCCGAGCTCGTCGCCGACCTCGAGCGGTTCCTGGAAGCGCGGATCCATCGCGGCCACGAGGCCGATCAAATCGAAGCGCGCGGGCGGCGCGCGTTGCTCGGCCTTTTCGCGGCGTACTTCGCCGACCCCGGCCTCTTGGACGACCACGTGCTGTTCCGCATGAAGGAGCTGTCCGGCGTGCGATACTTGCGGGACCTGCCCCATGAATCGCGGGAGCGGGAGGCCAGGGGTTACAGGTCGGATCCGCGGTTCACGCGACTCCTCGCCGATCACCTGGCCGCGATGACGGACGGCTACGCTCTGGCCGAGCACGCGCGACTTTACGCGATGGGAGCGGTGCCGATCCCGAGTCTGGAGCAGCTCCGGAGGGAGGACGCCCCATGAAGCTGACGGTCGGCGCCGATCACGCGGGATATGCGGCCAAAGAGCACCTCACGCTCTGGCTCACCGCGCACGGCCACGAGGTCAACGACCTGGGAACGCACGGTACCGCGTCGGTGGACTACCCCGACTTCGCAGGGCTCGTCGCACGAGCGGTCGCCGCCGGCGAGTCGCCGCTCGGCCTTCTCATCTGCGGGAGCGGGATCGGGTTGTCGATCGCCGCCAACAAGGTTCGCGGCATCCGCGCGGCGCACTGCACCGACGGCTACCAAGCGCGCGTTGCGCGCCAACACAACGACGCCAACCTGCTGTGTCTCGGCGCCCGGGTGTCGGGCCTGGGCGTCATGGAAGACACGCTCGCGGCGTTTCTCGACCACGGATTCGAAGGCGGGCGTCACGCGGCGCGCGTCGACAAGATCAAGCGCTCGGAGGATTCATGAGCCCGTCGGACCTGATGACTCGAAAGCTGAGCGACGCCGACCCCATCGTCGCCGAGGCGATCCGCCACGAAACCGAGCGCCAGGCGACGGGGCTCGAGCTGATCGCGTCGGAGAACTTCGTCAGCGAGGCCGTGCTCGAAGCGGCCGGCTCCGTGTTCACGAACAAGTACGCCGAGGGGTATCCCGGCCGGCGTTACTACGGAGGGTGCGAGTTCACCGACGTCGTCGAGCGGCTGGCCATCGACCGCGCGAAACAGCTGTTCGGCGCGGAACACGCCAACGTTCAGCCGCACTCCGGAAGCCAGGCGAACCAGGCGGTCTACGTCACCGTGCTTCAACCGGGCGACACGGTCTTGGGGATGGACCTGTCCCACGGCGGGCATCTCACGCACGGCCACCCGCTCAACATCTCCGGAAAGCTCTACAAGTTCACGGCCTACGGCGTGCGCGCGGGCGACGAAACCCTCGACTACGACCAGCTCGAGGCACTGGCCAACGAGCACCGCCCGAAGCTGATCGTCTGCGGGGCCTCGGCCTACGCCAGGGTCATCGACTTTCCGCGGATCGCGGCGATCGCCAAGGCGGTGGGCGCCAAGACGATGGCGGACATGGCGCACATCGCGGGGCTGGTCGCGACGGGACATCACCCCAGCCCGGTCGGACACTGCGATTTCGTCACCTCCACGACGCACAAGACGCTTCGCGGGCCGCGCGCCGGGCTGGTGCTTTGCAAAGCGGAGTACGCGAAGGACCTCGACCGGGTGCTCTTTCCCGGCCTCCAGGGTGGGCCGCTCGTCCACATCGTCGCCGCGAAGGCCGTCGCCTTCGGCGAAGCGCTCCGGCCGGAGTTCACCGTTTACATCGGCAACGTGGTCAGAAACGCCAAGCGCTTGGCGGCCGCGATGGCCGGTCACGGCTACCGCATCGTTTCCGGCGGCACCGACAATCATCTCTTCCTGATGGACGTGTTCTCGAAGGGGATCACCGGCAAGGTCGCCGAAAAGGCGCTCGAGGCGGCCGGCATCACGGTCAACAAGAACACGATCCCGTTCGACCCCAACCCGCCGATGGTCGCCAGCGGGATCCGCATCGGAACGCCCGCCGTCACCACGCGGGGCATGGGGACCGCCGAGATGGACCAGATCGCCTCGCTGCTCGCCCGGGCGTTGACCGCGCGCGAGGACCCGGCCGCCCTGTCCGCGCTGCGAGGCGAGGTCGCCGCGCTCGCGTCCCGGTTCCCGCTTTACGCGTCCCGGCTCGCAGCCTTGCCGGCGTGATGGACCGCGGCACCTTCTTCGGCCCGGGCGGCGGGCTCGACGCGGCCCACGTGGGCTACGAGCACCGTCCCGGCCAAGAAGAGATGGCGCACGCGGTGGCGCGTGTCCTCGCCGACGGCGGATCGCTGATGGTCGAGGCGGGGACCGGCACCGGGAAGACCTTCGCCTACTTGATCCCGATCTTGGAGTCGGGCCGGCGCGTGATCGTCTCGACGGGAACGCGCAACCTTCAAGACCAGATCTTCCGGAAGGACCTCCCTTTCCTGAAGGATCAGGCGGGCCTCGCGGTGTCGGCTTGCCTGATGAAAGGGCGCGACAACTACCTCTGCCGTTACCGCTTCGGACAGTTCGAACAGCAGCCGCTGATCGAGGTCCGCGAGGAGCGGCGGTTCATCCCCGCGATCTCCCGCTTCAGCCGCGAAACGCAAAGCGGCGACCGCGCGGAGGTTTCGACGCTCCCGGACGACCTGCGCTTGTGGAGGGACATCAACGCCCGCGCCGACACGTGCACGGGGTCCAAGTGCCCCGAGTACGAGGCGTGCTGGCTGACGAAGGTGAAGCGCCAGGCGCAGCAGGCTCAGATCGTGGTGGTCAACCACCACCTCTTCTTCGCCGACCTCGCGGTGCGCAGCGCGTACGGCGCGGTCCTGCCTGACTACGACACCGTGATCTTCGACGAGGCGCACCTTTTGGAGGAAGTCGCGACGCTCTACTTCGGTCAAACGGTTTCGGCGCACCAGGTCGAAGAGCTCGCGCGCGACGCCGAAAAGAACGCCGCCAGGGGCGGGGGCCCCGCCAAGGGCGGCGGAGGAGCGGCCGCGCTTCGCGAGTCGGCGAAGGAACTGTTCGCGCCGATCAAGGACGCGTTGCGATCGGCCTCCGGAAGGCAGCGGTTCGAGCCGCCCTCCCGCGGTGGGGTCGAGCTCGACGTCGAGTGGGAGGGGTTGTCCCAGGCGATCGACGAGGTGGCCAAGCCCGGGGGGCGCGGCGGCGACAACGACGCGATCGAAACGCGCGCCGCGAGCCTGAAGGACGCGCTGGACACGGTGCTGCGCCGCGACAAGCCGGGGTTCGTGTACGGCATGGAGGGGCGCGGCCGCGGCAACGTCATCCTCTCGGCAGCGCCGATCGACGTTGGGCCGCTCCTCGCCGAGTCGCTCTTCGCGAAGCTCCACGCGTCGGTCTTGACGTCGGCGACGCTGTCGGTCGGCGGCTCGTTCGATTTCTTCCGCAATCGTCTCGGTCTGGCGGACGCCGAGACGATGATCGTGGCCTCGCCGTTTGACCACGCGCGCCAGGCCGTCTTGTACCTCCCCAAGGGGATGCCCGAGCCGAGAGAGCCGGCCTTCTTCACGAAGGCGATGGACGAGATCGAAGCGCTGCTGGACGTCACCGGCGGCCGGGCGTTCCTGTTGTTCACGTCGCACGCCGCGTTGGGCAGGGCCAAAGACCACCTGGCCCGCCTCGACCGTTTCCCGCTCTTCGTGCAAGGGGAGGGGAGTAAGGCGGCGTTGCTCGAATCGTTCAAGACGACGCCGCGCGCGGTGCTCTTAGGAACGAACTCGTTCTGGCACGGCGTCGACGTGCCGGGCGAGGCGCTCTCGCTCGTCGTCATCGACAAGCTCCCGTTCGACGTGCCGAGCGATCCGCTGGTCGCGGCGCGGATCGAGCGCATCCGCGAAAATGAGGGGAACCCGTTCGCCGAGTATCAAACCCCGATGGCGGTTCTCGACCTGAAGCAGGGGCTGGGCCGGCTGCTGCGAAGCCGGGGGGATCGCGGGATCCTCGCGGTTCTCGACCCCCGGCTGACGACGAAGGGGTACGGGAAGACCTTCCTCGCATCGCTTCCACCCTACCCGGTCGTGCGGGATCGCCACGCGGCCGCAGCGTTCTTCCGGGATTCCGAAAAGTCCTCTTGACAGCCTGAAAATCGTCCGTATATTGTCCTATGACATTAGGACAATAGGTGGACGGCGTGATCCTCGACCTCGACCCGCAAAGCCCGATCCCGCTGTACCTGCAGATCGTCGAGCAGGTGAGACGGCTCCTGGCCTTGGGCGCTCTGAAGCCGGGCGACCGGTTTCTGACCGTGCGTGAGCTCGGGACGAAGGCGCGCGTGAATCGGAACACCGCGGCGCGTGCCGTGACGGAACTCGAAAGGGACGGGCTGGTGCGCACGCGGGTCGGGCAGGGGACGTTCGTTGCGGACGGCGCCTCCGCGATGGCGCCCAACGAGCGCGACGCGGCGCTCGATGCCGCGATCGAGCGGTTGCTCGTCGAGGCGCACACGCTGGGAGCACCGCCCGAAGAGCTCGGCTGGCGTCTCCAGCGCAAGCTCGAGCACTTCGCCCGCGCTCGCCGCGATCGCGAGAAGGAGTCCTCATGACCGCTCCCTCCGTCGTATTCGAAGGCGTCACCCGCCGATTCGGGGCGACGCTGGCTTTGGACGGCGTGGCGTTCAACGTCGTCCCGGGCTCCGTGCTGGGGCTCATCGGGCGAAACGGCGCCGGCAAGACGACGGCGCTCCGGCTCGCCCTGGGCACGCTCTGGCCCGACTCGG
>Ga0193712_1000104_pt1 | contig 13154 bp, 9 predicted proteins | sample H3a1metaG_FD_143053 | JGI IMG/M metagenome (GOLD analysis project Ga0193712, IMG submission 143053) | Soil microbial communities from a riparian zone of the East river system, Colorado, United States - H3a1 | ecosystem: Environmental > Terrestrial > Soil > Riparian zone | place: USA: East River... | reverse complement strand
GCAACCGTTCTGGCGCTCGGCTTCGAGCCAGTGCAGGTAATCCTCCAGCGCCAAGCGCCACAGCGCAGCCCCGGAACGCAGTCCGGCGATCACCCGGCGCAGCGTGCAGCGTACATCGACGATCGTGCGCGGCGTCTTGCGCCCGACTTTGTCGAGGTAACTGAGGTAGCCCTCGATCAATGGATCCATCCTCTCTGTGTTGGCTTTCGTCATGCGGTTGCTCCCGGTTGTTGTAACCAATCGTTGATGGGGTGGAGGGCGATCGCAGCGCGGCGCTGTGGATCGGCGATGTGCACGTAATGCACCGTGGTCGATATCACGACATGACCGAGAATGCGCTGCACCTCTGCCAGGTGCACGCCGGCCTCCAGCAGATCGGAGGCACAGCTATGCCGGAACTGATGAAGACTGTGGATGGGAACCTGCGCCAGACGCGAGATGTCGTGGATACTGTTGCTGATGCCACCTCCGCTGAGACGCTTCCCGTGTCGGCTCACCAGCAAGGCGACTTCGCCCACTAGCCCACTCTGTTCCAACTGGTTATGGCGGAGTGGAAGATATACTTCCAGGCAACGGAGCACCATCTCGGGTAGAGGCACACAGCGCTCTTGTCCCGTCTTGCGACCATCGATGCGCAGCGTGCCCTCGGTGCGATCGAACGCATCGATGTTCAATCGCGACAGCTCACCACGGCGCAGACCGGTGCCATACAACATCGCCAGCACCATCACCCATAAATGAGAACTGTAATCACCGCCCCGGTTCGCGGCTGCGCGCCACATCGCTTCCATATGCGCGTGGTCGATCCGTTTCGGCAAGCGATGGTAGGGCGTGACCTTCGGTCCCTTCATCCAGCGCAAGGGGTTAATCTTCCATAGACCCTGGCGTACCAGGTAGTCCCCGAATCCGCGCATCGTGCTCAGCGTTCCGTACACCGTCGCCTTCGATCGGAAGCTGCTGCAGTTGGAAATGTATTCGGTGATCGTCTCGGCATCGATGTGTTCGATCGCCACCCGGGGACGACGCTTCTTCAGCCACCGTCCCCACCGATCGAGCCGAGACTCCGTGCATGCTATCGTCTCTGGACTGAGCCCCCTCGCCCGGTACTCCTCAACATATGAGTCCTGCAACCGATCCCATCTCCTCATCGCCGCTCTCCTAAACGTTCGGATCCGGCGAGCTCTCGCTCGCCGCCCAAACGTTACAGAAATAAACAATATGACCTCCAATATGACTTCCTTGGAGGCCGCGATGAGCCCTGAACTGAACTAAACGAAACATTCGAGGCGATGAGCAACGTCAGGGCTGTTCCGGGCCTTAAGCCTCCGTTCTTGACCGTGGCCACAATGAGGGTTACATAACCCATGACAAGGAAAGCCACGAACGCCCACTTCATCCCCGCCGTGAAGAGACCGGGCACACACATCAAGAGGGCGCCGAGTACAAAGAACTCGAGTCTTGTGGTCTGGGTCATTAGTTGTGGCCTATTCCAGTTCTGGTCAGTGCTCGGAGTGATTCGGATCTCCGGCCTCGCAATCATCATTTTGCGGACCGTGTCCTGGTTGGTCGTCGTGTTAGTCGCGTGATTGCTAATCACCTCCCAGCCGTGCCGCCAGTCTTGGTAGAGATCCTGATCGATGTCAGCCGCCTTCATTCCTTGCCCGAACGAAATCTGAACATTGAGCTCATCCTCCTTCGACACGGGCTCAGTCCTGACTGTGCCGCTGCTCTTTCCAAGGGTCGCCGTACATGTGGTATCCGTTCTGTTCCCAGAAGCCGGGCTGGTCGTGGTCCAGGAACTCGAGCGCCCGCACCCACTTCACCGACTTCCATGCGTACAGATGCGGCACGACCAGCCTTACAGGGTAGCCGTGATCGCGAGTGAGCGGCTGGCCGTCATGATGCGTGGCCAGCAAAACGTCTTCCCGATCCAGGTCCGCCAGAGGCAAATTCGCGGTGAACCCCTGTTCCGCATGAACCAGAACGAAGGCCGCGCCAGGCCGCAAGCGAATGCGGCGCAATATTTCACGCAAAGCGACACCCTCCCAACGGTTGTCGAAGCGACTCCAGCGCGTCACGCAATGAAAGTCGCGGGTGATGGAAATCCGTGGGCAGGAGTTGAATTCAGGCCAGGTGAACCGCAGCGGCTCCTCCACCAGTCCACGCACGCGGAAATCCCAGCGCTCAGGATCAAAATGTGGAACCGATCGGTAGTGCAGCACGGGCCATTTCAGAGTGGTGGACTGACCGGGAGGCAAGCGGCCCTCCGCTTTCATTTTCTTCTCGAGTTGCCGGCGAGCGTCCCCCTCAAAGAGCATCGTGTCCCCGATCATAAGACGCTTCTCCCGCGGGAAAGTCGCAAACCCGCAAAGAAGCCATGATTTTCAGCCTGCGGACCGGGTTGTGGCGTGGATCAAAACAGGAAAGCTGCTAGACCGCCGCTGCGGCGCGTGATTTACGCAAGAGGTTGCGCGTGTTATTCAGCAAGTCAGCGATTTCAAAGGGCTTCAACAAGGATGGGATATTGTTCTTTTCCAAGAATGCGCGCGTTTCTTCATCGGCTACGTGGGCAAAAGTAAACAGGACTCTGTGCTCCAGTTCAGGATGTTTTTGCGAGATCCACTCGTACATGCTCGCCACCGTCATGCCGCCGGGCATGCGCCCGCTCATGATGACGCCATCGAAGGATTCCCGCTGCAGGCGCGCCTTCGCTTCTTCAGCATTGCCGACAGCGATCACCTCGGCGCCCGCTCCCGCCAGCACCGCGCTGGCGAATTCGCGAACCGCTTCCTCATCCTCAGCCAACAGCAACCGACCCTGAACGACGCCATCATTGCGCGCCGGCGCGACCCCCGTGACAACCGGCGCCGCCCGGTCGACCGCCGGCAAGCGCAACTGGATCACTGCGCCGCCGTCAGGGCTGTTGCTGGCGCTGATTTCTCCGCCATGTTCTTTCACGATGCCATAGCAGATGCTGAGTCCGAGCCCCGTGCCCTTGCCCACTGCCTTCGTGGTGTAAAACGGGTCGAAAATCTTCTTGGCGTCCTGAATGCCCGGGCCGCTGTCTTGGAACTCAATCCACACTCTTCCGTCGCTGGCGAACGACCGCACTCTGAGCACGCCCTTGTTCTGCGTTTCCAGCATAGCGTCCAAAGCGTTGTTGATGATGTTTAAGAAAACCTGCTCGATCTGATGCGGATCCGCGATGACGGCAGGCAGGCTTTCATCGATCTGCCTCTCGACCCGGATATTGTTGACGCGGAAATCATAGTCGCGCAGCGCCAGCGCCTCATCGAGCACCCGCCGCAGATCCACTTCCGTCTTCTGCGGCTTACGCTGCCGGGCAAAGGAAAGAAGATTCTGAACCACGCGATGCGTGCGCTGAGCTTGCTTGAACAGTTTGCTGACGAAGTCCTGTGCGCGCTCGTTCAACCCCTCGCCTTCGAGCAGCTGGGCGTAGCCGAGGATCGCGGTCAGCGGATTGTTCAGTTCGTGTGCGACGCCGGAGATGAGCTGGCCCACCGCCGACATCTTCTCGCTTTGCAATAGCTGCTCTTGCGCCAGCCGTAGATTTTCGTAGGCTCGGCAACTTTCCTCGTACAAGCGAACTTTTTCGAGGGTTGCGGCCAGCTGTCGAGCGATGGCCACGAGCAGGCTCTCGTCGCTGGCGTTGAATTCGCGCGCCTCGCGACTCCCTACGCCGATCACGCCCGCGGGTCCGTCCTTGCCCCACAAAATGACCCAGACCCAGGAGCGCAGGCCGTCCGCTTTCACGAAATCCGCGACCACCTCGGGAATATGCGGGAGATAGTCGGGCGTGATGACCTCAGTTCGCGAGCGCGTGATCAGTTCGCCGAATCCCTCCGGCAGACGCAACTCGGAAAAGCGCGCCCGGCCCTCGCTACGATGTCCCCAGCCGGCACGCCTGCGCAGCACCTGCCCGCCCGGATCGGACAGATAAATCGAACCCGTCTCCGAGGAGAAAAGTGTCACCACTTGGCGCAGCGTTAAGTTCAAGATTTCGTCGAGATCGAACGACTGCGTGGAGATCGTCGCGATCGCGTTGAGTGCGTTGAGTTCGCGGTTCCGGCGGCGAATCTCGTCGTCCGCCCGGCGCTTCTCCGAAGTATCCATCAGGAAGCCCTGGTAACGTTCGAGGCGTCCTTCGGCGTCGCGCGTGGCGAAACTGCTTTCCATCGCGTTCAAGACGGTTCCATCTTTGCGTCGCAGGGCTACTTCGAAATTGCGCACATAACTCCGCGACTCCAGCTCAGCACGGATCGACTCGCGCTGCTCCGTCGACGTATAAACCCCGTTGTCCAAGTGCAGCGCCATGAGCTCGTCGCGGCTGGAGTAGCCCAGCATGCGCACAAACGCGTCGTTGCAATCGAGCAGCTTGCCCTTCGGGTCGGCGACGAATACACCCTCCTGCGCCTGCTCGAACAGCATGCGGTATTTCTCTTCCGCAGCTCGCCGCGCCGAGGTATCGCGAATTACGTGGATCGTTCCCCGCCGTTCCTGGCCATGCTCGCGGTAGGACGAAGTTGAAACCAGAGAAAATCCCCCGAGGCATGGATCGGGATGTTCCGACAACCCTTTTTCGTCCTTCAAGCAATAGGGGCAGTTTTTCCACGCTGCGTGCTGGGGCAGCACCTCCTCGCAGAGCTTGCCCACCATTTCCGTCGGACGCAACTTCAGCCGCCGCATCAACGCGCGATTCACTTTCAGAATCTTGTGGTTCGCGTCGTGCAGCAAAATCATGTCTTCGATGGAGTCGAAGGTGTTCAGCCATTGCCGCTGCGAACGTACAATCTGTTCCCGCAAGCGCAGGTTCTCCGCCGCGATGCCCAGTTGGTGCGCACTGATGGAGAGGAACTCGAGTTCTTCCCGGCTGTAGGAGCGAGCCCGTCTGGACGCCAGCGAAAGCGTGCCCAGGATGGTTTTCTTGCCGCGGATTGGGACCAGAAGGATGTGATGGAAGCCTTCCCCCAGCGCCGGGCCGCGCAAACTGGGATGGAGCGCGGCGACTCGCTGCGCCACCGGCCACCCGGTGTGCAGGATTTTCTCCGTAGCCTCGTCGAGAGTCGTGACTTGGCTGCTCTGAGCGAAGGCCTCGGAAACGCCCACGTGCTGCACCAACTTGAGACTGCCGTTTTCCAGAAGCCGAAACCAGCCCCCCTTGGCGTTCATCAGCCGCACCAGTTCGTCCAGCGTCGAAAGCAGCATGGTTCCAGGATGCTGCGCGCGCGCGATGGACGAAGTGAGCGCCGTCACGGCCGCCAATCGCAGCGTGCGGTCACGGTACTGATCGAGCACGACCATCAACATGCTCAAACCGAAGATCAGATCAATGAACACGTCCGCCCCGGGCGCCGGATGCCCCGCCAGCGGCCCCCAGTCGAGGTGTAACGCCATCAGGGAGATGGCCAGCGAGATGGGCCCAATTCGCCACTTTCCGCGGATTGAAGCCAGCAGGTAGAACGCCGATCCAAACGTGATAACCCGGTACAGAACCTCCAGGGATGCGCGCAGGATCACTTCCCCGGGCCAGAGCACGGCCTGCACAGCCGACGCACTGACCGCTAAGGAGCCAACGAACAGAACCACCAGCAGCGCCCGCCGCGCGCTGACGGAGAGCAAAATCGCCGCCGCGAAGATGCAAACGGCCAGCACAAATCCGGTTTCGCCCACGGCCTCGGAATAGCGCAGCGGCAATACCGCCATTCCGCCCGAAGCCGCGGTGCGCGCCGCAAGATACACCACCCATCCGAAAATCCAAACCAGCAGGTAACGCTCCCGGAAGGTTCGAAAAATCAGCAAGCTTGCCGCCAGCATAATGAGGGCGGCAAACGCCGACGGCGTCAGCTGGGGGACCAGCGGTTCCAGGCCTGTGAGCCAGGCACGCATGTGCGCGTAGGGCATGGGGTGTTGTTCGGTTCTGGCGGTCCGGGGGGGAGGGCTACCCGTGGTATATCACGAATAACCGGGCCCGGCCTCGTTACCCTCGAAGGTGTGGGTTACCTTCGGGTAAGGCCGCCCTGAACCTCTAGGGTAGAATTGTAGGAGTCTCTCCCTATGGCAACCGAACGTATTTTAGTCGTGGACGACGAAGAGCCGATCCGCGAAATTGTCACCGCCATGCTGCACTCCAGCGGCTACCAGTGCCAGCAGGCGGCCTCCGGTAAGCAGGCGCTCGCTCTCCTTACGTCCGGGGATTCGTTCGAGCTCGTGCTCTCCGATTTGATGATGGCGGATATGGACGGCATCGGCCTTCTGGAACGCACCAAGGAAAAGTATCCAGATATGCCGGTCGTCATGGTCACGGCCGTGCATGACATTTCCGTGGCTCTGGCGGCCATTCGCAACGGCGCCTACGACTACCTTCTCAAGCCTTTCGAACGTGAGCAGTTGCTGGCCACCGTCCGGCGCGCTCTCGAAAATCGACGCCTCAAAACGGAAAACCGCACCTACCAGACCAATCTCGAATCCCTGGTCGCGGCCCGCACCGAGCAGTTGCGCTCGGCCATGTCGGGTCTCGAACGCTCCTACGACATTACGCTGGAAGCTTTGGGCGACGCTCTGGACTTGAAGGACGCTGAAACCGAGGGTCATTCCAAACGGGTAACAGCTTTCACCATCGCCATGGCCCGTCACCGCGGCCTCTCCGACGAACAGGTTCGCGTTATCGCTCGCGGCGCTTTCCTGCATGACATCGGCAAAATGGCCATTCCTGACGGCATCCTGCGCAAGCCGGGGCCGCTCACGGCTGAAGAAGTCAGCATCATGCGCGAGCACTGTTACCACGGCTATCAAATGCTGCGCAAGATTCCATTTCTGGCCGAGGCTTCCGATATCGTTTATTCCCACCAGGAAAAATGGGATGGCTCGGGCTATCCGCGCGGCCTGCGCGGCGAGGAAATTCCCCTCGGCTCCCGTATCTTCTCCGTTGCCGACACGCTCGACGCCATCACCTCCGACCGCCCCTACCGCCCCAAGCAGAGTTTGCAGGCCGCCAAGGAGGAAATCCAACGCTTCTCCGGGCGCCAGTTTGATCCCGACGTGGTAGCCACTTTCCTGGCCATGCCCGACCATATCTGGGACGATCTCCGCAGGGAGATTGACAATCAAATTCACAAGTTCGGTTACTCTTCTAGCGCCACCCTCGGCAAGTAGCTGTTTCCCCTCGTCATTCGAGAAGGCTCAGGCAGCGTTTTTGCCCGTCCACCCATCCAACCAAGGAATCAGGCACGCTTCCGGCGGGCGGATTCTTCAAGAGGGTGGCCCATGGCACGCTTTCGCACAGTTGATTTAGGTTTGGCGACACTGCTTCTCGGCGGCCTGTTGTCCGCGCAGAACCACGCCGCCGCGGCCTTTCCGTCGGCGAGTTCGAACGAAATTCCCGAGGGTAAGAGCGTTCTCATCCGCCTTGGGCAGCGGCTCGAAACCCGCACGGCTCGACCGGGCCAGCGTTTTAAGGCTTCCTTGGCGGAAGACCTCATCGCTCCCAATGGAAATATGATTCCCCGGGGCAGCGCGATTCGCGGCCACATCAGCCGCGCCTCCGAGGGCTTCCATCCGCGCTTGCTTTTGAGCTTCGACGGCGTCCAGTCCCAACGAGGATGGGAGCCGCTGATGGCCTCAGTCACGGGCGTTCCCGGGGAACACGGCGTGAAAGGCGACGACGATGGCTCCATTGAGGCGGCGTCGCGCCAGTCCAAGTCCAGCTCTGATTCCATCGATGCGCCGCCTTCCCCATGGTCCCGCATCGGTGGCGTAGCCGGATTCTTCGCGGACAAAAGCGTTCGCCTGGAGAAGGGCGCAATCCTCGAAATCCGTCTCGACCACGCCATCCAGCTGGCTCGGCGTTAGCTCCGCGCAGCGCGGGCGTCCTCGCGCCCGCCAAAAAGGCCAGGCGCGCCACCGCGCCCCCTAAATCGGTCTAGGTCAGCTATTCTTAGGTCAGCCGCATGGAGATCGAAGGCAAGGAGATCTAAGTTTTGGAAAGCAAACGCCGCGCTGCGCTGAGCTTCGTCTTCGTAACCGTTCTGCTCGACATGCTGGCGTTCGGCATCATCATCCCGGTTTTACCCAGGCTCATCACCAACTTCCTGCACGGGGACATCGGCCGGTCGACGAAGTATCTGGGCCTATTTGTCACGGTTTGGGCGATGATGCAGTTCTTCTTCGCCCCGGTCATCGGCGTGCTTTCCGACCGCTACGGCCGACGGCCCATCATCCTGTTGTCGAACTTCGGGCTCGGTCTCGACTACATCATCATGGCGCTCGCGCCTACGATTGCCTGGCTCTTCGTCGGACGCCTGCTCTCCGGCGTCATCTCGTCCAGCGGCCCCACGGCCAATGCCTACATTAGCGACGTGACCACACCGGAAACTCGCTCTCGCGCCTACGGCATCTTTGGCGCCGCCTTCGGCCTTGGCTTCATCCTCGGACCCGCCGTAGGGGGCTGGCTTGGTCACATCGATTTGCGCCTGCCTTTCTGGACCGCAGCCGGGTTCAGCCTGTTGAATGCTGTCTACGGATTCTTCATCTTGCCCGAGTCCCTGCCACCCGAGCGCCGTCCTTCGAAAATGATGTGGGGAAAAGCCAACCCGCTCGGAGCGCTCAAACTCCTGCGCTCGCACCACGAACTGTTCGGTCTGGCCAGCGTCAGCTTTCTCAACTATCTGGCGCACGAAGTCTACCTAACGGTTTTTGTGCTCTATGCCACGCTGCGCTACAGCTGGAACGAACGCGACGTGGGCAATTCGCTCGCGGTAGTCGGCGTCACCACGATGATCGTCTCTGCCGGGATGGTGGGCGCGCTCGTGAAGCGCTTCGGAGAACGCGCCACGCTATTCCTCGGTCTGTTGCTCGGCGCTTTGGGATTTGCCTTGTTTGGCGCCTCCGCCACGGGGTGGCTGTTTGTCGCCGCCATTCCTGTGAATGCGCTATGGGGCTTGGCCGCTCCGCCCCTCCAAACCCTGATGACGCGCCGCGTTTCCGTATCCGAGCAGGGAGAGTTGCAAGGCGCGGTCGCATCGCTGCGTGGCATAGCGATGATTGTCGGGCCCGGAGTATTTGCCGCCGTGTTCGCCTATTACATCGCCCCCACCCGTTTCATCCCCGGAGCTCCTTGGTTCCTGTCGGCAATTCTGTTGCTCGCCGCATTCGGCCTTGCCTGGGTGGTTGCGCCAAAGGCCGGGAGGAGCAAGGAGAAAGAACCCTCGTCTCCGGTGACCACGCTCGCCTAGCTGGCCTTGGCTCGCATGCATATACTGAATTCCGTCGAAGCCGAACGCAGGCAAGGAGAACGTATGTCGAAGCGATCCGCAGCCGTCGTAGTTTTCAGCGCGTGCCTGTTATGGAATGGCCTCGCCGCCGCGCAAGAACACCCAGCCATTACCGCCCAGGCCAACACCGTCTACGTCAGCGCCGAAGGCAAGTACGAGGCCCAGCCCGATACGGCTCTGCTGCAATTCAACATTTCCGCCCAGGAGGATTCCTCGAAAGCCGCCTATGATCACGCCTCCAAGAACGCGGATCAATTCCGCCAAATCCTTCGCGCCGCCGGCGTCGATCCCAAATCAGCCGAGATCGGATATCTTTCCGTCGAGCCCGTTTACGACTGGAAGCAGCCCAAGCGAAAACTGGTCGGCTACCGCGTGAATGCGAGCACCACCCTCAAACTGAAAGACTTCAACAAGATCGGTCCCATCGTCCAGCAACTCGCCGATGCCGACGTTACCGACAACCAGTCGCTGAGCTACACGCTCGAGAATATCGACACCGCCAAGCAGAAGGCCGTAGAAGACGCATACCGCCGCGCCCATGATTCCGCCGCGACGATTGCCAGGGCTGGAGGCCGCGCGCTCGGGGAGCTCTCCTACGCTTCCGTGGATACGTTTGAGCAGGTTCGGATGATCGCCAACATGGCGCGTGGCCCCGGGCCCATGTTGGCCGGAGCGCTGCGTGGTCAGGCTGAAGCCGCGCCGACCGCGGAATTCTCTCCGCAGACGATTGTGGTCACGGCGCACGTCAACGCACTCTTTGTCCTGAAATAGGACCGCGCGCAGCGCGGACTACTGCGGATCGTATCGTTGCAGATCGCCGCGCAGCGGCCTTCCCGCAATACGATTTGCATCAATATCGATGGCCCGCTGCACCACCATTTGGATGGACGTTCCTTGCTCCAGCCGCAAGTCTTTCCCGCGCGAAAACAGTGCGATCGCTGTTCCCACAACGGCTCCACCCGCGCCGCCGATGCCCGCGCCCTTGAGGCCGCCTGCCGCAGCGCCAATCAAACCGCCGGTAGCCGCTGCTTCCGCCGCAGTCGCCACATCGTGGCCTTTGTCGCTGTCTTGCCGGATTGTGCCTTCCTCGTTCTTTATCTTCGAATGCTCCATGCCCGGAACATTATCGACTGCCCCGGGCAAAAGCACCGTGTATCCGTTGGGATAAATCAAAGTCGTGAAGTGAAACAGAAGCTCAGCCCGGCCCTTGACCCGCCCCGGCCGCTGAATCGCGCTGATTCTTCCCTGCACATAAGTCCCCGCGGGCACCAGCATTTGTCCATCCACTGCGTAAGGGAATGTCGTGACCGCATAGATCGGATCGCCCACCTTCGCGCTCTTGGTGGTAATCGCATGCTCCAGGCGCAGCAAGATCTCTGCGCCTGCCGGGATCGACGCCTTGTTCTCGGGCCTCTTGGGCCGTTCGAGGGGCGTCCGTTCCTCGAGCGCCGGCTTGGCGTCGTCCTGCTCTTGCGCCCAGCATGCGACGGCCATCGCACAGCTCAAGCCCGATACCATCCACCCCTTGCTCCAGCGCTGCATAGGTCCTCCGGAATCACCCCGAGCTGCTTTCTAGGCTCGGATGCAGTCTACTCGCTCCGGGTTGACCCACCCACCTACTTGTAGAGCAAATACTTCTCCCGGATCTTTTGAAACGCCTCTAGGCCCTCGCGCCAGTCGTCCGCCACTCGGCGAGGGTCGCGGCCCGCGGCCAGGGCTTCGTAGGCCGCCGCGTTCACCAGCAAGTCTTTCACCGGTTCGATTCGGAATTGCGGATAGAGCTTGGCGAAGGCCAGCGCCAGCTCCACTCCGAGCTCCGGCGCGTCCAGCACGTTGCGGTCGAGCAGCACCAGATTCACGCCCGGGCAGGCTTTTCCGGAATAATTACTGGAAACAGGCGTAAAGCTGACGGGCACAAACCGCACGCCTGGTATGCTCCGTTCGTTCAGATACTGCGCCAGTTCCCGCGCGTTCACCCAAGGCGCGCCCACCACTTCAAACGGCGTGTCGGTGCCGCGGCCCACGGAAACGTTCGTCCCCTCAATCAGCGCCACACCGGGGTACAGCGCCGCCTCGGTCAGGTTGCGCAGGTTCGGCGATGGGTTCACCCAGGAGAGCCCGGTTTCGTCGAACCAGTCGCCCCGCATCCACCCCTGCATGGGGCTGACGGAAAGCTTGGCGTGGATGCCGCGTTCCTCATTGAACATCTGCGCCAGTTCACCCATGGTCATCCCATGCCGCACCGGAAGAGGGAAGTAGTTGGTGAAGGTTTCATGCCCCACATCCCCGACCGGCCCCTGCACGATGGCTCCGGTGACCGGGTTCGGGCGATCCAGCACGAGCACCGGGATCTGCGCCTTCGCGGCAGCCTCCAGAAAATAGCCGAGCGTGGTCTCGTAGGTGTAGAATCGCGCGCCCACGTTCTGCAGATCGATGACCAGAATATCCAGGGTCTTCAACACCTCAACCGAAGGCCGCCGCGCGGCGTCCGTCCCGCCATAGACGCTATAGACCGGCGCCCCGGTCGTAGCATCTTTCGTGTCGCCAACGGCAGTCGTATCGAGCGTCCCCTCGACGCCATGTTCCGGACTGAAAATCGCGGTCAGGGTCGCGCCCGATACATTGTTCAGTACGTCAATCGTTCTTCGTCCTTGACTGTCGACGCCAGTCTGATTGGTCAGCAGTCCCACCCGTTGGCGCGCGAGATTCGATGGATCTCCGCTCAAAGTCCCGCCCGCGGCCCCGCCGAGGAGCGCAAAACCACTCTCCTCGAGGACATCGATGCCCGTCTTGACTGCGCCATTGCGCTCGTTCACTCGCCGTCCCGCGGCCATGCTCTCGTTGTAGCCAGTAATTCTCGCCAGCCGCGCCCGCGCCTGCTCACTCAATGACAAATGCAGCGCCGCCGCCACAGCCGAAGCCACTTTCGTGCGCAACGCGATGGCGCTGCCGCCTTCGCCGCGCACGGTGCGCATGTGCACGGCGTTCGTCAGCAGGATGATGTAGGTATCCGTCGCCGGATCAATCCACAACGACGTTCCAGTAAACCCGGTGTGGCCGTAAGATCCCACCGGCAGCAACTCCCCGCGGTTGCTGGAGAACGGCGAGTCCAGATCCCAGCCAAATCCGCGCACCGCCGTCGCATTCGGCGGCTGCTGCGGCGTGGTCATCTTTTCCACCGTCACCGACGCAAGAACCTTTCCTCCACCGCGCAGGAGGGCTTGCGCGAATTTCGCCAAATCGTCGGCTGTCGAAAAAACGCCAGCATGTCCAGCCACCCCGCCCATGCGCTGCGCGGTTGGATCATGGACTACGCCGCGTAGCATGACATGGGCGTCGTCGTACTCGGTTGGCGCAATCTTGGCTTTCCAGGCCTTGGGCGGAAGATAACGGGTATGCGTCATCCCTAGCGGCTCGAACACATTTCTGGCCGCGTACACCTCCAGCGGCTCGCCCGAAACCCGTTCCACCAGCGCCCCCAGCGTGATGAAGTTGATATCGCTGTACAAAAACCGAGAGCCGGCTGGAAACACCGGCTTCTCCGCGAACGCCATCCGATAGGCCGTGTCTTTCCCCTCCCATGGAATGGGAGAATCCTTATCCTTCAGATCCAAATCCTCCGCCAGCCCGGAGTAGTGCACCAGTAACTGGCGCACGGTAATGTCTTGCTTGCCGTTCTGCGCAAATTCGGGCAGATATTTCGCCACCGGATCGTTGAGCCGGATCTTGCCCTGTTCGAACAGCTGCATGACACAGGTAGTCGTGGCCAGCACCTTGGTCAGCGACGCCAGATCAAAAATCGTATCGGCCGTCATCGCCTCCCGCCGCGGCTGCAAGGCGCGAGACCCATACGCTTTGCGGTAA
>Ga0193712_1000103_pt1 | contig 13165 bp, 25 predicted proteins | sample H3a1metaG_FD_143053 | JGI IMG/M metagenome (GOLD analysis project Ga0193712, IMG submission 143053) | Soil microbial communities from a riparian zone of the East river system, Colorado, United States - H3a1 | ecosystem: Environmental > Terrestrial > Soil > Riparian zone | place: USA: East River... | reverse complement strand
AATACACCTGTACCAGAACAGAAAAAAGGATTCTGGGGTAAACTTGGTAGTGGATTAGCTAAAGTAGGTAAGGTAGCATTACCAATTGCATTGAATTACTTTAGTGGTGGTGCATCCGGTGCAATTACAGGTGCTATGGGTTCAGCAGGTAAATTAGCTAAAATAGCTAAAGCTGCTGGTGGTAACGGATAATGCCTATCCAAGATTATTTTCGAATGAAGAATGTATTTGGTGATTCAAATCCAGCATCTCCTGGATATAAAAATCCAAATAAAACTCCTAATTTCTTTACTGATGAAGAATCAAAATCTCCCATTAAAGCTGTTCAATCAGTAGAGGAAGAAGACCAGCCTGATGAAGTTAGTGCATTAGACCAATTTAGAGAACAAGTATTAAATCCACCACAACATAAAAATCCAGGTATTATGCGTGCATTAGGAACTGGATTATTATCTGGATTACAAGGAACAGAATCTGGACAAAGAAAACCTGTTTATAATGCAGCAGGTAAAGTAATTGGTAGTCAACCTAAAGGATTCTGGGAAACATTTGGTAGTAAACCATTTGATGTCAAGGAGGCTGGTGATATTCTTGACATGCCAAATGAACAGAGATTAGCTGATTGGAAATTAAAGACTGGTGGATTGAAAGAAGCTGCTACATTAGAAACTGGACTCGTGAAAAATAAAGGATTAGCCGAACAACGCCTCGCGAATGCCGCTGTAATTCCTAAACGCGAGGATAGATTAGGTGCTCAGGGGGATACTAGATTAGACCAATCACAACAGAGAATTAATATACTTAAGGATAAAGAAGCTAAACATACCTTAACTGATAAGGAAGCCATTGAATTAAATGCTGCAAAGAAATCAGAACAAATTGACCAGCAGGGTAATATTAAGTCTGGTCAAATAGACCAACAAGGTGATATTCGAAGTAGACAGATTGGTGAACAAGGAGATAATACATTAGCTGCTGTTGATGCTCGTAATGCTGGTAATCTTGAAGCTATTGGAGCGCGAGGAACTGAATCGCGAGAAACTAAACAAGTTGTTCCTGGTAAAAATACATCTCCTGTAGCTGATAAGGATTTATTACCATCACAACAGAAAACTAATCTTCAAATTAGAGCCAATCAATATGTTCAAGAACATCCTGAACATAAAGATTTAGTTAAGATTAATCCTAATACTGGCATGGTTGACATTGAAATGCCAAAGGATTGGAGAGGTAATACTTCTGAGGCAGATAAGAAAATTTATAATGATATTGTAGCTCATATGAAAGGTGGAGATGAGAAGGGTAAATCTCCTGCTCAATCTAAAACTGATACTAAAGCTCCTCCTGTAATTAAGAAAGATAATAAAGGTAAAAATGCAGGTTCAGTAGTTGAACCAACTAATTTAGGTAAGATAATTACCCAACGTAGTCCAAGTACGGGTAAAGTTCGTACATCTACTGATGGTGGAAAAACCTGGACGATAAAGTAATGCCTACTAAACCTCCAGAAATAGACGATTGGGAAACTGTAGATGATTGGGAAGATGTGTCTGATGAAAAACCAGCAACTAAAGAAAAACCTAATTGGATGGCAGATACATGGGCTGCTGCTAATAAACCATTAACTGATGCTCCAAGTAAATTCGCTAAATCAGTTAGTGAATCAATGGGTGAAGCTACGCCTGAAGATTGGAATATTCCATTTACTGGTGGTATGAAATGGAAGGGATTAGGACAAGGAATGTTGCAGGGTGCAGGTGATGTAGCTAGTGGATTCACTAGTCCCCTGAATTTAGCTACTACTGCTGCTACAATGGGTTCTGGTACATTAGCTAAACAAGGATTTGGAACTGCTGCGCGAGGATTAGGTGCAGTAGGTAGAGCATTATCAGCACCTACAGCTGTACATGGTGGAATGCAAGTATTGAATCCGGAAACCAGTTTAAGTGAAAAAGGATTTGGTTTAGCTGAATTAGCTGGTGGTGCTGCTGGTATGAAATATCATGCACCAGTAATGTCTACTTCTGGTCCCCAATCTGGTTTAGCTAAAGTAGGCGCATCTGTTACTGAAATTGCACCTGAATCAATCGCGAAGGGTGATATATTCAAAACTGGCACACCTGAACCAATAGGAACACATGCATCACAAGAAGGTGCTATTAATGCTGCATTAGAAACACAGAAAGGAACTCCATTAGGTAAACCATCTTCATATACTATTAAGAGACCTACTAAAGAATTAGTTCAGAAATTAAGAGATGCAGGATATGAATCTGCTGGTATAAGTAAAGAAGGCTATCCAATCATGCGATTGAAGCCTGAAATAGTTGAGTCTGCTCCTGAATTAAATGAATCTGTTACACAAGGTCCAGAAGAAACTAGTGTAATGAATGATGAACAGGGGATTCAATCTAATACTGAAGTTCCACCTGAATCTGTTCCTGTTCAGGGAATTGATTCAGATAAATTTGTTCCAGCTACATTTGAGGAATCCCTTACAGGTAAACTTCCACTACGACATGAACCACTACCTAGTGAGTCTGCACACTTAACTCAAACTCCAGAACAATTTCAAGCTAAATTAGATAATATTGAATTACCAGAATCATTCCAAAAATTCACAGAACCATTAACACCTGAACAAACTCAATTTCCTAAATCTAAAGTATTTCATGGACCTGGTGATGAAGCAGGTATTAATGCTGAATTAGCTAGATTACAAGCTGCTAAGGGGAAATCCCCCCAACAACAATTAAATGAAGAAGCATTAGCCGCGAGGAGACAACCTGGTAATACAGGAATGGCTAATGAAGAAGGCCCACGTCAAACAGCTACACAAAGTAATCCACCATCACAACAAGAAATTCCATCACAGATTAGTAAGATAACTAAACAGGTGGATACAGCTAAAATGGCTCCACCTGAACAGAAACAATCAATGCTACGTAATGCATTAGATGCTAATCGAACTCTCTTAACTGCATACGACCTTTCTGCCCCAGGAAGACAAGGCTTACCATTAATAGGCAGAAAAGAATACTGGACTTCAATAGACGATATGTTTCGCGCATGGGGTTCAGAGAAGGCATACAATCTAATACAAGATTCGATTAAAGAACATCCATCTGGTTATTTTAAGGAAGGTAGACTTGATTTAGAAACTGGTAATCCCAAAGATGCAGGAAAAACCACTCCATCATATGCCCAAAAAGTTGGATTAGATTTAACTGATTTAGTTAAAAATAAGGAAGAAGTATTTCGTTCTAAATGGGCTGAAAAATTACCTGGTGTTAGACCATCTAATAGAGCATATACTGGATTCTTAAATAAATTACGTTCAGATACCTTCGCGAATATGGTTGATTTGGCTAAGAAGCAAGGTAAAGACCCACAAACTGATTTAGTATTAGGAAAACAAATAGCTGACTTCATAAACAATGCAACGGGACGTGGTAAATTAGGTCCATTAGAAGGAGCCGCGAAGCCATTAGCTGATGTATTCTTTGCCCCGCGATTAATGGCATCTCGTGTCCATACATATACTCAAGTATTGAATCCAAAATTTTACACTACGTTAGACCCTTCTGTCAGAAAGGAAGCATTAAAAAGTCTTTTCGCAGTAGCTGCTACAGGTGGATTAGTAGGGGAAATAGCTAAACTAGGTGGAGCACAGGTAAGTAATGACCCCACAAATAGTGACTTCAGAAAGATTAAAATTGGTAATACTAGAATAGACCCATTTGGTGGATTTCAACAATATCCTGTGGCTGCCATACGGCTTTTAAGTGGTAAATCTACTAGTAGTACATCAGGTAGAACTACTGATTTAACTGCTGGTAAATTTGGTCAACAGAATAGAGCTACTGTAGCAGAAAATTTCTTAACCAATAAATTAGCTCCATTACCCGCGTTTGTTTTTTCTTGGATGAAGGGTAAACAATTTGATGGAACTCCATTCGATGCTAAGCAAGCATTACTAAAAAGTACAGTACCAATAGTAGCACAAGATTTAAAAGAACTCTATGACGAAGACCCATCTTTATTTCCATTAGGAATATTACCTATTCTTGGGGTTGGAATGCAGACTTATGGGCGTTAAATTTTTCTTAAGTAATTTTCTTCTTTTTCTTCCTTCTTTTTGTCGTTTTCTTTCACATATACGGCAAAATTTCTTATCATGGGTATTCCATCCTGTATTCTCATCAGTTATTTCATGTCCACAATCGAATGTAATCATTTTCTCTCCATGTAATTTTTCCAGATACACGTAGTACACACGAATACTTGGGGTGGTCCTACAAATCCTGTATTAATTACTTTCCCGCATGTAGTACAGGTTAAATCCTGTTTTGGCTTATCTCTTTTATTTCCCTGTTCATCACGATAAGGTCTTGTTTTATATTTACCTGGATTATTGTTATATTCAATATCTGATATTCTAGTTCCATCTGATAGTATGTATTCTCTAGTTGAAGGGTCATACATAATTACATAAGCTACATAGATTGATTCTGTGTATCTTTTTTGTGATTTCGATGGTCTATATGGACCCCAATCTCCCCAATTCCTATCATATTCATCTTTTCTAGTTGAATAATCTCGATATGCATCCTGATATGTTTCATCTTTATTTCTTGGTTCAGTTTCCCATGTTCCTCTAGTTTCTTTATCATATGAATATCCTTGTCTCCTAGCATAATTTCTTAGAAATTCAAATGGGTCAAAATCTACACCCTTATCAGGTGGTTTACTACTCCATGCTGGTTCTGTACTTCGCGTTACATCATTCCATGTTGTTGGCCTACCAGTTGGTTTAGATTGAGTAGTTCCATTAAATTTATATTCAGCAGCCTTGATTAGTTTACATACCTTTCGTGCAGCCAAATTGGCTTCATTCTCATTTGGGTTTTCATTTGCTAGTCTAGCTAGTTTAATTATTAGGTCTATATTCATAATTTAAAATGCCGGATACCAGAATCGAACTGGTAAGGTATTTCTACCGTCAGATTTTAAGTCTGATGTGTTTGCCAATTTCACCAATCCGGCCCTGATTAATTAATCCTCAATTTCATCTTCTTCATGTGGTAAATTTTCTAACTCAGTATGTAAGTGTTTTAATTCCTCTAGTCCTTCCTTGTAACTAGCTATAGTCATATCTAATCTTTCAGCCAATTCATCAATTTTCTTAATCAATTCTTTTTTAGTCATTTTTCATTCCTCGCAATCGCTGCATTAGCTTCAAATACAGCCTGTTCAAGTAAAGTAAGTGCAACTGATTGTTCTCTTGACACAGGTGTATTCTGAACAATTACAACCGCGAGGTGTTTAGCTGATTCTCTAATGAATACATATCTCTCCTGTTGGTCATTAATCGGAGCATGATACTTGTAATCATTATCTAACCGATTCAATACTTCTGGGGTGACTGGATACTTGTTTAACATTAAAATGCTCCAATTCTTTCGGAAAGTATGGTTGAATAACCCCTCATGTATACTAATTGCTGATTTAATCGTCCCTGTTCATCCATAGACAAAGTATGAAAAATATCTCCTTTTAAGAAAATTGTTAATTTATCGATTTTTTCATCTAAATCTTTTAGCTCTTTGACTACACGTTCTTGATGGGGTAACATTAAATCTCTCCTTATTCCTAACCAAACAAAATCACGTTGATAATCATTATTGTCCCATTCTGGTTGTCCACCCCTTTCATAGCAAGTTGTGATATCATCCATTTTCAGTCACCGATTGATTAGGAAAATCCAACCTACTAACCATACTAGCTCTTGGACCTTTAGTTGTTCTACCTGATTGAAATTGAACTGGAATAGACTTACTTAGTTTACTATCTACAACTAAATCAGTCCAATGTCCATTGAAATCTGATTTATGGAAGAAATAACGTTCACTATCCTCTCCATTAATCCAGCCAAATCCTTTGTCTGCATGAATCTTGTCAATCTTTCCTGTCATTTTTATTCTCCTTCCACCTTAATAGGTAATTCAGTTTTTAATAATCGAATTGAATCGGGGTCATGAGAAGGAATTATAGCAAAATTAGCATCAGGGGCTTCTTTATCTACTGATGATATAGCCTTGTAAATATTTTCCCAATTTGTTTGTCTTGGGTCATAAATTAGTATATACCAACCTGCCTCGATTGGCATTACTTTAACGTCTACTTTGACTTTAATCATTTGCTTTCTTTTTCTTCCTTTTTATCATACACTCCACTCCAATTTCCTTCATGCATTTGACGTTTAACTTTGTCAATTGCTTCTTTCTTTTTAATTTGTCTATCCCTACGCGAAGCCATCCATAATGTAACAATAACACAGATATCTATTTCTGTATCAGCAATTGATTCATTCTGTGCAATCTTTTGGCTACTCTCCAAATTGGCCAAACGATATAACTTCTCCCCCAAACGGCCAACGAATCCAGCATCTTCGTGAGAGTGAGCAAATAACGATGCAAGTTTACCAGCAAAATGATAGTTGCCGTAAGGGTCTTGATTACTAGCATAGTCATGAGATTTCTTATCATGTACTTGAGCCATTCTTTCTAGTAAGTCATAGAAGATGGGACTACCGTGTCTAGTTCTACCTTGTTCACCATGTTGTTCCACTAAATAATCAGTCATTTTCTTTTCCTTTCCAATATTTCTTTAATCTTAGGGGGTTCCCAATTTGGTCCCTTAATTGTTTTTCCATATTCATCTTTCTCAGTTAATTTATTCATATTACTTCGTTGAACTTCGGCAAATACTTCTTCAATTGGAATACCAAATGCTAAAGCTGAACCAAATGTAACATAAAGTAAATCAGCTAATGCATCTGCTATTTCAACTAAATCTCCAAGTGAAGCAGCATGGTCAAATTCTCCTGATTCTTCGCGAATCAATCTACGTCTTAATACTACTGTATCAATTGGGGGAATTTTTGGAATGTCAGATTTAAAATGACCATACTTAATGTGAAATTCCTTAACCATTCCTTCATAATCAATCATCTTTTCCTCAATTCCCTATAAAATGCATAATCACTATTGAACAATTTTTCTACTAGTCCAGGTGTAATTTGTTCTTTCAATACATTATCTATTGTATCAACAGAAAATCTTTCACTAATCCAACTATGTCCTTTACTACAAGTCCATTTAGACCTATAATCTGCCATAACTACTTTAGAATGGAATCGTCTTCTTCCACATTCTTTACAGTATAATAATCGGAGTCCTTTATTCATTTATTCTTCCCCGCAAAAAACTTAATCATTTCAGTAGCTTGTTCAGGAGGCATAGTGAATACTACTTGATTACCTATACTATTAGCTTTAATCATTCCAGCGGAATCAAATGACATCATCATATCATCAAACTCTGCTGAAGTATTGTAATGCATCCACATTTTCTTCATTAATACCGTTCGACTAATCTGATGATTATCTCTATTTAATAGTTCCATGATAATCATATTTTTCAATACATTAGATGGACTAATACCTTGCTTACCTAATGTAGTTCGTCTCATATTGCCAATTAATTTTGTACATATTTCAATAGCTTCATTCATTGATTCAATATCAATTTCTAATTTAGGCTCTCTCGCGATTGCCAATAACATGGCTACTTTAAGAACTGAATCACCAAACCTATTTAGTGTTCCAGTTTCATCTTTTATTTCTTGTTCATCTATTGTAGTAAGGAAATTTTCATACCAATTCTCATATACTATACCAGGTTCATTAAACCATATTGTTCTATTATCTATTTTCTTGGAGTAACTATGAGTATCACTTTTCTCTAAGATTCCCAATGGAAGAAACGGTCCTTGTAATTTGGCTACTTCCTTTAGATAGACTGATAATACTGCTACATTAGGAGGATTCTCCATTGGATAAATTAATGAATTAGCTTTATTCCTACGGCTTTCATATATGATAAATGTTCTCGCGAAATATCCACCCTGCATAGCAGATTTAGTTAGAAAATCCTCTGACATGGCTTCATTAGTTGCGGTTAACATCGTAACAGTTGGGTCTTTTAATGTGAATGTTTCCATCTTCAATAGGGAACGCCATTCACCAATATTATACTGTCTATCGTATAGGTCCGTTAAAATCTTAGTGGCTACCTTGTCATCTACTATACTAGAAGATAATTCTGAAGAACAAATGAATGCAACTGATTTAGTTATAGCTATCTTTCCACCTGGTACAGTATGGGCTGTTCCCATATCTTTTAATATACCTTGGATGGATGAACGACCTGATATAATCCGCGTATTGTTAACCGTTGTGACTAATCGTTTCGCAAGATTAACAGGCGGACCTTTCTTCAATCCACTTTCCGCGTGGAACATAACATATATATTGGGATACAAATTATATATCTGTCTATCCAGCCATACATTATCCTTCATTACAGCGGATATTGCACTAATGCCAGCCCAACGCCAGAATGCTAATGGGGATTCGAGTTCGCTGTGCTGATTTACTAAATCGTTTAGCCAACTTGACATTAATCACTTAATTATTGTAATTAAAGTACTATGACATTTACTACATTTGGCCCCCGATAAATCTGTGAGAATTTCATATTTACAATGCGGGCAAAACACTATTCTTGGTTTTAGATTAGTTGGTAATTTGGAATCTGTGTATGGATTGGGAATATCATCAGAAAGGAATATCATCGTCTATTACTCCACGTAATTCCATTTGTTCTTTGTGTAAATTATTTTGCATATTAATAATCACTAATAGAAATTGACTGAGTAAATGAACTAAATCATCAGCCTCAACTTTATCCAATGATAGGAATGGATGGATAGGATTAGTTACATCACGTCTAGTTAATGTAAGTTCGAATTGTTTCATTTCTTTAAAATCAATTCAACATTTTTAAACATAATTCCATGATTTGGACCTAATGAAATTACTACTCTGATAAGGTCTTTACTAAAGAGAACTAGTTCTGTTGATTCATGTTCAAATATAGTCTGACATACATTTGCATAAGTTTCAGGACTTACTTCATATTGGTCAGGCCATTCCCCAAGAGAAAATCTATCATAAAAAAATTCACGTAATTCATTTGCTGTCATTTCTGTATAATCCTTTCAATTACTTCACGAGATAAATAAGGATTAGAATGTTCAACCCAAAATGTCATATCACTTTTACTTATATGAATATCTATTCCCATTTCTCTACCTTGTCGATATATCACTTCTATTATAGCTTGTTGACTTCTAAAATGGTCATTTGGAAAATCTATAGGATGATATTTTCTACCAGGATGCTCAATTGCGGTCATAAGATATGCATATGCAATAAGTTCTGTCTTACCTAGTCCACACGTTTCTTCTAGGAAGAATTTGATTGTTGGATAATGTTGTGCCTGAAGATTTGTGAGTTTCATTGTTCCCTCAATACCTTTTTCCATTCATTAGATTCATAAATCACTTTGTCTAGATATGTATCCTGCCCAATAGAAGGCGCGAGGAATTGTTCTGTGATTGATTTAGGAACCATATTTAATTCAATAGGTAATTCCATCTTCGGGAATTTATATTTTGAAAAATCTTGATAATTCTCACCTACTTCAATTTCACATGGTATAATTAATGACCTACGTCTAATTGAACATTTACTAAAATCTATTGGTCGTTCCATTTCTGTCTTAATAATTGGAGCTTGCCCTTCTACTTCATCTCGTCTAATACAAAACAATAATGCATCATGACTTTCCATTACTATTCTGATTCCAGGTATAAGTGATTTAATTCTAAGTGCAGCAGCTTTAGTATTATCTGTTACAGCTCTTTGTGGTAGATATGAAAAGGCTTGACGGAAAAGTTCATCTCCCCACCTTTCAAAGAATGTTCTAGTTCCACCTAATGCACAATCGATACCATATGGAATTGGAGCGATTAGTCTTCGTTTCTTTAGGCATTCAATTACAGACGCGTGGAATACTTGTTGTATCTTGGGTTGTTTTGCATGAAATATTTTTAATGCCCTATCGGCCACTGACTCAGCAATTGATATAGGGATTTTGTATTTTCTTGCGTCAGTATTAACCGATGTTGCTGCACGCCTTTTACCAGCTCCAAGATGTCCAGCATGACGCAGAGTTTTCCCAGCGAATCTAATTGGGCTTTCGTAACCAAGTACTTTTTTAGAGTAATCAGATTCAGTCCCACCGAAAAACCAAGAAGCAGTGAGAGCATGATAATCATGTTCATCTATATCCTTTAATGCTTGTTCATCATCTGCTAATAGGAATACAACTCTAGCTTCTGCTTGGGCTGAATCTGCTTGGAGGAATATGAAATCACTCATTAATCTGAGCTTATCAAATAAAAATTATCAAAGGGGGGTTCATTTTTCCACTTTCCGAATTCTTCTTCATAATATTTTTTATATTCTTCATAAGTAGATTCACGCATTACCATAAATCTAAATTCTTCATGTCTTATACGTCTGTAATTCAAACTTGTATTTGGAAAAGATTCGGGTCCATATATCTTACCCGCTTCTAATTTATACTGAGAACTTATAATCATTCTTTTACATTTCACCTATTCTCTCTGCTAATTCAACTAGTAATTGTCCAACTGCTTTCTTATCTAATGGCATAGATGCTAATCTTTTACTATTATCACTATGAATAGATAACCATAGCACTGGTAGGCCATTAGGATTTTCATCAATTTCTATAACGACTAACATTCTTGGTGTACAGTTACCATTAATATAATTCATCATATTTCATCCGGCACATACATACTTCGTATATCTTGTCCAATATCACCATGTTTAGTTATTGTTTGGAAAGCGGTACCAAATACTTTCTTCTTAGGTTTTCCATCTTCTCCAATAACCTCAATAATTGGGCGTATGGGTGGGTCTTGTTGTCCAGTCGAACTACGTCCGGTGTCAAGACAAGGAAAATAAGTAGTACGCATCCTACCATCATAATCAGGCATAGCCATAAGATATGTAGAAATTGTCTTACGAACCCTTCTATCTTCAAGTATAAGTTCAACTATTCTCCTTTTAGTTTCATCTGTGAATGATTGTAAATTAAGTAATGACGTTAAATCTTCTTCACCTGTAGTCTGTCGAATGGGACACTTCAATACTATGAATAAAAGTTCATATACTTGTTTGGGAGAATTGACATTAACTGGTGAACCTACTAGTTTGAATAATTCATATCGAAGTCTTTCATCCCATTCAATGTATTTATGTAGAAGTTTATCTCTTTGTTCAGTATCAACTCGAAATCCTTGATTCTCTATTCCAAGATACAATTCGGGAATGATAAATCAAGTCGTCTAATTTTATCTCTATCGTAATTGAAATTCTGTCCAATGATTCCCTTTTCATATAACATCTCTGCTAAAATAATCCAAATTTGTACCAAATCTGCTGTTGGAATGGAACTAATTTCACCATCATTCCAAAGAGGAATACACATACCATGATGTTTATTGAACGCGATACCGATACATACTGGAAGACAATGGCCTCGCGCTTCAATATCGACACTCATTTTAGTAGAAGACTTATATCGTTCCCTAAATTCTTGTAATTCGTATGACGATTTACAAATTTGTAGATTCCTAATAGGTCTATTAATTTCAGGAAATTGTGATTGTTGTAAGGCCCGTTTGAAATCGAATATCATTACCTGTCTATTCCAATATCCCTTAATCTCTCCTTGCTGATGTAATAGATGTGCAGGATGATATGTATGAACACACTTCCTACCCATACCTAATAGAATAGAACCGCGATAATCCTGAATTCCACCAGTTGGGGTATATGTGGCTGTTGTATCTTCGCGTTCCTTCTTCTTTGATTTTGGTTTAATTCCGGTTAATGCCCATAATGCAGTTCCACCAAGCCCGAGAATACAGTTAGGTTTAATGGAATTAATCTCAGTCTGAAGTTCAGTTAGAGATTCTTCAATATCTATTCCTACCTGTTGGGCACGAATCCATGCTGGAATCTTTTTCTTTCCCTCATTAGGCGGAATCTCATATTTGAATACATTAGATATCCACAAGTCTCCTCGATTTATTCCCGCATCTGCACATAATCTATCAAACTCTTTACCTGACGGACCTACTAATGGCTTACCTGCTGCTGTCTCCTGATAAGATGGAGCTTCAGCTATTACCATTAGCTTGGCACCGAATGAACCCATTCCGGGGACGTAGACTTTATCTGACATCAATTATCATTCCAAAATATTTACCATAATATGTCATTCGCTGACAAAATCCACATATATTACATTTGAAACCACCAAATTTTCCATATAATTCAGGTAATGAAATTTTTACTTCTATACTAGTTCCACATATTTCACATGGAAATGATTTAGGAATTAAATAAATATTCTCAGTCATTTCACAATCACCATTATCCCATCAGGAGTAGAATGAATACTTAAAATCTGTAATGCTACATCAAAATCTTTACCTTTTTGAATTACTCTATTGACTGTATGTTGTTTAATAACTTGTTCTACTATTTCATTATGTTGTTTCTTAGTATAGATAGGTTTATTATTATATTCTTCTTGAAATTCTTTCCAGGGTCTAACTGTCAATTGGAACCTCTGCTATTTCAACTAAACAGATTAGGCAAATAATTAGTCTAGTTTCATCATGTATCAATACAAGACTTCCTTCTGGAACGCTTCGTTCACAAACACAACAATGTCTAATGGAAGTGAGTCTTTCTTTAATAATCATTCATATCTCCGAGTCTTATCATATCCATCTTTTTCTTTTTCTCTATCTTCCTTACTACGTCCCATTGAATCTCTAGTTCCCCTACATTTAGGAAAATCAACACATCCCCAAAATACACCAAATTCACTTTTCCTAGATTTCATGGGACCACCACAATCTGGGCACTTAACATTTTCTATTGTCATTATTCCCCCTCAGATTCTAACCATCTTCTAAGTTCATTTTTACATGTAGTTCTATCAAATACTTGTCCCATCATTGGACCAGGAGGCCAATATAACCAATGCTTATCTCTTAATCCTCTAAAAATAAAATCTACAAGTTTATCTAATAATATATCATTATCACTAATTGTCATTCCTGTTGTCCAATCACAAATTAAATAGATGCT
>Ga0193712_1000102_pt1 | contig 13219 bp, 11 predicted proteins | sample H3a1metaG_FD_143053 | JGI IMG/M metagenome (GOLD analysis project Ga0193712, IMG submission 143053) | Soil microbial communities from a riparian zone of the East river system, Colorado, United States - H3a1 | ecosystem: Environmental > Terrestrial > Soil > Riparian zone | place: USA: East River... | reverse complement strand
GTGCCGGGTCTCCTGGCTCCCGGCGCGACGGGCGCCGCGCCACGCGTGCGCTATCCTACGTGGGAAGAGCTGGCACGGCTCACGCCGGAGCAGCGCCGCATCGTCCTCGAGTATTTCCGACTCTTGAATGCCACGAAGCCTTAGACCTCGCCTCGCAGCGCTCGCGTTCATGGTCATGGCGGCGCCGGCGTTCGGTCAGGCGATCGGTCAGGGCTTCGAGCTGGAGCGGGGCGGGCGCTACGCCGATGCGGCCGCTGTGTACTTGACGACGCTGCGGAGCGACCCTGCCAACCTCCCCGCGCTGCTCGGCCTCGAGCGCGTGCTCCCGATCCTCAGCCGCCTCCCCGAGCTCTTGCCCCTCGTCCAGCGCGCGCGCGCGGCGGTCCCGGAGAACGGAACTCTCCGCGCGCTCGAGCTCCGCGTGTACGCGCAGATGAACGAACCCGACTCGCTCGAGGCGGCCGCGCGCCGCTGGGCGGCCGTGGCGCCGCGCAGCGACGCGCCCTACCGCGAATGGGCCCTGGCACTCGCCGATCGCCGCATGTTCGACGACGCGCGTCGCGTGCTGCTGCTGGGGCGTCGGACCTTGGGCGGCGGGACGACGGTGCTGGCCATCGAGTCGGCGGAGCTGGAGCAACGCGTCGAGAACTGGGAGGGGGCGGCGCGGGAGTGGGGGCATGTGGTGGCGCTCGCGGCCGACATGATTCCCCAGGCCTCGAGTCAGCTCTCGGACACACCGGCGCCGCAGCGCGCGCGGGTCGTGGCGGCCCTGTCGCCGCCCGATGCCGCACCGCGCACGCAGCGACTCGCGGCCGAGCTGCTGCTGGGTTGGGGACAGGCGGCGGAAGGGTGGCGCTTGTTCGAACAGTCGCTGGGGGCTCCGTCGGCTGAGACGGCGACGGCGCTGCGGCGTTTCGCCGACCTCGCGGGTGCGGTGGCGACGCCCGCCGGACACCGCGTCCGCGGCTTGGCGCTCGCCCGTTGGGCCGATCTCGTGCCGTCGCCGCTGGCGGAGCGGGCGCGCGCCGAGGCGGTGCGCGAGCTGCTCGACGGCGGGGACCGGGCCGGGGCGCGCGCAGCCTTGGAGCGCCTCGCGGCCGATTCACTGGCGCCCGCGGATGCGAAGGCGATGGCCGAGGCCGCGCTGCTGGAAGTGCTGATCGCCGATGGGCAGCTGGATGCCGCGGAGCGACGGCTCGCCGCCGCGGGGGTCGCGCTGGGCGGTGACGATCGCGCGGGACTGCGGCTACAGCTCGCCCGGGCGCGCGTGACGCGTGGAGAGCTCGATCGCGCCGCGAAACTGCTCAGCGGAGATTCGAGCGTCGCCGCCCTGGCAGAGCAGGGGTGGATCGCGCTGTACCGCGGCGACCTGCGGGGCGCGACCGAGGCATTCCGCGCGGCAGGTCCGTACGCCGGAGAGCGGGCCGCCGCCACCGAGCGCACGGCGATGCTGGCGCTGGTCCAGCAGGTCCCCGCCGATTCGCTACCGGCGCTGGGCGCCGCCCTGCTCACGCTCGCGCGCGGCGACTCCGCGGGAGCCGTGACGGCGTTGCGCCGCGTCGCCGCCAACCTCGAGCCGGGCGGCGGCAGGTCGGACGTGTTGCTGCTCGCGGGCCAACTTGCCGCGCGGCTGGGCGGCGCCCCCAACGAGGCGACGGCGATCGCGGTGTTCGACGAGATCGTCCGCGCGGGAGGGTCCGGCGCCGCGCCGCCGGCGGCGGAGCTCGAATGGGCGCGCGTGCTCGTGCGCCAGGGCCGCGCGGCCGAGGCCGTGCAGCGGCTCGAGCACCTGATCCTCAGCTACCCGGGCAGCGCGTTCATCCCGGAAGCGCGGCGCGATTTGGAGCGGGCGCGGGGAGTCATCCCGAAGTCATGAGGCGCCGAGACTTCGTGCGGGTGACCAGCGCGGGTATGATGGGCGCCTTCTTTCCATCGTTCCATCATTCCCTCGTTCCCTCGCTCTTGATTCCGATGGACGACTCCCAGTCCGATCACCTCAAGGCCTACGGCCTCGCCTATCGCGTGATCGACGCCGGGCTCAAGGCGGAGTGGCTCCTCAACTACCAGGGCGGCGCCTTCCTGCTCCCGGACGCCGAGTCCATCCGGCGCGATGCGGCGTTGAGCGGCGTGCGGGCGGATCCCGTGGACGGCGGACGCGTCACCGCGATCCGCGGCGAGATCGAAGCGAACAACATGGACGCCGTCCCGCTCGAGAAGGCGCCCAAGGTCGCCGTGTACGCCCCGCCCAATGCCGCGCCGTGGGACGACGCGGTCACGATGGCGCTGCAGTACGCCGGCATTCCGTTTACCAAGATCTGGGACCCCGAAGTGGTCTCGGGAGGATTGAAGGACTTCGACTGGCTGCATCTGCATCACGAGGACTTCACCGGCCAATACTCGAAGTTCTTCCTCATCTACTCGGGGATGCCCTGGCTCGCGGACATGGTGCAGCGCAACGCCGACACCGCCCGCCGGCTCGGCTTCGCGACGGTCCCAGACCTCAAAAAAGCCGTGGCACGCGGCATCCACGATTACGTGGCGAACGGCGGCTTCCTGTTCGCGATGTGCACGGCGACGGAGACCATCGACTTAGCGCTCGCCGCGCACGGCGTGGACATCGCCGCGACCTTCGCCGACGGCACGCCGATGGATCCGCAAGCCGACGCGAAACTCGACTGGTCGCAAACGTTCGCCTTCACCGGCGCACACCTCGAGCCGAACCCCCTCGTCGCGACGTTCTCCGACATCGACGGGCACCAGGTGAACGCCGGGCCGCGACGCCAGCCGCTCGGCGCGTTCAAACTCTTCAACTTCAGCGCCAAGATCGACCCAGTGCCGACGATGCTGGTGCAGGATCATCGTCAGGTGATCCCGGACTTCTACGGGCTGACGACATCGTTCGTGCGTGCGCGGCTGAAGCCCGGCGTCACCGTGCTCGCCGACGAGGAGGGCGCGCCGTGGGTCAAGTACGTGCATGGCGACCTGGGGAAGGGGACCTGGACCTTCTTCGGGGGCCACGACCCGGAAGACCCGCAGCACCAGATCGGTGATCCACCCACCGACTTGTCGTTGCATCCGCATTCGCCCGGCTATCGGCTCATCCTCAATAACGTGCTGTTTCCGGCGGCCAAGAAGCGCGAGCTCAAGACGTGAGCGCGGAGCGTCTCGCGCCCGCGGTCCGTGAGCTGCTGCGGGCGGAGATCGCCGCGGCGCACGGCCGCGAAGTGTCGTTCGTCGTTCGGCCCGACCCCAACGGGATGATCGCCCACGCGCGCGTCGTGGCGCGCGGCACCGTGGACGCCGTGCTCGCGCTTCCCGGCGTCGCCGAGCGCGGCGATATGTTGTTGCACAATCACCCGAGCGGTGTGCTCGATCCCTCGGGCGCCGATCTCGCCGTGGCTGCGCGGCTGCACGACGGCGGTGTGGGATTCGGCATCGTCGACAACGCGGTGACGGCGTTGTACGTCGTGGTCGAGTGCCCGCGGGCGCGCAGCGTCACCCGTCTCGATCCGGTGGCAGTGGCCGAGCTGCTCTCCGAAACGGGTCCCGTCGCGCGCGCGCTGGGCGGGACCACGTTCGAGGATCGCCCCGGCCAGCGCGACATGGCTGCCTACGCCGCCGACGTCTACAACGACGGCGGGATCGCCTTGCTCGAAGCGGGCACGGGCGTGGGGAAGTCGTTCGCCTACCTGGTGCCCGCGCTCGAATGGGCGCGCGCCAACGGCGAGCGCACCATCGTCTCGACCAACACGATCAACCTGCAGGAGCAGCTCGTCGGCAAGGATCTCCCGATCCTCGCTCGCGCGCTCTCGGCAGGCGACCGGCCGGTCACCTTCGCGTTGCTCAAGGGGTGGCGGAATTATCTCTGTCTCTCGCGCCTCGACCAGGCGCGCGCCGGGCAAGACTCACTGTTCGCCGACGGGCGCGGCGCGGAGCTCGAATCCCTCGCGGGCTGGGCCGCGCGAACGGCCGATGGCAGCCTCGCGGACCTGGCCGAAGAGCCGTCCCCGGACGTGTGGGACGCGGTGGCCGCGGAGTCGGACCTGTGCACGCGGCTCAAGTGTCCCCACTTCGATCGCTGCTTCTTGTTCCAGGCGCGGCGCCGCGCGGCCGAGGCCGACGTTGTGGTCGTGAACCATCATCTGCTCGCGTCCGACCTCGCCGTGCGGATCGCGTCGGACAACTGGCAGGAAGCGGCGGTGCTGCCGCCCTACCGCCGGCTCGTGATCGATGAAGCGCACCACCTCGAAGACGTAGCGGCCCAGCACCTCGGCTCGCAGGTGAGCATGCTCGGCGTGCAGCGGTTGCTCGGACGGCTCGAGCGCAACGGCCGCGGGCTGCTGCCCACCCTCGCCGCCGAGCTGGCGACGCAGAACGACCTGCTCGCCGCGGCGAGCCGCGACCTGTTGACGCAAAGCTTGCTCGATGCGCTCACGGCGGCGCGCCGCGGCGCCGAAGAGTTGTTCGGCCGGCTGTCGCGGCGACTCGAGACGGAGCCGGGAACGGCTCCCGTGTTGCGCCTCACCGACGCGTTCGCCGACGATGCCGTCTGGACGGAAGGGCTGGATGTCGCGCTCGACAACCTGCTCGTGGCGTTCGACCGGCTGAGGGGTGGCGTGGAGACGATCGCCGACCGCCTGTCCATCGACGATCCCGCCGACGCCCGCGCCCAGCTCGTGGGTGAGCTGCGCGGCGTCGTGCGGCGATTGGGCAGTGCCGCGGAAGCGCTCAAGGCCGCGCTGCAACCGGCGCCGGCCGCCTCCCGGGGCTCGGTCCGTTGGCTGGAGCGTCGTGGCCGGCGGACGCCCAACCTGACGCTCGCGGCGGTGCCGCTCGATCTCGCGCCGGTCTTGAAGGACGCGTTGTTCGATCGCGTCGAGACGGCGGTGCTGACGAGCGCGACGCTCGCGACGGGCGGCGAATTCACGTTCATCGAAGAGCGTCTCGGACTCGCGCTGCCACCCTCGCGCGTCACGATTCGCGAGATCCTGCCGTCGCCGTTCGACTTCGCGTCGCAGTGCGTTTTCGGCATTCCCACCGATGTGCCCGAGCCGCGCGACGACGAGGCGGGGCACGACGCCAGCGTCGCGCGCATTCTGGTGGAGTTGGCGCACGCATCGGACGGCGGCATCTTTGCGTTGTTCACGAGCCACGGGGCTCTGCGGCGCGCCGCGGATGCCGTGCGGGGCCAGTTGGGGGGCCGCTGGCCGTTACTGGTCCAGGGCGACGGGCAGCGCGACCAGCTGCTGCGACGGTTCCGCGAGGCGGGCTCGGCGATTCTGCTCGGCACCGATTCGTTCTGGGAGGGCGTCGATGTCCCGGGACGTGCGCTGCGGGTCCTGATCCTCGCCAAGCTCCCGTTCAAGGTGCCGAGCGATCCGTTAACCGCGGCGCGGCTCGAGCGTCTCAGCGACGCGGGCCAGGACGGCTTCATGCACTATCTCGTTCCCCACGCGGCGCTCAAGTTGAAACAAGGGTTCGGCCGGCTGATCCGCAGCAAGACCGATGTGGGCGCCGTAGTCCTCTTGGACCGGCGTGTCGTGACCAAGCGCTACGGCGAGATGATCCTGGAGGGCCTGCCGCCGGCGTCCAAGGCGATCGGCAACTGGGTGGATGTGCGGCGGGTGTTGGAGGAGTTTTTCGCGCAGCACGGCATCGGCGCACCGGTGTAGTAAGCGAATCCCGAACGAGGAGAATTATTGATGCGGAACGCGACGCTGGCGATGATGACCCTGGGTGTGTTCGGACTCGTTGGCGCGCCCGCGATGGGGCAGGGGCGTGGTAGTCCGGGCGGGCGCATGGGAGGGGGCTTCGATCCCACCTCCACGCGCTACATCAACCCGGGCACGCTGGCGGGGCTCGACGGGTTCACGCACGCGATTCGCGTCGGTCAGATGGTGTACGTCTCGGGCGAAGTGGCGCTCGACAGCGTGGGTGGGCTCGTCGGTCCCGGCGACCTCGCGGCCCAGGCCCGCCAGGCGTTCGCGAACCTGGAGCTGGTGCTGGACATCGCCGGCGTCTCGCCCAGCGACGTCGTCCAGCTCAACGTCTATGTCGTCGGGCTCAAGCCGGCCGATTGGGCCACGATTCGCGGCGCCGGCGCGCAGTTCTTCCCGCAGCGGAACCCGCCGGCGGGAACGGTGCTGGGAGTCGCGGCATTGCCGCGCGAGGGGTTGTTGATCGCCGTGGACGCCGTCGCGCTGATAAGGGCGAACTTCCGGCCCTTGCGCGATGATCGCGGCGCGCCGCCCGAGGAATAGATTCATGAAAGGACGCGAGACGTTGATCGGGGACTTCCAAAGCAACGGCGGGGGAACTGCCTAGTGTCGGGATACAGCAAGCGCGTCGCCCAACTGCCGATCTACCCGATGGCGGAGCTGCCGGCCATCAAGCGCCGGCTCATCGCGCAGGGCGTGGACGTGATCGACGTCGGGGCGGGCGATGCCGATTTCGCGCCGCCGCGCGTCGCCGTCGAGGCGCTGGCCCGAGCGGCCCAGGACCCGGCGATGAGCCGTTACGCCTTCCAGCTGGGACTCCCGGCGTTCCGCGAGGCGGCAGCGGACTACATGCGGCGCCGCTTTGGACTCACGATCGATCCGTTCACCGAGCTGCATCCGCTGCTCGGCTCCAAAGAAGGTATTGCCCATTTGGCGGCGGCCGTGCTCGATCCCGGCGACGTAGCGATCGTCCCGGTGCCCGGGTACGCGGTGTACCACGGCGGCACCGTGCTCGCCGACGCCGAGCCGTACTTGTACGACCTGACGCCCCGCACCGACTTCCTGCTCGAGCTCGAGGAGATTCCCGCCGACACGCTGAAGCGGGCGAAGCTCGTGTACGTGAACTACCCGAACAACCCGACCGCCGCCATCGCCTCGCGCGAGTACTTGGAGCGGACCGTGGCGCTGTGCCGCCGCCATGACGTCCTGCTCGTGTACGACAATCCGTACTGCGAGGTCACGTTCGACGGCTACGTCGCGCCCAGCATCTTCGAGATCCCGGGCGCCAAGGAGGTCGCGGTCGAGTTCCATTCCCTGTCGAAGAGTTTCTGCATGACGGGGTGGCGGCTCGGTTGGGCGGTGGGACGGGCGGACCGGATCGCCGCGCTCGCGAAGGTCAAGAACTACGTGGACACGGGTGCCTTCCTGCCGGTGCAGGCCGCGGGAGCGGAGGTGCTGAAGCAGGCGGAGCGGCTTGCGGCGGGGTACGCAGCGCAGTTCAAGGAACGGCGCGATGCGATTCTCCCCGCGCTGCGGAGCAACGGCTTCGAGGCGGAGACGCCGCGCGCCACGATGTACCTGTGGGTGCCGCTCCCCGACGGGCTGCCGTCGGCGGCATTCCAGAAGCGCGCGCTCGAGGAAGTCGGCGTCGTGACGCTGCCCGGCAGTGCGTTTGGGGCAGGGGCCGAGGGATTCTTCCGGATCGCGCTCACGGTCGGGGCGCCGCGCCTGGTCGAGGCGGCGGAACGGCTGGGAAAGGTGCTCGCCGCTGTTTGAGCGCCAGGTACCGCGCCTACGGGTCGGCCGCGCGTGGTGGATCACCGCGGTCCTGCACGTTGTCGCGGTCATCCTCTTCGTGACGGTGCCGTGGCAGGCGCCTCGGCGCGCCGACTACATCGTACTACAGCCGGTCGACACGGTCGCGTTCACCCCGTATCGGAACACGCGGACGAACCGCGCGCGGGGGCCCACGGTGGGGACATCGCGCCGCGAGCCGCCCCCTCCCCCTCCGCCGGTCACGCCGCCGCCTCCGACGCCGCCGGCGCCTGTGACTCCGTCGGACACCGGGTCCACGCTGCCGGCGTACGATCCCAACGCGTCGGCGCTGGCCCCGCACGTCGGTGACGGACGCCTGTGGGTGAGCCCGCGGCCCGCGCTCCCCGCGACCGTGGCCGACGCGTTGTACGGCGACACGGTGGGGCGAAACGAACAAGCGATCGGGCGGCTGCGCGCGATGGTGGACTCGCTCAACCAGATCTACGATCAGGTGCAGCGCGAGCGGCAGCGGCCCTCGTGGACGGTGGGCGGTGGTGAAGGCGGGATCCCGAAGTTTGGGATCGACTCGCAGTTCATCCACATCGCGGGGATCAAGATCCCGACGATGGCGCTGGCGCTGCTGGGCAACTTCCTGCCGCAGGGGAACTTCGACGAGGAGATGCGAGGCCGGCAGCTGCAGGCGATGCGCGAGGACATCCTGCGCGCCGCCGATCGCGCCCAAACCTTCCACGACTTCCGGCGCTACGTGCGCGAGCTGCGTGAGCGCAAGCAGGCCGAGCGCGACGCGGAGCGGCGGCGCCGCGCGCAGGACACGACGGCCGTCGTCCCCTAAGAAAAAGACGGGGGAGCCGCTCGGCCCCCCCGTTTTGCATATCAGAGTCTCAGGGTTAGGGCTTCCGTAACTGCCCGCGAATTTCCCCACCCCCGTTTATCTGGGTATGAATGTTCACGTACGCGTTTCCCTCTCGCAGCCATGTTTGAACGCTGTCTCCGGTGACGACGAAAGACCCCTGTGCGGCTGTGCCTGTGAAATTCTGGCCAGTCACCGGTGGGTTGAAATTCACGCGAACCGGTCCAGCCGAGTCGACTGGACCATGATGGATATGTCCTAAGGTGATGCTGTCGATGTTCACGACGTCCACTTTCCAGCTCACCAAATTGCCCATCACCGTCACAATAGCGGTGCCGGTCGCCGCTGTCGTGACCGGCGTCAACCGCTCGTTGGCGCCGTTCAGGGTCGCGGTGTAAACCTCGAGTCCGGCGGGAATGCCGGTGGTGTCGTCCTTGCACGCCACGCCGATCGCGGCGACGGCGGCCAGGACTGTAAAGACGCGCCTTACGCGCATACGTCCTCCTTGGACTCCTCACTGGTTAGACCACACGAAGCTTCGGGAATCCTGCTCGGCCCCCCTTTCAGACGGTCTGAGTGTTGTTATTGAACGACGATCTTCGCGGCCATCACGTGCTGGGTGCAGTGATACGGGAACGCGCCCTGTGTCGTGAAGGTGTGCGAGAATCGCGCACCGGTGAACATCTCGCCCGAGTCCCATCCAGGGGCGTCGGACGTCGTCGTATGGGGCTCGGTCCCCGTCGGCTCGCAGTTGACCCACGACACGGTCGCGCCTGTTGGCACGGCGATCGAGTCCGGGTAGTACAGGAAATCCCGAATCGCCACGAGGTAGTGCATCGAGTCGATCACGGTCACAGGGACGCTGCACACGGCGAGGGTCGCGGCGGGGCCCGCGGTCCGCTCGGAGAAACACGCAGCGGTCGCGATCGCGATCCCCGCGAGCAGCGAGATGGCCGCCTTCACTTGACTATCACGGCGCCAGTCATGAACGGGTGCGGCGTACAGTGGAAGGCGTAGGTCCCGGGTTGGGCGAAGGTGTGCCGCCAGGTCGCCCCGGCCGCGATGGGACCTGAATCCCACGATCCGTCGTCCGCGGTAATCGTGTGCTCCAGTTGATCGCGATTCGCCCACTCCACCGTCGCTCCGGCGCTCACCTCGATACGCTGCGGCGCGAACGCCATGGCGCGCATCTCGACCGAGGTGCCCGGTTGTGCCCCCGTCGCGGACGCGCCCGCACGCCTCGCGCGTCCGAAGTAGCGGCTCAGCGTGAACGGAATCGTGAACTCGAAGCCGCCCCGGACCTTGTTGGCCCCGCGCGAGGCACCTTGGAGCGTGGCGGTCGTCGTGTTGGTGACCTGGAGCGAGAAGGTGTGCGGCGAATACGGGATCGCGAGCTGCAGCGCGGCGCCCCAGGCGGCCTTCTCGCCGGGGCGGCGATCGAGCAGGGTCGCGAGGTCTCCCGCGAGGGCAATCCAGCGGTGCAAGCGCAGCGTCGCGCCGCCGCCGATCGCGTATCGCGTCGTATCGCTGCCGTATCCCTTCGACAGGAACCGCCCCACCGCGAGTAGCCGTACCGGCCCGACCCTCCGTCCCAGCGTGAGCTCGGCGTCCGCGCTCTTCGCGGCCTGGTTGTAGCCGAGCTGCACCGCGCCGCCGAAGCGCGCATAGCGCGCGAACCCTTCCCACTCGTTCGGCAGCGGTGGCGACGAGACGACATCCGACGACGTGGCGTAGTTGAAGCCGACGACGACGGGGAAGGGGAGACGGTACGAAAGAAGAAAGGTGGGAGTGTTGGTGACTTTGCGCGTGGGGGCGGCGCTGACGCTAAATCGGTGCAGAAAGTTGAACTGCAAGGTGCCGGTCTCGCCCAGCCACCCGCCCGACAGGTTGGGCGTTCGGTCGAGCAGCGATTGGCCCGCTCCCGGTGTAGCGAGGAGCGGCGTCACCGTGACGGCCACGGCGAGTGCGAGACGGCGCAAGGTTCGGTGCATGATGTGTTACTGTGTTACGTGCTTAGATACTAATGCGGAGGGGAGGGTGTCAAGCCGACTGAACAGTTGACTCCAGTCGTTTGAGGGCCGCGGCTTTTCCCACCACATAGAGCAGCTCGTTCACCGGCTCCGACACCGTTCCACCCGTCAACGCGATGCGGATCGGCTGGAAGATCTTGCCCGCCGCCACGCCGCGTTGCTCGGCGACGGTACGAAGCGCCTGCTCGAGACCCTGTGGCGTCCAGTCCACACTTTGTAACGCCGTGATGCTCGCCTCGAGCGCGGCTCGGTAGCCCGCCGGGTCTTTGGCGATTTCCTTCGCGGCCTTGTCGTCGACGGTGACGAACTTGGCGTCGAGCCGCACCGCGACCTGGCGCGCGATGTCGAGCGTGGTGCGCGAGCGCGCCTTCACGGCCGTGATCGCTTTCAACACGGCCTCCTTGGGCGCGTCGAGTCCCTGGGCCGCGAGAAGCGGCTGCACGCCGGGGTACAGCTCATCCGCCGTCTTTGCCGAGAGATACTGCCCGTTCATCCACTCGAGCTTGGTCGTGTCGAACACCGAGGGTTTCTTGAGGATGCCCTCGAGCGAGAACAGGGTGCGCAGCTCCTCCATGCTGAGGATCTCGCGGTCGCCGCCGGGGCTCCAGCCGAGCAGGGCGAGGAAGTTGCGCATCGCCTCGGGAAGGATGCCGAGGTGTTGGTAATCGCCGACTGCCGTGGCGCCGTGGCGCTTCGATAGTTTCTTGCCGTCGGGTCCGTTGATCATCGGGACGTGGCCAAAGACGGGGAGCGCGGCGCCGAGCGCGCGATAGGCCGCGATCTGCTTGGGCGTGTTCGAGATGTGATCGTCGCCGCGCAGCACGTGCGTGATCTGCATGTCGATGTCGTCCACGACGACCGCGAAGTTGTAGAGCGGCGAGCGGTCGGAGCGCAGGATCACGAAGTCTTTGATGTCCTCGCCCTGGAAGCTGATGCGGTCGTGGACCGCGTCGTCCCACGCGATTTCGCCCGGCGGGACGCGCAGCCGGATCGTCCCCTCATCGACGTATGCCTTGTCTTCTTTGAGCAGTTTGTCGGCCATCTCTTGATGCCGGCCGATGCGCGCCCCCTGGAAGATCGGCTGCTCGTCCCAGTCGAGGCCGAGCCATTTCAGGCCGTCGAGGATCACCTGGGTGTGCTCGTCGGTCGAGCGGGCCTTGTCGGTGTCTTCGATGCGCAGCAGGAAGGTGCCGCCGCTCTTCCGGGCGTAGAGCCAGTTGAAGAGCGCGGTGCGGGCGCCCCCCACGTGGAGGTAGCCCGTCGGAGACGGGGCGAAGCGAACGCGAACGGTCATGGGGAACGGAGGAGGGGGGATTCGAACCCCCGATAGGGTTTTAAAGCCCTATAACGGTTTAGCAAACCGCCGCCTTCAGCCACTCGGCCACCCCTCCCGGGGTGTGTATTATCCCCACACCCTGTGCAAGGAGCAAGCCCGTGGCGCGGCGGACGCTACTGAGTCTTTGCGTGGTTTCGCTCACCCTCGCCTGCTCCAGCCCCGATGGGGCTGCGCGGTCGCCATTCCCTTTATGGACGCTGCGCGTTGGGATGCCGATCGATGCCGTGGAGCAGTACCTCCTGCGTCAGGACAACGTCCCGTGGGGCCGGTGCGACACGCTCGCCATCGGCCTCCGGCTCTGCTCGCGCTACGTGAGTTTCCCGGCAGGCAACTTCGAGGCGCTGGCGGACGCTCAAGGGCGCGTCGTGCGGATGCGGCTCGACATCACCGATCGCGGCGTCGGCGAGCTGATCTTTGACGAGCAGCTGGGCGCGATGGAAAAGGGCTGGTTCAAGGTCAAAGGCATGCGGGTCGACGACGGCGGCGTTTCCGATGCGCATCCGGTGGGCACCGTCGTCTTCTCCACCGCGCGCGGCCGGTGGACGGCGGCGGTCACGTTCGATGGCCACAAGTGTTACGGGGCGCCGCGCGCGTGTCCGGTGCGGGTCGAGATCAGCGATCACCGCGCGGGCATCGACGCGATACCGTAGTCACCCCTGCAGCTCGAACCCAATCGCCGCCGCCGCCGCCGAGTGTGTCAACGCTCCCACACTGATCAGCTGCGCGCCGGCCGCGGCATAGGCGGCGACGTTCGCCGCCGTGATCCCGCCCGACGCCTGAATCGTCACTCCCGGTCCGGCGCGCCGCACCCAGGCCGCGATCGTCTCGGGTGGGCGATTGTCCGCCAGCACGTGCGTGACCCCGGCCGCGAGCGCCTCCTCGAACTGCGCATCCGTCTCCGCTTCGACGACGACCGGCACACCTGTGCCAGAGCGGGCCAGGTGTTCCTTGAGTTTCCGCCCCGTGCCCATCAACACCCAGTGGTTGTCCTTCCACATCACCGACTCGGCGAGTGAGGCCCGGTTGTCCACGCCGCCCCCCATCCGTACCGCGTACCGCTCCAGGTCGCGCAGGCCCGGCGTGGTCTTCCGGGTGTGCGTGATCTGCGCTCCCGTGCCGGCGACCGCGTCCACCAGGCCCCGGGTCATCGTGGCGATCCCGGTGAGACGCTGCAAGAAGTTCAATGCCACACGCTCACCCGCGAGCAGCGTGCCAGCGCGGGCGTTCACTGTGGCGAGGACGGCGCCGGGCCTGGCGCGGGCGCCTTCGCGGATGATCGGTTGCAATACTGCCTCCGCGTCGAGCTCGCGAAACACGAGCGCGGCGACGGGCAGCCCTGCCACCACGCAATCGCTCTCGGCCACAAAGCGACCGGCCGCCCGTGTCCGAGCGGCCGTACCGAGCAGCGGCGTGGTGACGTCGTCGATCGCGCGGTCCTCGGCAAGCGCCAGACGCACCGCCTCGAGACCCAGTTGCGGAGGGAACGGGGGTGCGTCAGCCAATCGCAGCA
>Ga0193712_1000101_pt1 | contig 13226 bp, 6 predicted proteins | sample H3a1metaG_FD_143053 | JGI IMG/M metagenome (GOLD analysis project Ga0193712, IMG submission 143053) | Soil microbial communities from a riparian zone of the East river system, Colorado, United States - H3a1 | ecosystem: Environmental > Terrestrial > Soil > Riparian zone | place: USA: East River... | reverse complement strand
AGCCGCTTTCGATGCCGCTGCGGCGCCGCCATCGCCGTCCCCGAGCTGGCCTCGCGCGACGCCGCGGTGGTGCGCTGCGCGTCGTGCGGCGCGGCGCGCGAGGAAGGCGCCCTCACGTGCGGTTACTGCGGCTCGGACTTCACGCTCCACGAGCAGGACCTAGAGACGATCTGCCCGTCCTGCCTCGCCCGGATCAGCAACACCGCGCGGTTTTGCCACCACTGCGGCACGTCGATCGCCCCGGAGGAGATGGCGGCCGATCCGACCGATCGCGTCTGCCCGGCGTGCGGAGACGGCCGGAAGCTGCACTCGCGCGCGCTGGGCGACGCGGGCGTTGCCGTTTTGGAATGCTCCGTTTGCGCCGGGCTCTGGCTCGGTGCCGAGGTCTTCCGGACGCTCGAAGAGCGCGCGCGCCGGACCGCCCCACCGGTCCCGGCACCCGGCGCGCTCCAGGCCGAAGCGGCGTCACGCCCGCGCGTCCGCGCATCCGGCGGCGCGTTTTACCGCCCCTGCCCCACGTGCACGACGCCGATGACGCGGGTCAACTTCGAGCGCGTCAGCGGCATCCTGATCGACCGCTGCCGTGATCACGGCATCTGGTTCGACGCGAACGAGCTCGATGCCGTGCTGCGATGGATCAAGCTGGGCGGGGAGCGCGCCTCCGAGGATCGCAAGCAAGAGGATGAACGCGCCCGTGCCTCGGAGCTTCGCATGAAGGCGATTCCCAGAACTCCGGACGACGCTCGCACGATCGCCTTCGGCGTCGAGGATCGCGACATCAAGTTCGAGGGACTCCCGTCGATCGTCAACTGGCTGATCAACTCCCTGAAATGACCTTACGCCCTCGCCCGTTTCCCGAACTCGGAGGCTTCACCATGATCGGATCGCGGTTGTTCCCGGCGGTTGTCGCCGTACTCCTTTTCGGCTCGATGTCCGCGGCCGCCCCCGCGAAGAAGGCCGACGCCAAGAAGTCCGACACCAAGAAAGCCGACGCGAAGAAATCCGACGAGGCGAAGCCCGACCCGTACAAGGGGCTCAACTTCCGCGGCATCGGGCCGGCGATGATCTCAGGACGGATCACCGACCTCGCGATCGATCCCAGGAACTCGTCGATCCGATACATCACCGCGGCCTCGGGCAACGTTTGGAAGACCGTCAACGCGGGGACGACCTGGGCGCCGATCTTCGACGATCAAGGCTCGTACTCGATCGGCTGCATCACGCTCGATCCCACCAATCCGTTGACGGTGTGGATCGGAAGCGGCGAGAACGACTCCCAGCGGAGCGTCTCCTACGGCGACGGCGTCTACAAATCGACCGACGGCGGCGTGTCGTGGGAGAACGTCGGCCTGAAGAGCTCCGAGCACATCGCCAAGATCCTGATCGACCCGCGTGATTCGAATCGCGTGTGGGTCGCCGCCCAGGGCCCGCTCTGGGCCGAAGGGGGCGACCGCGGCCTCTACGAGACGAAAGACGGCGGCAAGACGTGGAAGGCGATCCTGACCGTCGATGCGAACACCGGGATCACCGACGTCGTGCGCGATCCGCGCAATCCCGACGTCCTCTACGCCGCGTCGTATCAGAGGCGCCGCCACATCTGGACGTTGATCGACGGCGGGCCGGGATCCGGGATCTGGAAGACGACGGACGGCGGTGCGAACTGGAAGAAGCTCGAAAACGGGCTCCCCAAGGAAGACATGGGGCGGATCGGCCTGGCGTTGGCGCCGTCGAAGCCCGACATCGTGTACGCCGTGGTCGAAGCCGCGAACAAGGCGGGCGGTTTTTTCCGCTCGACCGACCAGGGCGGATCGTGGGAGAAGCGCGGGCCGTACGTGGCCGGCTCCCCGCAGTACTACCAGGAGTTGTTCGTCGATCCCAAGATCGAAACCCGCATCTACGCGATGGACACGTGGATGCAGATCTCGGAAGACGGCGGCAAGACCTTCCGCAAGGTCGGTGAGACGTACAAGCACGTGGACAATCACGTGCTCTGGATCGACCCCGCGGACACCGATCACCTGCTTTCGGGATGCGACGGCGGGCTGTACGAATCGTACGATCGCGGCGCGACCTGGACGTGGTTTGAAAACCTCCCCTTGGCCCAGTTCTACAAGGTGGGCTTGGACGACGCGCAGCCGTTCTACAACGTCTACGGCGGCACGCAGGACAACAACACGGTCGGCGGGCCGTCGCGTTCGAAGACCGTGCACGGCATCGTCAATGCCGATTGGTACATCACGACCGGCGGCGACGGCTTCCAGACGGTGGTCGATCCGAGAGACCCGAACATCGTCTACTCCCAGGCCCAGCACGGTGCTCTGGTCCGTTACGACCGGCGCACCGGCGAGACGATCGACATCCAGCCGCAGCCCGGCCCCGGTGAGCCGGGGCTTCGTTGGAACTGGGACTCGCCGCTGATCATCAGCCCGCACTCCGCAAGCCGGCTGTACTTCGCGGCGAACCGGATCTTCCGCAGCGACGACCGCGGCGACACCTGGCGGCCGGTCAGCGCCGATCTCACGCGTCAGCTCGATCGGAACAAGCTGAAGGTGATGGGTCGCGTGTACAGCGTGGACGCCGTGGCGAAGAACGCCTCGACCTCGTTTTACGGAAACATCGTGGCGCTCTCCGAGAGCCCGAAGAAAGAAGGACTCCTGGCGGGAACGGACGACGGGCTCATCCAGATCAGCGAAGACGGCGGCACGAGCTGGCGGTCGATCGGCACGTTCCCCGGAGTGCCCGACGCGAGCTACGTGTCGCGCGTCGTCTTTTCCCGCCACGATGCGGCGACGATGTTCGCGACGTTCGACAACCACAAGAAAGGCGACTTCAAGCCGTACGTCCTCGAAAGCCGCGACACCGGACGGAGCTGGAAGTCGATCGCCGGCAATCTACCCGAGCGCGGCACCGTGTACGCGCTGGCCGAAGATTCGGTCTCCCCCGAGCTGCTCTTCGCGGGTACCGAGTTCGGCGTGTTCGCAAGCCAGGATCGAGGCGGAGCCTGGAACGCGCTCAAAGGCGGCCTTCCGACGATTCAGGTGCGCGATCTCGCGATCCAGGAGCGTGCGAACGACCTGGTGCTCGCGACGTTCGGGCGCGGGTTTTACATCCTGGACGACTACCGCGCCTTGCGGCTGGCCACCAAAACGACGCTCGAAAAGGAAGCGACGCTCTTTCCGGTGCGTGATGCCTGGATGTTCATCCCCGCGGCACCCAACGGTGGGCGCGACAAGGCGTTTTTCGGCGATCGCTATTTCACCGCTCCCAACCCGCCGTTTGGCGCGGTGTTCACGTACTACCTGAAAGACGAGATCAAGACGGCACGGAAGACCCGCCTCGATGCCGAAAAGGCGAAGCAGAAGAAAGGGGAGGACACGCCGTACCCGTCCTGGGACGAGCTGCGCGTCGAAGATCGCGAAGAGGATCCCGCGATCCTCGTGACGGTCGCCGATCAAGACGGAAACGTCGTGCGGCGGTTGACCGGGCCCACGACGGCCGGGTTCACGCGCGTGGCGTGGGACCTTCGCTATCCGGTTCCCGACCCGACGAACCTCGCGCCGGCCGACGTCGATCCGTGGGACCGGCTCCCCGCAGGCCCGCTCGCGGCACCCGGTCGGTACACGGTCGCCATCGCGAAGCGCGTGCGCGGGGTGGTGACGCCTCTTAGTGAGCCGCAGACGTTCAACGCCGTCCCGCTCGGAACCGCCTCGCTCCCGCCGGCGGATCGCAAGGCGCTCCTCGAATTCGAAGAAAAGACGGCAAGCTTGCAGCGCGCGGTCTTGGGTGCGGTGCGTGCCGCGGGCGAGGCCCACACGCGCATCGACCATCTGAAAAAGGCGTTGGCCGATGCCCCCGCGGCCGACCCAACATTGGCGGTTTCGCTGCGAGCGATCGAAGCGCGTCTCAAGGATTTGGACGTCGAGCTGTCCGGCGATTCCACCGTGGCGAGCCGCAGCGAGCCGACCCCGCCCGCGATCGCGGACCGCGTGGCTACGATCGTGACCGGTCACTGGGATGCGACGTCCGCTCCCACCGCGACCCACCGCCGCAACTACGACATCGCCGCCGCGCAGTTCGCGCCCTTCTTGGTCAAGCTGCGCACCCTGATCTTGACCGACCTCAAGCAGCTCGAAGACCAAGCCGACGCCGCGGGCGCCCCCTGGACGCCGGGGCGCGTCCCCGACTGGAAATAGGGGACACTCCCCTTTTCTCAAAAAGAGGACACTCGGAAACCGGAGCACTCCTCCTTTTCTTCAACGCTCCTCGGATACCGCGTTGTGCGAAAAAGAGGAGTGCTCCGGATTCCGGACAAACTCTTCTCGAGAAAAGAAGAGTGGCCCGGGCTATTCGAACGGTTCGTGCGTATCTCTTCGTGTCGAATGAGAGGAATCCCATGCTTGCATCGCTCGTACTCGTTGCCGTCGCCGTGTCCGCCGCACCCGGCAACGCGGCGCTCACGGACAAGTTGGACAAGTGGCTGGTCGCCGCCGATTTTCATGGGAACGTCCTCGTCACGAAGGGCGGAGCCGTGGTGCTGCGCAAGGGCTACGGCATGGCCGATCGCGAAAACGGGGTGTCCTACGACGCCGACACCGTGTTTTCCGTCGGGTCGATCACGAAGCAGTTCACCGCCGCGGCGATTCTGAAGCTGGAGATGCAAGGAAAGCTCCACGTGGAAGACGCCATCGGGAAGTACCTCCCCGGTGTTCCGGAGGACAAGCGGGCGATCACGCTGCACCAGCTGCTGACCCACACGTCGGGGCTCGAATCGGACTTCGCCAAGGACTACGACCCGGTTTCCCGCGACGAGTACGTCAAGCGCATCCTGGCTTCCAAGCTGCGCACCAAGCCGGGCGCGTCGTTCTACTACGCGAATTCCGGGTACAGCCTGCTCGGCGCCATCGTCGAGCTCGCGTCGGGCGCCCCCTACGAGACGTACCTGAGGGACAACCTTTTCCTCCCCGCGGGGATGCGCGAAACCGGTTACAAGCTGCCGCACTGGCCGCCGGCCAAGATCGCGGTCGGTTATCACGACGGCAAGCGCTGGGGGCGGATCACCGAAAAACCCTGGGCGGCCGACGGCCCCTACTGGGCGCTTCGCGCGAACGGCGCCATCCACTCGACGCTCGACGACTTGGTCCGCTGGAATACGGCTCTCTCCAACGACACGGTTCTTTCCGCCGTGGAGCGGGCCAAGATGTTCCAGGCGTACATCAGCGAAGGCGCCGGAGCGGAAACGTCGTACGGCTACGGCTGGACGATCGGCAAATCCGCCTGGGGCGGACGCTTGATCGAGCACAACGGTGGCAACGGCACGTTCTTCGCGGACTTCCTCCGCTACGTGGACGACGACATCGTCGTCATCCTCTCGACCAACGATTCCGAAGTCCGCGGCGGCCGCATCTCCCACGCGGTGGGGCGCATGACCCACGGGGATGACGTCCCTCTTCCCAAGCCGCCCGGCGCCGCGCTCCAGCCGCTCTCAAAGTCGGATCGGGATTCCTTGATCCGCGCCTGGATCGACGCGTACAACGCGAAGGGCATGGAGGCCATGCGCGCGTTTCGCACCGCCCATCAAGTCCAACGCCCCGGCATGAGCGACGCCGAGCGTGAGCAGCGCTTGGCCGCGATGCGGGAGGACGTCGGCCATCTCGAACTTTTGGGGATCGTCGAAGCCGCGGCCGACCAGGTCACCGTGCGCGCGAAGGGAAGCAACGGCCCGACGGCGACGCTCAAGTTCACGTTCACCGCGAATGGGAAGGTCGACGCGATCGGCGTCGAGCTCGCGAACTGAGGGGAGTGCCCTCCCCGACTTGGAGGAGACCGCCGTGCGATGATGCACGGATGTTCGGACTCGATGCCTGGTTGGCGGCGCACGGAGGCAGCGGCGCGATGGCGCTTGCGGTGGCCGTTCTTCTCGGCCTGCGGCACGCCACCGACCCCGACCACCTGACCGCGGTTTCAACGCTGGTGTTGGGAGATCGCAACACCGGCACGCGGCGCGCGGGCCTTTTGGGTCTTGCTTGGGGCCTGGGCCACGCGGCGACGCTGTTCGCGTTCGGATTGCCGGTGATCCTCCTCGGCCGCTTCCTTCCCGAGGCCGTCACCGGCGCCGCCGAGATGGCGATCGGCGTCGTCATCGTCGCGCTGGCCGCGCGACTTCTGCTGCGCTGGTGGCGCGGGACGTTTCACTCGCACCGGCACACCCACGGAGACGTCGGCCACGCTCACCCCCACGTTCACGAGCTGGGCCCGCACGAACGTCACGCGGCCGCCCACGCGCACGCCCACGCGCACGCCCACGCCGAAAGCCTGGGCCGTACGCCGCTGGCTGCGTTCGGCATCGGACTGCTGCACGGCACCGGCGGGTCCGCCGCGGTGGGCGTGCTGCTCGTCGGGGTCGTGTCGGGGCGCGGACGCGGCGTCCTGGCGCTGTTGCTCTTCGCGGCCGCCACAGCCGTATCGATGGGACTGGTTTCGACGGCGTTCGGCTACGCCCTCGTGCACTCCACGACACCGCGCCGCCTCGAGCGTTTCGTGCCTGCGATCAGCCTGGCCGGGATCGTCTTCGGCTCGTGGTACACGGTCGCGGCCATCAGCGCTCTTGGGCGATAGGGGACACTCCCCGTTTTCTTACAAAGTCCGGGAGGGACAACTCCTCTTTTTCGCACAACGCGGTATCCGGGGAGCGTTGAAGAAAAAGAGGAGTTGTCCCTCCCGGACTTTGTAAGAAAACGGGGAGTGTCCCCTATCATCCGCGGATGCCACTCACAGCAGGAGATCGACTCGGCCCCTACCAGATCGTCGGCCCGTTGGGGGCAGGAGGCATGGGCGAGGTCTATCGCGCGAAGGACACGCGCCTGGGGCGCGACGTCGCGATCAAGATCCTCCCGGCGCACCTGTCGGAAAACGCCGAAGTGCGCGAGCGGTTCGAGCGCGAGGCGCGCGCGATCTCGTCCCTGAACCATCCACACATCTGCACGCTGTATGACATCGGCCGCGAGGGCGACGCCGATTACTTCGTCATGGAGCTTTTGGACGGCGAGTCGTTGGCCGCGCGGCTCGAGCGCGGGCCGCTGAAGCTCGACGAAGCGCTCAAGATCGCGGCACAGATCGCCGACGCGCTCGCGGCGGCGCACAAGCAGGGGATCGTCCACCGCGACTTGAAGCCCGCGAACATCGGGTTGACGAAAACGGGCGCCAAGGTCCTGGACTTCGGCGTCGCCAAGCTGCGCGACGAAGCGATCGTCGAGACCGCGACGCGCACGACGCCGCTGACGTCGGTCGGCACGATGCTCGGAACGGTGCAGTACATGTCCCCCGAGCAGCTCGAGGGCAAGCCGGTCGACCATCGCGCCGACCTCTTCGCGTTCGGGGCGCTGCTTTACGAGATGTTGACCGGCCAGCGCGCGTTTCCGGGACAGAGCCAGGCGAGCGTGATCGCGGCGATCCTGACCGCCGATCCGCGGCCCGTGTCGCAGCTGATCCCGACCACACCCGCGTCGCTCGATCGCGTGCTGACGAGCTGCCTTGCGAAAGACCCCGACGAGCGCTGGCAGAGCGCGGGCGACCTCGCGCGCGAGCTGCGCTGGATCGGCGGGGGGACGGGGTCGGTCGTCGCGACGCCGGCGACGAGCGCGGCGTCGCCCCCGAGCTCGGCGCGCGGCGGGCGTCTAGGGTGGATCGCCGCCACGGTGGCCTCGATCGCGGCGGTCGCCGCTTTCGCAATGCTCGCCATGTCCGCAAGGCGCTCGCCGGCCGTCGTCGCGCACGCGCCGATCAGCCGGTTTTCGATCGGCTCGCCGCGCGAAGCGGCGCTTCTTGCCGACGGCGTGCACGCCAAGATCTCTCCGGACGGCCGGACGCTTGCGTTTTTCGCGTCGTCTTCGACCGGAGTCGTGTCCCTCTGGATCAGGCCTCTCGATGCGCTCGTCGCTCACCCGCTGCCGGGGACCGAAGACGGCGACCTCCCTTTCTGGTCGCCCGACAGCCGGTACATCGGTTACTTCGGAAGCGGAAAACTCAAGAAGGTCGCAATCGCGGGCGGCACACCCGAAGCGATCTGCAACGCGGGGGACGGACGCGGGGCGAGCTGGAGCCGCGAAGGGGTCATCGTCTTCGCACCGGAGTCCGCCGGCCCGCTCTATCGCGTTCGCGACAGCGGGGGCGATGTCGCCCCCGTCACGGCCCTCGACGGAGAGCGCCAAGAGACCGCTCATCGATGGCCGGAGTTTCTTCCGGACGGAAAGCACTTCCTCTTCGTGCCGCTCCCGGTGAAACATGGACACTTCGACGTGTTCGTGGGCGCAATCGACTCCAAAGAGCGCAAGGTCTTGCTCACCGCCGACGCCGAACCCATCTACGCCGAGCCCGGCTACCTCATCTACCCGCGCGAGACGACGCTCGTCGCGCACCGCTTCGACGCGAACGCTTTAGCGACGATCGGTGAGCCCGTGAGCTTGGGCGAAGCCCCTGCTCCGTCCGGATGGACCGGGGCGCCCGTGGTGTCCGCGTCGGCCGACGGCGTTCTCGCCCGCTGGGGCGCGGGCTCACCGAACACCACCTTGCAATGGTTCGACCGCGCCGGGAAGCCGCTCGGAGAGCTTCCGGTGCCGCCCGGTCGCTTCGAATTCGCCGCCTTCTCTCCGGATGGGAAGCGCCTCGCCGTCGTCCGCCGATCGTCGGTGTCGGCCACGGACATCTGGCTGCTCGATCTCGATCATCCGGTGCCCTCCCGCTTCACCTTCGCAACCTCGAGCATCTTTTATCCCACGTGGTCGCCCGACGGAAAACGCATGGCGTTCGAGGACGATGCCGTCGGGCCGATGGACATCTTCGTCAAGCCCACAGACGGCGCGGCCGAGGCGACCAAGGTGCTCAGCGGCGGTGCCTTCTTCAAGCAGCCGACCTCGTGGTCGTCCGATGGGAAGTCGATCGTTTTCGAGCAGCCGGATCCGAAGTCCGGGTGGGATCTCGTGCTCGTTGCTGCCGACGGCAGCTTGAAGGTCACGCCGTTGCTGCACGCCCCGGGATCGGAGCGCCAAGGCGTGGTCTCTCCCGACGGCCGTTGGATCGCCTACAACTCGGACGAAGGCGGCCGCATGGAGCTCTTCGTCCAATCGTTCCCGTCGCCCGGAGCGAAGTACCAGGTGACGAGCGGGGGCGCGACCAACGTGACCAATCGATGGACGAGAAACGGCCGCGAGCTGATGTTCCTGGCAGGGGATGGACTGACGGTCATGGCGACCGACGTCACGACGGGACCGTCGTTTCGCGCGGGCGCGCCGCACACGTTGTGCAGGCTGCGCCCCGACCTGGTCGCGGTCGATTTCGCGCCCGACGGCGAGCGCATCCTGGTGGCCGCACCCGCCGGGGAACCACTCGCCCACTCGATTACGATTGAGGTCAATTGGGCCGCACAGCTTGTGAAATGAGCCTCCGGGAATGCGCCGGAAGACTTTATTTTCGCCCTGTCTGTGTAGGCTCTCGGCCGTAGTCGGCATGGTTTTCGAGCACCCTGTATAGGCTCTGACGACCGTCGGCGGGGTCGGATTTTGACCCTGTCTCGCGCGGCACCGAGCTTCATCCGTGACCCGGAGGAAGTCCGCCATGAGAACCGCCGCGCTGGTCGCCCTGATGGTCATCCCCACCGCAGCCTACGCCGCCGGGCCGTTCCAAGTGCGCCGCGCCACGTCGGGCCAGACGGTGTGCACCTCAGCGCCGGTGGCCACCATCGCGACCTCGCCCTACGACGGCGAGCTTTCGGCGATGGCCGATCTTTCCAGCTACTACTACGCCGTCTACGACGCCTCCGGAACGCCGCTGCGCATCTCCGTGCAGAAGAACCCCGCGACCCAAAACATCCGGATCGGCTTCGACGACGGTCTGGCCGCGTCGGCGCCGGCGAACGCGGTGATGTCGACCATCGACGTCGCCCCGGCGTCGATTCACGCCGACGGGCTGCAGGCGGCGATCATCACCATCGTGCCGCGCGATGCGAACGGCGTGATGCTCGGCACCGGGCTGTCGATGTCCCTCGACGCGCCCCTCCTGTGGCCGGCCCATCTTGCGGGGCCGGTCGCGGACCTGGGCGATGGGTCGTATCGCGCGACGGCCGTGTCGTCCATTCCCGGCACCGGCACCGTGCGCGCCGTCGTCGAAGGCGTGGCCTTGTCACCGCTTCCGACGATCACCGCAACCGTGGTGGACTTGAACGCCTCACTGCGCGATCTCGCCATCGCGCAGCTTGGCGGCCTGACCGGCACGGGCGGTCCGATGAGCGCCTTGATCACCGGCGCCGGAACGCCGCAAGCCGCCGCCCTCGCCGCGGCGCAAGCGCGTGCGAATGCGGCGTTAGCGACGCTTGCCAACGACGATCCCTCACGCGACGACAATGTCGTAAAGACCGATCTCGACGCCGTCTTGTCACAGCTCGAAGGCGTCCTGGCGTCCCCCGGCGCGCTCAACCCGCTGGACGTGCGCGACATGATGGACGACGTCTTAGGTGTTGCCCGCTTGATCGCCCAGTGGCACATCGAGCGGGCGACCGGCGCATGCGGCGTGTGCGACGGCTCCGGCAACCCGCGCAAGCTCTGCGACGCGATCGCGACCTTCGATCACGCCGACGCGATGCGCGCGGCGATCAGCCCCGACTGGACCGGTGTTGCGGACGAGTACGCGCGCGCGGTCGAACGCGCCCTCCAAGCGTTCCACAGCTGCAGCTAGGAGACAGGTACCGGTACCTGTCCCCCTTCTTGACGTAGCGCGCGTCCGCCGCGACACTCCGCGCCATGCCCGCACGACCCACCGGGCCCCGGCCCGTAGCGCTCGGCCTTGCGCCGCTCGTCGCGGTGATGTTCTTCATCGTGTCCGGCGGGCCGTTTGGGCTCGAAGGCCTCGTCGGGTCGGTCGGCCCCGCGCTCGCGCTGACGCTCCTCATCGCAACGCCCCTCGTCTACAGCATCCCCGAGGCGCTGCTCGTCGGCGAGCTGGCGTCGATGCTCCCCCTGGAGGGCGGCTACTACCAGTGGGTGAAGCGCGCGTTCGGCCGCTTCTGGGGCTTCTGGAACGGCTGGCTGTCGTGGGTCTACTCGCTCCTCGACATGGCGATCTACCCGGTGCTCCTCATTCAGTACCTGCATTTCTTCGCGCCGGACCTGACCCGCCTTGAATCCTGGCTGATCGCCTGCGCGATGATCTGGGGTGCGACGTGGCTGAACCTGCGCGGAACGCGGGTCGTCGGCGGAGCCTCCGGTGCCTTCGTCGCGCTCGTCCTCGCGCCGTTTTGCGTTCTCACCGTCGTCGCGGCCGCGCGCTGGCTGACGTCGGGATCGGTCACACCGCTCTTCGCGGCCCCCACTCGCGTTGCCGGGACTTCGCTTCTGGGCGCTCTGGGCATCGGCGTGTCGCAGGCGATTTGGAATTTCAGCGGCTGGGACAACGCCTCAACGATCAGCGGTGAGATCGAAAACGCGTCCGCGGCCTACCCCAAGGCATTGTTCCGGACGCTTCCCCTCGTCGCCGCGGTGTACCTGATCGCCATCGTCCCCGTGCTCGCCGTGACGGACGCGACGGCCTGGACCGACGGCGCGTGGCCGCACTTGGCGGCGACACTCGCGGGCCCGTGGCTGGGCGCGTGGCTCGCCGCGGCGGGCATGTTGAGCGCCTTTGCGCTCTTCAACGCGCTGCTTCTCGCCTACTCGCGGATCCCCATGGTTCTCGCGCGCGACGGATTGCTTCCCGAGCCGCTCGCCCGCACCGATGCGGGCGGCGTTCCGAGAAACGCCATTCTCGTTTCGGCGGTCGGCTATTCACTCTTTGCTTTGATCCCGTTCGGCGGCCTCCTCGCCGGGGACGTGCTGCTCTACACCGCCGCGCTCGCGCTCGAGTTCGCGGCCCTGTTGAAGCTGCGCCACGCGGAGCCCGGCCTTCGCGGCGCGTTCCGCGTCCCGCTGTCGATCCCCTGGCTCGCCGTCCTCGCGGCTCTGCCGATCCTCTTGATCGTCGGCGCCGTGTCGCTCGAGATCCGCAGCGAGGAGATCGGGCTTCCCGGAGTGATGGCCGCCGTCGTGCTCGGGCTGCTCGGACCGATCTGGTATCGCGCGGTGCCCGTGCGGTGGGGCGAAGACAGATTGGCGGCCGAGGGGGCGGTGAAGTGATGCGCGGCCGCCTCCTGTCGCTCGTGTTCACGCTGTGCGCGCTCGGCTGCAACCGCACGCCTCTAGTTCCTCCCGCGGATCTCGTGCTCCTTGACGGCAAGATCGTCACGCTCGACCCTGCGCAGCCGGGAGCGACCGCCCTCGCGGCGCGCGACGGCAAGATCGTCGCGGTGGGATCCGACGAGCAGATGAAGCCCTTCATCGGCAGGACGACCGAGGTCCTCCGTCTGGACGGCAAGCTCGCGATCCCGGGGTTCACCGAATCGCACGGTCACATTCGTAACCTGGGGCTGCTTCGAATTCGCCTGGACCTGACGAAGACGCGGTCGTGGGAGGAGATCGTCGACCTCGTCCGCGATGCCGCCGGCAAGGCGAAGCCGGGGAGCTGGATCTTCGGCCGGGGGTGGCACCAGGAGAAGTGGGATCACCCGCCAAAGGGGATGATCGACGGGTACCCGACGCTCGACGCGTTGAACGAGGTCGCGCCGGAAAACCCGGTCGTGCTTCGCCATGCGTCCGGGCACGCCGCGATCGCGAACACCGCGGCGCTCAGGGCTGCCGGGATCGATCCGAGGACGCCGGACCCGCCGGGAGGCCGGATCGTTCGCGACGCGGCAAGGAAGCCGACGGGCGTGCTGATCGAAACCGCGGCGGATCTCGTCCTTACGAGCATGGAGGAGGCTTTGGCCCGGCGAAGTCGGGACGAGATCGACGCCGAGATGTTCCACATTGTGGAGATCGTCCAGGACGAATGCCTCGCGAAGGGCATCACGACGTTTCAAGACGCCGGCTCGCCGTTCGCCACGATCGACCGGATCAAGACGATGGCCGAGGACGGCCGCTTGAAGATGCGCTTCTGGGTGATGGTGCGCGACGACAACGCGCTTCTCGCCGAGCGGCTTCCGGCGTACCGTTTCACGGGACTGGGGAACGGCTTTCTCACGGTGCGCGCGATCAAACGACAGATGGACGGTGCCCTCGGCTCGCGCGGCGCGTGGATGCTGGCGCCCTACACCGACGACCCGAAGACGAGCGGATTGAACACCGAGCCGGTCGCCGACATCGAAG
>Ga0193712_1000100_pt1 | contig 13248 bp, 12 predicted proteins | sample H3a1metaG_FD_143053 | JGI IMG/M metagenome (GOLD analysis project Ga0193712, IMG submission 143053) | Soil microbial communities from a riparian zone of the East river system, Colorado, United States - H3a1 | ecosystem: Environmental > Terrestrial > Soil > Riparian zone | place: USA: East River... | reverse complement strand
TATGTAACTTTAGAACCTTGTATAATGTGTTTTGGAGCAATTATTCATAGTCGTATTAAATATTTAGTATATGGTGCATCAGATAAAAATAAAAATATGAACGTAATTAAAAATTTATTAAAAGATAATACATTTAATCATAATTTACAAATAAAAAAAAATGTATTAATGCATGAGTGTAGTCAACTTATTAATCGGTTTTTTAAAACTAAACGAAAAATTAAAAAAATGAACATTATATTATAAATTAATTTTCAAATATTACTAATGCTAATACATACTTATCTTCATCTGTTAAACTAAGATAAATGTTTTTAACATTCATTTTTTTAATTAATATATACGCTGTTTTAAGACATTTGAGTATTGGTTTTCCATAAATGTCATGATTGATTTCAAAATTATTAAACTGTATACCATTCGTCATACCAGTACCCAATGCTTTCGATGCTGCTTCTTTAGCAGCGATTTTTTTTGTTAAAAATTTTTTTTTTTTTTTTTTTTTAAAAACTGCTCCCATTCTTGATTTGATAAAATTTTTTTTGCTAATTTAGTGCCTGAATATAATAATATTTTATGAATTCGAGATACTTTTACAATATCGATACCTATACCAACAATAGCCATTTTGATCCTATTTTTTGAAATGTTAAATCATGCAATATATTTATTATTTTATTTGCACCCATAAATATAAAGATACTTTAGTTTTAAATTTTATTTCTAATGTTTTTCGAGATAATATACTAAATAATTTTATCTTTTCTCCTTTATTACCGATTAATATTTTTTTTTGATTAACATTTTTAACAAATATAATAACATTAATAATCATTCTATTATTTATTATTTTTATATTTTTTATAGTAAGTGAAATCACATAAGGTAATTCATGTCTTAAAAAATAGATTATTTTTTCACGAATAATTTCACAAATAACAAAATTTTGAGTATTGTCCGTAATTTGATCTTTATTAAATTGATGTAAAGATTTTGGTATATTTTCTTGTATGATGGTTGATAATAATTCAATATTTTCTCCTGTTTTAGCAGAAACAAATACAGTTTCTATAAAAGAAAATTGTTTATTTAAAAAAGTAACATACGGTAATAATATATTTTTATTTTTAATAATATCAATTTTATTAATCACTAAGATTATATTATTTGATTTTTTTTTTATTTTTTTTAAAATTAATTTATCATCTATATTCCATGTAATCTTTGTAATTACAAAGATTACTAAATCTGAATTGTATATAGCTTGATCGATTTTTTTTTGTATTATATTAGTAATATAATATTTTTTATTTTTAATACCAGGAGTATCTATATAAATAGATTGATAATAACCATTTGTTTTAATACCTTTAATACATTCTTGTGTAGTGTGTAGTTTCTTAGAAATAATAGAAATTTTATCTCCTATTAATTTATTTAATAATGTTGATTTTCCGGTATTTGGTTGTCCAACAATGGTAATTGTACCACAATAATATTTATTGTTATTCACTCTATCCCCAATTTTATTAATGCATTTTGTGCAGCATGTTGTTCTGCTTTTCTGCGACTAGAACCTATACCAATAGAATATTCTGTCACTCCATTAATTTCACAATGAATTGTAAACACTTGATTATGGGCTTCGCCATACACTTGTTCAATAAAATATGATGGTAATGGTAAATGTTTTGCTTGTAAATATTCTTGTAATCTAGTTTTAGGATCTTTCTGTGTATCTCCTGGACTAATTTCCATTAATCTTTTTTTATACCACTTTAAAATTAATTCTTCTACTGTTTTAATGTTACTATCTAAAAAAATACTACCTATTAGTGCTTCTACTGTATTTGCTAAGATAGATTCACGACGGAATCCTCCACTTTTTAATTCACCTTGTCCTAATTGTAAATAATCTCCTAAATCAAATTCACATGCTATTTCAGCTAACGTATTACCTCGTACTAAAGCGGCTCTCATTCTACTCATATCACCTTCATTAACATAAGGAAAATAATGATATAAAGCATTAGCTATCACAAAACTTAAAATTGAATCACCAAGAAATTCAAGTCTTTCATTATGCTTACTATTAGCACTACGATGTGTTAAAGCTTGCGTTAACAGTTCTTTTTGAATAAAAGTATAACCAAGTATTTGTTGTAGCTTATCGATTAAGATATAATTCATATTTATTGCCAAATGCAATGATGTAAAAATCATTAAGTTATATAAAACAATATAAATATTGATATAATGTAAATAATCTATTTTACCTTATTTTACCAATTCTATTTAAACGTAATTCAATCGGCCATTCATTATGTTTTTTATTAAAACTCATCCATATATAATTAGCTTTTCCAACTATATTGTCAATTGGGACAAATCCCCAATAACGACTATCTAAACTATTATCTCTATTATCTCCCATAACAAAATATTTGTTTTCGGGTACGATCCAAGTGCCTTTTTTTTGGCCTATTTGTTGATAGTAACAATTTATATCATCATTTACAGTATTAGATAAAAGAATATTAAATTTTATACCATTAATATTTTCTTGAAAAACTTTAAAATTTAAAGGATAAGACTGTTTTTCCTTGCTATCAGTATAATAAACGATTTTTTTATTTTTACTACTATATTGAAAATTACACATAATATTTTGAGGTATAAAATTTTTGTGTATAACAGATATATTATTTTCAAAATTTTTTGTTTTTTGACAATTCATATCTATAGTTAGGATTTTATTAAAGGGATTATAAATAATTTTATCACCTGGTAACCCAATAATTCGTTTGATATAATTTAAATGAATATCATTAGGATATTTGAATACTATTACGTCACCTCTTTGAGGAGATGAAAGGTTCATAATTGTATAATGTAAAATTGGATCTTTAATGGTATAAGCATATTTTTTTACTAAAATAAAATCACCTGTTAATAATGTTGGCATCATAGATTCAGATGGTATTTGAAATGGTTCATAAAAAAAAGCACGTATTAGAAAAACAATTATTAATACTGGAAAAAAAGAAGCAATAAATTTAGTTAATTGTATTTTTTTAATATGAAAATATGAATTATCAGAGCTATATGATTTTTGATCTAATATATGTTTTTCATTTTTATCAACAATCCAAAATAATCCTGTAATTAATATCATTATTAAAAAAAAAATAGCGATAGTATCAGACATATTATTTCCTTTTTTTATTTTTTAAAATTTACATTTAAAATAGATAGAAATACATTTTTAGGTACTTCTACATTACCTATTTTTTTCATTCGTTTTTTTCCAATTTTTTGTTTTTGCAAAAGTTTTTTCTTCCGACTAATATCTCCACCATAACATTTTGCCAGTACGTTTTTTCGTAGTTGTTTGATAGTTTCTCGTGCTACGATAACTTTTCCAATAGTTGCTTGAATAGGTATATCAAATTGATGTCTAGGAATTAAATTTTTTATTGTTGTTACAATGTGACGAGCTTTACATTTAGCGTTTGCAAAATGGGAAATAAATGACAAAGCATCAACTTTTTCAGCATTAATTAATATATTGATACAAACTAAATGAGCAGATTTAAAATACTTAAAATTATATTCTAATGAAGCATATCCACTTGATGCAGATTTTAATTTATCAAAAAAATCAAGAATAATTTCCGCCATTGGTATTTCATACGTTAAAGATACTTGATGTGAATAATAAATAATATTAGTTTGTATACCTCGTTTTTCTATGCATAATTTTATAACGTTACCTAAATATTTTTTCGGTAATAACATATTACATTCAGCAATAGGTTCTCTAATTTCCTTAATATTAGTAATCATAGATAAATTAGCAGGGGTGTCTAAAAATATAATTTTTCCATTTAATAATTCTATTTGATAACTAACAGTAGGAATAGTAGAAATTAAATCAAGATTATATTCTCGTTCTAAACGTGCTTGGACGATTTCCATATGTAATAATCCTAAAAAACCACACCTAAATCCAAAACCAAGAGCACCGGAATTTTCTGGTTCATAAAATAATGAAGAATCATTTAAGTGTAATTTTCCTAATGCATCTCGAAATATTGCATATTGATTTGCATGCATTGGAAATAATCCTGCATATACTTGAGGTTTAATTTTTTTAAAACTCGATAAATTATGTTTAGAAGGATGAAAAGATGTAGTAAGAGTTGCTCCAACAGGTGCACTCTGTATGTTTTTCATACCATACATTATCCATCCAACTTCACCGCATCTTAAATATTCTGTATGCGTTCTTTTAGGAGTAAAGATACCTAATTGTTCTACTCGATAAATTTTTTCTGTATTTATTATTTTTATCTTTAAATTTTTTTTAATATATCCATTTTTAACACGTACTAATGACACTACACCTAAATAATTATCAAACCATGAATCTATAATTAATGCTTGTAAAGGATTATTATCATCACCTATAGGATGAGGGATATCTTGAATAATTCGTTCTAATAAATTTATAATACCATATCCAGTTTTTGCAGAACATTGTACAGCATTATTTGCAGAAATCCCTATAATATCCTCTATTTCTTTGGATGCCCGAATAGGATCAGCAGTTTGTAAATCGATTTTGTTTAATACAGGAATAACTTTAAGATTCATTTCTAAAGCAGTATAACAATTAGCTACAGTTTGAGCTTCTACACCTTGACTAGAATCTACTACTAATAATGCTCCTTCTGATGCAGATAGCGATCGCGATACTTCATAAGAAAAGTTTACGTGACCAGGTGTATCTATGAAGTTTAATTGAAATTTTTCAAAACTTTTAGATTGATAATAAATAGTTACACTTTGTGCTTTAATGGTAATACCACGTTCTTTTTCTAAATCCATAGAATCTAACACTTGATTATGCATTTCCCTTTGTGATAAACCATTACAGAGTTGAATAAATCGGTCAGATAATGTTGATTTTCCATGATCAATATGTGCAATAATAGAAAAGTTTCTTATTTTTTTTATCATTATACCCAATACACCATATTTTAAAATACTTATATATTATTATTATTTTAATTTTTATATACTACTGTAACATGTACTTAATTGATTAAATGTATATTAATCCGAAATAAACTTTTTTAAATAATAAATTTATTAAAAATGTACTATAATTTTTATGTAAAATACTATTAATAATTTATATATTTTATTGTTGAATTAATATAAGAATCATAAATATATAAATAATATACTAATTTTACAATAACTGTTTTTGCAAATATTTTATAATAGATACAATATAATTTTTTCAAATAAAAATTAAAATGTTTATTAGGTATTTATGTGTAATAATAATAAAAAAGTAATTGTAGCTATGTCTGGTGGTGTAGATTCATCAGTAGCCGCTTGGTTATTGCTTAAAAAAAAATACCAAGTAGAAGGTTTATTCATGAAAAACTGGGATGAAGATGATCATAGTGGTCACTGTTCATTCAAAAAAGATTTATTAGATGCACAAAAAGTTTGTGATCAGTTAGGAATCGTTTTACATAAAATGAATTTTTCAGGAGAATATTGGGAGTATGTTTTTCAAAATTTTTTATCAGAATATAAAAAAGGACGCACTCCAAATCCTGATATTTTATGTAATAAAGAGATAAAATTTAAAGTGTTTCTTGAATTTGCATTAGAAGAATTACAAGGCGATTATATTGCCACAGGACATTATGTCAGAAAAAAAGAAAAACATGGTAAATGGATGCTGCTACGTGGTATTGATGAAAAAAAAGATCAAAGTTATTTTTTATATATTATAACAGTTGAACAAATAAAAAAAATTTTATTTCCTATAGGTGTATTAAAAAAACACCAAGTACGTCATATAGCAAAAAAAATGAATATGGTAAATGCTGAAAAAAAAGATTCAACTGGAATTTGTTTTATTAGTCCTAAAAATATAAAAAATTTTTTAAATCGTTATTTTATTAAAAAAAAAGGTGATATTCTAACTACTAGTGGACAAAAAATTGGACACCATGACGGTATAATACATTATACTTTAGGACAAAGAAAAGGTTTAGGTATAGGTGGTATTAAAGGATTTAAAAATCAACCATGGTATGTAGTGCATAAAAATATGTTAACTAATGCTATTATTGTTGCACAAGGTAATAATAATCCTCACTTGATGTCAATAGGTTTAATTGCTATCAAACTACATTGGATTAATGATGTTTTATTTAATCAATCCATATCTTGTACTGTTAAAACACGTTATCAACAATTAGATATTCTTTGTTCTATTAGTGATATAAATAAATATTCTGTAAAAGTGATTTTTAATAAACCTATTGCAGCAGTAACACCAGGTCAATCAGTTGTTTTTTATTTATTAGATGTATGTCTTGGAGGTGGTATTATTGATAAAAGATTACCTTTGATAAAATAATCATTAATATCTTAAGATTATATTAAAGTTATAACATTCAGATATCAATGAAAAAATTATTTTTATAATAAAATAATATTTTCATTAATTATATGTATAATAATGTTATATCACTTAAAATTTAAATATTAGTATTATAGAATAATGCATAAATTTTATTCTTAATAAAATTTATTAAAAATAAAGTTTGTATTATTATTTTTATAAAGATATTTAATAATATATCATATATTATTTTATATTTTGTAAAAGTAAATACTTGTTCAACATCATAATATTCGATTTCATATTATTAATTATTGAGACATGATACATGGTATTATCTCCCTTGACAGCTATTTCACCTATTGATGGACGTTATGAAAAAAAAACAGTATGTTTACGTTCTATTTTTAGTGAATATGCTTTATTAAAATTTCGTGTACAAATTGAAATTCTTTGGATTAAAAAACTATCTGCAATATCTGAAATATCAGAAGTACCTATTTTAAAAAATAGCACACATCTTTTTCTAGATAATATTATCAATAATTTTAGTGAAGAAGATGCTATGTATATTAAATTTTTAGAACAAGATACAAAGCACGATATTAAATCGATAGAATATTTTTTAAAACAAAAATTTTTTCTAATTCCAGAATTAAAAAACATCATTGAATTTATTCATTTTGCATGTACTTCAGAAGATATAAATAATTTAGCATATGCTTTAATGTTAAAACATGCTAGAAAACAGATTATTTTAAAAAATTGGGAACAAATTATTAAAGCTATTGATAATATGGCTATTTCTTATAAAAAAGTACCTCTGTTATCTAGAACTCATGGACAGCCTGCTACTCCTTCAACAGTAGGAAAGGAAATGATTAATTTTTCTTACCGTTTAAAGCGTCAATTAAAAAAATTAAAAAAAATAGAAATATTAGGTAAATTTAATGGCGCAACAGGAAACTATAATGCTCATTTAGCAGCATATCCTAATATAAATTGGCATAATATTAGTAAAAGTTTTGTGGTTTCTTTAGGAATATCTTGGAATCCTTATACCACTCAAATAGAACCACATGATTATATTGCTGAATTTTTTAGTTGTATATCTATTTTTAATACTATTTTATTAGATTTTAATCGTGATATATGGGGATATATTTCATTAGGATATTTTAAACAAAAAATATTATTTGGTGAAATTGGTTCATCAACTATGCCACATAAAGTAAATCCGATTCATTTTGAAAATTCCGAAGGTAATCTGGGTTTATCTAATGCACTTATTGATCATATTAATGCTAAGTTATTAATTTCGCGATGGCAAAGAGATTTAAGTGATTCAACAGTGTTACGGAATTTAGGAGTTATTATATCATATGCAGTAATTGCTTATGATGCAGTGTTATTAGGAATAAAAAAAATAGAAATCAATGAACATACATTACTCTTAGATTTAAATAATCATTGTGAAATATTAGCTGAAGCTATACAAACTGTTATGCGAAAATTTAGTGTTTCTGAACCTTATGAAAAATTGAAACAATTAACTCAAGGTAAATGTATTAATATGATTGCAATTCATAATTTTATTGAAAAATTAAATATTCCTACACAAGAAAAAAATAGATTAATCAGTTTTACGCCTAGTAATTATATTGGTAATGCAGTACAATTAGTAGATGAAAATGAATAAATGTTTACATATACTGTATGTTTTATTTTTAAAATAAAAATATTTTGTTATCTGATATCTAATGATAATGTAGTATAAAATATTCGATTTTTTATTAATAAAATATGTATATTGGTATTAAATATTATTTTTATTTTTAAAAAAACAACATATATAATAAGATACATTATCATAAAATTAACAGTATGCAATTACTCAAAGGAAAAAAAATATTAATAACAGGAATAACCAATAAATTATCAATCGGTTTCGGCATAGCAAAATCTATGTATGAACATGGTGCAGAATTAGCATTAACCTGTCAGAATGATAAATTGAAAAAAAGAATTTTGTTATTTTCTGAGGAAATAGGAACTAAAATAGTTATCACATGTGATGTAACCGATGACATGAACATTGTAAAATTATTTAAAGAACTATCTGGTATATGGGATAAATTTGATGGCTTGGTTCATGCTATTGCTTTTTCTTTAAAATCACATTTATCTGGTAATTATATAGAAACCATTACCAAAGAAGGCTTTCGAATTGCACATGATGTCAGTTCTTATAGTTTTGTTGCGATGGTTAGAGAATGTATGAATATCTTAAATGAAAATTCATCTTTAATTACTTTATCATATCTTGGTTCAAAACGAGCGATACCAAATTATAATGTTATGGGATTAGCCAAAGCATCTTTAGAATCTAATGTTAGATATATGGCTAATAGCTTAGGTGCAAAATTGATCCGTGTAAATGGAATATCCTCTGGCCCAATTAAAACAGCATCATCATTAGGTATAAAAAACTTTAAACAATATTTAAACAATTTTTTATCTATAGCTCCAATAAAAAAAATGATTACTACTCGTAACATTGGCAATGTCGCTACTTTTTTATCGTCTAATTTATCTATTGGTATTACGGGACAAATAATATATGTTGATAATGGATTTAATATCTTATAATCTTCCCTCCAATCCTGTTAAGTGAATACTATAATCAATTTTAATTGTATACTATTATTCTATATATTTTGTTTCTTAATATATTATAAAAATTTATTTAAAATTCAGGTCAAATTATTATGTTTCAAAATAATCCATTGCTTGAACAGTTAAAAAAAAAGTTACAAAAAAAAATACCTCGTGTTGAAGGTGTTGTGAAAAGTTCAAAAAAAGGTTTTGGTTTTTTAGAAATTGATTCTCAAAATAGTTATTTCATTCCACCTTACAATATGAAGAAAATAATGCATGGAGATCGCATTATAGCAAAAATAAAAATAGAAAATAATAGAGAAATTGTTCAACCAGAAAAATTATTAGAATCTTTTTTAAATATATTTGTTGGTAAAATAAAAATAATAGATAATAAAATTTATATTATTCCCGATCATCCGTTATTAAATGAATCTATTTTATGTGATGCAACATTAAACTATACTAATGATTTTAATATAGACGATTGGGTAATAGCAAAGCTCACGCAACATAAACTGAGAGGAGCTAAACAATTTTATGCAAAAATTATTAAATTAATTATTAAAAACATAGATCCACTAGCCCCATGGTATGTAACGTTAGCACGTCATAATCTTGACAGCGATGCTCCTAGTATAGAATGTAAAGATATCATTTTAGATCAAACGTTTCATCGAAAGGATTTAACAAAGTTAGATTTTATTACAATTGATAGTATTAATACTCAAGATATAGATGATGCTCTTTTTGTAGAAAAAATAGACAATAAAAAAATCAGTTTAATTATAGCTATTGCAGATCCTACTTCCTATATTTCTCAAAATAGTTGCTTAGATAAATTGGCATTAAAAAGAAGTTTTACAAATTATTTACCTGGTTTTAATATCCCGATGTTACCACATGTTTTATCAGAAGATCTATGTTCATTGCGTCCAAATAAAAAACGTGCTGTATTAGCTTGTCGTGTTATTATTGATGAATATGGTGGTATATTAGATGATTCTATTAAATTCTTTACAGCTTGGATTATTTCAAAAGGAAAATTAATATATGAAAATGTATCAACATGGTTAAAGAAAATAGGATTTTGGAAACCTAAATGTGATACTATTGCTAATCAAATTTCTTTATTACATGATTTTTCTATACTACGTGCTAATTATCGTAAAAAACATGCTGTAACTTTTAAAGACCGTCCTGAATATAAATTTCATATTACTAATGATGGTAAGATTATAGATATCTCTGTTATATCACGAGGTATTGCTCATAAAATTATCGAAGAAGCAATGATTACTGCTAATATTTGTGCTGCTAAAATATTATCAAAAAAACTTGGATTTGGAATTTATAATATACATAACGGTTTTGATAATATTCATGCTAAACATGTAACTTTATTATTAGAAAAATATAATGTTCAGATTGATGCAAAAGAAATTACTACTATTCAAGGTTTTTTTAAATTATATAGCACATTAGATAATATTTCTAATAATTATCTCAATGCTCGTATTCGTCGTCTTCAAAATTTTGTAGAGATCAGTATGATACCAGGTGCACATTTTGCTTTAGGAGTACAATCATATGCAACCTGGACGTCTCCTATTAGAAAATATAGCGATATGCTTAATCATCGTTTTTTAAAATCGATTATTCATAACACAAAAATTACTAAGCCGAATATTAATATTATAAAAACTATTGGTGAAAATCGACGTCGTAATAGAATGGCCGTAAGAGATGTAGAAGATTGGTTATATACTTTGTTTTTAAATAAAAAAAATGAAAAAAAATTTTTTGATGCAGAGATCATTGATATTTTTCGTGGTGGTATGAAAGCAAAATTAATAGAAAATGGAGCAAATGTTTTTATTCCTGCACCTTTTTTGCATATTAATAGAAATGAACTAATACGTGGGAATAATTTATATTATGGGGAAAATATATTACCGTCTTGCTGATATTATTAAAGTAAAATTAGTAGAGATAAAAATAGAAACACGAAGTATTATCGCATCTCCTGCTATATAATCATTGATAAAAACGATCATATATATTTATTAATATAGCATTATATGATCTTTAAATTTATAAAGTTTTTAATAAAATTAATATTTAATAAATTGATTGTAATATTAATTATTTACAAAAAATTTACTGTTTTTTATAATATCTTTATTAATCTTAGGAGTAGAATGTGGATATTGTAATTTCTGATTTTTCTACTTATATAAAATTTTTTATTAGTTTATGTGCATTAGTGAATCCTATAGGAATGATTCCTATTTTTACTAGTATGACTAGTAATCAATCTATTAGAGATAGAAATCAAACTAATTTTATGGCAAATTTATCAGTTTCAATAATTTTATGTATATCTTTGTTTTTAGGAAATCATATTTTAGATGTTTTTGGAATTTCTATTAATTCTTTTCGAATTGCAGGTGGTATTTTAGTCATTATTATTGCTATGTCAATGATCAGTGGTGCATTGATATCCGATATGGAAACACAGCATAATTCTATAAAATCTTCTATTTCTAAAAATATTGCAGTCGTACCATTAGCCATGCCACTAATAGCTGGACCAGGAGCCATTAGTGCTACCATTGTATGGAGTACTAATTATTCTGGATGGCAAAATATGTGTGGGTGTACATTAGTTATAATATTATTTTCAATACTATGTTGGTTGTTATTTAAAGTTGCACCATTTTTTGTTTATATTTTAGGTGATACGGGTATTAATATTATTACACGAATAATGGGATTATTGTTAATGGCATTAGGTATTGAATTTATTTTAACTGGTATAAAAGCAATATTTATTAATATACTATAATTAATTAAATATACAATAATATTTATTTAATAACTATCAATATATATATTTATACATGCATTTTGGATAACATTTTGTATAATAACAGTATTATAGTACGTGATTTAGGATTACAAGATTGGAAAATTGTATCTGATCTAATGTATCATTTTAATATGTTTCGAAGTAAACAGACACTAGATGAAATATGGTGTGTGGAACATTATCCTATTTTTACTTGTGGAAAATTAAGTAAAAAAACTGATTTGATTACTTCTGGAAAAATAAGAATTATGCATTCTGATAGAGGTGGGCAAATTACATATCATGGACCTGGACAACAAATAATATACATTTTATTTGATCTTAAAAGAAAAAAATTAAAAATCACTGATTTAATTAAATTAATACAAGACACTGTTACGGATACATTAAAATATTTTTTTATTCAATCTCATTGTATTAAACAACATCCTGGAATATATGTACAAGGCAAGAAAATTTGTTCTTTTGGACTAAAAATTCAAAAAGGATGTTCTTTGCATGGTTTTTCGTTAAACGTTAATATGGATTTAAATCCATTTTTATATATTCATCCTTGTGGTAACGATAAAATTTCTATGACGCAAATGTCATATTTTAAATCCGACATTACATTACAATCAGTAAAAATAGTTTTAATAAAAAAAATGCTTACCTTTTTAAACATTAGTAAAATATATTATAAATAAATATTAATTTTAATTTCTTAGTAAATACTAAATAATGAATAATTTAAAAAAATTTAATAAAAATAATATTCCTATTAGAATATTAAACAATAAACATACTAAATTAAAAAAACCTAATTGGATAAAAATTAAAATACAGTCAGATTCCACTGATATTAATGCTATGAAAAATATTTTACGACAGAATAAATTACATTCTGTATGTGAAGAAGCATTATGCCCGAATTTAACAGAATGTTTTAGTAACAAGACAGCTACTTTTATGATTTTAGGATCTATTTGTACTCGTCGTTGTCCATTTTGTGCAGTCAAAAATGGAAGACCAATGTTACCTGATAAATTGGAATCTGAAAAAATAGCAAAAGTAGTAATGGAAATGAATATCAAGTATGTAGTAATTACTTCTGTCGCTCGCGATGATTTATATGATGGAGGAGCTCAATATTTCGTAGATTGTATTCAATCTATTAGAAATAAAACAGATATTAAAATTGAAATTTTAGTACCAGATTTCAGAGGACGTATAGAAAAAGCATTACAAATAATAAAAACAGCACCTCCTGATGTTTTTAATCATAATTTAGAAAATGTACCGCGTT
>Ga0193712_1000099_pt1 | contig 13361 bp, 16 predicted proteins | sample H3a1metaG_FD_143053 | JGI IMG/M metagenome (GOLD analysis project Ga0193712, IMG submission 143053) | Soil microbial communities from a riparian zone of the East river system, Colorado, United States - H3a1 | ecosystem: Environmental > Terrestrial > Soil > Riparian zone | place: USA: East River... | reverse complement strand
GGTCTTGCCGCTGCCTGTGAGCCGTGTCCGTAGATGAGGACTGAGCGTCTTCGTCCCGTGATCGACGCGATGGCGGCGTGGGTCGATCTCCCTTCCTGGGCCTACCACGACGCCGATCCGTTCGCTCCGGGCGAGTGGCTTGAGGGTCTGATTCTCCATGAGTCCAGTGGAGATCCGAGGGCGATTCATCACGACGCTGCCCCCGACGATCTTGACCATACATCCTTCGGCCTGATGCAAGTCGAAGGCGTGACGGCGAAGGCTCTTGGCTGCTCCGATTACAACATCCTATTCCTGCCTCTGACGAACATCTGCTTCGGTCTCCGTGTACTGACCGCAAATCTCACCGAGACCGCCGGAGACGTAGCCACTGCGCTCGCTCGCTACAACGGGGGCGGTCACGGTAATCCTGTCGGTGGGCCTCTGCGGAATCAACCCTACGTGGACGCTGTGGCGAGACAAGCTGCAGTAGTGCAGATCGCGAGGCAGTCGGTATGAAGAAGGTGAAGCTGGTGAGGCTGGTGAAGCCGGCGAAGCTGGTCACGGTCCTGCTTGTCGCGGCGCTGGCCGGCTGCACAGGGGTCAGGCCACCGCAACCGCCGGTTCCGCCCATCCCTATCCCCACCCCTATCCCCGCTCCGTCTCCAAACACCGGAGTCGTCAACGCAGGGATGCTGCTCAGCCGCGACGGCGTGACGATCAAGCAGACCAACGGCTTCGCCTTCGACTTCCGCGGCGCCAAGGACTGCTGCAACAGTGAGGACGGGGAGCCAAATCCGAAGTGGCCGATGGGCTCGAGTGGGCGGAACGCTTGGCTCAAGGCTCAGGGGAACATCAACTTCGTCAGTACGCGGCCGGGACCGTGGCGTGCTGTGCCGGGCGGCGAGGAGGAGTTTGCGTCGATCGGTGGTCCCTATGTCGAGGTCATTCCAGGCAACAAGGCTGACCTCGCTCAGTGGAACCCGGCCTTCTGGAAGTACGTCGACGACCTTCAGCTCGACAACGTGACCCGTGATCAGTGGACGGAGGTTGGGGTCATCGACGGCTGGGGGCTGAAGGGAGGCTGCCACGCCGGAGACATCCCCTCCTACCATCCGTGGAATCCGGCGAACAACATTCAGGGCACCGGACACTGCTCCCTCGTGTTCGACGCAGTCCAGGAAGCCTGGGTTCGCAAGGTCGTCGAGGTCTTCGGTCGCCACGGCAACGTCACTTGGGAAGTCTCGAACGAGTCTTGGCTTGTCGGCGGCGACGTCGTCTCCTGGGAAGAGAAGGTCATCGCGACGATCCGTGATGAGGAGCAGAGGCGTGGCTACCCGAAGCATCTGATCGCGACGAACGCCGAGCGTCCAGTACCGTCCGCTGACTGGGACGTGTTCCACACGAACGGTGGTGGGAAGCCTCTCGGCTCACGGATCACGGGCGTCAACGAATACAATCCTGAGCCGCCGATGTCGGGATCGACGGTCGCCGCTACCTACTGTTCCGCCCGAGCAGCCGGCGTCTACTACTGGGCGTGGCGGCACGGGATGAGTCTCGTCGAGTGGCAGCGAGCTCTCTCACTCATTGGGCTGGGATGCCAGGGCTCGATCGTCTGCCCGCATCCTGATTTTGAAGATCCCCGCTTCGTCATCGTACCAGGGGCGACACCGCAGCACCTCGACGAGCTGGGTCATGCCGAGGGTGCGGTCCGCGCAGCTCACCCTGAGTGGTTTGATGGGGCATGCCTTGCCGGAGGCGGAACTCCCCCCGGCGACAATCCGGTACACGCTGCCGAACGCTGGAACTTCTTCGACCAAGTCGTCGATCAGATCGCCGCAGAGATGCGGCGAGGCGGCACCTGCGCGTGGCAGCAGCGCCGCGTCGAGATCCACAGCCTACGGAGCGACGGCCTCTGGACTGAGCTACATCCGACTGCTACGAGCAACGGCTGTAAGAGTGGAACTCCGTACAAGCAGACGTGGAAGGCACCCGCACCATGATGGAAGACTACATCGACAGCCAAGCCGAGATGCTCGTCAGGGATTGGGAAGACCGCGGCATTACCACGGACGAGCACGACGAGATGGTCGCGGACATCCGAGCCGCGATGCGCCGTGTCGTCCAGAACATCCCCGAGAAGACGTTCCCGCAGTCCGGTAGTTTCTAGGAGGAAAGATGAAGCGTTTGCTGTCGATCGTACTCGTCGGCTTTGCGTTCGTCAGTTGCCAGTCTGGCTGCGCGTCCCTCGGAGGGGCGAAGCAAGCCGGGTTCCAGGGATTTGCTATCGCGCACACGTCGCTGATGCTCACCAAGAACGTCGAGCATGATCTCGTCTGCGGTCAGTCTCAGGCACCGCCTCCTCCCCTCTGCGTTCCCGATGCGGTCCACGGGCAGATCCTCGAGATCCTGAAGCAAGGCTTTACCCTCGACGGAGATCTCGGCCGCTTGGTCCAGGCTACTCCCGAAGGTGTGCCTCTCCCGGCCGAAGTCGGGACGCTCATCGGCAAGGTCACGAAGCTGATCTCCGACGTGCTCGCCTTGATTCCGAAGTCGCCGCAGAAGGCGGCACTCGTGGAGAAGGTTCAGATCAAGTAGGTCAGATCAGAGCCGCTACGCGCGGCAGAAAGGAATCCTCATGTTCTCAATCAGTTCGATCATGGCGATCTTCGGTGCGGTGACGGAGCTGATCCAGAAGGGCAGGCCTGCCATCGAAGGGCTCATCGCTCTCCTCGGCCAGCACGACATCAAGGTCAGGGATGAGGCCATCGCGAAGATGCTCCTTGAATCGGATGCGGCTCTTCAGGAGATCGAAGCCGAGATCGCCGCCCGTGCGGCTCGCGTTCCGGGTTCAGGACTCCCTGGCGGTCCCGTGTGATGAAGAAGTTCTGGCCGTCGGCGTTGGCGATGATCCTTGGACTGGCAGTCCTCGGAGGGATCTTCCTGCTCGGTGGGTGCATTCATGCTACGATCCCTCAACCAGTCCCTACCCCGGTCCCGACTCCTAGTCCAAGTCCTGTGCCGGTTCCCCCGCCAACTCCCACGCCGGAACCCATCCCAGCGTCCTGCCCTCTCCAGCTTCCCCTGGCCGGCTACGGTCTCGGTCTCCGCATCGGTCCTCATGGTGATGCCCCACAGCAGAAGGATGCTACACCATTCGTGAAGCGAGGAAATGATCCGACTGTTCCCTGGCCGCCGCTCGGCTGGACCGGAGCCTGCCGACCGAACCAATGCGATCTGGGGGCGGAGAAGGATCCTGAGCACGGCGATATCTGCACGCGGACGCTCTGTGGACCATCAATCATCTACTCGCTCGAGCCGCCCGAATCCGGTATTATCAACTGGGTCGATGGCTACACGGTGAAGGTCACGATGTCGGCGCCGGGGCGGCTCCTCGGAGCCTGCTCAGCCAACCCCAGCGTGAGAACGAGCATTGCGGTCCCGTGAAGAAGGATAAGAAGAGAAAGAGTAGGGGGAAGAAGAGGAAGCGGCCTTTGCTCCGCGTCGACTCGAAGATGCCGTGTTGGGGGCCAGCGCCGACTGTAAAGGATAAAGGATAAGGAGAAGGAGAATAGGTAATGGGGACTGCAGTGCCGCCGACGCCGCCGATGCTACCGCCGCCGGTTCCTCCGCTCGTGCCTGACCTTCCGCCTCCGCCGACGCCACCGATTCGTCAGGTCAATTACTGGGCGGTCTCGGTTCTCACGTCGCGGACCATGTGGGTCAACTTCTTCACCTTCGTCGCTGCCGCGTCAACATTGACCGAGTTCACGAACGTCATCCCTGCGGCATGGCAGCCGAAGCTGTTCGCGCTGGTCGCGCTCGGAAATCTCTGGCTGCGGATGGTGACGGTGCGGCCGGTCGCCTTCATCCCTTTCAGTGAGACGAAGGCTGTGCTGGTTCCGCGAGTCGGTCCGCCAGCCCCGACGAAGATGGAAAACTGATGAGTGGGCGGGGTGTGCGGTGTGATGAAGACGTGAACGGCAGAACGCACGAGCCCAGCCTACGCGAGCTGACAGCCGAACTAGATGCCGTCAGGGAACTCATGCTCGAAAAGGCGAGCGCACTACGGGATCTGGTGGATGAACGTGACCGGCTCTACAAGGAGCGTGACGACTCGAGGCGTACCGCCGTTGACGCCGCTCTTGCCGCCGCGAAAGAAATGAACGTGATCGTGGCCCAGGCCAGCGAGAAGGCCATCGTCAAGGCTGAGAACGCGCAGAGCGAGTACAACGTCCGCTCCAATGAGTTCCGTGGACAACTGGACGATCAAGCGAAAATGCTGATCTCGCGTACTGAAGTGGAGACGATGATCCGCAACATCGAAGAGAAGATCATGCGGAATGAGAACGACGTTCGCGCGTTGCGGGAAGGGGCACGCGAGGGTATTGGCAAGGTAGCCGGCGCTCAAGTTCTCTGGGGTCTGCTAATCGGGCTCCTCATGGCCGGGATCACCGTCATGTCGTTCTTCAGGCATTAGGAGGCCGAAATGATCGAAGGTCTAATCTCTCTCCTCATCACCCTTGTCGTCGTGGGGGTGATCTTCTGGGCCGCCACTGCGCTCATCAACCTGCTCCCGATGCAGCCGAACATCAAGGCGGCGGTCACGGTGCTCCTCCAGGTGATCGCTGTCCTCATCATCCTGGTCGCCGTACTCCAGGTCTTCGGTCTGTACGACGCTGGATTTCCGTCCTTCCGCCACTATCGAAGGTAGGAGCCGCTTCCGTTGGCAAAGATCCCGACCGACGAACAAGCACCGGAGTTCCAGCTCCGTCCCGGTACTCCTCCGTTCGCCGGCAATCGCTGGCGTGGCGTCAACACGGAGTCCGATCCGGGATCGCTGGAGCCGAACGAACTGATCGTCGGCGAAAACATCCGTCTCGGTCGCGGCAAGACGATCCGTACCCGCTCCGGCATGTCGCTGAAGCTCGACCTCGGGACTGCTGCCGGGACGGTCGAATACTTCGGCGCCCTGCCAGTCGACAACCCGCGCATTCGTCTCTGGTTCACGACGCTCGGCGTCTACGGTCCACCCGGCACGGTCTTGAAGACCGGCTCCGCCGTTTACCACCTGGATCCAACAGAGTCTCCAATCGTCCAGCAGCACTCGAAATTCTACTCCGATACCGACTCACAACCGTTTCTCGGCAAGTACGGATCGAAGCTCTACGTCGGCGAGAAGTCGGTCCTGAAGGAGCTCGTCGACATCACCGCTCCACCAGGGCTATCGATCGGCGAGGTCATCCCGACAGCCGCTGCGATTCCTGTCGCCTCATTCCCTGGCTTCCTGATTCGCGGCTTGCAAGAGTTCGATGGCAAGCTCTTCATCAGTCTCGAGGACACGGTGACGATCGGTGCCTCCAAGATCGCTGCCTTCGATGGCTTGACCGTCACCGACGACATCACGGCGATCAGACCAGCCCAAGCGTTCGGAATCTGGCGGAACAAGCTCGTCGCTGGGTTCGACGCGACCGCCGCCAACATCCGCGTCAGGGATTCCGGCGCCGCTCCCGGTAGCTGGACAACCTTTGCTCTCGCCGGATTCCTTTGCGCTCAGCTCGGTAACGCGATGGTAGAGGAGAGACAGTACCTCTACATCGCCAGCGGTACCGACAAGCTCTTTCGATTCGATGGCATCGCATTGACGCTTGCTCAGACGATCGTCGGCTGTGCGGTCGACGGCCTCGGCCTCACCGCTTTGACGCTCCACAACGGTTTGCTTTACTACGGCTGGAACACACCATCGACCGCTTACGCTGCCAGGATCGGTCGCCACGATCCAGACTCTACGTTTTCGGCAGCGACCGAGTGGATCGACACATATAAGGATGTGACGACGGATCAGCCAAACTTCGTCCGCCTGTCCGCTCTCGCCTCCTACCGCGGCCAGATCTACGCTGGCGGCCGAAAGTCTTGGGTTGTCGCTACCGCTATCAACGACGTGAAGGGAACGCTGGAGTCAATCAACGATACCGGCTTCCCGGATGAGAACTTCCGTGTCCTCCACTTCCAGAGGTTTCCGTAGTGGGACTCGTCGCTTCAACCTTCACGTTCGGGACCAGCGGTCGTGGTGCTTTCTCCGGTCATGTCTATCGGATAGTTCCTAGCTCTGCCGCTGCGTGGGCGAAGAAGCGGATCTACCTGCCGCCGTCGTGCTCAGCGATCGAGGCCAAGCCATCGGTACAGAACTACCTGCAGCGTCAGTACCTCGTCGGTCAGCACACGATGAACATCCTGATCGACGAGGAGCTGCGAGCGGTCAGGCAGGGGATCACGGTTCCGCCCATACCCGATGTATCTGCTGGCGCCGGCACCACTCAGCAGCGTTGCTACCTCCGCTACTACGACGAGTGGACAGGTGAGAAGAGCTCAGTCGGTCTCGGTAAGGATCTGACAGGCAGTGTCACGAGGACGTGGATCAACCTCCCGACATCGGTACCATCGGAAGCTCTGATCGTCGAAGGCACCGTCAACATCGCAGCAGGTACGGTGACGGGTCTGCTCGGCAAGACTAACTTCGGAATCCTGCGGCCAGGAGATCGGATCGCGGTGTCGACTGCTCTGACTCGGTGGGCGCAGGTCAGGACAATCACGGCTGAAGACTCGATGACGATTGACGACACCGGGATGGCTGGTGCGGGAGTGTCGATCGTCGTCAAGCCGGTCAGCCGCGTCAGCCATGTCGAGGAGTGGATCTCGGTTGCCGGCGGTCTGCCAAGGTTTGGGACGCGACTCCGTCTCGGCACCACCGGCAACGTCGAGTCGATCGCTACGCTGGCGCTTGGCGAGGCTCTCGTCGACTCCTACCAGCCGATGCCGACAGGCGGCATCAACCTCGTCTACAACGACAGGCAGTTTGTAGCACAGGTCCAAGGTCATCTCGACACCGTCTACCTGTCCGAGATCGGCTTCCTGGAACGCTGGGCCGGCCTCGCTTTCAAAACCTCCTACGGTGAGCCGATCGTTGGGCTGTTCCGCTACCGCGACGTCGTCTTGATGCTCTGCCCGAGCTCGAGCTACAAGCTCCAGGGGTATACCGAAGACGACTACGTGAGGAATGTGCTCGAGCCCGACATCGGCGCTCTTGGTCATAGCGGCAACATATTGGTGGAGGGCGTTGCGCTTATCCCTAGCCGCAACGGGATGCAGATCTTCAACGGAGCGTTTCATCCAGCGATCGAGACTCGGCGGACGGAGTGGATCGAGGACTATCGCGAGAACCCGACGGCGTTCGAGGGCGGGTACGCAGCGGTGAATCCGAACGATCAGAGTTACTTCTTCTTTCCGAATGTCCAGAGGATCGCGGTTAGTAGTGACGAGGTTCCGGCGATCGGACTCGATATCGGTGGCGCATGTGCAGAGGTAGGGCTTGGCAGTTCGACAGACGTAGCCGCCATCAACGGTAAGCGTCTCTACGGTGTGATCCCTACGACGAACGATGCCGCCGACGGTGCTACCGGCGGTTTCCATTACTACACGTCGAGGCAGTACCCGAAGATTCGCCGTGTGCCATACGACGCAACTTCTCACAACGATCGAATCTGTACAGCTTTCATCGAAGGCGTCTTGTGGATCGCCGGCAGATCACAGACTCTGAATCTGATCTATCTGAAGAAGATGGTCAGAGGGTCACTGCCGGTAACGGTCGCGACGATTGCATACCCGGTTGGGTATGACGCCACTACACCATTTTTCCCTGTCTCGATCGAGCAGTACGCCGGAGACATCTACATCAACGCGGGGAACAGCACCGTCTCAGCAGAGTCTCGGACCTACAAGTACAGTCTCGGCGCTCTGACTATCGACGACACAGGCGTCAAGGGGGAGCTTCGGGCGATCGGCGACAGTCTCTACCTGCTCGCTACACCGATCCGTCGCAAGAACGCCGGAGTCTGGGCAAACATCGGTGGCACGACCGGCGGCACCGGAAGCTGCGTCTTCAACAACGCCATCTTCTACTGCCAGGGGACGAACATCAGGAAGATCGTCGGCGTGACTGCTACGATCGAACACACTAACGGAGCTCGGACGTTTCATCGGCTCTGTGTCTACGACAGCCAGCTCTACTACATCAACCAAGCGTCTGACTACTTCATCGGTCAGTCGGATGGGGCAGCGGCATACAACGACAGCGTCAAGAACATCACGACGCAGTTCATCTTCTTGTCCGCCAACAACTACTTCATCGGCGAGCTCGACGGAAATCTTTACGTAGTGCTCGACGACGTCGTGAATCCGTGCAACTTCCACATCCTGTCGTCGCCGGGGACGACCGTCAATGGAGCGTGGGTCCAGCAGGCAAACTTTGATCAGACGGTGATCACGATCGCTAACCAATGGGCGGTAATGTAGATGCCCGACCACGGCAAAGTCCCGCTGATCTACGTCGGTGACTACTCGGCTATCGAGTCTCAGCAGGGTGGAGGGCTGGCTGGGCCAGAGTGGTCGTCGGACTCCTACCTGACGCCGGACCTCGGCGCCGGTTCTGGTCGGATCACGTTCGCTTCCTATGTAGTCCCGCCCGGACAGCGCATCGGCCGCTTCTACTACTGCGACGACCTCGGCCGGATCTTCGAGGAAGACGAGACCGACACCGTAGCCTACGATGGTACCGCTATCGTTGTCCCTGCGTACTTCAACGGTGGCGACTACGGCGGCAGCGACCGCGAGGGCAAGCGAATCACGCGGATCTGGTCCTATGTCGTGAGCGAGGACTCGGCGTGGACATTCCGGCTGTGGCCGGGAGGCGAGTACGCTTTCGTTCCCGATGAGAGCCTGAACCAGCCACTGGGTACGTCGCCGACGGGGTTCTCGAACTACGCAGTCCCTGGCTACGTCGACAACGTCGCGGCATCGCGATCGGAGACGTATCCGACAACGTACCTCGGAGTCGCGGGTCGGAGGCTGCGGAACCAGCCGAAGACGGTCCACACGCACATCACGGACGGCAAGCCGGCGGCAGGACGCGGGTTCATTTTCGAGTACAGGTTCACCAACCCGGTTGGCGTCGAGTTCCTGGGCCTCGGTGGCGTCTTCGAGCCCGGCGACACCAGCCGTGGAATCTATACCGTTGAGTGGGAATGATGTTTGATGCAAATCTCTTTTGGTCGAGAGTTGCACCTGATACTGGTGGGTGTAGACCATTCAGTTCTACGTTCACCAACGGTTACGGCTGCTTCGCGTATAAAGGTCGAAACTGGAGAGCACATAGGGTTGCTTGGATACTAGTTTACGGTTATATCCCAGACGGGTTGTGTGTTCTACACCGCTGTGATAATCCGGCCTGCTGTAACACGGAGCATCTATTTACAGGAACACAAGCTGACAACATGAGAGACAAGATAGCCAAAGGACGAGGGTACTTTCCAGGACCAAGGAAACCAGTTCGAGGTGATCAGCACTGGACGAGGCTACACCCGGAGTGGCTGGCTCGCGGTGATCAAAATGGGGCACGACTTCACCCCGAACGGATGAAGGAGGCGGCTCTGGCTAGATGGGTAAAACGTCGTTTACACAAGTCCTAGTCTTAGACTACAATAGGTTGTGGTCTGGGCTGAGGAGGTGGCAAGATGGCCGTAGGGACGGCGAGACTGGGGGGTGGGGTTGGTCGTAGAGCCTCCGCCTCCGTCACCCCGATTGGCGGTCCCGGCGGTCAGGGTATCCCGGCCTGGAACCCGACACCTGCCGCACCGCCAACGCCCGTCGCGGGGTCTCCCGGAGCCGGAGCCGCCCAAGCTGCATCGTTGCTGAATCCTCCCCCGATCACTGCCGACACGCCGACGGATCCTGGGCAAGCCGCTGCGCTGACCGACGCACAGAACTACTCCAAGGGTCTGTCGAACGGCTCGAACGACATGATTCAGAGAGCTCTCGGCAGGCAGCGCGACGAGATCTCCGTCGGCATCAAGGGTGAGGGCGAGGCAGCAATGGGGAGAGGAGCGGATCCCAGCCTCTTCCGCTCCCGCGCCGTCGATGCTGGAGCGCGTCAGCTTTCGGATCTCCAGGGCAAGCTCACCGACGTCGCGCTCGGCAGACAGAATGAAGCGATCAACACAGAGGCGAATGCAGCGGGGTCAGCGGCCAGTCTCCGCAATCAGCTTCATCTCGGGACGCTGGCGCAGAGGCTGGCGGAGCAGAGGGCAGAGACGGAGAGGGCAGAGGCTCAGCAGCGGATGTACGACGCCCCGTACCAGCGGCTGATGGACATGATGAAGAACTCGCCTTACGGTGGCGGTGGTGGCGGCGGTCCATACGGTGGTGGCGGAGGTGGACCCTACGGTGGCGGTAGCGGTGGCGGATCCCCCGGCGGTCTCGGCAGTCCCGGCGGCGGCTACACACCCCCCGCGAGCTACAAGGGTCCGACGTGGAAGCCCGGCAGTAACCTAGGATAGTTGGAGGACGACGACGATGGCTCCACTGAACGTCAAGAACAGCTTTCAAGGCGGCGCTCTGAGCACGAGTCTGCCGCGTGAGGGCCTCGACATCGGACCGCGGCCTGACTTCTGGGGCGACTTGAACAAGATGCAGAGCAGGCTGAGACCGAGGCAGCAACGAATGTCGTCGGAGGGTTTGCAGGGGGGCGGTGGAGCAGCACCGGCAGCTCAGGCTCCGGCTGACTTCTACGACGAGCCTACCTACGGAACGATGATCGGCATGGGACCGAACTCGTCCGGCGTTGCCTACCAGCCGTGGGAGCCGGGCATGGCGTTCTCGCCGATGGCGCCGCCGGCACAGACAGGAACGAGGAGAGTCAGGCGAGCGGGTCAGGTGATCGACCGCGGGCAGACGGGGTAAGGAGGACAGCTCGATGATCCCGCCTCGAGTCGCCTACCAGTCGGCGTTCAGGATGATGAGAGCGCCGAAGAAGCCTGTCCAGCCGCCACAGCCACCGCAAGCCTCCGCGCCGCAGGGGGCTGGGACGAACATGACGGCGGGGGATCAGCAGGTAGCGGCGCTGAGGAATCCACCGGAAGAGCCTGACGCTTTCTCGGTCTTGCCGAAGGCGGCTCAGCAGGAGCTTCAGCAGGGATATGGGCGCGGCGGCTTCGAGGGCGTTGTGAATTCGGTTGGGTCGGACTGGTACGATCTGCCGGAATGGCAGAGGACGAAGATTCTGGATCGGGTCAGAGGGTAGGAGAGGAGAGGAAGATGACTGTCTTCGGTGACTACAACACGCCCGGCGACGATCCGCGGAACTTTCCTCAGCAGCCCAGTCCACTCGCTGCTCGCTACCAAATTGGTCGAGCGGGTGCAAAAAGTTTGGCAGAGATCCTTCGTGGGAGCTTGGTCTCCGGCTTGAACATTCATCCTGTCGGGATGGAGGAATCCAGAGCGGCAGCAAGAGCAGCAGCCGGACTTCCACCGGAAGAGATCAAGAGTCCGCAGTCAAACGTGGCGCCGACGGACGAGACTCGAGTCGACCGAAGCGGGGTGAATCCAGATCATGGGCCGGGCTACCCGTCCTCGGTTCCTCTCGCGAATTCGACCCCGAGTGGCCCGCGATCCTTCTCGGAAACTATCCAAGCGAACATGGCGAAGACGCTCGGCCAGCATCCGTACAGCACAGCCGAGGGACCGCTGAGGAGCGCCGAGACTCCGGCAGCTTCGACCAAGCCGTCGATGCGTGCCGTTCGTCTCCCCAGCGGCAAGATCCTCTTCACCAACCAGGACTACGGCGGCGATGAGTTCGTCGGTGGGACGGCTGCCGCGGGTGCCGAGATCCGTTCCCAGGACCGCGCTCGCAACCAGCAGGATCCGGTCGGTCGGACACTCCTGTCCTTGATCCGGTCGTCTACCGGAGATCTGACGAACGCATCGAGAATGCAGGCGGCGGTCAGAGGTGAGGGCGTCGGCGAGGCTGCGGGTCCGCCTGCGTTGCCTGCGTTGCCTGCGTTGGCTCCGACTCGCCGCGTCACAGGCTCTCTCGGTGAGTTCAACAGCTCCCCCGGCGGCTACTCTCAGATCGAAGGAACGGATCAGCAGAAGCAGGAACTCGCTCTGGAGAGCGGTGACCGTGAGCTCGCTCTCGCTCAGATGGGACAAGCTCATCAGGCCGCAAGCATGAAGCCGGGAGAGCTGGCCGACGTAAACAATCCTCGGATCCGTCTCGCTCAGTTCCTCAACTCTCAGTTCAAGCCTGAGTTCGACGAGGTCAACAAGAAGGAAGCGGCGACGAGAGCGCAGATCGCCACGCTTCCTCCCGAGCAGCAGAAGGCGGCTACAGCGGAGATGGAAGCTGGCATCCAAGCCGATCTCCGAAGCATCAGCCGACGCATGGCAGGAATCACCGGACAAGCAATCCCGGAGTGGTAGGGGGGCAGTGAGTGGGGAGCTCCCCGTTTCTTGACTACCTGAGACGGACGGGTCGACTTAGAGACGATCCATCTCTACCGGATTCGACCCCCGACGTTTCAGCGCCAGCGTCTCCGCCTACGTACAGCAGCAGCTACCTCAGCAGATTCTCAGGAGCAGCAGGGCAGCCGGCTGGGTCGGCTGCCTACACTTCTACTCCTGCTTCTACGCCCTCCCCTCACGGTCCTCTCCGCTCCCTCTGGGACGTGATCGCCTCACCATTCAAGGCGTTCGCTGGAGCAGACCAGTCCGCGATCGTTCAACTTCTGGGGACGCGAGCGTGGGCACCCGAAACCTACAAGTCGGCGGCGGAGGAGCTGAAGCGCGGGATCACCGGAGGCGTCGACCGCGAGCTCGGACCGCTCGAGACAGCGGAGGCGTTGCCCGGTGTCGGTGACCTCGCTGCTCAGCTCGTGCCGGATGAAGTGCGTCAGAGCCTGCTTGGTCGAACGCTGGGTCCGGTCGCGCGGATCGCTGGCAACATCGCAGGAAGTCCGACAACGTACCTCGGCGGCCTCGGCGCGTTGACTAAGGTCGGCAAGGCATCGCGAACGCTGAAGGAAGTTCAGGCGGCGTTGACGAGCGCGGAGATCGCTGGAGACACGGCCAAGGCAGCGGCGGCAGCAGCCAAAATCCCGGAGCTCAAAGGCGCTCTGATGGCGGCGTCTGACGTCGAGGGTGCTTTCGGGCGCGGCGCTCGGACGTTCGACGAGGCACTGGCGCAGTCGATCGGACCGATGTCGACGGCGAGGAGAGCGGCTCAGTTTGCCAGGGCGCCGGGGATTGGGACAGGAGCGAGACTGGCGGTGGCGGCGCCGTTTGGTCCCTTGACTGGCCTTGCCTTCGCCCCAGAGCTCGCCGAGACCGTTGCCGAGCAGGGGGCGCAGACGCTCGAGGAGGCCAAGGCGGGGCGGTACAAGGAGGCGGCGGCTACCGGTGCAGGGGCACTGCTGACCGCTGGATTGGGCGCTCTGGTCGCGCACGGCACCATGCACGAGGTTCAGGCCGCGAACGCGCTGCGGAGGGCGCTG